>OJZH01000076.1_pt1 | contig 62395 bp, 60 predicted proteins | sample 1611841 | NCBI WGS metagenome assembly OJZH01 (sample SAMN04436774, study PRJEB24849) | human gut metagenome | biome: human gut; feature: NICU; material: stool | host: Homo sapiens | place: USA: Saint Louis, MO | collected 2011-05-01
GGATGCAGGCGAACAAATAGCACATATTCTTCTTTAAACTTCTCTGAAAATGTTTTTCTTATTTCTTCTAAAAATAAAGCATTAACTTCCACTAATTGTCCCGCTCTGAACGTTGGCGCGTATAATATAATACGTTTTTTCATTGATAAATCGTAGTAGTTGTATACTTTTTTTATAATTGCTGGATCATTGTTTACGATAATGTCATTTCTAGGAACTCCCTCTCTGAATATTTCTCCATCATACCAGAACATCTTTCCAATATCTTTAAATAAACTAGAACTTTCAAATACCAGTAAATCACACATTTTAGAATCTTTTTTTGCTAATTTTACATATCTTGGTTTTAATTTTTCAGCAGCATTATTTTCAATTCTCTTTAATCCAAAACCAGCATGCCACGTTTGCAAATAAAATTGATTTTTTCTTTTTGGCGGATAAAAACTTTTTCTAGAGTTATCTATCCAAATTTTTGCAGTAAAGAGTTCTATCAATGCTTTTACAGATTTGTTTTTCACCAATCTAATTTCTTTTGGAAATAGATTAGATTGTGTTTTCAGCACTTCAGGTTTACATAACCAGACTATTTCTAAATCACTACGCTTTGATAAAAGATATTCACAAATATATTTAGGGTTATCTCCATATCCTTTTCCAAAGTAACTTGAGACAACTATTTTATTTTTATTAATTGGTCTCATTAGCAAAAAAGGATAGCAGCAATAAAATACTGCATACCTTCCTACTCTAAGAAAAAGACTTTTGAAAACAAACAATAGTCTAGATAGCTTTGACTCAACTTGATTAATCATACTATTCCCTCTTGTCTTCAATCTTATTTACTTCATCAAAATCACCTAAAATTTTACCTAGTAAAAACCAGAATAAAAAGGCACCTGAGATATTTACCAAAATCATTTCATTATGGAAAAAGCCTGAAAAAGCTAGAGCGAACACACCACAAATACAATAAAAAATTCTGCTAGACAAGAAATTAGTAATCGGTTTAAATAAATACTTTATTACTCTAACAACTTTACCTAAAAGAAATACTACAAAAGTAATTCCTCCTAAAATTCCTGTAGATGCTAAAGTATTTAAATAAGCATTATGGACTGAAAAATTTCGTTGAGCAATATACGTATTAGGTAAAATATCTTGTGCGTAAGCAATCATGTTTTTCGGTGAAGTTCCGAATAACCAACTTGATTGAAATATCTCTATAGCACTTTTCCATATTGTAAAACGCAAGTTTGAAACATCAGTGCTCTTAGCAACATCTGGTCTGGTCAAGTCAACTCTTCCTTCAAGCTTTCCAGATACTTCTTTCTTGTCAAAAAACTGTGGAAAATAAGACCAACCTGCTTTAATTAATTTTGTTATTAAATATACAGCTCCAATGACTACCAAGCCGCTAAAAATAGAAATCAATACAGAAATAAATAGATTAACTTCTTTTTTCATTTGGTATTGATACATCCCAAAGAAAACAAAAACAAATGTCGTCATTAATAAAGTGATCAGTCCATTTCTAGAACCAGATAAAATAATATAACTCACATTTAAAAAGATTGACAAAATAATTCCCGATAGTAACCACTTGTTAGTATATTTTTTACTAAATAGATAATATAAACTTAAAAAAATTGTAACGACACACATGACAGAAGCATAATTAGGATCTGAAAAGACACCGAACAGTCTTCCTTCTAACATTCCTATCCTTAATGGATTCACTCGACTTAACTGAATAGAATAATGATACTGTGTTAGAAACATCCCAAGTGATACAATTACCAACATTGTCCATACTGTAATTAATAAACTACTTATTATTGATAATAAGGTATCAGTATTTTTCTTACTTGCACTAATTCCGTTGTCATAAATAATAAAGAAATACAAAGCTTCCCAAATGATAAATTTTAAATTCCCAAAAATACCATATTTTATATTGACAATACTGGATATAAGCATAATAACCATGAAGAAAAGAAGCAATGGATCATACGTCCAACGATTTTTTTTCAATATCCTTGTGAAAAAATCAGCAGCTAAGACAATGGCTCCGAAAAGAGCTAGCATTGAAAATAATACATTATCAATTTTAGAAGGCAATAAACTATAGGCTCCTACAGCTCTAGCCATTAATAGCAAAAATAAACCAATAATAAAAATATCTTTCCCTTTTTGAAGAAAATAGCTTTCTTTTGTATCCATAAAATTCATTCTTCTCCTGACGTATCTATTGTTTAATCATTTTTTTTAGTTAAATGATTATATTTAAATTTTGCTAATGCATTGTAACAAGAATCATTGACTCTTAATGCTAGCATTGATAATTTGCGACCTTTAGTGAACACGTGATTTTTCATCACGAAAGTGAAATTTGAGTATAAGAATCTCTTTATTGATTCTCTCTGCTCATTAAAATTCTTTTCATTACTAATTGCCATCTTATCTAGGACATCAAAATATGCCCAGCAAATCCTTCTATGAACAGACTCAGCTAGTTCAGGATAACTGTTGTCTACTAAAACTCCATTGTGTTCCCATGCTTCAATAACATCAAAATTTTTCTCCGAAAAAGACAAACCAGTAATACTATCAGCTCTACGATAGTAATAGTATTTTTGTTCTGTATTCGTAACAATTTTTTGGCATTGTAAAAGTAATTCTATAATGATAAATGCATCTTCCACAATTTTTCCTTTTGGATATCTAACTTTATTGAAAAGTTCTTTTTTATATAGCTTATTAACAGCATAAGCATATACATCTGTACTATCAAGAACTGCTTGAATTGCCTCATTTTGAGACAAAATTTTTATCTCTTTTTTATCCGTTAGTCGAGATTCTCTGTTTTCATAAACATCAATCATCCCAACAGTAGCTAATTCTGCTTCATAAGTTACTATCTGATTATACAACGTTTCATACATATCATCCGCAATGTAATCATCACTATCTACGAAACCTAAATACTCACCTGTCGCTAGCTCAATTCCAGCATTACGAGCATCGCTTAGCCCACCATTTTCTTTATGGATAACTTTTACCCGTTGATCTTGTTCAGCAAACTGATCACACATTGCTCCAGAACTGTCTGGAGAGCCATCGTCCACCAGAATTAATTCAAAGTCAGTAAACGTTTGAGCTAAAATAGAGCGTACACATTTTTCTAAATATTTTTCTACATTGTATACAGGAACAATAATACTAATTTTGGGCATATCAATTTCCGCTACCTTCTAAAATTTTAATTGTATGTTTTAATGGTTCTTCCATACTGTCGTACAGTGGCCGCCAACCTAATGCATAGATTTTTTGATTGTCTAGTAGTGCTTTTGTTGCTTTAGAAAACCCTTGTTTTTCTTGGGCGGTGGCTTCTCCATGAATCACTTTTGTTCCAGCCACATTGGCTAATGTTTCCGCAAAAGTACGTAACGTAATATCGCAATGTTCGTTTGAAACATTGTAAGCTTCCCCTTTTTGCCCTTTAACTAATAAAAACAGAAGAGCAGATACAATATCTGCAACATATGCATAAGAATATAGTTGGGTCCCTGCACTTTTTAACACAATGTTTTCTTTATGGACTGCATTCATAATAAATTGAGAAGAAGCTTTACTATCCGAAAGTAACATCGTAGGCCCGAAAGTACGACTAATTCTTGGAATAACAACATCAATACCATATTTCTGAATATAGGCTTGACATAATGATTCACTTGCTCTTTTTCCTTCGGGATAACCGGCCCGTAGCGTGTTACAGTCAATATAGCCGCAATAGTCTTCCGTAAATTTATCAAGATCTCCACGATTTTCTCCATAGATTTCAACAGTTGATAAAAATAACACTTTTTCACTATTCGCTTTGACCGCATAATCTAAAATATGCTGCGTACCAGCAATATTGGTCATAATCGTTCCAATTGGATCACTGGCATATGATTTAGGATGTGTATTACTAGCACAATGCAACACATAGTCACAAGCTTCTGCTATCTGAATTTCTTCTGTGACATCTCCGATAACTATATGGAATAACGGATCCTCTAGATAACTAGTAAATCGCTCTTCTAAACGCGACAATGTTCGTCCCATCGCCCAGATTGAAATATTCGCATTTCTCGTTTTATTTTGGTACATAAGCACATCAATTAAAAAGGTCCCAATCATGCCTGAAGCACCAGTTATAAAAACAGATTTATTAGTTACTTTAGTCCAATCTGGTGTCTTCTCTAAAACTCGTTCAACGTCTGATAAATAATTATCGTCTGTAAATAACATGGTATCCCTCCACTACTCTTCTTTCATTTTCAAGAAGCCTTTAAATAACTGTAAGTCATCTTGTGTGGTTAACTTAATGTTTTTATCTGAGCCTAAAGCAAAATACAGTGTTTCGCCTAAATCCACCATCATAGTATTCGTGTATGACGATTCAGAAATACCAATATTCTCACGGAATGCTTTTTCGTAAGCCCAAGTTAATTTTTCAAATTTATAGGCTTGTGGTGTTGACACGCGACGTAATGTTTCACGATTAATATATTGTCGAGTTGTTTCCTCAGTTTCTTTTACAAAAATTTGTTCATTATATGGCAACGAAGTCACTGCATTTCCGTATTCTTGACACTTAACAATTACATCAGATAAAACTAATTCATCAACTAATGGGCGAATTCCGTCATGGATAACAATAGTATCTTCTGGGTTTGAATGTTCTTTTAAGAAATTAACCCCATTGTTAATTGATTCTTGACCAGAATTTCCCCCTGGGATAATCCATTGTAATTTGTCAATATGGTACTCTTTTGCATAGGCATCTAGTGTTTGTTCCCAACCTTTTTTACACACAACTAAGATTCGATCAATGAGTGGATGCTTTTGAAAAGATTCCAATGTGTAGATAATTATCGGTTTTTCCTCTACCATAATAAATTGTTTAGGAATCTCCTGCCCCATTCGTTTACCGACCCCACCGGCAATAATTAAAGCTGTAATCATTTGATACAAAATCCTTTCTCTAACTAGTCAACAACTAGTTTTATTTCAATTTTGTTTAACTTATATATTCATCAACACAGCCAAAACTGCATTCAATCTTTTACATTTTCTCATAACTATCAGTAAGTTTCAATAATTTATCGTAGACCTTAATCGAACTGTAAATATTGGCGGTGTTTTATTTTATATATTTTAATAGTCTTAGGCTTTATCGTATTTCTTTTTTTATTTAGATATTGATTGAATAAAAAGATGATTGTTATGCTTTTCATCAATTTTAACAACACTTTTAGCCCCTTTATAAATAGCGAAAATTTTTGACCAATAAAATCTTTTTCTCTATAAAAAAACACCTTTGTCGAACTCGTATAAAAATAAGTCCAACAAAGATGTCAATATATATATTTAACCTTTCAAATATTCTCTTTACTTTAATTAATTAGGCTGTTTATTGACGGAGAGCTTAACCTACTTTTGCTACATACCACTTATTAGCAGTTAAATACCCTTGGTTCGTCTTTAACCTTGGTATACCATTATTCGTATATTCGATTGCTTCAACTTCAACAATCGTATTCTTCTTAACGGCCTGTCCTTTTTTAGTAAACTCAACATTATTGTAGAAGCTATCATCAATTAAGAGCTTAACTTTTTTTGGATTAGTAACAAAGTAATTGTTATTGGTATTTCCAGCAGCTGTCACATAGTTTTTATTTGCAGTAAGATAGCCTTCTTCTGTCTTCAAGCGAGGAACACCATTAGAGGAATACTCAATGCCCTTAACTGGAACGACAGTCCCAGAGGATAAGGTTCTGCTAGCATTACTAAACTCTACATCAGTATATAGTTTATCTGACACTCGCATAATAATTTGGTGCGGGTTTTCAGTAAAGTAATTATCTGAATTTGATACCAATTTTGTAACATATGTTTTGTTAGCAGTTATATAGCCTTTTGCAGTCTTTAATCTAGGCAATCCGTTTTCAGTATAATCAACACTTAAAACTTTGATTAATGTATCTTTGGAAACAGACTCACCTTTTTTACTGAAATTTACATCTTGATAATAATAATCATTTGTTTTCATAACTACATACTCTGGATAATCATATAGATAATCTTTGATATTTGGTACAACTTTTTGGGCATAACTTTTATTCGCTGTTAAATAACCATTTTGGGTAATCAAACGAGGAACTTGATTTTCACGGTATTCGATTCCCACAACAGGAACTAAACTTCCCTTGGAAACAGCCGATCCTTTATATAAGAAGTCTGGATCCCCATAAAAATTATCACTATTTTTCATAATAATTTGCCCTGGATTAACCGTATGATAGTTGGCAATCCAAGATCCAGTAGCTACTACATAGTTCTTGTTAGCCGTGAAATAATACCCATTTGCCGTCTTCAATCTAGGAATTCCTGATTTTGTTTTCTCAATAGCAGTTACTTTTAAAACACTGCCTGCAGTTACTTTATTTGCTTTTGTCTTGAATTCTACATCTTTGTAATAGGTATCTTCGTTTCTGGTAATTACTTGCCCAGGATTAGATGTGTAGTAAATATCTTCTAACCCTTTATATTGTTCAACTATATTTTTATTTGCAGTCAAATATCCTTTCGCTGTTTTCAATCGAAATATACCGCTTTGAGTATAAGCTAAATCTTCAACTTCTACTATTGTTCCCTTCGAAACCTTAGACAACCTTTGCTTAAATTCTGGATCAGCATAGAAATAATCATCGCTTTTCAAACGAACTTTTTTAGGATTTGTCGTAAAATACAAATCAATATTGCTTTGTGCTGCTAATACATAACCTTTATTTGCTGTTAAATAACCTTGATCTGTAACCAATCTAGGAATTCCTGCTGAACTATATTCAATCCCCTTAATGGTAACTAGTGTATTTTTTTTAACTCGCCAACTAGGAGTTCTAAACGCCACATCTTGGTAAAAAGTATCGTCATTTTTCATGATCACTCGACCTGGATTAGTTGTGTAATACTTACTTAAGTCGGGCCCACTACTATTACCCATATTTAAAAAATTACTATAGGTCATGGAAATATCAAACGGACGCCCTTCATAATTAGCTAAACCAGGGAAATACATTTGCGAAGACCATTGCCAAGCACCATGGTCATTATTCCACTGCATGGAACTATCTGGAGTATATGGATATTGCGCTACCCATACTCTGTCTCTTCCGAAGGCGGAGGTGTCGATATAGCCATTTGTTAACCACCATTTGCCAACATACAACGCATCATTTTTATACCCTAGTGCCTTTAATTGCTGGTTAAACGCAACAGAATTAGCATGGGCGTTTCGCCCATTGTTTGTAAGCGTTGGATCTTCCGCATCATTAAACATTATGGTATTTTTATCTAAGCCAGAGTTAGCCGCCGCCTGAGCAAAATATCTTGCTTCATCTTGTGCTGTCGCAGCAGAGACATACATACTATAGTGATATGCTGAAACTTTTAAGCCCGCAGCTTTGGCATTTCTAATTTGGCCCGCAGCATATGGATTAACATACCAAGTTCCTTCTGTCAATTTAACCGAGACACCTGTTACACCATAGCTTTTAATTTTTTGATATTCAGCTACTGAAATGTCTCCATTCCAACTAGAAACGTCAATAAAATTCTTGCCAGGCAAATTAGGATCATTCGCATAGACGTTCGCAACTGTTGCTCGCGCTACCCTAGAAGAAATGCCATTTTTCATAGCATATGTTCCTTTTTTATGGTTCGTTCCTTCACGTGCTGCTTCTTGATAATCCGCTTCATCTTGGTCAATGGTCTTTTTTTCTACTTCAGAGCTTTGTGAGGCTTCTGTTTTACTATCTGTTGTGTTTGTTTCTGAAACAGAAGAATGTTCTTCCGTTGTACTATTTGTTGAAGAATCAAGAGACTCTTCTTTTGTGCTTGAAGTAGAACTATCTCTTTCAGAGGTATTTTCTTCTGTAACAGAAGATGTATCCTCCGTTGAATTAGTCGTTGTTTCTGACGTAGCTTGAGTGACCAAGCCAGTCTCCCCCGTTGTTTCTGTTTTTACAAGCTCTTCTCCAGATGCAATCACACTAAAACTATTTAATAATACGGTACAAATTAACATACCTGAAATGATTTTTTTCATGAAACTCTCCTTATATATTTAATAATATGTATCTTTCTTAAACACTTGCCATTCGCTCTCGAAAATGTGTATCCTATAACCTTCAACTAATTGTTTTCACATTTTAAAACTAACACCAATTATTATCTCATACCTTTATTTCAAATTCAATTACGCTTTTTTAACATTCCTATATCAATTTTTTACTTTTAAATGGTAAAAAGATGAAAACAGATCTTTAATCGATTGTTTTCATCTTTTATTTATTTTTTAAGATATTCTGTGTACGATTTTTTAGTATCAACAATTAGCGCTTCATGATGGGGTTGGCGATCTTCCTCTGGTGGCAATTGCATATAATCCCCAAAAACCTGTGTTAAGTAGCGCTTGTAGCCCACTGGTATTGGCATTTTTGTATCTTCAAATGGAACAAAAATAGCAGATTTAAAATCTTCCAAATGATAAATATTACCCATGTAGCGTGGTCCGACACATAATTCTGTAACATAAGGAGTGGAGCCGAAGGAATACTTAGTCATTCTTTTTTCAGCAAAGCGCCAAATATGATAGCGAACCTTTTTCGATGGAAAGATATTCAATAATACCCGACTCCCCGTTGCTAAAATGCCACCATGTTTTTCTGGTACCACTTGTGAACAGAATAAAGCATAAATTAATGCCCAAATTTTTTGTTTCTTCCTTTGAAAATTTCCTTTTGGCGCACCATCTAAAGGAAAAATATCGATAGGAATACCATGAGGAATCGCTAATCCATCTTGATAGGTTTTAATAAACGTTGTCTGTGCATCCCTAATTGTCATAAATGAATTATGATCATTATAAGTTTTTGAAGCAACTAACAATGGATAACGTTCTGTATCTGCATATTTAGGCCAAAGCACTTTTAATTTTTCATAATCTGGTCTTGGCATAAAGAAATCTAAGTCATCATCCCATGGAATAAAACCTTGACTGCGGATTGCTCCAATACAACCGCCTCCACAAAAATAACAGGTTAGATTATGTTCTTCACAAAAAGCCACAAAATATTTTGACATGCGTAAAACGACTTGTTGAATTTCTACTAATTGCGTCTGTGTTGTTTGTTCCACTTTTCCTTTTCCTCCCTATTCATTCTTTGCATATTTAAATGTTGTATAGAATAAAAAACGCATTAAGTAGAATGAACTCTTAATAACTGAAAATTGTTCATTTTGACGCAAAATTTTCCAAACCCAACTGATTGTATTCCATTTGTTAGAAGATGTAGAGGTGGTTAGCTTACGATAAATGGCTAATTTTTCGTTAATAAAATAGACCGTATTTATTTCTTTCAAAATGTTTAACCAAGTAGCATAGTCTTCATGTTTTAAATCCGGCATTAAATGGCGTTTAAGCAGATTAGATTCGACTACGACTGTTAAGCAGCCGATAGTATTTGTTTTTAAAAGATCTTGATAGGTTTGTGGTCCCTCACTAAAATTACGCTCATGAGTAATGTTGCCATTTTCATTACATACAAAATAAGAACTACATGTAAATAAAAGTTTTTTTTCTTCCATCCACTTGATTTGAACTTCTAATTTATTAGGAAGCCATAAATCATCACTATCTAAAAAGGCAATATATTGTCCCTTTGAAGCTTCAATTCCTTTATTTCTGGTCTTTGCAATGCCCATGTTCTGTTCATTTTTCAGTAAAAAGATTCTTGAATCTTTTTCCATAAAGGCAAGTGCAATATCAATAGAATCATCTTTACTTCCATCATCAATGAGTAATAATTCCCAATTCTGGTAGGTTTGTTCCAGAACGCTTTCAATAGATTTTGATAAAAATTTGCCAGCATTGTACATGGGCATAATAATTGAAACAAGTGCTGTTTCCATTTGTTCACTCCTCGTTGCATTTTATGTAAGAATGTAACAGTTTATATTATCGCATAGCTCTTTTATTATTTCAACGTTCCTTGTTTCCAAAAAAAGTTTGAGACATAAGCTTAAATAACTTATGTCTCAAACTTTTAACGGTAAATTCTAATAGCATTCTCTTTACAATAATCCATCGTCAATTCTTCACGTTCTTCAGACTCATCCAATCCTCTTGATGATACTTTATCAAAGAGAATTTTGATGGTTTGAAGCAGAATTTTCATATCCAATAGTAATGAATAATTCTTGATGTACAGTAAATCAAAGTTCAATTTACTATTGTAGTCAGAAGCATACTTCCCATAAACTTGGGCATAGCCAGTAATCCCCGCACGTACATTGTGACGTAAATAGTAATTCGGGTTTTCCTGATTAAATTGATCAACAAAGAATGGTCGTTCAGGACGTGGTCCGACAATGGACATATCCCCGCGAATAACATTGATTAGTTGTGGCAACTCATCAATACGTAAAGCGCGCAAGTATTTACCAACTGTAGTGACGCGACTGTCATTACTTGTAGATAACACTGGACCTGATTTTGCTTCCGCTGTTGCCGACATCGTTCTAAATTTTAAAATCGAGAACTCACGTTGATCTAATGTAATCCGAGTTTGTTTGTAAATCACTGGTCCCGGTGAGGTTGCTTTGACTAAAATCGCTGCAATAAGCATTAAGGGTGAGGTAATCACAAATAGGCAAACAGAGACTAAAATATCGAATAAACGTTTAATAAAATTCTCTTCTGGTTGAATTTCAAAATTTGAGACTTCGATAATACTTTCATCTTCAAAGTTCATCATGTTTGGTTTTAACATAATTAGATTTTCAAAACTTGTATCTAAAAAGATTTTTTTCTTGTGTTTGACAATTAATTGATACAATTTTACTTTTTCGTTCTCATCAACATTACTTGAAATATAAACAATATCGATTTCATCGATAATTTTTTTTAAGTTTTCATAGTAATTGCTGACAACAACGCTCGTTACTTTATGCTTGTTATTTTTATCAGACATAAAGTTTTGAATTGACCGCATGACTTGATTTTCTTTACCTAGTAAAACAACTTTTCGCTCATTGCTGACCTTTAAGTAAAGATAATAAACAAGAATTCGCCAAAGACTTAGAACAATAATTCCGATTATAAAGGAATATCCTAAAACAGAACGCGGGAACGTAAACCAACGTCCGGCAAATGTCACAATCATAATCGTTAAAGTCATTAAAATTTGACCAATCACCGTGACAAAAATGATGTCACTAATTTTGCGATTATAAAAAATATACGCACCTAACAACAAATTCAAAAAGATAAAAAAGATTGAAATGTAAATTGCAGATTTTTCATAAGCCACAAAGTTAAATGAAGGAATTTCTCGGCCAAATTTCACCATAAACCCTAAGATGATTGATAAATTATAGAGCAAAACGTCTGCTAAAATAATTACAATCCGTCTTGCATTACTCCATTCACTTTTTGATGTCATTAAAAACTTCCTCTCTTCACTTCCAGTAATTACATTATTTGTAATAACATGCAACCCCTATATTACCATAATGTCAGCGGACAAGAAAGTTCTATAGGATGAAAATTATCTGCGATGTCTTTGGACACGACTTAATTCTTCAGGTTGGTCCCAGCCCTCTTCGTCAACAGGTGCTATCGGGCGCTCTTCATTGCTAACAGGACTTGTTTGTTTCACTCGTTTTCTTCTTTTAGGTGTCGTTGGTCTTTCATGTCTTCCTCGTTTTTTCTCTGGCCGGAAGTAGAAGGCTAGCCCAAGGAAACTATAAACTATCGGCATCCAATGAGGCGCTAATAAAATATCTTCCATAAATGAATGAATCCAGATTAAAAGGAAGCCTAAAAGTAAACTAACTTGCAAACGATCCAATGTTTTTTTGCGGAAACCAATCAATAAAATCATACTGACTAAAAAACCAAATAAAATCAGATAGCCAATGACACCAAAATTACTTAACGTAAATAGAAAAGCATTATGTGTCCCCAGCGGTTTCCATGAGGCCACAAAAGGCTCCATACCGACTTTAATATGTTGAGGATCAGATAACCATTTAGCAAAAAACTCATGCCAAATTCGTTCTCTTCCTGTAAATAAATCAACAGTATCCGATTCCGCACATAAGTAAAATAACAATGGTCCCAATGCAGCTACTCCGACAAAACCAAATAGCCAAACTTTCGAACGTTGCAAGAAACGTTTTGGTAAAAGATTATCCACCAGAATAAAACCAACTAAAATGGCAAAAGAGGTTTTGGATTGACTGACCCATGTACCTAAAACACCACCAATGTATACAGGTAAAAGCAGCAGGTTAAAAACCTTATTTCTATATGCTTTGATCAAACTACTGGCCATCATTGTTGAAAACATCAACGTTGCACCAATCGTATTGGTATTAATCCAAATACTTTCTAGTTTATTTGATTCTTTAAAAATTTCGTCTGCTGGAATCAACTGAGGCAACTCCACGGACATCCGATACAAAGTCGCACTCAAAGCAACTAAAGAGACAATTAATAAAAGCGTTTGATCCACACGGTCAAAGACACAAACTTTAAAACAAAGGACCAACAAAATAATTAAAGGAATCATTGTATCTGTTTGCATTGTGCTATGACGGATTGATTCCGTAAAGTGAAACAAGAGCCAGGTGGCTAACGCCAACGCAACGGTTAGCCAGTCAATAAATTTTAATTTCGTACAATTTAATAGCAGTACAAGTATTACTGCTATTAATAATAAAATTGAACTATTGGCATACATATATTTTGTGACTGGCGCATCAATTCCTACGACCCACATCGTATACGAGCCGATCATTGTTACTAATAAAATAAGTCGACCGATTCTATTCAATACTTTTCCCATATTCAAACCTCATTCCATGAATGAATCACTAGTCGTTTATTCGATAAATATATGCCCCGTTCTGATCAGGTCCATATAATTTTTCAAAATGAATCGTTGGTGTGTCTAACGGTTCTAATGGTTTATAAACGACCGCATATTTAATCCCATATTCTTTTAATTTTTCTGGAGATAAACGAGCAATAATCGCATCTTTTTGCATCAACTCTAAAACAGGGGCCTGATTTCCTACTTCAACATTGATGTGCGCATAGCGATTATAAATAAATGTGTCTTTTCCTTTTGGATCTAATGGTTTCCAAGCCTCTAAGTCAGGTGTAAAAGCAACACCGTTAAATGTATGCACACCTAACATTGGCAAATAGCCATACATCAAGCGTTCGCCCACCCACAATTGGTTGGGGTCTTTTTTGTTAATTTCTTCCACTTCTACCGCTAATTTTTTACCATAGACAGCAGAAACGCCTCGAGAAATTGGATTAACAAAGGCACCAGAAACCATAATGATTCCTAATAAGACAAGGACAAATAACGTGCGCCAACGTTTAAATAAAGCAACAATTAAAACGGTAGCGACAACTAAGACACCAATGATGTCCATTCGTGTAACGTATAACCGTAAATTGCCCGTATATAAAACAAAGAAATACAGAACAACATTTAATCCTAGCGCCCCTAACCAGGCCATCATTGGAATTTTTGCTTGGCGATTCCATAAATAATCGATGAACCATAAACTTAACAACACAGCGGCAAACCCGAAGGATAACATCGCCCGTTGTTCTGGCACATAAGACCACAATGTCAACTTAGCAAAAATTGTTGGAAATTGCACGCTCATCCAAACTAAGTTAAATAAACAATACACGAATAAGACAAAACCGTAAATGTTTTCTTTGATTTTTTTATAAAAAATAAATGGTGAGAGCGGCAAAATAACAAAAAATAATTGATAAAAACTACTGATTTCCGAATTATTGGAATATGGAACATCTTGAAACGGCATTTTCCAATTTGTTAAAAATAACAAAATATCGCGTTTAGGCATATCGCCACCTAAACTTACCCGTTTTCCTGGATAAGCGGTATCCATTACTGCTTTTAAGGAATCCAATGAGCCATATAGCGATCCGCCAACAATAATCGCCGTCATCAAGAGTGCCCCACCTATCAGGACCCCATCCCACTTATTCAACTTAATTTTTTTACGAAATTCTAAAAAGAATAAAATTAAAAATAATAAAATCAAATAACCAAGTGGTACTTGTAACGCAGGATAAATAACTAAAACAAATCCTGAGGCCATAATAACAGCCGTTATCGCACAAATGACACGACGTCGAACACTACTATGATAATAGAAATAATTATAAATTCCCACTAAAAAACCTAAGCCAAAAAATACTAAATCTCCAACTGGCGAGACAAACCACCATTGAAGGGCCGAAGAAAACGGAATCCAAACACTTGCTAACAAAGCTAAATATTTATTCCGCCGTGTGACGATCAAACCAATTTCAAAAGAAAATAAAATTAAGCCAATTAATTTAAGATTCCAATACCATGATAAGCCATATTCTTTGCCTAATAGTACATAGCCCCACGTAAAAGGTTTCGCTAACGTGGCCAAATTCCACGCTGGTGAATTATAGCCTACCACCATGTCTTGCCCATTTAACGTAATCACATCATTATGTGTTTTCAAACCTGTTTGTGTTTGTGAGAGGCTAAATGGGGTTTGAACGAGCCATTCATCCGAGCGAACACCTCTTGGTTCACCAGCAATTAATGAACTTTTTTGACCATCTGCATATTCAGAAACATACGCATCCCACATGTTTAATGAACTACCATGGACTTTAAAGGCTACCAGTAAAATAAAAATGACTGCCGCTAGCAGATAGCGCCAGCGTAACAAATGATCAACCAAGCGAGCGCTCTGCTCAGCTTGGTTGCGTAATGGTTGTTTTTCTTTTCTTGTAGTTAGTTGTTGTTCCATCTTTTCGCTCCATTTCGTCATCCGCAATTGCATCTAGTCAATTCGTAATGAAAAGTTGGGAATATCCCTTGTCAGATTAGGATTATAAAATGGATCATTTTCAATTAAAGGTCCCCATTTTTCTTCCATCATCACTTTTTCTTGTTCAAAACGTTTTTTCTTTTTGCCTTTATCATCATATCCACGAGTTTGAGATTCAAAATGATAAAGCTCTGCTTCATGAAGCCAGACATTGTCACGTCCTAAAGCTTGGACTTTCAAGCATAAATCAACATCATTGAAAGCTACGGTAAACGCTTCTTCAAAACCACCAACTGCATCAAAATCTGCTTTTTTCATAAGTAAGCATGCGGCAGTTACTGCTGAATAATTAACATTAATAGCTAACCGACCAAAATAGCCTAAGTCACCATGGGGATAACCATAATGACCATGTCCAGCAACACCACCTAATCCTAAAATAACGCCTGCGTGTTGGACCGTATTATTTGGATACAATAATTTCGCACCTACACAGCCAATCCGTTCTTGCTGAGCAAATGAAACCATCAAGGTTAACCAATTCTCTGTAATCACTTCGGTATCATTATTTAAAAATAATAAATACTCTCCGTGCGCTTTTTTCGCTGCACGATTGTTAATAGTTGAGAAATTGAATGGAATATCGATTGATTCAACGAAAAAGCGGCCAGGTAATTGTTGTTCAAATTCTGCATATAATTCGTGCATTTTTGGATCTGTACTTCCATTATCAGCCATAATAATCTCGTAATTTTGGTAGGTTGTTTTTTCAATAATCGATGAAACACAACGTTGTACGTCTTTATAGCCATTTTTAGTTGGAATAATAATTGAGACTAACTTTTCAGATTCAATGTCATAATAAACATCGTATAAGCCATTCGCCGCCCCATGCGTTGCATGACCATTAATTCCTCGACGAACGAGCGCATCTTGCACGGCTCTTAGCCCCGCTTCAAAAGCATAACCTTTGGAGCCCTGATCCACTGCTGTTGAGGTTGGCAGCATCCGCCAATAGTAAAGAACTTTTGGAATATGTTTGATGCGTTCTTTTGTCGTTTTTTCAGTAAATCTTAAGACTAAATCGTAGTCTTGAGAACCTTCGTAACCTTTTCGAAAGCCGCCAATTTCTTCTAGAATACTCCGACGATACACGCCTAAATGCGAAATGTAATTCGTTCCTAAAAGTAAATCAGGTGACCAATCTGGTTTAAAGGCTGGATCAGAACGATTTCCATCCATGTCAATCTTATCTTCATCACTATAAATTAAGTCCAGTTCTGGGTTTTCATTCAGCACTTTAACCACTTCATAAAAAGCATTGATTGCTAATTCATCATCGTTGTCTAGTAAGGCGACAAATTCTCCGGTAGCAATCGCTAAAGCAGAGTTAGTCGCTTCGGAAATATGACCATTTTGTTCACGAAAGACGACCCGAATTCGCTCATCCAATTGTTGGTACTCTGTTAAAATCTTTTTGACATTAGGATCTGTTGAGGCGTCATCGGCCATACATAATTCCCAATTAGTATAGACTTGATTCAAAATAGAATCAATGCACAACCGAAGCCATTTTTCTTCAACATTATACACTGGCATCGCAATGGAAATTTTAGGTTGATAATGAAATGTTGCGATTTCTTGTGTCATCGCTTCTATGTCTAGTACTTCATTTCTAGCTAACCAGTTAGGATACGAAGCTTGATTTCTTAGTTTCTCAATTTTCGCTCGTTGAATGGTATGAGAAATACCATTTTTAGCCATATACTTAAATCCTTTTTTGGCTTTTATCCAGAGACGAGTCACTTTATCTTCTGTCCCTGGAATCACTGGATATTTTTTATTCAAGGGAAAATCCACCGTTATAACATGTGCTGATGATTGAAAATGAAAAGGGAGTACTTTTTTTTGTTTAATTCCTTCAAGTGTAACAACAAAGCCAGCTTCAATCGCAGGCTCTGTTTGATAAATTTGATTAACATCTTCACGTAAAACGCGCTGAATGTTATAAGCGGACACTTGGTTTTCATTATTAATTGTGAAAGTTGGGCTTTCTTTAGTGATTGTATCTAACGCCCAACCTGTAATGGTTAAATTATTTGTTGTTTTGTCGCGATAGATACTATCAAAGATCACCTTAATGTCTTCATTCATGTGCATTCTCCTTATAGATGTTTCGGATTTCGGTAGGGATCAACTAAAGCTTCCGCGGTCCATTTTTCCGCAAGTTCTTTATAAGATCCTTTTTTATCATGGTTTTGCATTTTTTCGTCTGCTTTCAAAATTGCATAGGACACATATACATTTCGTTTACCAGCGCTAGCAAATTGTAACGATAAATCGACACCCATCCACTCTTTACCTAAGTTTTCGTTAATTCCTTCTAAATTTAGGTAAAGTTGTTTGTTGAATAGTAAGCAGTCTTCAGTTGCTGCTTGAATATTTCTTGGTAAAGCAATTCTGTAATAGTAACCTAAGCTTTTACCAGGGGTGCCTTTTTCGGGATAAAGTAATCGACCTTTGTCTGTATCAACTGATACTCCCACCGTTTCCACGCGATAGCGTGCGTCAACTACGCGGCCAGTCACTAAACCAGAGGTCTCTTGTTGACCAATGTTCATTAACTCTTTTAACCAATCATTTTTCGTTGGTACCAATCCAGCATTTAATAAAGCCACATATTCTCCCTTAGCAGCTTGAATCATGCCATGACGAGTTTCTGTTGAAACATAACGAAGACGGTCATTTTGGATATTTATTTGATTCTCGAAGCGTGCAGGCAATAGAATTTCATAATTTGTATAGGCAGTTTTTTCTAATAATTGACGTAAGTAACTACTCATATTCTCTGTATCATTCGTAATAATCAATGATACCATCGGCACATGATCATAAAGATAGTTAATTTTATAGGAACCATAAAATTCGGCAATCTCTACTTGTGCTTTTAAGCCACGGCGTTCCGTTGCCGCTTGGACCGCTTTTTGACCAGCTACATAGGCGTAACCTTTGCTTTCAGGGTTTAGAGCAGTCGATGATTCAATGGCACGCCAATGATACATCATACCAGGAATATGCTTGATTTTCGTTGCTTGTTCCGTTGCTCGTAATACGAAATCATAGTCTTGAGCGCCGTTATATGCTGAGTTCAATCCGCCTACTTTTTCTAATAAATCACGTTTCACAACAACAAAGTGTGTAATGTAATTATGGTTTAAAATCAGTTCTGGATTCCAGTCCGATTTGTAAAACGCGTTGAAGCGACGACCATTTTCTGTAATTTTATCTTCATCAGTATAAAGAAAATCAATCGTTGGGTCTGTGTTTAAAGCTTTGACCACTTCATATAATGCTTGTGGCGCTAATTCATCATCGTTATCCATGAAACCAACAAAATCGCCAGTAGCAATCGACAAAGCTGAGTTAGTTGCTTCTGAAATATGTCCGTTTTCTTCGCGATAAATAACTTTGATTCGTTGATCTAGTTCTTTATATTTTTCTAGCATGGGCTTAATATGTTCGCTTGGCGATGCATCATCTGCTAAACATAACTCCCAATTTTCATAGTACTGATTTTGTAAAGAAGAAACGCACGCTGCAAGCCATTTTTCTTCGACATTATAAACAGGCACAGCGACAGAAATTTTAGGCTGAAATTGGAACGTTTTAATTTCCGCTAAAACTGCCTCCACGTCAACAGGGGCTTCTGCTTTTTCTTGTCGTTTAAAGTACCACTTCACTGAGCCCATCAAACCACGTGTCTGAATCGAACGCCATGCTCGATCAAATTTCGTACCTGGTTGAACCATGTTTGGACGCTCCACCACATATTGAACCTTCTGGCCTGATTTGGTGTCAATGTTTAGCGTGTAGGCTGGTAAATCTTCTGGATCTTTAATCGTAATGACAAAACCATAATCTTGATCGCCTTCTAATTCGAACATATCAATAACATCACGACGGTATTCTGTTTCCACCGTATAAGTGACTGATTCACTAGCTTCTGCAATGCTGAATCTTAGCGGATAATTTGTTTGTTTGTCATACGCCCACCCTCTGATAACAGAAACGTTATTTTCTACATCGCGAGCAATATCATCAATGGTTAAATTAATCATTTTATCAAATTTAGTTAACGTGATTCGTTTATATTTTCCAGTAGGCATAGGGGCAGTCTCCGTCTGTTTATTCATTTCTTCTAAAAATTGATTTCTTTCATCTAACAGTGCATGAATAAAGGTATTTTCACGTTCTGAATAGTTGCCTTCAAAGAAATAATCAATGTCTACTGTCAGGTCTTTGCCTGCCATTTGTGCATCGGTTACTTCGATTACAGGTACTTGCGTATCTAAGAAATAATAGATATTCTCTTGTACCAGAAAAGCATTCGTGGCTGCGACTGGGACTGTCTCGCCGTCTATCGTCATGGATAATTTGATAATTGTCCCCGTTAAACTTGGGAATAATTTTATCAGTTGGACATCTTCTGGTATCTTCAGTTGGAACCGTTTTGTTTCAGGTTTTTGTAAATCAACTGGTTGATCCAACTCAGTCTCTTTTTCTTCGCCGCAATTAATTAAAATATGAACGTTTTTTTCATTGTATGAATTTACTGGTGTCACTCGCTCTGGCTGTTCTACTGGTTCAGCAGTCAAGGCAAAAAAGTACTGATACACTTCGCCAAAGGGACGCGCTTTAAAAGCTGCTTGTACTTCTACAGGTAACGCTTCATACGTCGTAGGAATTTCGTTGTAGCCAACTTGATTAAATGTAAAATCTTCTTTGGCAATGTATAAACCAACTTCTGCAAAAACTTTTTCAAATCCTTCTTGTAAATAGAATGATTTATGCGTAGCATCCAATAGCCCAGTTTCATTCCACGTTAAACGATTATTAAATAAATCAATTAACACCGAATTATGCGCCAAATTAGGGAAAGTGATTAAGATTTGACCGCCTGGTTTTAAAAACGGTTTGACTTTTGCTAAGGCGCTTTGAGGATTCATTAAATGTTCCAACACATCTGCAAAAACGATATAATCAAACGTCTTACCAGCAAAGTATTCGACCCAATCATTTTCATCAATATTGCCATAAAAGGCATCTGTTGAAAATTGACTGACATGATCATAAAGTTCTTTGTCTAATTCAACAATTGAGACCTGGCACTTTTTTTCTTCCATCAAATAGCTAGTCATTCGCCCATTACCTGGACCAAATTCCAAGACATCACTATTTTCTTTGATTTGTGCTACGATTTTCCCAACACTGGTACTCTCGTCTGTTTCCATTTCAAAATCATACTTCATCTTTTGTCGTATCCTTCCATTTATGATCTAAGATGACAATTCCTTCTCCGGCATAACGACCGGTAATAAACATCGTCACGTATTTTGTTTTGTAGACTAATGGGACTGTTGCATGTTCCTCAAAGAAAGCAATATCAAAATAATATTCACCTGTTAATAATGACATTTTTTCATATTCTAAATAAAAAACATTCCGTCCTTTTTTCCAAGGAATTTGCACGCCATCTAACAACGTATTTAAGCCACAGACATAATGATTGTCCACTGTTCGAATAGCGACCCCACAAACAGGCTTCTTAATTTGGTCATTTTTGACAGTATATTCAATTTTTACAATCACTTTTTCATCTTGCGTTACCATTTCTAATGGTTCATAATCCGCATTTAAAAGTTCCGCATGATCCACTTCAATAATATCTGGTGTTGGGGTTTCATCTTTCATGGTCGCTTCGCGGTCAACCGTTTTAATTGATTTCTTTTTCAAAAAGTTTTCGTAGTTGGTCGTCACGTCCATCGTATCTCCATATTCAACGACTTTCCCGTGTTGCAACCAAAAAGTTCTGTCACAAAAACGACGAATGGAGTTTACATCGTGAGAAACAAATAAAATTGTTTTACCAGAATTTTTAATTTCCGTAAATTTTTCCATACATTTTAATTGAAACTCTAAATCCCCGACAGCCAACGCTTCATCGACAATTAAAATATCGGGATCCACGTTAATGGCTACCGCAAAAGCCAAGCGGACAAACATACCACTAGAGTACGTTTTAACTGGTTGATACAAATGATCGCCGATGTCAGCAAAATCAATGACATCTTGGACACGCTCTTCCATCTCTTCTCGGGAAAAACCCAAGACCATTCCATTTAAGAAAATATTTTCATATCCTGAATATTCAGGGTTAAAACCTGAACCTAATTCAAGCAACGCTGAAATTTTCCCATTAATCACCATGGACCCGGAGGTTGGCGTTAATACTCCTGTAATAATTTTTAACATGGTTGATTTTCCAGAACCATTTTCGCCGACAAAGCCAATCATCTCGCCTTTTTTAATTTGCATCGTGACATCGTCTAACGCATAAAACAAATCGTGGTAGGATTTTTTGGTTGGACTAAGCGCTTCTTTAAACCGATCGGACGGCTTTTTATACATGTTGTATGTTTTGGTAATATGTTGGATATCGATTGCATATTCTGACATGTCGTTCTCTCCTTATAGTACATCTGAAAAATGTGGTTTTAAGCGTCTAAACACGGTTGAGCCAATTAATAGTAAAACAATAGTAACTCCCCAGAAATATAAGCTATATTGCCAATGTTCCCAGAACCATGCACCGCCTAAATAAGATTCGCGGTATCCTTGAACAATATAATATAATGGATTGATTTTTAAGATTGTCGCAATCATTCCAGTTGGTTGCCATAAAATTGGCAATGTCCACATAACTGTTTGCATAATGATATTGATAAATTGCATAATATCAGGTAAAAATGGTTGTGTTGAAGCAGTAATCCACGTAATTGCTGTTAAAAAGACTAATAAACAAGCTAAGTAGTAAATTAATTGCAAACTGTACAGACTTGGGTAATAACCGTTAGCTGTAGTAATTACAAAACCAATTAGAATGAAAAACAAGTGGGTGTACAAGTTCGATAAAATTTTAGATGTTGGTAAAATTTGTACATTAAACACGACTTTTTTAACTAAATAACTATATTCACGAAACACATTCGTGGCTGATAATAACGAATCTGAAAAGAAGAACCAAGGCACCATCCCTGTTACTAAATAGACAATGAACGGCATATTGTCGCCAGCTCTAGAACGAAGGCCTACAGAAAAGACAAACCAATACGTCAAAACAGTTACTAATGGCGTTAAAAACGCCCAGACAATTCCTAGTGCTGAACCAGCATACTTGGCCTTAAAATCATTAAATGAAAATTGTAATAACAATTTTTTGTTCTGAAAAATATTCTTGAAAATTGAAAATGTTTCTTTAAACATATACTTATTCCTTCCGTAATAAACTATTTTTATCTAAAATTTTTGGATACAAAAATGCCATTTTAAACAACATTTCTATTTTATCGATAAACGCCTAGCTTTTCAATAGTAGACCCCTTTTTATAAAGAAAAATTTAACTGATTTCGCTATATTAAAAAATCTTGTCCAATTTTTAGGAGATTATGCTACAATAATGGAGGTCTTGCATTTTTTTGCACGGAAACTATTTTTGAGAGAAGGGAAATTATGGTTCTTTTTATTATTTACGTATTTCTGTCTTCTGCTGGTCTGGTCTTATTTAAACTAGGTTCTAGCAGTTTGAACATCCAACTCCAACAAACAATCTTTTCAATGAATATCTCACTTATATCTTTATTAGGTTTATTTTGTTATTTAATTAGTTTTATTTTATGGATGTTAATTATTAGTCGTTCCGATGTTTCTTACATTGTTCCTTTAGGCGTTGCCTGTACAAACATCGCTATTTTAATTGCTTCAAATCTTATTCTAAAAGAGACAATCACAACGAATGCCCTTATTGGTGCTGTGGTTATTATTGTCGGCATTGTGATTATGAATCTTAAATAAAACAACAAAGACCTTAAACTCCAACTTAAGGTCTTTGTTGTTTTATTTAAGATAGATTTTTAAGCCAATAAAACTGTCTCAGTTCACTTAATTTAATGATAATATAACTAAAAACAATTAACAAAAAAACTTGTACAACATATGTTTTAAAGTTATCGTACGTTAACTTTTGAATCCCTAATTGACTAGCTGCATAAAATAGTAAATATTTTATCGGATTTTGCGCTAAATAAATAATAATACTAGATTTTCTTAAAAAGTCACTTCCAGGAATACGTATATTTTCTAAATTAAAACTTAAAATAACCACTAACACAGCAACTATTGGTAACGTAAAATAATTTTGTGCATCATAAAAAACACCTAATTGTTGCGCAAATTTCACTTCCTTTAGTCCTACATAAGAAAAAATAACAATACCTAAAACTAAGAATAAATTATTTAAAGGTTTTTCAAATACATAGTTTGCTAAAAAATAGCCTATAATCACATAACAAATCGTAGAAATCATCGAAAAAGATATAGAACCATAAAAAGGCACTTGTTTAATCCATTCAATGTCAAAGTACCACTTACCATAAGTAGAAGTAAATACTCCTATCAGAAAGCTAACAATTCCAATTGTTAATAATACTTTCTCACCAAAATAACTTCGGATGTAATAAATAATAAATACACTCATTACTAATGCGATTAAATACCAAGAAACACCTATTCTGGGGACATAGCCTAATAATATGCTCAGTATAAATGATATTTTTCCTCTTAAATCCATTTCCCCTTTAACAAAATTCATAATAGATACGATAAAGAAGGGAATGTAAAAGATCAACCACGAAAGATATACTTTTAAGATTCTTTTTATATAATTGAATAGTATTTTTTTATCTTTTTCTTTTTCTCTAAAAGAAATTTTTTTAAACAAAAAATATCCAGATACTATGAAAAAAAACGGAACAGAAAAGCGGGCTAATATTTTCAAATCACTACCCAAAATAGATTTAGAGGGAAAGGTATGAATTCCAACTACACTTAATGCAGCAATAAATTTGAAGGCATCCAATACATCATTGTTTTTAGTCATTTTTCCCCTCTCTATTCTCCCATTTTTCTTCAGATTTCATGATAGATAATTCTTGCAATAATGTTTTAATACGATTTTCGTGTTTTGAAATCAACACAGAATTTTTAATTTCCATGATTAAAAGGACAATCACCGCAGCTGATAATAAGAAGTTTGATGTTGTTTCAAACCCAAAGGCCATTGCTAACCATTCTGCCACATGCGGGAAAATAGCAAAAATAATTAAGACAATTGAGATTAATAACCAAATCAAAGCATTTTTTAGGAGAAAAATATTTTTATTAATTCCTCGAATAATGTATAAGAAAAAGCCAATTGCAAATAAAAATAAAGCTAGCCATAACACGGTTGGTAGCATTAATCTCCCTCCTTCATAAAGGCAGCAATCAGAATTGCTGAGCCGACTTCCAGCATATACTTCACAGAAGCCAAGGCACGAATCGAAGAAACACCACCAAGCCGTTCCATCATATTGACAGGTCTTTCAACAATCACAAAACGTTTTTTAATTAAGTGAACAATCGATTCTGGCTCAGGATAATTTGTCGGATAACGCTTTGCAAAAAAAGCAATCACTTTCCGATTTCCTGCTCGATACCCTGAAGTCACATCATAAATTGTTTTACCAGAAGCCATTCGAATGCAAAAAGATAACAAACGAATACCAAAACGGCGCATTTTCGTACTTTGAAAAGCCGCTTCGTTTCCAGGAATGAAACGAGAGCCAATCGAAAAATCACATTTACCCTCTGCTAATGGTTCCAGTAAAATAGGTAAACTATTGATATCATGTTGACCATCACCATCAAACTGAACCGCAACATCATACTCATTTTCTAAGGCATATTTATAGCCGGTCTGTACCGCCCCGCCAATACCTAAATTCAACACTAAATGAATGGCATTAATTTGGTTGGCTTCTAAAATTTGTTTGGTTCCATCTGTCGAGCCATCATTAATTACCACATAATCCAATTCATGTTGAAAATGCGTAACTTCCTGTTTAAATGTTTCAATGGAAGCAATCGTCCGCAAAATGTTTTCTTCCTCATTGTAAGCAGGAATGATTAAAAGTACCTTCATAAAGAGAAACACCTTTCCACTTTTTCTCTAACAAAACCCCTCACTTACACAAAACAATTTATTGTTGAACATTTTCTAACATTTGTGCTAAGGCTTCTTGCCAAGTAGGAATTTTAAAGCCTAACGCTTCTGTTTTACTTAAATCCATGACAGAATATTGTGGTCTTTGCGCCTTTTGTGGAAATTGAGTTGAATCCACTGGCAGTACTTCCACTTCAGTATCTTTTAAAATTTCTTTAGCAAACTGATACCAGCTACAGCTGTTTTCATTAGACAAATGATAAACACCAAATGGCGCTTTTTCTGCAATAACAAATGCCATAAATTCGGCTAACGTTCTTGTCCAAGTTGGGCGGCCAAACTGATCGTCCACTACCGTTAGTTGGTCTCTTGTTTCCGCTAATTTTTGCATGGTAAAGACAAAGTTATGACCGTATTGACCAAATACCCATGATGTTCGAATAATATAATAGTCGTCCAGGATTTCTTGTACCGCTTGTTCACCTAATAACTTCGTCCGACCATACTCATTTAAAGGATTCGGTTGATCATCAATCGCATAGACGCCTTCTTTTTTAGTTCCATCAAAAATATAATCTGTACTTACGTAAACAAGTGTCGCCCCCACTGCTTTAGCAGCTTCTGCAACATGACGTGTGCCGTCTACATTCACTTTTTCATCTAATTCCTTGCCTTCATCTTCTGCTTTATCAACAGCTGTATAAGCAGCACAATGATAAATGACGCTTGGTTGAATTTCTTTCACTTTTGCCAATGTACTATCCGCATCAGTAATATCTAATTCTGTGGAATCCGTTGAAACATACTCAATTCCTTGTTCATCTAATAGGTGACGTAATTCTGTGCCCAATTGGCCATTTCCACCAGTAATTAAAATCATTTTTTTCGCTCCTTCTTGAAAAAAAGGCAGGGCAAAGTAGCTTTTGTACTTTGCCATCGCCTTTCGACTGTTATCTCACATGTCAGAAAAAATTACTGACCATTTTGTGCATATTTTGCTTCAACAGCTTCTTTATCTGCACGCCACCAGTCTTCATTTTCTGTATACCACTTGATTGTTTCTGCCAAGCCTTCACGGAAATTCGTGAATTCTGGTTCCCAACCTAATTCTTCGCGTAATCTGGTTGAATCAATCGCATAACGTAAGTCATGTCCTGCACGATCGTTGACATGCTCATAGGCATCAATAGGTTGTCCCATTAATTCTAAAATTAATTCCATCACTGTTTTATTGTCTTCTTCACCATCGGCTCCAATTAAATATGTTTCGCCAATTTGCCCTTTTGTTAAAATTGCCCAAACAGCCGAAGAATGGTCGTTTGTATGAATCCAGTCACGAACATTTTTACCAGCACCATAAAGTTTTGGTGTAATGCCGCTTAAGACATTGGTAATTTGACGAGGAATAAATTTTTCAATATGTTGATATGGCCCATAGTTATTTGAACAATTTGAAATTGTTGCTTGTAAGTTGAAAGAACGAACCCACGCTTTGACTAACAAGTCAGATCCTGCTTTTGTTGAAGAATAAGGGCTTGAAGGATTGTAAGGCGTTTCGGCAGTGAATTTTTCCCCTTCGCCTTCTCCATGTCCTGGTAAATCTTCTCTTAAAGGTAAATCGCCATAAACTTCATCAGTCGATACATGGTGGTAACGAACATTGTTTTTACGGCAAGCTTCGATCAATGTGTACGTCCCAATCAGATTGGTTTGTACAAATGGGAATGGGTCGTTTAATGAGTTGTCGTTATGCGATTCAGCAGCATAGTGAACGACCGCATCTGTTTCAGCGACTAAACGATTAACTAATTCAGCATCAGCGATATCTCCTACGACTAATTCCACACGATCACTTGGTAGACCTTCAAGATTTTTTTCATTTCCTGCATACGTTAATTTATCTAATACAGTTACATGAACTTCTGGATGATTCTTTACAACATAATGAACAAAATTTGAGCCGATAAAACCAGCTCCACCTGTTACGATGATTTTTTTCATAATTGAAACTCTCCTACTTTTTTCTTAAATTTCGCCATAGATAAACGGATTTTCCGCTTCAAATTCTTTTAAGGTTGGATGTTTTTGATCCTTTTCTGACGTAATCGCTTTTTCTGGCGCAATTGGCCAATCAATAGCTAACGCTGGATCGTTAAAAGCAATACCGCCGTCTGCTGCCGCATTGTAGTAATTGTCACATTTGTACATAAAGTTCACGTTCGGTGTCAAAGTGACAAAACCATGAGCAAAACCTTTTGGTACTAAAAGCTGACGGTGATTATGTTCTGATAAAATATAGCCTTCCCATTGACCATAGGTTGGACTCCCTTTACGAATATCAACAATCACATCTAATACCGCACCTGTTACAACGCGAATTAGTTTTGTTTGCGCAGCTTCGCCTTTTTGAAAATGCAATCCACGCAAGACACCTGCTTCTGTTGATAATGAATGATTATCTTGGACAAAATCAAAGTCTAATCCATGTTCTGCAAATTTAGCTTTGGAATAACTTTCTGTAAAAAAGCCACGATGATCACCGAAAACATCCATTTCGATAATTTTGACATCTTGTAATTTTGTATCAATAACTTTCACGTTTCTTCGCTCCTATTCTGCTGCTAAACGTAGCAAGTATTGGCCGTAGCCATTTTTCTTCAATGGTTGTGCCAATTCTACCAATTGTTCTTTTGTAATATAGCCCATTCGATAAGCAATTTCTTCCAAACAAGCGACTTTTAAATTTTGACGTTTTTCAATTGTTTCAATAAATGTTGACGCTTCTAATAAGGATTCGTGTGTGCCTGTATCTAACCAAGCAAAGCCACGGCCCATTACCTCAACAGAAAGTTTATTTTTTTCAAGGTAGACTTTATTAACGTCTGTTATTTCTAATTCCCCACGTTCTGACGGTTTGATTCCTTTTGCAATTTCAACCACTTCATTGTCGTAAAAATACAAACCTGTCACTGCGTAATTTGACTTCGGTTGTGCTGGTTTTTCTTCAATAGAAAGCGCCCGCATCTCTTCATCAAATTCTACCACGCCGAAACGCTCTGGATCATTTACATGGTAACCAAAGACTGTTGCCCCTGACTCTTTAGAAGCCGCTCGTTGCAACATTTTTGATAAGCCGCCACCATAATAAATATTGTCCCCTAAAACTAAGCAGACACTGTCATCACCAATAAATTCTTCACCAATAATAAATGCTTGCGCCAAACCATCTGGGCTTTCTTGTACCGCGTATTCGATATGAATGCCTAAATCATGGCCATCGCCGAATAAGCTTTCAAAACGTGGTGTATCTTCTGGTGTAGAGATAATCAAAATTTCATTAATTCCCGCCAACATTAACGTTGACATTGGGTAATAAATCATTGGTTTGTCGTAAATTGGCATTAATTGTTTTGATGTTGCTTTTGTTAACGGATATAAGCGTGTCCCGCTTCCGCCTGCTAAAATAATTCCTTTCATGAACAATCTCCTTAAATACTTCTATTTTTAGTTTCTATAAAACCAAATATCCTTCCCTATTATCGCATTAAGCATAGGGTTTGTCATGTTTTTTACGTAAATTTTACAAATCTGTAAAAGTTTAGCGTTGTTCCTTTAAACGCTGATGTAAAGCTTTTAATAAATTCACACGCCAATTTAATTTTTGTTGGAAACTTGTTTTGGTAATAATAGGGCTGACATTCGCTCCATGTCTTCGGTAAAGCACTAATGGTTCTTTAATGAGACCCGTTTGCTTTTTCCGTGCAGCTAATAAGCCAATCCACATATCATGCATAGGAACTTCTGGCGGAATGGGTAAAATGACGTTTTTCATCTCTTGACGAAAGGCCATACCTGCCCCAATATAGCCACTTTTTATCGCATTTCGCCAAAACCCTGGTTTGACTTTTCGAAACTTAAAATAAGAGGGATTGGTAACTTGTAAATCCGCATCAACAATTTTCAAGTCACTAATAACCACTTGGATGTCAGGGTGCGTTTCAAAATATTCTGTCACTGTCGTTACTTTATTTGGCAACCAAACGTCATCTTGATCTGCTAAAAATATCACTTCGCCTTTCGTATGCGTAAGCGCAAATGCAAAATTAGCAATCACTCCTTGCCCTGGACCTTGTAACAATTGAATTTGGGGATAATTCGCTGCATACGTTCTCAAAATTTCCAACGTATGATCAGTAGAACCATCATCTGAAATAATTAGTTCATCTTCTTCACTGACTTGTAAAAGAATACTATCTAATTGTTCCGCGAGATATTTTTCTCCATTATATGTCGCAATACAAACTGAGATCATAGATTATCCTTTCATTAACTTGAGAAATTCTGCCAATGTTTGCCGCCAAATTTGGCGATTTTTGACAGTTAAAAATTGCTTACTACTGCGTAAAAATAAATGGCGTCGATGATGGGAAAACTTTTCTTGATCATATCGACGATAAAATAACGTTTCTGCTTCAATAATAGAGCGATAACGTTGAGGACTCATTGTACGATAATCTAAAACAGACAATTCTTGTTTTAGGTGGATTGGTAAGACTTCAATCTTTTTATTGGCTTGATTCAATTGATAAAAGAACCAATGATCTAAATAGTCCAAAGGAAATTCTTCCGAAAATCCTTCCAACCAGCGCAGTGTTTCTGCCGTAATGACTGTACCAGAATTGATAGCCATCAACGGTTGGTTGGCTATCCCTGCTGTTGGCTTTGCTCCTTTAAGTCCAACATATTGATCACTATATACTGGCGAAATTTGTTGTCCATTTGCTTCTACAATTGGAACATAGACTGCCACAGTCGGATCTAACGGCATGATGATCAACGTATCAAAATAAGAGGCTGGCACTTCTGTGTCTTGGTCAAGGAGCAACAATAATTCACATTGATTCGCTTGACTAAAAGCAATCGCTTCATTATAAGCGGTCGCTAGTCCTGGATTATCAGGATTATGTCGATAAGTAACATTTTGTTGTAAAAATAATGCATCTTCTTGAGGAAGTGGGCTGTTGTCATAAATAAATAAGTGCAATTCGGGGTGATCTACCACTTCTTTTAATAACAAATAATTCGGCGTATCAGCCATTTTCATTTGATATAAGACGATGACTACCGCTAATCTTTGACTCATTAAAAGAACCTCCAGCCCCATTTGTTAAAAAATTTCCCCATTGATTGCATAAAGATTTTAAACAATTTACGACTTTTATGGGCGCCCTTTTCATACATGTGAACAACCGTTTCAAAAGGCGTATAGAGAATCCGATAGCCTGCTTTGCCAAAGCGTAAACATAAATCGTTGTCTTCAAAGTACATGAAAAAACGTTCATCGAACCCACCAATTTCAACGAATTTTTCACGATCAATCAACATAAAACAGCCTGAGCCCATTTTAATATCCGTTGTTTCTGTATCCGACAAATCGCGACATTCATAAATACTCAAACGTTTATCAAAAATTTTCTTTACAAATTGAAAGGGAATAAAACGTAACATATAATCGAAAACATCTAATTTTTGACGAACTAAATATTGCGTCGTGCCATCTTCATTTAGCACTTTAGGGCTAACGACTGCAATGTTCTTATCTATTTTGATACGGTCTAATAGACGATCAAGCACGTCTTTAGTAACCAACACATCGGGATTAAAAATAATTGCATACTTTGTCGAAGCATTGAATAACACTTGATTATGACCATGACCAAACCCTTGATTTTCTTCAGCGCGATGGATAGTAATAAATGGTTCATATGTTGTTAATTTTTCAAGATACGCTGTTTCAGAATGATTGTCATAGATATGAATATCATAGATACTATCAGTACCTAGTTCGGCTTTTAATTGGTCTAGTACATTAAAAATGTAACGACTATTATAAGTGACAATCGAGATTGTTACCATTTCTTGCATGCTCATTTCTCCTTACTACTGAAACATCGTCTTAAAAAAAAAGCATATGTTTCACACATATACTTTTTTAAGTTTAATGGAATTATATCATAGGTTTACGCTCTCGCAAAGCAACCTAAAGATTTCTTTACTTTCTCTTAGAATGCTTGCCAAGTCGCTTTTTCATTTGCTCCTGACGATATTCACGATTCCCTAAAATCCGTAACAAATACATCAACGGTTGATGTCCTTCGCCAACTAGACCGATTAGTTCAATGAATAGTTCTAAGCCAATTAAACAAAAGACAATTAATAAAATTGATGCTACTGTACTTGAATAGCTGAACAATAAAGAGACAAAGGAAAAAACTAACGCTAATGCATAAATAGTCATGACCGCCCCTTTATGGGTAAAACCTAAAGATAACAAGCGGTGATGCAAATGCATTTTATCTGCTGAGGAAATGGGCTTCTTGTTCAATAGCCGTCGAATAATTGCATAAACCGTATCCGTAATTGGCACACCTAAAATCACCATTGGCGTAATTACCGTGATAAACGTAGCATTTTTTAAGCCCTGTAACGACATTACTGCAATCATAAACCCGAGGAATAACGCCCCGGTATCTCCTAGAAATATTTTAGCCGGATAAAAATTGTATGGGAAAAATCCCGCAATGCTCGCAACTAAAATAAAAATAACAATTGGGATATAGACCGTTTTAGCATGTAGGAAAAAATACCCTGTAATACCAATCGTGGTTAATCCAATAATGGATACGCCTGATGCTAAACCATCCAAACCATCAATTAAATTTACTGCATTCGTAATCGCTAAAATCCACAATAAAGTTAGTGGTAAACTAAACCAGCGCAAATCAATCATTCCAACAACTGGCAACGTCACAAAATCTATCCGAATTCCAGCAACAAAATAAATAACTAATGCTGCTAACAAAATACCGATTGTTTTTTTCATTGGAGTAATTTCTTTAATATCATCAATGAGGCCTGTCAAAACAACCATTCCACCAGCCAAAATAATCGGCCAAATATAATCTTGTGGGATAATCGAACGAAAAATCAATAAACATGAACTAGCAAAAGCAATGTAGATTGCAAGTCCTCCTGCTGTAGGCATATTTTTGGTATTGATTCGTCGCTCTCCTGGTGCATCATAGGCGCCAATCCGAAACGCTAGAAGCTTAACAAGTGGTGTTAATAGCAAAGATAAGATAAATGTCATAAATAAACGTATCAAAACTTCATAAATAAATAGTGACATAGTCGAACCCACTTTCTTCTCGTTCAGGGTATATTATACCGTAAACTGAAGCATTTACAAGCTGAAACATGTGTTCTGGCAACGGTTTAGACTTTTTTAAAGAAATCCATTTATTTTTTCTTTTTAAACCATCTAAACAAGCGTTGTTCAAAACTTGGTTGTTTTTTTTCTTTATCTCCAGATAAGTATTCATCGACGACAGCGTTGACAATTGCTCCTAAAATAATAATCGTGGCAGCAAAATTCAACCATAACATCAAGATGATAAAACTCCCAATGATTTGATAACTTGCGATTCTAGAACTAAAATATTTTACGTACAAACCAAAAATTTGTGATAATAGCATCCAACCGACTGTCGAAAAAATAGCCCCTGGCAAAATAGAACGTAACGATAATTTCCGATTAGGAACGACCGCATAAATCAAACACATAATCACTAATAAAACAACGGTCGTTAACGGCCATTTTAACGCTTGGAAAGTATCGATCACAGACGTTGAGTAATGGAAAATTGGTTGCAGTAATTCAATAATGTACTGACCCAGACCTAAAATTACTACTACACCAACAATCGCTACCATAAATAACAAAATAACTAAAAATGAGACCACTCTTACGAGAATAAAATTTTTCCTTTGTTCGACACCAAAAGCTTTATTCATCGCGTTTTGTAGTGCATTAATACTTTGACTGGCACTCCAAAATGCTGCTAAAGCGGAAACAGAAAGCAACCCGCCTGAACGTTGAGTCAGTAGTGAACGAATCGCTGGTTCTAAGTTCTTATAAACATCTTTCGGAATCGCCTCTGCAATATAAGGCAACACAGAATTAGGGTCGATTCTTAAATAAGGTAAGACATTACCTACCGCAATCAGTAATGGAAACAGCGAGAGTAATAAATAATAGGCAACAACCACTGAGCTGTTGCCTATTTCGGCTGTGACCATGTGACTTTGCGTTGTCTCAATAAAACGCATCAAAGATTGATTCTTTTTGATGTTGTCGAGAAACTTCATCACACACTCTCCTTATTAATAAGTCAATTCTTCGCCTTGTGACGTTAAGATTCTTGGACCTTCTTTCGTAATCGCTAATGAATGTTCATATTGACAACTTAGACCGCCATCTTCAGTATAAGCAGTCCAACCATTTGGGTCCATTTTCATGCGCCAAGTTCCTGTGTTAACCATCGGCTCAATGGTAATAACCATTCCCTCTTTTAAACGTAGTCCTTTACCTGCTTCACCATAGTGAGGGATCATTGGACTTTCATGGATAGTCGGGCCAATGCCATGACCTACAAAGTCGCGAACTACCCCGTAGCCTTCTCCTTCTACATACGTTTGAATTGCATGACCAATGTCGCCAATTCTATTTCCTACTTGTGCTTGTTCAATCCCAAGATATAGCGCTTTTTTGGTTACTTCCATCAAGCGATCAATTTCAGGTGTTGATTCACCCACGACATAAGACCAGCATGAATCAGAGATTGCGCCCTTTAAGTCGACACACATATCTACTTTGATTAGGTCGCCATCTTTTAATACTTTTTTACGAGGAAATCCGTGGCAAATTTCGTCGTTGATACTACAACAGGTAGCATATTTGTAACCTTCATAGCCAATTTGAGCCGCCACGCCACCATGACTTTCAATAAAGTCTCTCACAAATACTTCAATATCCCAGCTTGTAATGCCAGGTTTAATAAACGTCCGTAAATGACGGTGAACATCCGCTAATAATTCCCCTGATTCATCCATCATTTCAATTTCTCGTGGTGATTTTAATGTAATCATACTATCTCTCCTAAACTTGTTTCATTCAAATTATTTTATCACATTTTTTGCAAAAAAGATTGTTCAAACACCAATTTTCAAAAAGTCCCTTAATAAAAGCACTCGCTAGTCTTTTATAAGAAATGCGCATCTGCTATAATAAGTGACAGAATTGTATGAGGGGGAAGAAAGTTTATGACGTTAGCTAAAATTGTGTATGCAAGCATGACTGGGAATACAGAAGAAATTGCCGACATTGTTGCAGAAGCATTTGAAGATTTAGAATTAGAGGTCGAAATTGATGAGTGTACGCAAGTCGATGCCGCTGATTTTGAAGAGGCCGATATCTGTGTAGTAGCTACATATACGTATGGCGATGGCGATTTACCTGATGAAATTGTCGACTTTTATGAAGACTTACAAGAGATTGATTTATCAGGAAAAATCTTCGGCGTTTGTGGTTCAGGAGACACGTTTTATGATGATTTTTGTAAATCGGTGGACGACTTCGAAGCAGTCTTTACTCAAATTGGGGCAAAAAAAGGCGCCGACAGCGTTAAAGTTGATTTAGCCGCTGAAGAAGACGACATCCAACGTTTAGAAGAATTTGCGAAAAAATTAGCAACTGCCGCAGAATAACTACGTTGAAATAAATAAAAAAAACACCAGAAAAAAATGGCTAGTTCCCATTTTTCTCTGGTGTTTTGATATTCCTAATTTAAAAATAAAATACTGTAATTTAATGCTGCCGCAAAAGTAACCCAAAGAATATAAGGAATCATCAACCAGCCACGCGTTATTAATTTATAACGCAAGTAGTCCCACTGTTGAACTATTAATAATAGCCATAACAATGAGATATCAATCACAGATAATAAATTATTTTGTAAAGAAAAAAAGAAAAATGTCCAGAAAAAGTTCGCAATAAATTGTAAAATAAATAGCGTAATCATCCGTTTTTTCTGTTGTTTATTTGGATGAACTAAGATGAAATAAAAAGTAATGCCCATAAAAATATACAACACCAACCACACTGGTCCAAATAACCAGCCTGGCGGAGCAAAACTTGGTAATCTCAACGCTTGATAATATTCTCTCGCATTTACTGAAAATAAGCCCGACAAGAGCCCTAGTCCGGTAATTCCTACAATACTTAGCCATAAACGCTTATCTTTCACTCGGTTCATGTTTTTTGCCCCTTTCTATTTCTCTTCTTTACTGTAGCATGGTTGCGAATAATCTACCATTAATACACTTAACAAAAAAAGACCGTTCTTTTAAGAAACAGTCTTTTGCTGTAACCTCACAGAAGTTATCAGCATGAGGTTACACTTTTTTTAATTTTTATAGGTCAATATCAATTGGTTCATCTCGTTCAAGAATTGCTTCAATACTATCTTTCATTAAATGAATGATTTGTTCTTCTGAAGGATGGATAATTCCAGAAGTCATCAATGCAGCCACACCAGTAGCGACCACCCATGTTCCCATGTGTAAAGAGTCAATTTGAACATCGTTTAAATTAGCATACTCAGGATCAGCTTTTACCGCTTCAGTAAAATAGTGATAAGAGAATTCTTGCATTTTTTTGCCGCCACCATATTCTTCTAAATAAAGCGCACGGTATAACTTACTTTCACTTGTCGCAAAATGAATATAGTTTAAAGCCAAATCAACAATTGTATTCCCAGTATGTTTTACTGGAAAGACTTCTTTCGCTAAGTATTTATGAATTTTTTGGAATAAAGCATCGCGTAAATCATCCATGTTTTTAAATTCCAAATAAATCGGTTGGGTGGAACATTTCATTTTATTAGCAATATTACGTGCAGTGAACTTCGAAAATCCTTCAGTGGCGACTACTTCATAGGCAGCTGTTAAAATCTGCTCTTTCGTAATGGTTTTTTTTCTTGCCATAATTCCCTATCCCCTTTATTCATTCATATACAACGCTTCCAAATAAATGCTTATGGTTATTGTAACACGATTTTTCTATTATGCAAAATTAGAACAACTCTTTGTACAAAAGTTCACTGAGCGGGAGCACGACAACTTTTACCCCAACTTAAAATAACAGTTGATAAAGGCTTTATTTCGTTGAGTTCCCTGCTCTTCCGTGTTATGATATGAGCAGTCATTACCCATGAAAATGAAGGAGGAATCACGAATGACCTTAGAGAATTTTAATGAAAATCTAAAGAAATATGCACGTTTAATTGCTGAAACGGGTGTCAATGTTCAGGACAATCATACGGTTGTTTTACAAATCAGTGTTGATCAAGCGCCCCTTGCCCGCTTAATTACGGAAGAAGCTTATCGCTTAGGTGCGGCCGAAGTAATTGTTCAATGGAGCGACGAAACCATTCAACGTGAATTTTTAGCTCATGCTGCAACTGATCGTATTGAAAATGTTCCTCAATATAAAATTGATCAAACCGATGATTGGATTGCCAAAGGCGCAAGCCGAATTAGCGTGGTTTCTTCTAATCCTGATGCATTAGCTGGCGTGGATGCACAACGTGTAGCAGCTTTCCAAGCGGCTAATGGGAAAGCATTGGTCAACCTACGAAAAGCAACGCAAGCCAACAAAGTAAGTTGGACTGTTGTAGCTGCTGCTAGTGAAGGCTGGGCAGCTAAAGTCTTTCCAGAATTAGCAACAAGTGAAGAACAAGTTGATGCACTTTGGAATGAAATTTTCAAAACAACACGAATTTATGAAGAAAACCCAGTCATTGCTTGGAATATCCATGATAAAAAATTACAAGAAAAAGCGGCTGAATTAAACGAACAACAATTTACTGCTTTACACTACACAGCTCCTGGGACAGATTTAACGATTGGTTTGCCTAAAAACCATTTATGGGAAGGCGCTGGTAGTTATAACGCTCGTGGGGAAGAATTCATGGCTAATATGCCAACAGAAGAAGTTTTCACCGCCCCAGATAGTCGCCGCGTTGATGGTTATGTTTCTAGTACAAAACCACTAAGTTATGCTGGCACAATCATTTCGGGAATGAAATTTACATTTAAAGATGGAAAAGTTGTTGACTTCTCAGCTGAACAAGGCGAAGAAGCATTGAAAAATCTCTTAGCTATTGATGAAGGTGCCAAACACTTAGGAGAAGTTGCTTTAGTACCAGACCCTTCACCAATTTCACAATCCGGTTTGATTTTTTATAATACATTGTTTGATGAAAATGCCTCTAATCATTTAGCCTTTGGTTCAGCCTATGCCTTCAACTTACAAGGCGGCACGGAGATGAGCGAAGAAGAATTAGCTGAAGCTGGTTTAAATCGTAGCCAAACACATGTGGACTTTATGGTAGGATCTGACAAAATGAATATTGACGGCATTAAGGAAGACGGGACGATTGTTCCAGTTTTTAGAAATGGCGATTGGGCATAGTCTACCAAATGTTGAAACCAAAGTTTTTAGCTCCAAGAAATAAGAAGAAACTGCTTTTATTCAGTAGGTTCTTTTAAAATTTAGAAAGTGAGGCCTAAGTTGCAGCGATTTAGGCCTCACTTTCTTATGCTAAAAAATCAATTGCATTCGAAGGACCTTTAACGTTATAATTAAATTGAAAGCGGATTCTTTTACACGATATAAGTTTACTTTTAAATAAAAGAATTTTTTCAAAAAAGTAGAATTGGAGAATTAACATGGGATTATTTGATGGATTATTAGGGAATGCAACACAAAATAACAATGAAACAGCTGAAAAAGAATTACGGGATGTTTTAATCCCTAACGAAAAAGTAGATATGGCCTTCACTTTAGTAAGAGATTTAATTGTCTTTACAGATAAACGCTTAATTTTAGTCGATAAACAAGGAATTACAGGTAAAAAAGTTGATTATAAATCGATTCCCTACAAATCTATTTCACGCTTTTCTGTTGAAACTAGTGGACATTTCGACCTAGATGCAGAACTAAAGATATGGATTTCAAGTGCTGAGTTACCTTCAGTAAGTCTTCAATTTAGAAAAGATAAAGATATTGTTGCTATTCAACAAGCCTTAGCAGCTGCTGTGTTATCTTGAATCCACAAAAAAAGACAGGGAAGCGACCAACTTTCCTGTCTTTTTAATTTTAGATAAAATAAAAAAGGCTTCTCAGCCTTGATACGTTCCTTATTCAATCAGACACATGGCGGCACTTGCTTAGTCTTTCAAGCGTATTTTACGACTATTTATAACCTTGTAAAAACACTAGTAAATCAATAATATTATAATTTAATACCATATAATTTTTTACAACCTTTTACAACTTTTGCCCCTTTTTTGCCCCTTCCTCCCAAAATATTACAGTTGTGTAAAACGATAGACAACACGAACGTACATTCGGTATAATTGTATTATCAGGAGGGCGATATAATGAAAACTAATTATGTAGGAGTAGTTGAAAAGATTAGAATGTTAAGTATGTATCCAAAAATGCTAGTTCGATTCTCATTAGTAACACAGGACGAAACTATAAACTGTATCGTCTCCAAATGCGAGCTAGCAAATATGTTACTAATGCTATCCGAGAGATCTGAACTAGCTGTCTATGGTCATTTGAATAAACGAAATCAACTTGTCATTGATAAAATGCTTGTAAGGAAATCTGTAGTAAATGCATAAAAAATAAGCCTCACTCTCATCTGGGAGCGAGGCTTTCGTTATGACTCTTATTTTATTTTGTAGTCTAGTTACTACTAATGGTTCTCAGCAAATCATAGTTATAATATTTTTGATTCCTCTTTTTAGACATATCCTTATCCAACATATTTTGAGCAACAAAAAAATCTAAACCTTTTTTCGCCGTTGATGGATGGATATTAAGATAATCGCTAATTTCTTTAGCGGTGGCTACTGGTTTGTAAAATGTTGCCAACCAAATATTTTTTTGAGTATCATTATTACAATTCATTAGACCTCTTTGAGCAATATTATCCACATTTAAAAGTTTTTCAATTATATTGTTTGCCATTCTTTCTGATGCCTTCAAGAAGAACAACAACCATTTACTCCAGTCTGGTTCCTGTCCTCTAGTTGCATTTAAACTATTGTAATATCTTATTCTTTCCTTTTCTAGTTCCTCGCTAACGAAAAAGATTGGTGAAGATACTAAATTATTTTTAACTGAAATCAAAACCAATAGAATTCTTCCTAATCGTCCATTCCCATCTAAAAATGGATGAATTGACTCAAATTGCGCATGCGATACTGCCATTTTTATTAAAGGAGAACAATCATAGGTGAAATATTCTCTATCAGTATCTTTACTTATCATAAAGCTAGAATGGTTTTCTCCATTAATAAAGAATTCTAAGTTCTCCATATAAGAACTTATCTCATTTGGTTTGACGGGTATATAGACAGCATTACTAATATTATTATCCGGACCTATAAAATTTTGTACTTTTCTAAATTCCCCACTTGCAGAAGAAGTTCCTCTGCCGCCCTCCATTAAAATATTATGGATTTTCTTTATCAGCCGTGTAGAGATAGGCATATCGTGATCTTTTATTTGAGAAATCCCATACATAAGCGCTTCATGATAGTTTGCTACTTCCTTTTGTTGCCAATCAAGTTCATTTCTATCTTTGTTCTCCATAAAATTATGAAACGTTACTTGAGTTCCTTCAATCCTGGTAGACTGTACTGATTCATTAAAGGAAAGCAAGCTTAATAAAGATTCATTAACGATTGAATATTTTACTAAAGTGTCCATTTTCCCTATTGCTAGGTTTGTCTCAGCTAATTGCTTATAAATCGATACGCAATCCGCATTATCTACACTCGCTGGTAATTTCAAAACACTTTCTAAAACCACAATTATCGCCTCCTTATTTCAGAATAACACATTTTTTGAAATAAGTAAAGCTGATTTTAATATTTTACAAAAAACAATCCTCACTCTCATCTGGGAGCGAGGTTTTTTATGGACCATACAGGACTCGAACCTGTGACCGAACGGTTATGAGCCGTTTGCTCTAACCAACTGAGCTAACGGTCCTGAGGGAAAAAGTAAACCCGAACGATAATGCTCAGGCTTACTTTTTATCTAGCTGTTGGATAAATTTCATGATTCTTGTCATACCACAAAATTTGAAATACACCATTTTCCAATAATCCATATAATCGTTCTTTATTTGATAATCGTAAAGAAAATAATTCATCATCATAAATCTTCAATTCCTTCAATCTCCCTTGCGCTTCTTTGCACAAATTTGATACATCTACAAAATGATTAGATGATTTACCTTTGTCATGTGTTTGTCTTTCAATATCTATCCAACATAACCCTTCAAATGAAATAAGTTTATCTAACATTTCTTCATTTATATTACAACAATTCTTTACACTCCATTTTTCATGGAAGGTGTCACACCTTTTAAAGCGCCACATAGGTTCTTTGGTTTTGTAACTTTCAGCATTTACTGTTTCTTTTACTCTTTTGCCTTTGTCTTTTTTTTCTTTTTTTTTCGCAAATCCTTTATTATTCCGCACTGCTAATCCCCGCATAATATTCTTGCATTAGTTCTTTAGGTATAATTTCCGTTGAACTCTCTCCCAAAGGCAATGAACCTCTTGTTTCTTTCCAAGGTCTTTCTTTATGAGTTAATTCACTTAGATAATGTGGCGACTTTTCTGCATAATGCTCTATAACTATTCCGATTGTTTCCAATTCATCTGGCTCAAATTTATAATCTGAGTAATCTTGTAAAAAATTCTCATCAACTTTGAACTTTCCTCGATGTTCTGAAAAAAGCTCATAACATACTGGACCATTAGCCCAAGCTTGAAATTCTTCTTCAAATAAAGGTTTTTCATCCCACGCTAAAGACCACGCTTGACAATAATAAACTAGCTTTTGCAATTTCATAGTTGTCATTCCACCTAGTTGTTCAATAATATACCTAGCTACGTGTTTTACATCAGACATGGATATCCCCTCCCTCATGTATAATATAACATTCCGATTATATGTACGCAATAAAAATATAGATAAATAAATTGGAAAAATAGTATAAAAACAAGCATTAAAAAGATTTTTTCACTTACAAACAAGTAAATATGCCTGATCATAAGCTGGTTGCCATATTTGTTAATTTTAATTAAATAACAAAAAAGAGCCGCCTTGGGGAAGGCGGCTTAAGAGAAATTTAATAAGTGTATTCTTATTTTACACTACCTATAAATATTTTACTATACTTTATTTCACGACTGGAAACATAGCTTCTAGGCGATTATACCAAGGAGCGTTTTTGTTCCATTTATCTTGTCCGTAGAAAGGAATATCTTTGCCGTTGTTTCTCTTGTATAGGTCCTCAATGACTTTCATTTCATCTGGATGAGACACACGTCTTGTATTCACTCCGTTACAAAACATTACTGTCCAAGCATCTCCATTCCATTCTAGTTTACCTGTTTTTGAATTAATTGGTCTTTCGTATAAACATTGCATAGTTGTTTCTCCACCTTTTATATTATTTTGATTGTTATTATTTGAATCGCCATTGCCTTCGTTTGGATTGCCCATATATTTTTTTATTTGGCTAATAAAATAGTCTTTTACGGCATTTGTTTCTTTTCCATGCAATTCCCAGGAACGGTGAGGACATGCCGTAGGAACAAATTCTTTGTGTAATCTTACAGTATCTCTATTAGGGTACATTCCCCAAAACTTCATATCTTCAGCAACTTGTTTAAATGTCATTTGTTCATTCGCTAAGAAATCGGCATCGCTAGCACCCATTGATTGACATACTTCATAGCCAACATAGTTCAAATTTCCCTCTGGATTCGCTGTGTGCCATGCTGCATTGAATGTATCTTCTACACGTGCAATTGTATTTCGATCAATATAATAATGAGCAAAGCCATTCGCCAGTTGTGTAGGAGACATTACAGCCAAGGCATTGACATATTGTGCAGCTGTAGCATAAATACTTCCGGCATCATTATGAATGACAACACCTTTTGGCGTTGCATTGGGACGTCTCCCGGCAATCCCACCGCAAACAGATTGATTAATCACTTGCGCCATTTTTAGGTTCACCACCTTTATCATTTTCATCTTTTAATTTACTTAAATGCTCCTTAACCCATGAAGGAAAGGGAACGCCTAACTGCCCTAAGTTTTCAATAATGGAAATGCCATACACTGCTATATAAAATAAGACAAATCCAGTAGCGATTGATTCTAGACCCATGATTTTTAAGTATGGATAAGCAATACTTACTAGGCAAACCACTAAAAGATGTTTTACCAATCCTAGCAATCCTTTTGTGCTATTACCCTCCTTAATGAAAATCCCTTTACATAATCCTGTTAAGATATCCCCTAACACAATCCAGACAAACACCTGAATAAAACCGTTAGAAATCATATTCTTGAATTCTAGTATCAACGCTTGATTATCAATAATCACCATATTTTCCACCTTCCAATAATAAAAACCGCTTAGCTTTTTGCTAAACGGCTTCATTTTAAAATTCAATCTCTATACTAATTCTGTAATATGCATAGAAGAAAGTTGCGTATTATCAAGTTGCTTATCTGCTGCTAATTCTAAACGAAACGCAAAATACTCGCCTTTTTTTAGTGTGACGTTTAAGTCAAAGGCTGCGACATTTTGATAATTCAAACCGCCAACAGCTCCGACTGCTGATCCAATACCTAAGTCACCTACACCTTCATCTAGTCCCTTATCTATATGAGTATAAGCATATAGAACACCTCTCGAACCGCCAACTTGATATTTAACAGTTCCACTTACATTTAACTTGCAGTCTCTAAGCACTTTTGCTTGCCATCGACCACTATTCCATTCTAAGGGATTACTTTTCATAGGTAATCCAAGTCGTTGCCCTACGTTGCTAAATTCTGGTCCTAAGTTGTATCTTGCCTTATTTTTGAATCCAACATGATTAGTGCCAGGTGAATACCAAGCTTCAAAAGGTTGTTCTTTTTCCACAAGCATTTTATTCCATGATGTCCAAGTTGCTGGACTACCTTGACGACTACGGGTATATGTTTCGCCTTTATACATATACGTTTGACTTACAAATGTATTATCAGCATAAACAACTAAAGCACCATAAGCTGCACCCGAATAAGGTCTGTTTGCTCCAGAAGCTCCAAAAACGGTGTAAATACCTGCATCTAGAATTTTATCCCAATCTTGCGAGTTAACAACTGTTTTTTTAGCAACAAACAATCCATTTTCTGCTTCAGTTTTGTTAATAAATAGATCAGTAGAATCAGTCTTGCTATATGCTCCCACTTGCTCAGCTGTCACTTGATGTGGATTTTCTTTATCGTCTACATGATCATTTAATTGTTTTGATTTAACAAACCCACTTTTTTCTAAAACGTCTTGAACATTAACACTAATTTCTAATTGAATAGCTGAATAGTCTATATCTAAATTAGCTGTTGTTACTCCATTCGATGGATCTGTATAATTAATTAGATATATAACCCCTTCGCTAGTAATGAAATTTTTGTCTGTTATTTGCGCTGATATATCTTTATACTCTCCAGCGCTTTCTTGGATTTGAGTTGCCCATGAATCTGTTGACTCAATGTAAGTAGAAACTTTAATTGTTTTGTTGTTTGGCGAAGTTGCTTTAGCACGTTCGCTAATTGTGAACGCTACAAAGCTATCTTTTAATAAAGATACCGCTTCTTCTTGATTTAATCCTTCGAAAATTTGAGGAATTAATTTTTTTGCAGCTTCTAAAGCATTGAACGAACCTAACTGTTGTGGGATAACTCCAGTTTGTGTTGAACCACTACTTACTCCAGAATCATCACGGCTTACTAATTTATTGTATTCTGCTTGAGAAACTTCATTCCATATATCTTTTGGTTTTTTTAGCGATTTAGCAGTTACATCCGTAAAATATTGATGCGCATTAGTTGCTGTATTACCTGCCGTTTTCCCAGAAAAATCCATAGGAATTTTTACATTTGTTGTTCCTGACAGTAATGATACACCTTCCGATTTAGTCATACGATCGTTAAAATCAACCAGTAATCGAGTCGCTAATGTCGGTTGCGTTACTCCTTGAGTATCTGTTCTAGCTTGTACGATTTCAGGGTTACTATCACCTGCTTCACCGACCAACTTGTCAAAATCATTTCTTAGAGCATCGAATTCTTGTTTATTATTATTTGCCGTTGAAACTGCATTTCCTGCAATCGCAATTGCCGTATTAGCATTATCCATCGCTTGGTTCGCCATTGCATTTGCTTGAGCCCCTGCTTCTTCAGCAACTTTGATTGCCTCTTTACCAGCAGTATCAGCTATTTTCTTCGCATCGTCAACGCCGTTTTTTAATTCTTCTTGATACGCATCTACTTTTTCAGATGAAGCATTTGATTGATCCAAAATCGCATTAATTTTAATTCGACCTTGATTCAGTGTGTCGGTTTCTTTAATTTGCTCGATAGCCATGCTTATCACTCCTATTCTGCATTAATGTATTCAATCGTGGCTTTTTGTAAAATACGATTTCCTATCTTGATGAATGGCGAACTATTATCAATCAGTTCTGCAAAATAATCATCTAACGTTTTACCTGATTCATCATTAATTATAAATTCTTCTTGTTTGCTAATTAGTTTTACTGTTAATCTCATTTAAAATTGTCCTCCTAATTGTGATTGTATAAAAACACGACAAATAACTTGCGCTTCAATTCGTGCAAGTTTGTTAGGTATTATCTTGATTGTATGATTACCTCTAGAGATTTTACCGCCACTAGTTTTTCTAAGATAATTAACAATGTTTAATCTTTGCTGGCTAGTATCATGAACTGGAATAGTGGTACCATCTACAACTATATCTACACTAGTTGCGCTACTTGGCGCCTCATAAATCCCCCATTCTAATGGATGGCTATGATCAGGTAAAGTAATTTGGTGTGTATGTGCCGGTATTCTTACTTGGTGGCTATGGCTAGGAACCGATATGCTGTGTGTATGGTTTGGTATAGAAATATTAAAATTGTGACTATGGTTAGGTGTATTCACTGTGTGGGAGTGTGCCGGTGTAGTCACATTATGAGTATGATTACCTGAGCTCGTCTTTGTGTACCAATCTGTTGATGCAGTCGACATTAGTCTAAATCTCATACCTGACCCCGCATCCATTTCTCGATAAAACGCACTTGATTCAGTGCTACCATTATTAGATGCAACTAGGTGATTATGATCTCCACCTGCTGAACTTGTTTGTGAACTTTGACCATTTACAGAACTAGATTGAATACTGCCTCCTCCGCCACCTGTGGTGGATCCGCTAGAATAGCCTCCTCCAGCTGAACTTGAAACGACACTTCCACCACCAGCTGAACTCGTTTGTGTTGAAGCTCCACCAGCTGACGTACTTTTTACTGTAGCTCCTCCGCCTTTTACGGCTTTTGTATAACCACGATAGCGCTTAGTTTTAAAAGTCAGTTCCACAGTATTTACATGAAAAACATCATCATCTAAGAAGAATTCAATTTCTGCTGGGTAAGCCTTTTCGCAGTTATCTTGATAACTGTAGTTCAAAATATTCGTTGCACCTTGCGAGTATGTCTCATTTATTTCCTGTTTACGTTTCAAATCAGACATTGTTGTAGTAAAATCGTCAGATAAATTACCAAGCTCTAGCTGAATATCTTGTGGGGCTCCGAACACATCCTGTTTTGTCTCTTTTTTAATACGCAAATTTATACTTCCAAAATCATCTGTGTTAATCATAATTACAGTTCCTTGTCTTAACTTATCAATGCTTAAAGGTTCATCTGTTAATTTCAATAAATCAGCCGCAGTAACATCCCAAGAAATTTTAGGCTGTGCCCATTTTTTTAACATGTTGATTGCATTGTCTTTTAAAGCTTGTGGAACTGTGAATCGTTGGTCTACCCAAACATATTCAACTAAACCATGTTCTTTTATAGACTTTACATCTTCTACATAAGGAATATTTTTATTTACCGATTTAATATTTATCTGATTGACGCCTTCACCAGCACCTAAAGGATAAACTCGATTAACTAAATTGTTAGGATCTCTTTCAATCTCAAAGCCTTGCATATTATATCCTTCTTGAATACGAGCAATAGGTTCTTTTGGTGGCTTCACTAAAGATAATTCGAATGGATAAACTTTGGTATTCCATTGCCACATATAGTCTTCATCAAATGCTTGAGGAATACTAAACAAGGCATCAGCGAGACCATTTTCATTTTCCCATGCATAACTAAAATACCGAGTGAATTCACATTTTTTTAGAACCCAGTGTTTTGTCCTTTGTTTATTCAAAAGATAGTTAATAACATCAATCGTTTTTCGATTCACTAGTTCATGATAACCAAAAAGAACCGTGTCTAGCAAAGTACACAGGGCTTCATTTGCCGTATACGTAATTGAATTGTTACTAGCATCTTTGCGAACCGTTGAAGGCATAACACGGTATAATCCTATATATTCATTTTCATTATCTGTTAGTTCAACCCATAACATTTCTTGCAAAAATTCATTTTTAGGATCATCCAACGGCATTGAAAATTCTAGATTCCCTATTTGGTTTTCAATTTTTTCATATCCAACATTATAAGCGTTATCTAAAACTGCCGTGTATTCTCTTTTTAAATCCATTGCCATCAACATATTTTAGCAACACCTCCTATAAGAAACGATTTGGATATCGAATAGTTAGATTAAAAGTACTGTCTTTCGCTTGGATGTATAGTGGCTCATTTGGATAAATATAAAAATCGTTCATAGGACGAATCATTGGCTTCCCATTTTTCGTAATATTAAACTGTTCTGTATCAATCACTATTTCTGATTTATCAAAATCACCAATATCAATAGTATCGCTTCTAGTTTTTATCCACACGCCTCTACCAGTACCTTTTATAGTAATAATCGGTTTTACTTTTAACCCTTCGACAGTTGGATATATTTCAATCGGCTTCACTTCTTGACCATTATCTCCCATTAGATAGGAACGGTTTTGAAAAGTAATCATGGTAGAACCCCAATAAGCCCCACCTTCGATAACAATAGGTAAGTCAACAGCCCCTGATCCAGTATTACCCATAAGATAGTTAGCCTGAAACGTTATTTCTGTAGAACCCCACATAACACTAGTAGCATCGCTTCGAGTATATTTATATGGATTATTCAACAAGATTGTAAATGTACCAACGACACGATTCAATCCTTCAGGAACTGCATCAATGTCTGACTTGCTACCTGACCAAAGCATTTCTGGTTCATCATTAAACCAAATCTGTACATCTTTTTCTGTGAACAAAGCAACATTTAGTCTATTAAAAGAATCCCTAAAAGCTTCGTTAGAGTTAGCCTCAACTTTGAATTTAACCGTTAATTCTCTTTCTGGAATACGAGCATAAACATGTCGCATTCCATCACGAATTCCCAACTGGTAGCTTTGTATTTCAGTGGGAGCTAACTCTCTTCCAACAACAGATAATGTTCTATAACCTGGAACTAAATCTTCTAAAAAGGAACCATTAAAATTCATGGCTTCCGAAGGCAAAGAGGCTTTTGTTTGTTGTTCATTTACATCAATAAAGTTGTATAACATTTAGCGCCTCCTTCCTAAAGAAACATTCTTTTTATCTTGTTGATTCTGTAATTCTTTACTCATTGGTTTAGCAATAACCCTTGCAACCTCTGAACTATCGAAAATAACAGGTACCTCTACAGTGAATTTTGAAGATACATCTCCAGCAAATGCTAAGCTTTGTGATCCTCCACTAAATGACAGATTTGAATTTAAATTATCCAGCGCTGGCATGGCTACCTTTTTACTTAGTCGTTGCATAGATTTTTCTACAAAGTTTGAATATTTATCAATACCAACCGCTACTCCTGCTGGAATCATTTTACCTACTTGATCACGCATTACACGTGAGGGAGAATGAATATCCATAGCAATTTTCATTGTACTTACAATTTGATCTGCCACACCTCTTGCTGCAGCTAAAGCGCTATTAGCATTAGCATTAATACCATTAGTCAATCCATCAATTGCATTTGCTCCGATAGAATTCATTTCTGATGGCAATTTATCCATTGCAGAAATTATTTTATCAACAATAGACTCAACAGCTCTTACAGGATTCATTGCGTTTTGTTCGATACCGTTTGATAATCCAGAATCAACATCTTCACCAATTGAGTGAAATACACGAGAAGGAGAGTGAGAATCTAAACCTTTTCTGGCACCAGAAACAACATCATCAATCATTTGATTAGATGTTTTTACAGGTAATTGTTTGTTAGCCTCTACCCCTTTTTCTAAACCTTGCGGGATAGATTTACCAATACCTGAAAAATCTGCCTTCTGTACTTCACCTTTCATATCTTCCCCGACTTTAGGAACAATTCCTTTTGTCATTTCCTCAACAGATCTACGACCATTTTCAATACCTGCTTTAAAATCATCAGTTACACTTAGACCCACGCTGTTAAAGTCTGTATTCTTAATTTGAGTCATCAAAGTTTCTTTTTGAGTTGGTATAAGGGCTTGAATTTCCTCGTTCAAACCATTTTTGCCTAATTGATAACCTTCTTTCATTGCATTCATGGAAGTTTCACCGGTATTACGATAGACATCATTCAAGCGTTGTAATTGTTCGTCTGAAGAATTAACTAATTCTGCCGCTTGAGCAGCACCTTCAGGACCCATTTTCCGTAGTTGCTCTAAAAGCCCTTCATCTACCCCTCGCTGTGCTAACGCAGCAATGTTAGTGCTCCATTGGCTAACAGCTTCTTGATTTTTTTGTAAATTTTCAGCCATTTGATCAACTGAAATAGCTTGTTTTTGCTGGATAACATCAAAGGCGCTCCCTACTTTTTCTTCAAGTGATGAATATTCTGAACGCATTGCATCCATTGTTTCTTTCGTCTTACCACTTAAAGCATTGTATGAAACTGTTTGATTTAACACACCATTTTCCACAGCTTGGCTTGCACGCTGCATTGATTGTTCATGGGCATTAGCTGTATTTATAATTTCATTCGTCAATTCTTGTTGAACGCCCTTTAACACTTGCTCTTGCTCGCCCAACTTTTCAATATTTTCACGAGCTTCTTTTGTATTCCCGCCAGATTCTTTTAATGTCTGATTCCATTTTTCTCTAGCGGCATTAATTTCCATCAGCTTCGCTTCATTATCATTTCGTTCTTTTAACATTTGATTAATGTTTTCTTGAGCTTGAGAAGCTTCATCTAAAGCATTATAGGCATCAACTTGTTGTTGAATTGTTCCAGGCATTTCAGATAAAATATTTTTTTGATCGTCATAAACTAAGTTTAAACCTGTCATTTTACCGTTCAATTCCTCAACAATTTCCACCATACGTTTTTTCTCGCTGTTGCTTAATTTTTCTTTAGCAGAGAGCATTTCCATTTCAGAAATCATAGATTGGAATTTTTCTTTAGTATTATCCAATTCAATAGCTTCATCTTTTCGTGATTGGGTATGTTCTTGATTCTTTTTAATCAAGTCATCTGTAGTTTTCATAAGGTTTTCTTGTTCTTTTTTAACTGCCTTAGTTGATTCAGTTTCCTTATTTAACCATTTCCACAAGTTTACCCCTACAGCTACTAGTCCTCCTATTGCAGCTGTTACCCATCCAATAGGGCCCATCAACAATTTCATAGCGGTACTAAAAACAGTTGTAGCTACTGTAGCTAAACTAATTGTTCCCGTCAAAACACCAACGATTGTATTTTGCGCCACTAAAAGACCAGTTTTTATTGCTATTGCTGCAGAATTGGCTTTATCGGCTGCTAAGTTTAACATCCATGCTCTTCCGAGTGCTGTTGTAGATAACGTAGCCAGTTTTGATATTCCATTGTATAAACTTATTGCGGTTGTATAAGCTTTGATTGCCAATTCAGATTGTTTTATATAGCCTGTCACTTGCTGAATTACTTTCAACGCTGTAAAGGTGGCAGCAAAACTGGCAATTGTTGGTAGTAATGGTGTTAAAGCTGTACCTATCGAAGTAATAGCTTTTCCGAATAGTTTCATCAATGGGATAGTTGATTGAATCGCTGCATCAATTGCCTTAAAAGTTATATTCACTACATTTTTTAAAGAGTCTAAGTTTTCGGCAATATTTTTTCCTGTCACTGCTTTGGATAATTCATCAAATGATTTAATAACTGTAGTTACACCTTTAACAGTAGCTGTTTTAATATTTGCCCATGATGTTTTGATACCTTTTGAGTTTTTCTTTGCTAGGTCCGCAAAACCGCCTACACCTTTATCCAATTCAATCAAACGATTATTGAACTCATTAAATGTAATATCTCCTTCTTTTAAGGCATCATATAATTGGTTAACTGAATTAACACCTTGTTCTTTGAAAGACTTAGCAACTTTATCCATCGCAATCGGCATTGTTTCTTGTAATGTTCGCCAAGACTGCATATCAACTTCACCCTTACCGAGCATTTGAATATATTGTTGCATACCACGAGTCGCATCAGCAGTTGAAGCTCCAGAAGCAAGAAAGGCATCATTTAATGCAATAGCTGTGTCAGTTCCTTTACTCAAGCTACCAGTTGAAATTGCTAACTGTTGCGTATTTGATACGATTTCATCTAACGATGTAGGAAGCCCATCAATCCCATCACTTAACTTAGTCATTGATCTATCTACATCTTCTGTTGAGTAACCTAGAGCCTTCATAACTACAGGATATTTATTCAACGTATCAAAACGGTTAATAGCTCCTTCAACAGAATCCTTAACCATATTTACGGCCGTAGATACTAATTTTACGGCACCCACACCTGCTCCAATACTAAGAATTGACTTGCCTAATTGATTCCCTTTAGTGGTGCTTTTATCCAATCCATCCCCTAGCTCACCAGATTGCTTGTTTACACCAGCCATAGAACGTTCAGCGCTACTCATCGTGCTACTAAACGTTCTATCAGTGGCAATAAGTATTGCTTCGACTGAATATGATTCCATCATTTTCCTCCTTTCCTACTTATTTGCTTTTCTTAATAAATCAATTGCCCCTATATCAATCTTTTCATCAATTAATGACTTACCCAAAATTAACTTTTCTTGTTCTTCATAATTAAAAAACTTATTGAATTCCTTGAAATAAGGTTCAGATTTTTTACCTTTAGTCGCCTTGATTTGGTTATTTAGCCAAGATTGGAGATAGAGGTCTCTTTCATGGTCAAGTCTTTTTAACTGAAACGCCAATAGCCTAACTTCATATTCATACAAAGTCATTCGTTCAATTTCTGATAAATCAGTAATTTCTAGGTAACGAAAACAATTAATAAGAATATTTTCATAAGCTTCAGCTGAGGTTAGTTCCTCTCTTACTTGTTCTCCATCAGAGCTTTCTTGAAATTTCTGACCGTTAACTTTCCCGCATTGCTTTCTTCTAAGTTTTTCAACGTTTCATCAAATAACGCCTCAATATCATCAACAGTTTCAACAAACTCATCTACTTCATCCTTAGAAGGTCTACTTTTTTCCGTAATGGTAGCTGTGTAAAGTACATCAGATAAAACAACGATATTTCCACTTACTAGCTGCGGTAATAATGTTGTTAGTCCCATCCCAAGATTTACATCATTGCGAACTACCCCATGCTGCTTATCCAATTCACGAATAAACTTGACTCCAAAAATACAGTTATATTTTTTTCCTTTAATTTCGATTTGCATGTCTTTTCCTCCATAAGAAAAGGACAGCCGCTAAGCTGCCCTCTAAATTTATATTTTAAGCTTGATTATTCAATGTTAAGGTGTGTTGAGCTGTTTTTTTACCATCCTCTGTTGTTCCTGTTGTGGTATAAACACCAGCCGGTACCGCTTCTGTCCAAGTAATATTTCCTGTTTCAGAGACAGCAAGACCTTCTGTTTCAGGCGTAATCTTATAGGTTACTTTTTTGTTGGTTGCATTTTCAGGCAAGACAGTTGCTGTGATTTGTCGGCTACCTGCAGTACCCGCATCTGCTGTTGATGTTTTAGGAGAAAACTCTAAGCCAGTTACAGCAATAGACAATGTTTTAAAAGCTGGAATATCTACTCGCTCTGATTCTTTCCCATTAACAACACGAGTTACTTGGTACTCACCAACTGGCACAGAGGTGTTAGGTCCCATTCCTGTTATAGTTAAAGGTGATGTGCCGGAAACAACTTCGGTTTGGCCTTTATAAATTTTAAAAGTATCCACCATATTTATTTTCCTTTCTTAGCTTAATTCAATAGAAGCCCCATCGACTGTAGGAGTTACACTTACCACAGAAGGGCTATCTACTTTCCCGTGATCAGCTGTTTCAATAGTCGTATCTTTGAAGACATATTGAACTACTTCTTCTTGATCAGCAGTTAATGTTGCAAATCCTTTTGCGCCTTTACCATTGATACCAAATTCTAATGAAACTTCTACGGTGTCTTCAGCATTAGGCGATTTACCAAATGATGTTACATATCCTTGGTAATAGGTTGCCTTGTACTTGTCAGCATTATCTCCTGTACCTTTTTCTGCTTTGTTGATTTCCCAAATTTCAATAATATCGTCATTGTCTAAAGCTTCTTCTAGTTGATCAACATACGGATCACCGACTGATAAAATAGATGTTGCTGAAAAATCAATTTCCAATGATCCTGGGATACGAATCGGACCATCTTTAGTGGCCACGGAGTCACTATCTTTTGTTTTTGTATTTTCATGTTCTGTCTGGAAAGCTAATTTCCATGCTGCTTCCTCTTTTGATTTTTTTAACAAACGGAAAAGTAAAATAATATCAATACCTTTAGCCGCTACTTTTGCTTCATTAGCCATTTATATTCCTTCTCTCTATAGTATTTTGAATTCTAAAGATATCATTGCCCGCTTCAATGGTGTGTTAGTCGAAATGTCATCTACTACCCGAATACCGCTTGATTGAATATTAAGCGACCAATAATAACCTTCCGTTTCAGAAATAGATAGAGCCTCAGCAAAAATTGCTGAAGCCATATCCGATATTTGTTTACGTTTTTTTGCCAATCCCCATACAGATAGATTCAATGTAACCGAACCTTTAATATCAGTTTTGTTGGCTTGGTGCAGTGTCTGAGTATCTTCTAATTCGACAAATGGATAACCTACATCATTCATAGGTTTATAATCGTAGGTTTCATAACCCAGTGATTGACACTTCTTATACACTTCATCGAAGATTGATTGATCTCTTGTTTTAATCATTTCATCAACCTTTCCAAGTCCGTTCTAAATTTCACTTTTTGTTGTTTCAGCGGTGGTAAAAAGAAATCACGTTTCACCATAAATCTCGTACCGTTTATTAAATACGGTGCGTATTCCGTTCCTGGTCCTGTATGCCCAGAAAAACCATTGTTCGAAAGCCTCATAACGATACTTCTTTTTGTTGCCCCAGTAGGTTTAACAAACTTTTTACCTTCCCAGTGTCCAGTTAACACTTTTCCGGCTTCAGCTTGCATATTGGCGGTTAATTCTGCTGTGTTATTTCTAACAACTTTTTTCACATCATCAAGTTGAGCATTTCTCTTTAGTTTTTTAGAAATTCCAGCTAATCCATTAATTCTTACTTGACTTCTTGCCATCAATAGTCACTTCCTGAATAATCAAGCTATTTCTTAATGCAGGAACTCTACTCGTAATAACTTCCCAAGTTTTACCCTCAAACTCAATGTAATCAAATTCTGGAATAACAAAAAGGGGCTGTGTCCTAATGACCTTAGCCCCTTCTTTAATGCTTCCGAAAATAGTAATAGAACGATCTGTACCAATATCAGTTACATTGACATCAGTAGTTTTTCTAAACGGTTCTTCTTCAATCCATTCCCCTGAGTTTGGATCATAATGCGATTCTGAAGATGTTTTTACAAAGGTAATTTCATCTCTATATCTCATACGAATCGGGCCTTTCCACGAAGTTTTTTATATTGCACTTCTTTTTCTTCATTCAAATAATCGTTAATTTGTTTTTCATATTCAGAGAAATCAGAATCAGGAAAGGCCATTGTTAAACCTTCTTGAGAATATGAAATCATACCCTCTTGACCAATCCGGTTAAATCTTTTTAAAACGACCTCGTATATAATCGAATCAAATTTGCTTGGTGTTTCCGATACATTTAACAAACTATTGAGACGTTCTCGAGTTCGTCGCTCAATCACTTCTAACTTTTCATTAGCTGGACTATTTAACAGTTTTGTTATGTCCTCTGTAATGCTAGGCATTTAAACACCACCTAACTTAATACGATTGAGGCCCCGTCAGTTGTTGGTGTTACACTTTCAACTTTCGGGGCTTCTATTTTTTTGAATCAGGTAAGACAGTAGCTTGGAATACATTGTCAGCTTCTGGGAAACTTGGTAGAGCTGTTCCTGATGCTTTAGTCCATGTTCCGACTGGGTCTAAATTAGATTCGTATACCATTGCGAAAATATTGCCTACTGTGTAGTTATTTGATCCAGTTGATAACAAACGAGATTCTTCTGGTGTTACACCGAAAATAGACTCTCCTGGGTTTTCATCACCAAACATGACTAGCTTGTTTTCTGGGAAATAACGTTCTTTTACTAATACGCCCTTTTCATTTTCTTTGTTGTATTTCGCATCATAAGTTACAAGCGTTGGCAATCCAAACTGTTGGAACATTTGATTTAAAGAGCCGATTGTTGGCAATAATCCTGCATCTTTAAAATATGCTTTAATACCAGTGTTTTGAAGAATCGCGTTGCGTACTTTTGTAGATGTTAAGATACGAGTAGGCGTAGTATCCAAAGCGCTTGCCCATTCAGTCAATAGCCCAATAACATCTGTTTCAGGTGCAGTAAAGTCAGCCGTAGCTTGATGTTCTTTTGGTACGCCGTAATCAACTACTAAATCTAAACCATTTTCGTCTAATGTAACTGTTCCATTTGCTAATACTTCCATTCGCATCTTTTCAACACGTGCATTTACAGATCCAACCATTGCATCTACATCGTTGTACACTTCTTGTTCTAAAAAACGTTGTTCTGCTGCATCACGAGGCTTGCGTAAAGCCATTAAATCTTTTTCTTTTAATTGAATTTTACGTTTGATGAACGCTAACTCTTGAGCTGTTTTCGATCCAACACGTGAAGCAATCTCAGCTTCTGTATCGAACGCATGAACGCTTGCAATTGTTGGGATTTTAGATCCCGCTTTTAAAACATCAAACTCTAACCCCTGTACCTTACGTGCTGGAAACAATGTTTCTCCTAATAAAACTGGTGCTTGACGATTATTTACATAATCTAATACATTTTTCTGTGAAAATAATTCTGCAATATTTGCCATTTGAAATCCTCCTAATTATTAATTAAGCAGTTGGAACTGCTAGCATTTTACCGTTTGCATCATAAAATTTAACTTCACGCATTGCTTTTTGAGCTTCCGATGATGGCTCAACTGGTAATCGTTTAATAAGAACATGCCCTTCAACAATTACGCCCACTGGTTGTGGTCCATTTGATACATCAACATCATTAATTGTAATACCTTCTGCTGTAGCATCATTTTTAGGGAACACTGACCCTGCAGGTAACACTCCTTCTACTACCCCTTCAGTTGTTTCATCAACTTGTTTTGTAAATGAAATGAATTTTTCGCTCTTTAAAAAATTAATATCTTGATATGTTTGAGTTTTCTTTACATAAACCATTCAAAATTCCTCCTAATTTGTCGCCCAAGGATTATTTTCAGGCGCTTTATTTTGATTATTTGCTTGTTTAGCCATTTGTGCACCACGAGATAAGCTAGCATCAGCATTTCCATCAAGTGGGAGTTTAGAACCAATTCGTTTCTCAAAATCTGCTTTAATCGCTTCACGTTCAGTTTCGATAAGTTTTACAACAGCTTTAACATTTTCAGATGTCTCCTCTGCTGTTTCCTTTACTACTAACGTTAGTAATCCCTCAGTCGCTTGAATACCTTTATCAGAAAACATTGTAGTAGCAGTCTTAGACATTTCAGCTAAGTTTTGCGCACTTTCCAGCTCTTTGATTTTTTCAAGTAACTTCTGCTTTTCATGATCATTTTTCTCCTGATCATTCATTTTAGCTAACTTATCGGCTTCTTCTTGTTTCTCTTGAAGCTCTTTTTCCCAAGCTTCTTTTGTTTTTGATACTTCAGCAGCGATCATTTTTGCTACTTCATCACGAGAAAACGTTTTTCCATTGCCTTTATCTTTACTATCATCTTCTGGCGGTGTTTGCTCTTGACCTCCGGCCGGTTGGTCCGTATCCCCAGCGCCAGTATCTGGATTATCAGCAAAGAATTGTAAATGCATTGGCAATAATAGTTTTTTTGTTTTCATGATTATCCTCCACGGTTACGCCGCTACCCGATATATTTGATAAGTTACGCCTACCAATCGAAACAGCTTTCTCTTTAATGCCTGTAAGCAGTAAGAAGGCAATATAAAAAGCCTAACGTGTGTTAGACTCTACTCAATAATCTCATAAGTTTTTTCAAATATGTCCGGCTTGCACGGATAAAGTTCACCATTAACGCCTTTTATGATGTAATCACCAGGACTTGCATAAATTGGTCCTTCAATAGTATGGATAGTTAATTTTTCAGGAACATCAAAAAATTCAATTTTTTTATCAACATAGATTGCTCTCTCCAGCCACTTAGGTCTTTCACTGAAATTGCGATCCTTCCCATAAAAACCTAAAAAAATTACAGTTTCAATCACTACTGGTTTCTTTCGTGCTTTCATTTACTTCTTCCTTTCTTAAATATTCTTCATAATCAGCATCTAGGTAATCGTATGGATCGTCGTTCATAGAATCACGCCTTTCTGTCATGTTTTCAAAGTGATTCCTCAACTTCTTTTCTTAATTCAGAAATTAATCTGTTTAGCTTTTCCGTCAATTTACCTTTCTTTTTTGTGCCAAAGTTTGTTTTTCTTTGTTCATGCATTAATAACTTAATTTCGGTATTCATATACATAATTGTCGCTTTATACCCACAGTTGGCACATTCAGCATAATGGTGTTCAATATCCTTCGTGATATTTTCAGATTTTCTAACTAACGGAGTGTATTCATTGCATTGATTGCATTTATATAGATTATCCATTTACAAACCTCTTTCTTTCAGCGACTTTTCATAATCTTCACTAACTTTAGGGACAGTAGAGCATTTGCAATGGGGATGCATGTATGGAGCATTAATGCCTTTTTGCATCTTTAATACTTTATAAGGACTAGCCTTAGCTACTTTTTTACATATTTCACAGGCAAACGGTTCTGCAATGTAATCATATTCTTCTATATCTGCATCCACGTAACTTTGCTTTTGAATATCTGTTTGAATACCAGATATTTCAGTCATCATTAGCCTATTTAGCTTGTATCTTATATTTAATTGGTTAGGCTTTAAAAATTTAGCCATCTCTTTTGCTACTGCTCTTGGATTTTTACCTTGAGTGATTGCCTGAGTGATTGTTTTTTCTAAATCAGCTTTCATTTCAACAAAATTTTGCCAAATGTTATCACTAAACGAAGGGAAGTCACTTGATTTGAATGAGGCATTAACAATTTTTCTAACCTTAGACGAATAATTTTCTTTAACGGTTTCGCCTAGTATTCCCGCCTGTCTTAAATATTCATCTTTTGCGGCTTCAGTTAACTGAGAATATCCCCACTTATCTAGCTCATCAAACAACGTGATTAATTCTAAACCAATCTGAGACTTTAATAGTTCTAATCTAGACACTCGCATTACTAAGTTATAGATTTTCAATTCTTTATTGGCTTGCGGGCTAAAGTCCTTATTTTTTACATATTCCTTCGCTTTTCTCTCAAAGCGTTTTACGTCCATCTTATTAGCCATTTTTCTTGCTTCGCTAATCGTAATCTTTTGGCCATTGGAAAATCTATCCCAGTTAGCTTCAATTTCCTTTTGAATCGCATCAATAGCATTTTGAAGCTGTTTAACAATTTCTTTTTCTCTATTACGATCTAGCTTCATCTGCTCTTTGATCCAAGCATCTTCACGATCTTTTAAATAGGACATCTAAATCAGTCCTCCTCTGTTTCCGACTGATTCGCCAAAAACTCTGCCTGTTTTTCTTTAAGCTTCGCTGTATCTTCATCGGATAATGTATCTGGCTGATTTTCCTTTTTCAACCTCTTTAGTTCTGTTTGAACAGGAACACCAGTCAATTTAGCCGCCATTTCGCAAAGTGTTTCATCTGAAACAATTCCAACCATTCCGGCAATAACTTCCATAATTTCTTTATCTGATTGAGGAACGTTTGGTGTGAATAATATCTCTATAGCATTCACCTTTTCAAAAAGCAGCTCTTTATCATTATCTCTAGATACAAAAAAAGACTTAACTTTCTCAGCAAGCCCTGTTGGTTTATTTAAGTTATCTTTCAATGACCAAGAATAAGTTAGTAATCTTAGTCTTCTCATGATTGCTTTTTTGACCATTCTTTCTTTGTTCTTTCTATCGTTGTCACTTCCCCAACCTTTAAATCTAAATCCAATGCCAGACTGATTACTACCAATATTTTCATCGGTAAAATCAATTAAAGAAGTGAAGCGCAACATATCAGAAACCAAACGGTCATTATATGCCTCTGTGCCTTGTGTATCATACTCTTTTTTTAAATAGTATGCATCAGGATCGCTACCAGTTTGGCCATCACCATAATATTTCTTATCCCCTAAGATTAACAATCTAGCTTTTATCATGTCGTTTAAAACGTCTACTGCAGAATTACCATCTTCATCATCTATAGCAGTTTCTGGGTTTCCTTTAATAACTAAATAAGCTTCAGATGAATCTTGTTGGAAATTAGCCATTGAAGATTGCGATAAATCATATGCATCTATATTATCTAAAACTGTTTCAAAGTCTCCTAAACGCTCCTCATTGTTAATCCATTCATTTACTTGAATAGAATCAAAGAAAGTTTGATATTTATCAATCAACTTTGATTGTTCATAGTCTTGATTTTTTGATTCATGTTGATAAAAATAGCCATCATTTGCATAAATATCGATATAACTAAATGTTTCATCGTTAAACTCAAGATCATAACAGTGAACAGCACATACAGAGTTTTTGTTTGTCGTTGTATCATAAATAATAAACGTTTCTTCTGGACTGAATTTAGCTAACATTTCTTTACCGTATTCATCTCTACCGATATATTCAAATGCTCTTCCGTATACGAGTAAGTCGTCTAACATTAACTGATTATGAAAATCTTCATTTGATTTGTTAGAAAAATCATTAATTTTGTCAGCTATAGTTTTATCGCCATTGTACTTCAAAGGATTACCTAGTAACACGCCTTTTTTAAAATTGACAATAAATCTAGCCCAATCATTTGCGATCTTGTTATCTGCTCGATTTTCACTTTTATCTTCAGTAAACTTAATATTATTTTGCGCTAATGAATAACGCTTTAATTCTTTAAGGCGAGGAACTTGTTTTTCTTTATGGTGTCGAACAAATTTAACAATCATATTAAAAACATCCTGATGCTCAAAATCTATGACTTCTTCTTTTTCTCCGTTCGAATATTGCATTATTCGAGTAGGCAGTTTGCTTACTGGCACTTTATAAACTAGATTTGCTTCTTTATCAAATCTAGAACCGTTCAATAATTTATTATTCACTCTATCACCTACTTAATCCTAATTTTTTGAACGTATTAATAGCTTTTTTAACGTTTATAGGTTCTGGTCTAAATGGCTCGTAAAACGCTAACGTTAACGCATCAGCAATATCTGGACTGCCAACATTACGCTTTTTCATATCTTCTTTACTTTCTAAACGGATTTTTCCATTGCTAGTCATTTTAAATTTACGTGTGCTCAATTCTTTGATTAGATTTGCATTATCAGGAAGTTCTATCGTCGGCCCTTGACCATTAATCGAATTGGAAATGTTTTGTTCTAACAGTTCTTTAACATCTCCCCATATTTGTGTTCCTTTATTTGCATAATAATCGTCTGTAGAAGATTCTCCATTATTTACCGGAATTACTTCATAGGGAAGTTTTTCATCGCTAATTACTTCTTTAAGTCTGTCAGTAACACCTCCACCAACACCTGTATCATCTACTTTGATGAACACTTTTTTTATTGTAGGATATTTATCCATCATCCTTTTCGCAGCTTTTAAAACTCGACCAGTGGTCTGCATGGTATCTTGCTTACTATATTTTTCAAATGGCAATGCTTTAGCTCCGATTCTAGGAAATACTATCGTTGAATCATCACCAAAACGAGCCACATCGACACCTATGTGTCCTTCTTTAACATGTTTTAATTCTGAATCAGAAATATTAATATCTTTGGCAAACTCAACAATTTCAAGGCTGATAAATGAATCAAGTGCGCCTTTGGGAAATTCACCATAAATACGAACACGAGCTACATCGCTATTCTCACCATACTTATCGATGATCATTTGAATGTTTTCTTTGTTAGTACGTTTGCTATCGTAACTAGAAACTTTGTGCGTTCTATACTTATCTCTATCTGTATTATGCGAATCATAAAAAACCCCTTCAATATTGTTGGGGTTCCCACACATTAGTAATTTATTGTCAAATCCTGAAAGAGTACCTAATATTGCTTCCATAATGGGATCAGCAACACCTGATGCTTCATCAACCACTATTAACATGTGGTCTTCGTGAAATCCTTGCATATTTTCTGGTTTAGTTGCTGTTCGAGCTGTAGCAAACCATCGTTCTGAATCACCAACCATATAAATTTTCGTCTTGGTCCATTTAAGCAAGTCTTTAATTAGACTATTATTCAGCCACTTAGCCACTTCTGCCCAAAGAACATCGTATAATTGTTTCATTGTTGGCGCAGTTGCTATCACTTTTGCATATGGCCGGCATGTTAGAAACCAAAGAATAGCACCAGCCTCCAACGCCGTTTTTCCAACACCCTGTCCTGATCTAACTGAGACTTTTGGGAATTTAGCCAAATCATCCAAGACCTTATCCTGCCATTCATCTGGATCAAGATGCAAAATATCCTGACAAAAAGCAACTGGTTTATCGTAGTAGTAATCAATTGCTGCACCAATATCGGCAAACGGAATACACTCTTTATTCATTTTCTTCCACCGCCCGCTTATTTGCTGCATTTATAACTGCTTGTTTCCAAGAGTCAGCTTCGTTATTAGATGCCTCACTGTCCACTGATAGATACTTCATCAACTCACTCATGGCCTTTTGCTTATCGTAAAGCTTAACTGATACACCGTCTTTACCTTTTTTTACTTCCTGAATCAATGTACCGTCAACCTCGTTCGAATCTTTAAGAGAGACATTTGAAACTTTGTATGTTTTTACTTCGCCTGTTTCTTCGTCTATAACCTCTTCACCATTAATATCTGTAAACGGATATTCATCATAACCAAATTCTGTAAAATCGGTAATATCGGCAAATGCTTGCTTAACATACTCTTGTATCAAGTCTTTAATATCCACAAACACATCCTGTTGCAACTCTGCTTTTAAACGGTGCAACTCTTTTTTTATGCTATCTTTTGCTATCAGCCTAATGCTATTGGCTCTAGCTGAATTATAGTCACATCCGTATGCTTGTTGATATGCCTTAGTGGCGTTAAAATGCTGTAAATAAAATAAACAGAACATCTTCTGTTGCTCTGTCAAATCGTCATTCTCTATAACAGGTTGCAACTCTTTTTTGTGTGCAACCTTTTTCTTTTTGGTTGCAACCTCTTTAGGAGGCGCATTCCATTTGCGAGATTTCCAAGACTTCACGGTATTAATAGATACATCGTATTTATCCGCTATATCCTTATACTTCATACCGTTCTTATAGTCTTCGTATGCTAAGTCCCATTTCTGCACATCCAACGCCACCTCCTATACAAATCTATGTAAAATATTTACATATAAATGTTTTACAATGTTTTTAATATTTGTTAGAATTTTAATAGGCAGCAACTCCTTTGTGATGAATTTAGATTTTGCGGTTTAAAATTCTATCAACAAGTCTTACTATAACTGCCTATCCGCTAATTTTCCGATATTAGCGGTTTTTTACATACTAAAAGAGACATTCTTAATTAATTTTATGTACTAAATATGTCATTTCTTACATAAATTGGATAATGTCTATCACTATTAATTTGCTATAATGCTTTTGGGTAGCAACTCCTTAAATGCTGAAACAGTTATTTACACCTAGAAAACCCATCTTTTTGTAATATAGTCTGCTACCTAGCCACTAGATCCCATTTCTAGTGGCTTTTTTATGTACGAAAAAAGAC
>OJZH01000083.1_pt1 | contig 59753 bp, 68 predicted proteins | sample 1611841 | NCBI WGS metagenome assembly OJZH01 (sample SAMN04436774, study PRJEB24849) | human gut metagenome | biome: human gut; feature: NICU; material: stool | host: Homo sapiens | place: USA: Saint Louis, MO | collected 2011-05-01
AATAATATATAATAAAGGTAAAACTAGGAGGGAAGCATATGACGTGTATTTCATTATCGATTTTAAATCAAGAACAAGAAGTTAGAAAAGCTAAGATAGATGATTCAGATTCTTTGAAAGAGTTAACTATTACAGGAAAAGATTTTGTTTGTTTAGCTGCTCGGGATTGTCAATTACAAGACGGCGATGTGATTCAAGTTTGTTTAGATACGCCCAATACTTATTTAATGGTGAAGTTAGATGCTACGCTTGATAGCAGTTTGATTTATGTTCCAGAACAAAAATGGACGTTTCCAATCATAAAAAATGAAAACGCTATCGAAGCGCGAGCAGCGTATCGTTTTGAAACCAAGAAACCTTATATAAGTGTGCGTATTGCCACTAAAGAAGAAATTAAGAGTTATCGTAATTGGGCGTTAAATCCGCATGATTTACAACATTTTACTGGTGCGTATCCTCATGCATCTGCCAACGTGGAAACGCGAAATGATGCTACTTTTTTTGCTTGTAATGCGATTGACGGTACCTTCGCTAATCTTTATCATGGGCCGTATCCTTATCAATCATGGGGGATTAATCAGCAATTAGATGCCGCATTAAAAATTGAATTTGGGCGTGAAGTCTTGTTGGATAAAGTGATCTTAACATTACGAGCGGACTTTCCTCATGATAATTATTGGCAACAAGTGACTTTAAAATTTTCCGACGGTACACATGAAGTTTTTAAAACTGTTAAGACTGAGCAACGCCAGAGCTTTACCTTTGCGAAACGGGCAGTGGAGTGGGTGATACTAACAGAGTTAATTCAAGCAGATGAACCATCACCATTTCCAGCATTAACACAAATTGAATTATTTGGTCAAAACAAATAAAAAATAAGGACGGTTCCTTTATAGGAGCGGTCCTTATTTTTTATTTCTGGCGTGGGCTAGTTGTCGATTGGCGGACAACCAATTCTGTGTTTAACAGGACTCTACGAGGAATGCTAGGCATTTGAATTCGTTTGTGCAATAAATTAATGCCTGTCTCGCCCATTTCTTCAGTAAAGGCATGGACAGAGGATAGCGGCGGTGAGACATATTGAGAAATAGAGATATCATTGATCCCCATGACACTAATTTCTTCAGGAACCTTTATACCGTGTGCGGCTAACGTATGTATCACACCGATTGCAAAGGCGTCATTATAAGCAAGAATCGCAGTAGGTAAATCATTTCCCCATTTCTCTAACGCTTCTTCTGTCAATTGTTCCCCTGTTTTGACATCCAACATGCCATTTTCTTTTAAGATAAAATAATCTTCGTTAAACAAGTGATAATGCTGCATAATGTCAAGATAAGCATTGGTTGTCGGTGTTTTATAGCGACGGAAACCATACATATTTTCGCTTTCTTCGGCACCAATAAAGGCAATTTTTTCGTGGCCCAATTCCAAAAGATGGGTTAAGGCAATCTCGGTTGCTTGATAAAAATCAGTATTTACAGAATCAAATTCTTCCAATGGGAAATTACTGCCAATTACACAAAGATTGGGATGCAGTTGCTGCAACTCTTGTAACGTCTTTTGAGTGAATTTGCCAATTGCCAAAATGCCATCAATCCCTTGAAGGTTATGTTGTTCCAATTGAGAAACTTTTAGAATATTGTAACCTAACTCTTCGGCCCGTTTTTCAGCGCCTAAACGAATCGACATATAGTAAATATCCGTTAGTTCTTCGTCATCTGAACGCCACTGAACGACGGCAATCGAAGGCTCTTGCGGAGCTGTTTGTACGGAAAGGTTAGGTGTCAGTTGCTCCTGCTGTTTGTTTTTATTTTTAGTTTTATATTTCGTATAATTCAGGGTTTCTGCTGCTTCAAAAATTTTTCGCTTGGTTTCCTCTGTAACGGATAAGTTTGGATCATAGTTCAGAACTCGCGATACAGTTGAAATTGAAACATTCGCGACTTTTGCGATATCTGTAATAGTTGCCATTCTAAATGCCTCCTTCTCAAGTACTATTATAGCATATAGTATATTTCTTTTTAGTAAAAAAAAGCAAGAAAAAGCTTTTTTTACTTTTTTTTAGCAAAAACTATTGATTTTTTGACTAAAAAAATATACTATAAAGTCAAAGAAAGCGCTTTAATTCGATGGAGAAGGTGGTTTAGTGAAAAGATTTTCACTTTTTTTACTAATTTTACTTGCTTTAACAGGTTGTAAATCCGGTGAAAAAGAATTTGATGAAGAGTCTCTTCAAAATCTAAAGGAAACGGCACAGTCTTATTCAGAAACAGAATTACAAAATGGTGACGTTCGTTTAAATGAATATATTTCCTTGAAAGGGGAGATTGTTGAGAGTGACAGTCGTTCCAGTTTAATAAAAAAAGGTGATCGTTTTATTTTGAAAAGTGGTTCTAGTAAATATCAAGTTTTTAATGAGCAAAAGAAAAAATTGAAGATTGGTGACGAAGTGACAGTTTACGGAGAATATTACGGCTTTTTGAAAGGGACATTAATTGAAAGTGAGGAGAATCATGATTCAGCCACGAATTAGACAGAATCCTTTTGAAACATACGAAGAAGTTGCAGAAGGATTTGAAGATTTATTAGCGCCACTGGAATTGTTTTTTGATCGAGAATATCAAGGTCATCTGGATTTAGGGACACACGGGACAGTTTATTCTAAAGGAACACGTGATGCGGAGGCATTTTTACGACCATTATGGGGACTAGGTCCTTATGTAACGCAAAATGAAAGTGAGTATTTGAATGAATTTCTAACGGGAATTATCGAAGGAACCGATCCTGAGAGTTCATCTTATTGGGGAAAAACAAAAGATTATGATCAATTGATTGTTGAGATGGCAGCATTAAGTACATTTCTTTTGTTAAACAAAGAAAAAACGTGGGACCAATTAACAAAAGAACAGCAAAACAATTTACACAGTTGGCTGATACAAGCCAATGAAAACATTATTCCGCCAAATAATTGGCATTTCTTTAGAGTGTTGCTGAATTTAGCGATGAAACATTGTGAAATGCCGTATTCAAAAGAACAGATTGCTGTTGATTTGGCTGTAATTGATCGTTTTTATGTCGGTAATGGTTGGTATTATGACGGAGTCGAGACACAAGTTGATTATTATGTTTCTTTTGCTATTCATTATTATAGTTTATTGTATTGTCGTTTTGCCCCGGAAGATACCGCAAGAGTGGCTATTATGAAGGAACGAGCAACTTTGTTCGCGCAAGAGTTTAAATATTGGTTTACTCAGCCAGGAGAAGCGATTCCCTTCGGACGTAGCTTAACGTATCGTTTTGCTCAAGTGTCATTTTTTAGTGCCTTAGTTTTTGCAGATGTTGAAGCATTGCCGTGGGGTGAGATCAAAGGTCTAATCAGCCGACATCTTCATCAATGGATGAACAAAGATATTTTTACAACAGATGGATTATTGTCGGTAGGTTATGATTATCAAAATATGGTCTTTGCCGAAGGCTATAATGGTCCTGGTTCACCTTATTGGGCCTTTAAAACATTTATTTTGTTAGCGGTTCCAAAAGATCATCCTTATTGGCAAGCAGAAACACAGCCTATTAGCTTTCCAGAAAAACACTTACCTTCACCAGAAAGTCGGAACTACTATCAAGTAAATGATGCAGGGACACATGGTTTAATGTTTCCAGCGGGACAATTTATTAATTATCAAGCTCATGCGCATGATAAATATAGTAAATTTGTTTATTCTTCCCATTTTGGTTTCAGTACTATAAAGAGTGATTATTGGTATTACGAAGGTGCTTATGATAATTGCTTGGCTTTAGCTGAAGACGACCACTATTTCCGCACGAAAGGATTAGATGATCAGTACGAAATTCTTGATGATCGTATCATTCATCAATGGCATCCTTGGTCCGATGTAGCAATCAAAACGACAATTGTACCATTAGAAGGCCAACATTTACGGATCCACGAAATTGAGACACAACGTGCATTAGTGGCTTATGAAGGTGGCTTCTCAATCCCGCTCTTCGATGAAAAGGTCACTTGTGTTTCTGATCAAATGGCTGAGGTAAAAAATGCAAAAGGTGTGTCAAAAGTAGAAAATATCAACGGCTTTTCTGAAGCTGCGATTATTCGAACAGAACCGAATACAAATTTACTTTATCCATTAACGGAGTTGCCATATTTGAAAGCAAACTTGTCGAAAGGGAAACATCTTTTAATTTCATTGGTGACAGGCGTACTACCGAATGAGCAAATTGAGCCAGTTAAAGTTAGGTTAAAAGAAAATCAGCTTTTAGTTGAAGAAAAAGTTGTAATTTTGGGGAATTAGGGGGAGAAATACACAATGACAGAAAATGGACAGATTGAGTGGTTGCCGAAGCAAATCAGTTTTGCTTTAAACAAAGTTCGAGGAAATTTAGAGACATTTAAAGAATTAGTTCCACCCGCGGCAAGTTTAAATCAAATTTATTATCCTGAAGAAAATATTGACTGGACGGCCAGCTTTTGGCCAGGAATGTTATTTTTAGCAAAGGAATTAACAAATTCAACAGAGTTCGATGAAGTGATTACCACACAGATGGCTTCTTTTCAACATCGCTTGGATGAACAAATTGAGCTGGAAACACATGATATAGGCTTTTTGTATATTTTAACAGCAATTGCCGATTATCAAGTCAATGGTCATGAGGCCTCAAAAGAAATGGCCTTGCAAGCTGCGGACTTATTAATGAAACGTTATTCACCAAAAGCCAAGATTATTCAAGCTTGGGGGAATTTAGACGATCCAGAGCAACGAGGTAGAATGATTATTGATTGTTTAATGAACTTACCATTATTATACTTTGCAGCAAAAATGACTGGCAAGCAAGAGTATTATGAAGCTGCCTACAATCATGCGAAACAAACACAAAAATATATTGTGCGAGAAAATCACACCACGTTCCATACGTATTATTTTGATACGGAAACAGGCGAAGCTTTATACGGTAAGACGCAACAAGGATATTCAGACGATTCTTGTTGGGCTCGCGGCCAAGCCTGGGGAATTTACGGCTTTACGTTAAGTTATTTATATACAGGAGATAGTAGTTTTCTGGAAACAGCAAAAAATGTTGCTGATTACTTTATTCAAGAATTACCAGAGGACAAAATCTGTTACTGGGATTTAATTTTCAATGAAGGGAGTGAAGAAGAACGTGATAGCTCATCTGCTGCAATTGCTGCATGTGGCTTACTAGAATTATCTCGTCAGCTTCCATTAAATGATGAAAAACATGGCTATTATGAAAAGGTTGCGCTAGAACTATTACAAGCATTAGCGGAAAAGTATACAACGGTTTTACGACCAGAGTCGAACGGCCTATTGCTTCATGGTGTCTATGATAAAAAAACAAATACAGGAGTCGATGAATGCATGATTTGGGGCGACTACTTTTATTTGGAAGCGTTAACTCGTTTAGCGAAAAGCTGGTATTCTTTTTGGTAATTCATGGAGGAAAACTCCTAAAAAATAATAAATAGCGGAGGTAGTACAAATGAAATTTTGGAAAAAAGGCTTAACAGCGGCAGCGTTGTTAGCGGTGGCGGCAGTAACTTTAACAGCATGTGGTGGTTCAAGTGAAAAGAAAGCAACTGAAAAGAGTGAAGATGGCAAAACAAAATTAACAGTAACTACTTGGAATTATGACACGACCCCAGAATTTGAGAAATTATTCAGAGCTTTTGAAGCGGAAAATCCTGATATCACTATTGAACCGGTGGACATTGCTTCAGATGATTATGACACAAAAGTAACAACGATGCTTTCATCAGGAGATACGACGGATATTTTAACCATGAAAAACTTACTTTCATATTCTAATTACGCGCTACGCAATCAATTGGTGGATTTAACCGATCACGTTAAAGATTTAGATATCGCACCTGCCAAAGCAAGTTACGAGATGTATGAAATCGATGGTAAAACCTATGCTCAGCCTTACCGTACAGATTTCTGGGTATTGTATTACAATAAAAAAATGTTTGATGAAGCCGGAATTGCCTATCCCGATAACTTAACTTGGGATGAATATGAAGCGTTAGCGAAAAAATTATCTAAACCAGAAGAACAAGTATATGGTGCCTATCAACATACTTGGCGCTCAACCGTTCAAGCGATTGCTGCTGCTCAAAACAATGCCAATTTGATTGAACCAAAATACAATTATATGGAAACTTATTATGATCGCGCATTGAGAATGCAAAAAGATCAATCACAAATGGATTTTGGAACAGCAAAATCAACAAAAGTAACGTATCAATCACAATTTGAAAATTCAAAAGCGGCGATGATGTACATGGGTAGCTGGTACATGGGGACTTTATTAACAAACATTGATGATGGCAAAACAAATGTCGAATGGGGGATTGCCGAAATACCACAACAAGAAAAAGGCAAAGCAACTACCTTTGGCTCACCGACAAGTTTTGCAATTAATAAAAACAGTAAAAAACAAAAAGCTGCTCAAAAATTCTTAGACTTTGCTTCAGGTAAAGAAGGTGCAAAACTTTTAGCAGAAGTAGGGGTGGTTCCTTCTTATAAAACAGATGAAATTGATAAAATCTACTTTGCAAGAAAAGGAATGCCTTCAGATGAAGTCTCACAAAAAGCCTTTAACCCAGATACAATTAATTTAGAATTCCCATCTGATAAAAACGGTGCCGCAATTGATAAAGTATTACAAGAAGAACATGATTTAATTATGGTCGGCGACGAAAAACCAAAAGATGGTATTGCTAACATGGAAAAACGTGTCAAAGCAGAGATAGACTAACTATTATTTCCTGCAAAAACACAAAAGATTGATGAAAAAAATAAGCTGAAATGAGTAACCTACAATGAATTTCAGCTTATTTTTTTAAATAAAGAATGTAGCTTGAGTTTGGAAGGAGGGCCTGTTAAGTTCACTTAACAGAATACAATTATGGAAATTACTTCAAAAACAAAAACAGCAAATAAATTGAGACGAAAAAATACGTGGACTGCGTTATCTTTTATCGCACCAAACTTTATTGGCTTTTTCCTCTTCACTTTAATCCCGGTTATCTGTTCACTGATTTTAGCTTTTATGAGTTGGGATTCTTTTTCAACTCCTGAATTTGTCGGAATGAAAAATTTCACCAAAATGATTCATGATGATACGTTTTGGATTTCGTTAAAACAAACGTTTATCTATACGATTGGTGTTGTTCCGTTAACATTGATTTGCTCATTAGGACTAGCGATTTTGTTGAATCGTAAAATTAGAGGGATGAAATTTTTTAGAACGGCTTTTTTCTTTCCTTATGTAACGTCATTAGTTGCGATTGCGGTCGTTTGGAATATGCTATTTCATCCAACAATGGGACCAATTAATCAATTTTTGAAATTATTTATTGAAAATCCTCCTGGCTGGACATCTAGTTCTACTTGGGCTTTACCAGCAATTATCATCGTTAGTGTGTGGCGCTTTATGGGGTATTATATGATTTTGTATTTAGCTGGTTTACAAAGTGTGCCAAGAGAATTATATGAAGCAGCGTCAATGGATGGCGCGGGTAAATGGAATCAATTTTTAAATGTTACCTTACCTTCACTACGACCAACGACCTTTTTCGTGACTATCATGCTTGTAATTAACTGTTTCAAAGTGTTTGACTTAGTTCAAGTTATGACTGGTGGTGGACCAGGACGTGCAACGAATGTGTTAGTTTACGAAATTTACAATGAAGCCTTTGTCAAATTTAATTTTGGTTATGCATCAGCCATTGCGATGGTCTTATTCATCATCGTTCTAGCGATTACTGTGGCCCAATTTAAATGGAATCAACATCAAGAGAAAGTTTAGGAGGAGAAAAGATGGAAGCAACTTTTTCAAAAAAAGAAAATACTCGAAAAGCAAAAACGAAAAAAGCAGAAAAAGTCACACCTGGTGGGATCCTTGTAATCATTCTCTTAACTTTACTTGCGTTAATTACTTTGGTTCCTTTCATTTGGATGGTTTCAGCATCATTTAAAACAAACAATGAAGTTTTCACCATTCCAATTCAATGGATTCCTAAAAGTTGGCATCCAGAAAACTATTCCGTTATTTGGGAACGCATTCCATTGTTAACTTTCTTTAAAAATACGTTATTTTTAAGTATTGTGATTACGATTATTCAACTATTTACTTCAAGCTTTGCAGCATATGGCTTTTCAAAAATGAATTTTAGAGGAAGAGATACACTTTTTATTACGTACATCGCAACAATTGCTATTCCTTGGCAATCGTATATGATTCCACAATTTATTATGATGCGTCAATTAGGTTTGACTGACACGTTATGGTCACTTGTTTTATTACAAGCATTTAATGCATTTGGAGTCTTTTTACTGAAACAATATTACAGTAGTATTCCAGATTCACTATGTGAAAGTGCGCGGATTGATGGGTTAAGTGAGTGGGGAATTTATTGGAAAATTATTTTACCATTAACCAAACCAGCTTTAGCCAGTCTCACGATTATTACTTTTGTGAATACATGGAATGACTATATGGGACCTTTCATTTATTTATCTTCTACTGAGAATAAAACGATTCAGTTAGGTTTGAAAATGTTCGTCGGTTTATTTGATGCTGAATATGCCTTAATCATGGCCGCATCAGTGGTTTCTATTTTACCAGTAGGGATTGTCTTTTTAGCAATGCAAAAATACTTTGTTGAAGGTATTGCTACATCTGGAATGAAGAATTAGGAGGAAGTTTGAATGTTTACTAAGCAAACCTTTGATAATAATATCTATATGAAAATTTTTCGCTGGCTTTACATTTTATTTATCGGTAATCTAGGGCTTCTCTTAGTGAACATTCCTTTTTTTATAGCGGTGATTAGCTTAGACATTGATCCACGAAACCTCCCACTTTTTGTAGTAACGTTGCTGCCGATGGGGGCAGGGATGATTGCACTTTTAGGCTTAATCGATACTTTTAAAGAAGAAAAGGAGCTGGATCCGTTTAAAACTTTTTTCCAAAAGTTTCGTCAGTTTGGGTTAAGAGGCTTTCTTATCAGCTTGCTTGGCTTAGGAAGTAGCATCATCAGTGTGACAGATATATTCTTTTTTGCCAAAACAACGATTGGTAAATGGTTTATTCCATTGATGGTCCTTCTGCTAATTTTTGGGTTAGCTATTATGCTGAATGCTTGGTATTTTCAAGTACGAAACCCGCAAGCTTCTTTTAAAGATGTGTTTCGGATTTCAATTTACTATGGACTGCGGAAATGGTATGTCAGCTGTCTAAATGTTTTTTTACTATTCTCAATGTTTGCAATGATGTTTTTGAAGCCACAGTTTGGGTTTGTTGTAACCCCTGTCCTGTTCCTAGGGATTATTTATTTAAATACTGGGAAATTGCATGAAAAGCAAAAAAAGAATAAATAATTTTTACATAATAAGTAATCTCGATTTTCAGGAAAATGAATGAAGGTGGGGTTGCTTATTTTGTTCTTGCCTTGTTTATTAAAGTGGAGGGAGCGAACGAATGAAGAAAAAAATAATTATTTTAAATAGCTTTTTGATAGGTGCTATTTTTGTGCTCGTTATTTTTACTACCAGCCAGCAAAGTATGATTAATAACGAAGCAATCCAAGTCGAAGAATTAATTGTTTATGGCGATAAAAATATGAATCGTGTAGCGAAGCAATTCTCTGATCAGAATAATTTAACTTCGTTTGGAAAAAATTTCTGGCGCAAAACGTATAACGGAAAATCACCCGCTCAGGAACTACTGAAGGTTGCAATGGAGGATTTAGTACAACATAAAATGATTAGACAACTGGCGACGGAGTTAGAAATAGCCCACTCACAAACATTTGGGCAAGAAAAAAAAGAATGGCAAGACCAAAAGAGCAGTTTAACGCTCTGGCAATTTTTAGATGCAAAAGATCAACAATTACAGGACCAAATAAAAGAGAAATTAATGGAGAAAGAAAAGCCAACGCAAAAAGAATTGCGGCAGGCCTTTGAGCAATTGGATGATAAATATAAAAAGACCGATTACTTTGTTGAAGCAATTGAAATTCCAAATTTTTCAGGTAAGCAAGCAGAATTAGAAAAAATAGCCGAAGCAATCTCTCCGAATCTATCTTATGAGGAGACGTTATTGGAGTGGCAAAATAAATTACCTAATCTTGTTATTGAATCGTATCAATTGAAGAGTGCAGAAATCCAAAAAGAGGATATTTATTCGTTGTCTGTTGGGGAGATTCTTAGTGAAAAAGCTGTTGGTACCGTGGTGAAAGGATACCACGAAAACCAATACTTTTATATTTTTAATAAGGAAGGAGGGCAACTTTTACAGTTTGAAGAAGCACCACAATTTGGCAAAAATGCCTATATCAACACACGCTACAAAGAGAAATTAGCTACGTATCAACAAGCAACCAAAGTAGACTTGTTGGAGAAAGACAGAGAAAAGTTTTTTCAAAATTATCAAAATAAAAACAGTTAAGGAGCAGAAAATGAGAAAAAAAGCGTATTTTAAAAGTGTAACCATCTTCCTTTCTATTTTGCTTGTTTTTTCCCAGCTTCAATTATTTAGTCTTCCTGCTTATGGGGAAACAGTGAGTGATCAACCGTTACTTTTTCGTTCAGTAGGTGTCGCTCAAAGTGGGACGACCTACTATGTGGATGGGGAAGGAGGAAATAATGCCAATGATGGGCAGTCTCCAGCCAGTGCTTGGCGTGATTTTGAAAAAGTGAATCAGACGGAGTTTCAGCCAGGCGACCATCTTCTGCTGAATGCGCAAAGTACCTGGAATAACCAATTGTTGCATCCAAAAGGGAATGGGACAGCGGCACAAAAGATTGTCATTGATTTTTATGATACGAATGACAAAGGAGAAACCATTTTTGAAACAACACGGCGTCCGATTATTAACGGTGGTGGCACCTACAGCACAGGGACTTTCAAACGTGCAATCTCAGGGGCCGTGCAGTTAGTGAACCAAGAATATTGGGATATTTCAAATTTAGAAGTGACAAATACACCAGAGCTAGATAATCTCGAAGGCTATAAGAAACCAGGAGATGCTCAAAGAGCGGGGATATTAGTACTAGGATATGAACAAAATCGAACGTTCAATAGTGTCACGATAAGGAATAACTATGTTCATGATGTTCAAACAGAATATTATTTGAATCTAAGTGGGAATACTGCAACCAAACGATTAAAAGCGGTAGGTGGAATTATTGTTTTAGGAAGTTGGTTTGATGAGAATGGCAATGTAGTAACGGCAGCCAATGATCATCGAACAACGACTGGATTTAATGATATTTTGATTGAAAATAATGTGATTCAACGAGTGGGACTTGAAGGAATTCGAACAAAAGCTGATTCAGATACCTCAAGAGGCAACACTTTCTACAAAACGTTTTCTAATATTACGATTCGTAATAACTATTTAGAAGATATTGCTGGCGACGGGATTGTCTTGTCAGAAGCCAAAAGTGGCGGAGTCGTCGAAGGAAATGTTGCTGTCCGAATGTGCAATGCTGATTATGGTACACAAAATTACGCGGGCGTTTGGGCAATGTCTGTAGATGACGGACTGTTCCAATATAACGAAGTATACGGAATCAAATATGGATTTAACGATGCCGAAGCTTATGATGTGGACATGCAGTCAAACAATGTTATTTATCAATATAACTATTCACATCATAATACTGGCGGCTTTTTATTGCTTATGTCTGATCAAAAAAATTCGGTTATTCGGTACAATATCTCAGCTAATGACGGCGGTGGTAACCGAGGAACAGGTAAAGACAATCCAGGCGGAGCTGGTGGCTACAATTATAAAGAACAAAGCATTTTCCATTATTGGGTGAAAAATGATGGAGCGGCAATGCCAACTATCCACAATAATACGATTTATGTTGGCGACGGCATTTCAACATCATTATTTGGTGAAGGAAATAGTTCTGACAACAGTGGTACAGTAGCCAATTTTTACAATAATATTTTATACAAAGAAGGTACCGGACAATTAAAATTCTTATCTAATTATCCAACAAATGGGACACAACCAATTGAACGTAAAATGGTCGATAATCCAGAAAAATATTTCAAAAATAATGTTATTTGGCCAAAAGAAATTGCTACAGAAAAAAGTGGTGCAACTGTTGAAAAATTAGTATCAAGTGGAAACATTTTTGAAAAACCACAATTAGAAATCACAGATAACCCTGAAAAAGTGAAAGAGTTGGCAGAGCAAGAATTTACGACATTGAAACCAACAAAAGATAATGTGGTTGAATTTACTTCTAAAGAACGCTTACGTCAGCGAGCACAAATGTTCCAGTTAAAAGAAACCTCTCCAGCGATTGGTAAAGGCTTGTCGGAAGTGAACAGTGCGGCCGAAGACTTCTTTGGAAATAGCTTGAAAAATAAAGTTTTAGATATTGGTGCGCAACAAGCATCCACAATTGAAAAAAGTATTCGTTATCAAAATCAAGTGTTAGAAATTAGTTCGGCAACAGGTGTGTATCCTAATTTGCCAGAGCAAGTTGAATTAACGTACGAAGAAGTCGTTAATGAAGAAGTGGTTGCGACAGGCAAAAAAGAATTTAAGTTACAATGGGAAGCAATCCCTCAAGAAAAAATTAATACAGCAGGCACAGTTGAAGTTGCAGCAACAGTTATCGGCTTACCGATAGATGCTGTCAAAGTAACAGCCAAGGTCTCTTTTGAGGGTGAACTTGGTGAAGGAAAAGACACCGTTAAACTAAAAACAGCTCAAACTGCCTATGTTCAAAAGAGTGATGGTAACCGAGCATACTCTGCTATAGCAGGCGGTACCGCTGCCATTAGTTCAGGAGACGCCTATAAATATCCTTATGGAGTAAACTATACGGGCAATTACGCATTAAAATTAAAAAATGCTAGTTCTGCGGGGTATAATCGCCGGATTTACGTTGAAATTGATACACAAGAATTGAAGAACTATCAATCACTAAAAAGTGCCAATTTAGAACTAAATGTGATGCGTTATGATGCGTGGAATGGTGCTGGAAATACAAATGATGAACGTTTGAAAAATACGCAGTTCCAAGTAGATGTTTATGGAACAGATACTAATTGGATGAGTAACACCATTACTTGGAACAATGGTCCAAATAATTTAAATGTACCAAATGAAGAATTTATTGCTCGACAATCTTTTACAAATAGCTCAATTATGAATAATCAAAATACAATCTCTATTGATATTAGTAACTATCTACGGAAGCTAATTCAAAGTGGTGAGAAAATTCCAGCCAAGTTAAGTTTCTTATTAGCGATTACAGACAGTCGTTTGCCTGGTTATGATTCTGATAATGCTGGGTTTGATGCTTTTTCAAAAGAAGGCGCACAAAAGGCCTATCAAGACTTTTTAGCAGGCAAATTGACCTTGCCAACTGGTCAACAGCTAACAGAGGATAGTTTAGCTCCTAAAATTGTTTTATCGAATGTTTTCGAAGTCAAACATGAGTCGATTGAGGTCACGACAGAAGCGGGTCAAGCCCCTAATCTACCAGAAAAAACAACTATTTTTTATTCGGATGGTTCACAACGAGAAGTGACTGTCAATTGGTCAGAAGTTCCAGCATCTTCTTATCAAAAAGAAGGAACATTCACTGTTGTAGGACGAGCAGCAGGTGTCTCAATGCCAATTATTGCCAATGTAAAAGTCACCGCTAAACATATTGTTGGATTCAAGGAATTGCCTACGCTGGATCGATTAACAGGCACCTCGCGAGGCGAACTGAATTTGCCAACTGAAGTAATTGCAAAATTAGATGATGGTAGCGAAACGAAATTGAAGGTTATTTCTTGGGATGACGATGTTAGTAATTATTCGCCAAGTAGCCCGCCAGGTACTTACCAGTTCCCTGCTGCAGTAGAAGAAAAAATAGGAATTGCGAATCCTGATGAACGAAAAATTTTCCAAGTCGTGCAAACTCATGCGATTCCTGAAAGAATTCAATTTGCTACAGAAACAGCCACTATAAAATCAGGCGAAAATTATCAAATTCAATCTAAAGTGATTGGTCAAGCGCCGCACACAGAAACGGATGCTTGGAGCTCGCAAGTAACGTATGAGTTGGTTACACCAGATGCTGGCAATACAGTAAGTGTAGATGAAAACGGTCTGATTAGGACAGAAGCAACGACTGCTGCAGGAAATTATCAAATCAAAGTAACAAGCAAAGTTTTACCGGTAGTGACTGCACAATTTTCAATTAAAGTCACAAAATAAATAAACTGTTTGAAGAGACTGGAACAAGAATTGCTGTACCTTGCAATCTTTCTAGTCTCTTCGATTATCTAGAATCAATAAATATTCTATTGCCTACTATTCATTCTTTTTAAAACAAGGTAAAATAATAAATGAAAGTAAACGATAAAGGTGTGTAGACAATGAATACTATCTTAACAGGTGATCGTCCAACTGGTAAATTGCACCTAGGACATTACGTAGGTTCCTTAAAAAAACGAGTAGAAATGCAAGCAGACCCTACAAATCAATTATTTGTCATGATTGCAGATTTACAAGCATTGACAGATAATGCAAAAAATCCCGAAAAAGTTTCAGCCAATGTTTTAGAAGTTGCTTTGGACTATTTAGCAGTTGGTTTAGACCCTACGAAAACAACAATTTTTATCCAATCGCAAATTCCACAGTTAGCTGAATTAACAATGTACTATCTAAATTTAGTGACCACGTCACGTGTTCGTCGGAATCCAACGGTCAAAGCAGAAATTGAGCAAAAAAAATTTGGGGAAGGTGTTCCGACAGGATTCTTTATTTATCCCGTTTCACAAGCTGCTGATATTACTGCCTTTCAAGCGAACTTAGTCCCAGTTGGGGAAGACCAAAAACCAATGTTGGAACAAGCGCAAGAAATTGTGCATAGTTTTAATCAGACGTACGGTGAAGTTTTAGTTAGACCGGAAGCTGTGTTACCACCAAAAGGCATGGGACGCTTGCCAGGAATTGATGGCAACGGAAAAATGAGTAAGTCTTTAGGCAATGGTATCTATCTTTCAGATCCAGCTGAAGTGGTACAGAAAAAAGTAATGAGTATGTATACCGATCCAAATCATATTCGTATAGAGGACCCAGGACAAGTTGAAGGAAATATGGTCTTTACTTACTTGGATGTCTTTGGGAAAGAGAAAGAATATATTGAAGAATTAAAAGAGCACTATCGTCATGGCGGTTTAGGAGATGTGAAAATTAAACGTTACTTAATTGATGTCTTAGAAGAAGAACTCGCACCGATTCGTCGACGTCGTGAAGAGCTGGCTAAAAATCCAGAAGCGATTATGGAAATGTTGCATAAAGGAAGTCTTGCTGCTGAAAAAGTGGCAGCACAAACCTTAACAGAAGTCAAAAAAGCAATGGGAATTCAATATTTCTAAGCAATAAAAGAACTGGAACGAGTCAAAAGAAGAATGACTTGTTCCAGTTCTTTTTAAGTGGTTTGAAATTGACTATTATATAAGCTGGCGTAAAGAGTCGGAGCTTGTAATAGTTCCTGATGCGTTCCTTTTTCAATAATATCGCCATTTTTCATCACTAAAATTAAATCAGCATTTTCAATCGTGGATAATCGATGAGCGATAACGAAGCTTGTTCGATTTTCTGTGACAGTTTCCATCGCTTTTTGAATATGGGCTTCTGTTCGTGTGTCCACACTCGAAGTTGCTTCATCGAGAATAACAACGGGCGGATTTGCTAAAATGATTCGGGCGATGGTTAATAACTGTTGTTGCCCTTGTGATAATGCACCATTTTCGCTAGAAATAATTGTGTCATATCCTTGAGGAAGGGTCCGAATAAAATGATCACATTGAGCAATTTTAGCTGCTTCAATTATTTCTTCACGAGAAGCATCTTTTTTTCCATAGGCAATATTATCTGCTACGGTTCCTTCAAATAGCCAAGTGTTTTGTAAAACCATGCCAAATAAATTTCTTAGATTTTGTCGAGAAAGTTTCGTAATATCAATCCCATCAAAAGTAATGGCACCTTGATTTATTTCATAGAAACGCATTAATAAGTTGACTAATGTTGTTTTACCAGCGCCGGTGGGTCCTACAATGGCCACTGTTTTTTTCGGTTGAACAGAAAAATCAACATTCTTCATTAAAATTTTTTCTGGTGTGTAGCCAAATTGAACATTTTTAAATTCAATGGCTCCTTTAGGAGAAGAAATAGTTTCTAAATGAGTTGCTTCTGGCTGTTCATCAGCTTCATCTAAGATAACAAAAATCCGATCAATGGAAGCCATCGCTGCTTGAATTGAGTTAATGACATAAGAAGCGGTAGAAATCGGCTCAGAAATTTGGTTGATATATTGCAAATACGCTTGCAAGAAACCAATCGTAATACCACCAGATAAAACGAGCATTGCGCCTAAGATAGCACTAATAATAAAAGCCAACTGATTAATAAAACGAATAGCTGGATAAATCGCAAAATTTAGAAACTGTGCTTTTTTAAAGGCACGATAATGTTGTTGATTAACAGCATCAATTGTTTTTTCAGCATTTTGCTGTTGATTAAAGGTTTTTGTGACCAAATTTCCTGCTAAATATTCTTCCATCTTATTATTTAATTGACCTAATTCAGCTTGACTTTGATCAGCAAACACCTTGTTTTTATTCGCTATTTTTGTCGTCATGAAAGTACTGCCGCCAATTAGCAGCAACACTAAAATGGTTAATTTTGCATCAATGTAGAACAACATGATTCCTGCAAAAAGGATAGTCACGACGGAAGTGAAAAATTGGTTGATGCCTGTTAAAAGAACTTGTGACAATTGGTTTAAGCCAGTTGTTGAACGACTAATGATATCGCCCACTTGGTGATTGTCAAAGAAGGCCATTGGTAAAGTTTTAAACTTTTTTGTCACTTCTTTTCTAATTCTTAAAGTAACCCGTTCGCTTAAAGAAGCCATTGCTCGTTCCTGAATAAAAGAAGTGATACTACTAATGATTGAAAAGAGAATTAAAAGTAAGACGGGACCTAAGAGCGCTTCTTCAACTAAAGGAAGTGTCATACCTTTGAGCCCGACACGCTTGATAGCTTCTAAGAGGTTATCAATCCCGATTGCCATAATATAGGTCATGGCAACAATTAATAAGTTTCCAATTAAACTGCAGATCATTAGACCATAAAAGATTGGATGCTCAGGTTTAATCATTTTCCAGAAACGTTTAAAGCTTTGAAGATTCATTGTTTTTTTCATTGTATGGCTTGAAAAGAAAACTTTCTTTCAAGCAGTCACATCCTTTCTTTAATTACTTGGGTAAGATACCTTGCGATTTAGCAAAGTCTTGGTAATAGCTATTAGTGGTAAGTAAATCAGCGTGGGTGCCTTGACCAACAATCCTTCCTTCATCTAGGACGATAATATTGTCAGCGTTCATGATTGTACTTAACCGTTGAGCAACAATGAGTAAAGTTTTGTCCGACATTTGTGCATGTAAAGCGGCACGTAGAGCAGCGTCAGTTTTGTAATCTAATGCGGAAAAGCTATCATCGAAAATATAAACGTCTGCCGGTTTGATTAAGGCTCGTGCAATACACATTCTTTGTTTTTGACCACCAGAATAGTTGGACCCGCCTTGTGCTACGAAACTTTCAATCCCTTGTGGTAAGGAATCGATAAATTCAGAAGATTGTGAAATTTCTAGTGCCGTTCTTATTTCTTCTGTAGTTGCTTTGGCATTTCCCATTAATAAGTTTGATAAGATTGTCCCACTGAAAAGAAAGGCTTTTTGTGGCACATAACTGATGACTTTACGAATCGTTTGCTGAGATAATGAGCGGATATCTGTGCCAGAATAGCTAATCGTGCCGGCTGTGACCTCATTTATTCGTAAAAGTAACTTAACTAAAGTACTTTTACCAGCGCCAGTTGCCCCAACAATCGCCGTTGTTTTTCCTTTAGGGATGACAAAACTAACATTTTCTAAAACAGGATCAGCTGTTTCTGTGTATTGAAACGTGACGTGATCGAAGCAAATCAAGGCTTTCTCAGGATGATAAGCAATGGTTGCTTCAGTGTGAGGATCGCTAATTTCAATTTCTTCTGACAAAACTTCTTGCAAGCGATTCAAGGAAGCAACGGACCGTGGAATGACAACTAATACCATAGCCGCGATCATTAAGTAGGCCAAAGTTAGAAGCGTATATTCAATCACAGCTGTAACGGTGCCAATTTGTAGGGTGCCTACCGCCACTAAATTACCGCCAAACCACAAAATAGAGGCATACACAACGCCCATTAATAAAAAGGCAACGGGAGTAATCCAAGCAAAGATTCGATTCACTTTGCTCATGCGTTCAGCATAATTTTTAAATGTTTGATTGGTTCGCTGCTCTTCAAAATCTTGATTATTGAACGCACGAATCATATTAATTCCAGTAAAGAACTCTCGTAAAGTCGTAGTAATTCGATCCATTTTTGGTTGAATTTTTAAAGATAAAGGGGTACCTTTTTTCATTAAAAAATAAACAACGACTAAGTAAAATACGATGGAAGCCAATGTTACCCAAGCGAGTGAAACTGAATAAGAAAATGTCATCACTAAGGCAAATAAACTAATAATAGGCGCTGGAAAGATTAATTGGCAAAACAGCACAATCATTGTTTGAACATTATCTACATCGTTGGTCATTCTAGTTAGCAAAGAATTTGAACCAAATTTATCAACATTTTTCATCGAGAATTGTTGAAATTTTTTAAAGAACAATCCTCTAACTTGAAAACCAAATTTAGCAGCTACTAAAGCAGACAAATAGCTAGAAATAATTGCGGCAATTGTTCCAATGAATGCCACAAGAAACATTTGTATGCCAATCGTTTTAATTACTTGTTGGTCACCGCTAACGATGCCCACATCAATCAACTTGCCAACTAATTTAGGGACGCCAAGGGTTCCTGCGATTTGCAAACAGATGGTTAAAGTTGTCGCAAGAACAATCCATTTATTTTCTTTAATAAACTCTTTCATTAATTTCATGAAAATTCCTCCTTAAACAATACCGTTTTAGCTGTTACAAAGAGTCATTGTACACGTTCAAGTAACTTGAATGTCAACAGTAGAAATGCTAAACTTTTTGATGGAGGGAACAGTATGGAAAAAAATTACACAATAAAAGATGTTTCTGAGTTGTTAAATATCCCTAAGTCCACGATTCGTTATTGGGACGAGCAAGGGTTGATTAGTACAACACGCAATGAAGAAAACGGATATCGAACCTTTGATTTAGAAGATTTGTTCAAAATATATGATATTGATTTTTATCGAAAAATGGGGATTCCTATCAAAGATATGTTGAATTTATATAAAAAGACACCTACCGATCTCTATGCCACCATGGAAGCAACAGAAGAACAACTGGGGCAAGAAATAAAAAGGCTTCAACATAAATACAAAGAAATTAAGAAAAGAAAATTACATTTACACGCGTTAATTGATTTAGAAACATTGGTTTTTTCAGATGAACCAATTCCTTTTGATAAAATTGTTGTTGTTGATATTGAGGATCCAGAAGAGATGAAAGTTTACATGGAACACATTTCAACTTTAGGTATTTACGGGGATTTAAGTGAATCCAATGAACTGACGTATGGGATTTGTTTGGCAAATCATGTGAATAAAAAAAGTTTAGATAAAGTGATTTGGCTCAAAGAATCAAGTAGCCAATACAAAGGCTTTATTTTAAAAGTCAATACACAAGATACCCGTTTGAATAATATCGAAGAAGTAAAAAAGCGTTTAGCAAAACAAGGATTTGAAACAGGCATCGTTGTCGGAGAGCATATCTTGACACAACTAGAAGAGGAAAATCAATATATTGAATATTATTATGGTTGGATTGAAATTTTAGGGGAAAAGTAAAACAATTAAAAAAAGGAACTAGCAATAGCAAATGTAGCTAAGCTAGTTTCTTTTTTTGGTAAATGTAATGAAAATTACATGAAAAAAGTTTTAGTTTTTAAAACAATTTAGAACGAATGTTATTAAAGGGAAAACAATAAAAAAATTACTCTTAAAGCTAGAACTTACCTATATTTGTATTTTTTTAGGGAAAGTCAATATATTTGCTTCATATAAAACGTGTTATTTAATTCACGATTTTTTGTTGAAATATCGGTTTTTTTTCTTTTTTTAGCTAATATAATGTGTTACTTTTTGATTATAAGGAGAAACGGAAAATCGTACGTTAAAAAAAGTTGTTGTAGCTAAATAAAGAAAGAATTGAAGGTTGAAAAGTATTTTATGGAGGTGGATGTTGAGAAACAATTAGTAATTGTAAAAGTTGTTTGAAGATGATTTGTTTAAGTAAATGAAAAGAACGAAGGAGAATGTAAATGAATAAAGCAGTTAAAAATTTTGTGAGTTACCTTATGATTACCATGCTGTTTATTTTAAATTTGTTACCAATGATGAACGCATTTGCTCAAGAAGTAACAAGTGATGCTGAGAAGACTGTTGAAAAAGACGGGCTCAAAGTAATAGGGAAGATAGAAGATACATCGTCTCAAGAAGATATTAAAACGGTCACTTACGAAATAACAAATACACGAGATGTACCAATCAAAAATCTCATTTTAAAACAAAAAAATAACAATGATAGTCCAATCAAATTTGTATTAGATACTTTAAGCGAAGAGCGAGGACCTACGTCTTTAGAAGAAAAAGCAAAGGTTGAAACAAATGAGAAAGATCAAACAACCGATATTAAACTGCTTAACCTTCAACCAAATTCGACAAGAAAGATTACCATAAATGGGCAAATAACTACAAAAGCGTCGAGCAAGTTATTGGTCAGCGTACTAATAGAAGACAATGAAAAAGGGACACTAGTAATTGATTTACCTAGTAAAGATATGCTAGCAGATAAAGAGTTTGTTTCGAAGGAAAAACAGGAAACTTCAGAAACAAAAGTAGAAAATCAGGCAAACGAAACAGCCTCTTCTACAAATGAAATGACCGCAACTACTAGTAACGAAACAAAGCCTGAAGCAGGAAAGGCGACAGAAAGTATTCAAGAGACAGCACTAACACAGGCTACCGAAAGTCCTGAGCAACCTCCATTAAAGGCGCAACCTACTGGTCCGTTAGTGCCACCAACACCTGGTCGAGGGTTTAATACACCGATTTATCAAAGCGTTCATAAAGGAGAACTTTTTTCAACGGGAAATACCAACTTAAAAATTGCGAATGAAAATACGGCGGCTGCGCAAACATTTTTAAACACACGAGGAGCAAGTAGTGGTTATGCAATTAACAATTTTCCTTTAGAATTTGCAGATGTTGACAATGATCCAAATACGTATAACTCTAGTCGGGCTTATATTGATTTAAATGGTGCAAAAGAGATTGCTTGGGCGGGCTTATTTTGGAGTGCATCTAGATATAAAGGCCCTGCTTACGGAACAAATCTTTCTGATGAAGAAATTAGTGCACCAGTTCAATTTACTACACCAAATGGAACCGTACAGCGTGTTTCGCCCCAAAGGTACCATCGTATCGATCAAGATGCAACAAACCCAGGACAACGTTTCGGGTACAATAACACTGGATTTTCTAATTATGCAGATGTAACTTCAATTTTACAAGGGGATAAAAGTGCGACAGGGAGTTATACGTTGGCAGATATTCCTATGACAAGTAGTTTAAATGGTCAATATCAATATTATAACTTTAGTGGTTGGAGTTTGTTTGTTGTTACAAAGGATCAGGCAAGTAAGTCAAGAGCTTTTAGTATTTACTATGGAGCACGTGGTAATGCTGCTGGAACCAATAATGAATTTACTATGAGCAACTTTTTAACAGCAAAAAAAGGAAATCTTGATCCAATTGTGACCTGGTTTACTGTTCAAGGAGATAAATACTGGACTGGAGACAACGCACAAATTAAAAATAGCGCAGGAACTTGGGTAAATATTTCGAACACGCTCAATCCAGTTAATAATGCTATGAACGCAACTGTGACAGATAACGATGAACATATGGTAGATAAGTATCCAGGGAAATTTGCGCCGGATCATCCTAATTTTTTAGATATTGATATCGATCGTATGGCAATTCCCGAAGGTGTTTTAAATGCTGGACAAAACCAAATTAATTTTAGAACAACAAGTAGTGGTGACGATTATTCTACGAATGCGATTGGTTTTGCTGTAAACGCAGAAACGCCTGAATTTGAAATTAAGAAAGAAATTGTGGAACCAAAAGAAACTTACAAAGTTGGTGAAACAATCACGTATCGTGTCTCACTAAAAAATACAAAAGCTGATTCTGAAGCGATAAATTCAGTCTCGAAGGATGCACTAGATGGTCGCTTAAATTATTTGCCAGGCTCTTTAAAAATTATTAGTGGACCAAATTCTGGTGAAAAAACGGATGCTTCAGGCGATGATCAAGCTGAATATGATGAAACCAATAAACAAATTATAGTCCGTGTCGGCAATGGTGCAACTGCTACACAAGGAGGTAGCTACAAAGCTGATACAGCTGAAACAATTTACGAATTTAAAGCGCAGATAAATGAACGAGCAAAAGCAAATGAATTAGTGCCTAATAGCGCAACAGTTGAGGCAGTAGATATTTTAACATCTGCAAAAGTCAACGAAACTTCTAATATAGTAGAAGCGAAAATTGCGGACGAACAAGTAACTGGCAAATTAACCGCAACAAAAACCGTTAATAACGCTAAACCAAAACTAGGCGAAACTATCGAGTACACAATTAGCTTCCGCAACACCATCGAAAATGGTGTCCTAAACAAAGTAGTTATCACAGACCAACTACCAAAAGGACTGACGTATGTCAAAGATAGCCTAACAAGTGTCGGTGATGAACCAAAACCAACCAGCTTGACAGAAGCTAATGGCACAATCACAGCGGAATACCCAAGTATCACCGATACGAAAGAGCGGAGTATTCGCTTCAAAGTGATCGTTAACGAAGAAGCGAAAGCGGGCGAAACAATTCTCAACAAAGCCAAAGTAGGTGATGGCATCAATCCACCAGAAGAACCAGAGGTACCTATTACACCCGAAGAACCAGCGGAAAATAAAAAGGAAACAAAAAAAGTTGTTACAGACCAGAACAAACCTACAAAAAATAGTAAAAATGAAATTGCCATAAACAAGAAAGAAACGTCTAAATCATCCTATTTACCAAAAACAGGAGAAAAAGTTCAAAAAATATTTGCGTATCTGGGTGTAGGACTGATCTTAATTGTATTAATTCTCTATGTTATAAAGAGAAACAAAGAAAAAGAGGAGTAAACAAAATCGATTGTTTTAGAACGACTAATTAGCTGAAAATTTAAGAGTTGACGACATAAGTCAAAATGACCTATGTCGTCAACTCTTTTTGATTTATAACAAGAAATCCAACATATTGTGTGTGCATAAAGGCAAATAGAAAAATAGTAGTGAAATAGCTAGTAATAATAAAGAACCAGCTTGCATTAAAACTGCAAAAAAATAAACTACAATTAAACGAATTGCTCTAGTGTTTTTTACGGATAAAATTCAAAAATAGTCCTCCTCAAAAATAATTAGAGGATATCCTCTGTGAAACTATCAAGTTCTCAGATTTTATAAAACAAATACACGCTAGCAAAATCGCTTTATGAGTGAGGTTTAGCCAATTGTTTTTAAGGTTCTTAAACAGTTGTAAAAAAAATATCAGATAAACGTTTTCACAAAGAACAGTCATTTCGGTAAATTTTTACCTTAAAATGACACAAAATCTATAATTTGTTTCTCAAATCCTATAATTTGTTCCTTAAAAAGATATTATGAAAACGCTATTATATTTATGAAAGGAGCGAAACGAATGAAGAAGAAAAACGGGTTTTTTCAAAATGTATGGCGTTATAAGGCCTTAATCCTTATGGCGTTACCAGGATTTATCTGGTTTATATTTTTCTTCTATATACCAGTCTTAGCCAATGTGGTCGCATTTAAAGATTTTCATATTTCACCAGATGGTTTCTTAGCTAGTCTAAGAGAAAGTCCTTGGGTTGGTTTTGAAAACTTTAAATTTTTATTTGCGTCAAAAGATGCTTGGTTAATTACTAGAAACACCATTTTGTACAATGTCGTCTTTTTAGCCTTTAACTTATTCTTCGCGATTGCTTTTGCTATTATTATGAGTGAATTAAGAAATCGTCGCTTGGTTAAAGTTTATCACACGATGTCATTGCTACCATATTTCTTATCTTGGATGGTTATTAACTATTTTGTTTATGCCTTTTTAAGTCCAGATAAAGGGATTTTGAATCAATGGATTACTGGTAATGGCGGCACAATGATTAACTGGTATGCAGATCCACGTTGGTGGCCAGTAATTTTTGTCTTCCTAAATGTTTGGAAGAGTCTAGGCTACAACAGTATTATCTACTATGCTTCTGTGATGGGGATTGATCCGACATACTATGAAGCAGCGATGGTAGATGGTGCCAACAAATGGCAACAAATAAAAAATGTTACGATTCCACAAATTTTACCAATGATGTCTGTTTTATTAATTTTAAACATCGGCGGTATCTTCAGAGCAGACTTTGGTTTGTTCTACATCGTACCAAGAAACTCAGGTGCGCTTTACAACGTGACAAGTGTGTTAGATACCTATATTTACAATGGCTTAACGGCTACTGGTGATGTAGGCATGACGGCAGCTGCAGCGTTATATCAATCTGTCGTTGGGGCATGTTTGTTATTAATTGCGAATTTAGTTGTTCGTCGAATTGAACCAGATTCAGCACTATTTTAGGAGGAAGGATTATGAAAAAGAAAAAAGTCACTAGCGTTAACGTTCGATCCTTCAACCCGACAGCGAATTTGATTTTCAATATTGTCATTGCTATTTTTGCTATTTCCTGTGTGGTTCCGTTTTTCTTTGTTATTATGATTTCATTGACAAGTGAAGGATCATTAGCAGCAAACGGCTACCGGTTTTGGCCAAAAGAATTTTCATTGGAGGCCTATCGTTACATTTTCCAAGGGGCAATGAGTCAACGCATTATTCATGCCTTAGGGGTAACGGTCTTCATTACGGTGACAGGGACGATTGTCAATGCAACAATGACGTCATTATATGCCTATGTCATTTCTCGTTCCAACTTTCCATTTAAAAAATTCTTTACATTGTTTGCGTTAATTACAATGTTATTTTCACCAGGGATGGTTGCGAACTATTTAGTAATGACAAACTTATTGCAATTGAAAGATACAATTTGGGCGTTAATTTTGCCTTTAGCTTTAGGACCATTTAATATTTTAGTGATGCGAACGTTTTTCAAGAAAACCGTGCCTGACAGTATTATTGAATCGGCACGTATTGATGGCGCAAGTGAAATGCGCATTTTTGTCAGCATTGTGTTACCACTAGCCGTTCCAGGGATTGCCACAATTAGTTTGTTTGCGGCTTTGGGTTATTGGAACGATTGGTTCAATGCGTTACTTTACATTCAAAAAGATACCTTGGTACCATTACAGTATTTATTGATGAAAATTCAAAACAACTTAGAGTTCTTATCAAGAAGTACGGATATGGGTGCAGCAGCACAAGAAGGGTTAGGCGTTCTACCAAGTGAATCGGCTCGAATGGCGATTGTTGTCTTATCTACGTTACCAATTGCGTTAACTTACCCATTTTTCCAAAAATATTTCGTGGGTGGTTTAACAATCGGCGGCGTGAAAGAATAAAATTGTACAGGAGGAAATAAGGAATGAAAAAATGGCAAAAAGGATTAGCCGTAGCTGGCGCAGCAGCTTTAGCTGTAGGATTAAGCGCGTGCGGTAAATCTTCAAAAGATGCAGCGTCAAAAGGTGATGATAGTACACCAACGTTATTAATGTATCGTGTTGGGGACAAACCAGATAATTATGACCAATTAATCGATAATGCGAATAAAATTATCGAGAAAAAAATTGGGGCAAAATTAAAAATGGAATTTGTTGGTTGGGGCGATTGGGACCAAAAAATGTCAACAATCGTTGCTTCTGGTGAAAGCTATGATATTTCATTAGCACAAAATTATGCAACGAATGCACAAAAAGGCGCCTATGCTGATTTAACTGATTTAGCACCTAAATATGCCAAAGAAGCCTATGATCAATTACCAGATAACTATATTAAAGGAAATACGATCAATGGAAAACTGTATGCGTTCCCAATTTTAGGTAACTCTTACGGTCAACAAGTTTTAACTTTTAATAAAGAATATGTCGATAAATACAATTTAGATATTAGTAAAGTTGATGGTAGTTATGAAAGTGCAACCGAAGTTCTAAAAGAATTCCATAAAAAAGAACCAAATATTGCTGCTTTTGCTATCGGCCAAACATTCTTTGCAACAGGTAATTATGACTTCCCTATTGGTAACCAATATCCATTTGCAGTAAAAACAACTGATACTGGCTCACCAAAAATTATTAACCAATATGCCGACAAAGACATGATTAATAACTTAAAAGTCTTGCATCAATGGTATAAAGATGGCTTGATTCCAACAGATGCTGCTACAAGTACAACACCATATGACTTAAATACCAATACTTGGTTTATGCGTCAAGAAACACAAGGACCTATGGATTATGGTGATACAATCTTAACACAAGCAGCTGGTAAACCACTTGTTTCTCGTCCACTAACAGAACCATTAAAAACAACATCACAAGCGCAAATGGCTAACTATGTTGTTGCAAATACGTCTAAAAACAAAGAAAAATCTGTTGAATTGCTAGGCTTATTAAACAGCAATCCAGAATTGTTAAACGGACTTGTTTATGGTGAAGAAGGCAAACAATATGAAAAAGTTGGCGATGATCGCGTGAAATTATTGAAAGATTACACACCAACAACTCATTTGAGTGCTTGGAACACAGGAAACAACTTAATCATTTGGCCAGAAGAATCTGTCACTGAAGAAATGGTTAAAGAACGTGACAAGAGCATCGAAGAAGCAAAAGATTCACCAATTCTTGGTTTTACTTTTGTAAATGATAAAGTGAAAACTGAAATCACTAACGTTGCTACAGTTATGAATCGTTACGCAGCAAGCTTAAATACAGGAACTGTTGATCCAGAAGAAACACTTCCAAAATTAATGGATGACCTAAAAACAGCTGGCTGGGATAAAGTTCAAAAAGAAATGCAAACACAATTAGACGAATATATCCAATCTCAAAAATAATCACAGGAGGCTGAGGCATTAGCTGAGCGCTTTTGGCTCAGCCTTTTACATAATAGAAAGGAAGAGGAAGATGGAAAGTACAGGGATTCAACGGTTGTTTTACCTTTCCTGGACAGTAATCAAACTAAATTTACTGTTTGTTTTATTTAGTTTAGCTGGAGGGATTATTTTTGGTGTTGGTCCAGCACTCCAAATGATGACTGATTTCATTTTGGAAGAGGGCATGAATTATCAAGCAATCACCGTTAAACGAGCATTTGAATCATGGAAAGCACATTTTAAAAGAAGTAACTGTTATTTTTTACTTTTTCTCTTCACTTTAGGATTTGTTTTTTATAATATTTATTTAGCCGTTCAATTTACCGGAATAATGTGGTTAATTATTACATTTATTTTATTTTTTGTTTCCCTAATACTCGTTATTTTTTACATTTATATGCTACTATATGAAGGAAGCTATTTTATCTCAACTATTGATTTAATGAAGCTTTCATTTATCAGTATCTTTTTAAACCTCGGTGTATTTTTTAAAGTCTTATTCGGTGTAATTAGTATCGTTGCTTTAACTTGGAAAATGAAAGGACTGCTACTATTTGCTTCGTTTGCCTTAATTATGATGTGGTGTGCCTATGTCACGCGCAAAAATCGCCAGTTTATTGATGGAAAGTTGGAACAAAATGAAGCGAATCTTCAAAAAACTGTTTAAAAAAAAATATTTATTAAATCGATTAGTACAAAAATACAGTCTACTGTTAACAAGTATTATTTTGTTAACGGTGGCTGCTTTGTGCGTTTATGTTACTTATACAATTAACTTATCAATTGATTCACAAAAAAATAACGCCGTTTCCCAAATTGACAGCTATGTAACGAATAAAAATAATGCAGCGACGAATATGATTAATGAATTAGCTGGCTCTGCAAGTAAAATTGAAAACATGCGAAAATATATGGAACTTTCTCCTCCTGAGTATTTTGACTATACTTACAGTCAATGGTCGGAAGATCGGGTCAGTACCCACTTTGGAAATAATTTAAGTACATTATTTAGCACCTTTCCTGACTTAGAAGAAGTGATTATTCGCTTAGATGAATTTGATCAGGTTTTGTTCGCCAATCGCACAGCTACAAATGGAAAAAAAATGGATATGTCATCAATTAAAAAACATGGCTTTCAACTAATGCGAATTATCTCCGATCCTTATACAGGACAACCACTGGGAGAATTGTACACTGTGTTTTCAAGTCAAGAATTGCTAGGCAACCAAGCAGACTTATTGAAAAAATCAGGTATTAATGCGTTTATCTATGATAGTGCTGGGAATCAAATTTTTTCTGAAAAAGCGCAATTTACCAAAGAAGAAGAGCGGCAACTAGATAAAAGAATGCACACCGATAGTGACATTCAACAGGTTTTTCATAATCGCTACGATATTACGGAAATAGAAAGCAGTGGCCGGAGTACCATTCTCTTATTAACAAGCCGCCGAGTCTTATTTCAACAATTGTTTATGAATTATGCGGCCATTTTAGGGATTGGGTTACTTTTGATTGTTATTTTATTAGTGGGCTTAAACCGCCTATTTAAACGCTATTCTCAACAAGTCCAATTAATTTTAGAAGCGACACGAGCCATTGGCGATGGCAATTTAAAAGAACGAATTGACACGAATCAAGTTCAGGAAGAGTTGAATGATATTGCTTCCGCGATTAATTTTATGGTAGACAGTTTAGATCAATACATTCACGATATTTATACTTTAGAAATTAAGCAACGTGATGCCCACATGAGAGCGTTACAGTCGCAAATTAATCCTCATTTTCTTTATAATACATTGGAATATATTCGCATGTATGCCTTGAGTCGGCAACAAGAAGAACTAGCTGATGTTGTCTATGCTTTTTCAACGTTACTTAGGAATAATATTAACCAAGAAAAAACCACGACCTTGGCAGAGGAAATCTCATTTTGCGAAAAGTATGTGTATTTGTATCAAATGCGTTATCCCGATCAATTTGCCTATAAGTTCGAAATAGAAGAAACAATTGCTGATGTCGAAATTCCTAAGTTTATCATTCAGCCGCTTGTCGAAAATTATTTTGTGCATGGAATTGACTATCAACGACAAGACAATGCTATTAAGGTCCACGCCTACCGAGAAGGCGAAAAAATTATTGTGGCTGTTGTAGATAATGGAAAAGGAATTACCGCCAATCGGTTAGAGGAAATTCGCGAACGTTTAAATCAAACAGAAATAGAAACGGAACAATCCATTGGATTAAGAAATGTTCATGAACGTTTACAACGCTTTTTTGGGGAGAGTTATGGTTTAACCATTGAAGGGAAAGAAGGAGAAGGGACGACAATTCGTCTTTCGTTTGTAGCATAAGGGGTGAAAAGATGTATCGAGTGATGTTTGTTGATGATGAATATATGATTTTAGAAGGCTTAAAATGGATTATTCCTTGGCAAGAGTTAGGCTTTGAAATTGTTAAAACAGCGCGTAGTGCGCAAGAAGCATTGGCTTTTTTAGAAACAGAATCCATTGATGTTTTATTAACAGATATTACGATGCCAGAAATGAGCGGGATCGAATTAATTGAGCAAGCAAAGAAAAAAGGACATCAATTTATTAGTTTAATTTTATCAGGTTATCAAGAGTTTGATTACGTCAAAAAAGGCATGGCTTTGCAGGTCCAAGATTATCTTTTGAAACCAGTCAATAAACAAGAACTATTAGCCAATATCCAGAGAATTAAAATAGAATTGGACCAACAAAAAAAATCCCATGCCCGCGTGCGTCTATATCTAGAAAATGGCTTGATGCGTTGGCTTAATGATGAAATCAGCGAAGGGGAATACGAAGAGTTAATGCAGCAATTTACGACTATAAAACCAGGTGATTTTACCGTTTTATTGGTTGAAGCTGAGATGCCATTTTTAGAAACAATCAAGGAACTATTTATGAAAAAAGGCCAACTGTTATTCATTGAAAGTTGGATGAGTACGTACCACCAATTGTTACTTATCTATAAAGGGGCCAGACAAGAAGCGTTCTTATTTATTCGTGAAATTGAAGCGATTCTAGCTGGTCAAGGTCAGATTTTTGTAGGGGAATCTGTCAATGAATGGGAAACGGTTTATGAAAGTTATGAGAAAGTAAAACAGTTGCAAGCAATTGAAACGTTTTATCAAGAATTTCTGCCAAATAATCAAAAAGAACAAATGAATCGTTCGGCAGAAGATTTTACTTTTCTAGCGTTTAACCAAGCCTTGATGATTGGGGATATGCAGACCATTCAACGGGAATTAGATGCTATTTTCAATCAGTTAAGTCAACAACACGCTACGCCAGAATATGTACGCTATGTAGTCTTCTTACTTTTTTCAGATATTTCGCGTCAGTATCCAACTGTGTTAGAAGAAAACTATGAAAAAATCGTGGAAGAAATTCGAGCCAGCAACAATCTTAATACACTGTATGCGTTAATGCAGCAAGTCTTGGCAGAAGTGAAAAATAAACCTAAAATAAAAAAATATTCAGAAAGTGTTAGCCAAGCTGTAGAAAGAATTGAACAAGGCTATTTAGAAGAATTAAACTTAAAAACGGTGGCGGATGAGCTTCATTTGAACCCTAGTTATTTAGGCCAAATTTTTAAAAAAGAAACCAAGCGGAGTTTTTCTCAATATTTGAATCAAGTGCGTACCAAGCATGCCCAGAAATTATTATTGTACACGGATGATACAATCAACGAAATTTCAGAAAAAGTAGGATTTAACAATACCAACTATTTTTCAAAAATGTTTAAAAAATTAAATGGAATTACGCCAAAAGAATTTCGAGAGCAATACCAATCAAATTACGCAGGTGTCGAAGAATAAAAAGAAAGATGTTCAATTTTTATGAACATCTTTCTTTTTATTATTTTTCCGTACTTAATGAAAACGGTCGTTCTGCTGTGGTTTGTGGATTCGGGACGATCCCTAATTGATAATCTAAAGTCCCGCCGTTTAATAGTTCTTGATGAGTAAAATAAGGCGCAGTATGTTTTTCTTGGTTTAACTGAATTTCATGAATAAATTGTTGTTGGACTTTGTTTGGTGATGTCTGAATGGTTAATTGTTTACCATTTGACAGTTTTACTTCCGCCGTCTGGACTAAAGGCATCCCGATTACATATTCACCAGTTCCTGGTGTGACGGGATAAAAGCCTAAGCTATTAAAAATATACCAAGCAGACATGCTACCATTGTCTTCATCACCTGGATAGCCAGTTGGTGAAGCATTAAATGTTTGCATTAGTTGTTTTAAAAGTGGTTGAGCCATCTCTGGTTTGCCGATGTAGCTGAATAGAAACGGATAATGGAAACTTGGTTGATTTGAGATGGCTAATTGACCAAAATCAATTGCCGCCATTTCACTCATTTCATGAATTTCAAAACCATAGCCTTCAACGTTAAAGTTAGGCGCTTGATTGCATAGCTGAATTAATTTTTTTTCGAAAGCTAACTCGCTACCATATAGCTTAATCAAACCTGCAAAATCTTGATAAACCGCAAAACTTGATTGCCAAGCACTTCCTTCGGCGTAATCTTTGCCCCAACGAATATCTAAAAAGTCAGGACGGAAATTGCCTTCAGTATCCTTGGCTTGCATAAAGCCAGTTTCAGGATTAAAAAGTTGTTGATAATTCAAGGCTTGTTGACGATAAAACGTTGCGGTCTCTGAATCATTCAGTGTTTTTGCAACTTGTGAAATGCAGAAATCGCTGTACGCATAATCTAAGGTATGATTTACAGATTCATGATAGGTTGAAGGAACATAGCCATATTTTAGATAATCCAGAGTTCCTTGACGTCCATAATTTTCTCGTTCGCTTTGTTGTGTAGCGCCTTTTTTCATCGCTTCTAGGAACTGAGGCATCAAGTCAGGACGAATCTTTTTCACGGCGGCATCAGCAATGACAGCGTCAATCAAGGTGCCGGGCATTAAACCACGCTCATCTGGAGATAACCATTTTGGCAAGAAACCTGTTTCGTTGTAACTATTTAAAAAGCCTTCTAGCATCTCTTCGTATTTTTCTTGAGCAATTAGTGAGAACAATGGGTAGACCGTTTTATAAGTATCCCAAAAGCCATTATTGGTATATAGTACACCAGGACGAACCGTTTGCGAGAACGTATCATAATGAATCGGCTGCTGATTTTCGTCCAATTCATAAAAGGTTTGCGGAAATAGGAATGTTCGATACAGTGTATGATAAAACGTTTTAGTATGTTCAGGGTTTTCATGCGTTACTTTAAGGCGATCGAAATAATTATGCCAATCTGCGATTCCTTGTTGCAGCATCTCAGTAGAACGCAAAGAGATTTCTCGCGCTAAATTTAACTGCGCTTGTTTTTCAGAAATAAATGAACTACTAAAATGAACAACTTGTTGAGCAATATTTCCAAAAGAAAGAAGGATTTTGCCATCTTCACCTGAAGAAGGGGCAAACCATTTGGTTAAAGGCTGTTCAAAATGAAGCACAAAATAAAAACTAAAATCTGGATCTTCACAACCAGAATAGTTGATGACTTTTACAGCCACTTGATGGTCATCTAATTGTTTTACTTGATAACGTCCAGGCAGAGTTAGTAGTAAGTGATTATCTTTTTGTTGATAATCAATGGTTAAGATACCACCATACATGCTTGGGATTAATTGAGAAGTTATTTGATAGCGTAATTGAGTTAAGTTAATTTCGACAGGAGAAAAAAGGCTTTCTTCTGGACGATAAGAACTTTGGGCATGGAATAAAGAAAGTTCCGACAATGAACCACTGACAGGGGTCATTAATAAATGGCTAAAATCACCCATCCAAGGACTTGGTTGATGCGTTACTCGATAGCCTTGAAATGTTCGATCTTCTGGATGAAACCACCAGCTGCCTTTTTGGTCAGTTGTTTGCGGGGCGTAAAAATTCATCCCAAATGGCACGCCAGTATAGGGTAGACAATTTCCATTTGAAAAACTATGTTGGTTGGCAGTTCCGTGTCGCGTATCAATCGCTTGAATATTCATGAAAGTAGCTCCTTTGTTTTAAATGATATATCATATAGGCTGATTATAGCACAAAAAACAAGAAATGAAAGCGTATTTATTCGCTTTTTTATTTATTTTTAACGAATTGGTATATTCAATTTGAAGAGGGAATTGACAAGCATGTTACAATGGATAAGGAATCGATATTGGAGTGATTGTTATTTATTTTTTTAGTACAAAAAGTCAGCAATTTTTTGCGTATGTTTGGGCCATTTTCCCAGTCATCGCCTTTTTTTTGGTTAGTTTTTATACATTGGATTTTTTATTTTCCCCAAGCTATTTAATTATGGTGCCTGTATTTACTATTATGTTTAAAATTAACTATAAAAAAGATTATTCGTTTGTAGCGCTGCTCAAAATGAGTATCAGGCAATTTGTGATCAGTTTTTTAGCATTTATAGCTAGTAGTTCCTTTAGCTGGTCTATTATTTTAAATAGTAGTGTGACATTTTTAATTGTTTATTTATTTTATTCATCTGCGACACCGATGCGGTACCATAGTTATTTGATGATGTTTACGTTTTGTCAGTTAATCCAGGTTAAAGGAAATACATTTTTGATGCAATCTCAAGTTGTGGCCTTTTTAATTGGTCTTTTTTTATTGGCTTTAACACTAAACGCTTGGTGGCAAACGGGATTAAGTCAGCTTACCAGCTTAAAGAGTAGAGGCCATGTTCGCTTTTTTAAAAGCATTCAATTAAATATGAAGCAACAAAAATTGACGGTTATTAATTTCTGGCACGACTTACAACAGACTTTTTTTGGGATTACAAGTTTCAAACAATTTTTAGAAAGTCCTGACGAAAGAGTGCAACGATTTCGTTTAGCTATTCGTATGAGTTTCACCATTACGCTGAGTTTTATTTTAATGTGGAGTGTAGGAGGCATTAAAATAATTTGGATTCCGATGAATGTTTTTCTACTCTTGCATCCAGTGAAAGCAGAAATGAACACGCGTATTAAGACACGTTTTTGGGGGACTCTTTTAGGATGTTTCCTTAGTCTGTTTGTTGTCAATTGGCTTCAATTGCCACTGACACACCTCATTGTTTCTAGTTTGATTGGCATTTTTGTTTATGCCCTAAAACCAGGAACCGTGTTACAAGTGACAATGGCAACGATTTTTGGGTTATGTTTGGCAACAATTAGTTTACGAGGGATGTACGCCGCAGAGTTGCGGGTCTCTTTTGTATTATTGGCAATTTTTGTTGTTTGCTTAATTGATTTAGGTTTATTTGTTTATCAGCGTATTTTACGTTTTTAAAAAGTGTGGCACAGAGGGTGATTTACCCGTTGTGCCACACTTTTTAATTTTCTAAATTCGTTAATTTTTCCAAGTAATGATTTTCTATTTGCGGAAAATCTATTTTTTCTGGTGCTGCATCAGGAGTTTCAACTACTTGCTTCAAGCGATTGAGAACAATTGACCAACCAGCGATATCTTTATGGCGAGGTGTTGTAAAATTTTCTGGGAGAGATTCTGAAAAGACTAACAGGGTCTGATGAGGTGCTTGTTCTTTTAAGTCAAAATAGATAATACCAGTATCCCAAGTCACGCCCAGATATTTTTCCTCTGCATAATCAGTGAAAGGCATTGTTTCTTCAAAATCGGGCAGAATAAACCGCCAAAACCCGTTAACACCTAATTCACCAATTTCTAATTCTGGAAACCATTGTTTTAGCTTGTCTGTCTCAGTCAGGTAGCGCCAAATCGTTTGAGGGCTGGCTGAAATTGCCCGTTCTGTACCAAAATAAATCGTCTGGTTTTCTAAGCGAAAGGTATCTTTCATTTTGTTTCTCTCCTTTATTTATTATTCATGAAGTTCTAAAGGTAGTCCATCTGGATCAAAAAAGAAGGTCATTTTTTCACCCGTAAAATCATCTACTCGTAGCGGTTCTGTTTCAATTCCTTGCTCATTTAAAAAAGCAATCACTTCTTCAATATGTTCAACTTTAAAAGCTAAATGACGTAATCCTAAAGCTTCAGGATAAGAGGGGCGAGCGGGAAATTGATCAGAAATAAAAATTTCCAATTCTTGGCTGCCTAATTTTAAATCTAATTTAATATCGTTTTTTTCGGGACGATGATTTTCGCGAAGAACTTCAAAGCCCAACTTTTCGACATAAAAATTTTTAGTTGCTTGATAATTTGAGGCATTGATTGCCACATGATGAATTTCTTTAAAAAACATTTTTCATACTCCTTTTCGTTTTTTCCCTCTGTAGTATAGCAATAAAGAAGCAGCTAAAAAAGCGTTCTGTTTGACTCTTTAAGAAAAGACAAGGGATTTGCAAAAAAATAAAATTATTTTTTTGAAAGAAAGCGCTTGCCAAAAAAAGAATAATCGAGTATGATGTATATACAACTTAATTGTATATACAAGTTTGAGAGGAGAATGTAAAATGGGTAAGTTTCAAAGCGATGCACAACAGTTGTTGAAAGCAGTAGGAGGCAAAGAAAATATTTCAGCTGTTTCTCATTGTGCAACTCGAATGCGTTTTGTATTAAAAGATCCAAAAAAAGCGGATGTACCTGTGATTGAAGATATTCCTTCTGTAAAAGGAACCTTTACAAATGCTGGACAGTTTCAAGTAATTATTGGGAATGAAGTCCCACAATTTTATAATGATTTTTCTGCAATTTCCGGTTTAGAAGGGGTTTCAAAAGAAGAAGGGAAAGCAGCTGCCAAAAGTAATTTGAGTCCTGTTCAACGAGTTGTTTCTGTTTTAGCTGAGATTTTTACACCATTGATTCCTGCACTTGTTATCGGGGGATTGATTTTAGGGTTCCGCAATATTTTGGAAGGGGTTCCATTTGGCTTTCTTGATGGTCAAACAATCGTGGAAGTTTCTCAATTTTGGAATGGAGTCAATTCATTCTTATGGTTAATCGGCGAAGCAATTTTCCACTTCTTGCCAGTTGGGATTACGTGGAGTATTACGAAGAAAATGGGAACCACACAAATCTTGGGGATTGTCCTAGGGATTACATTAGTCTCACCACAACTTCTGAATGCTTATTCAGTTGCGACGACTAAAGCAGCAGAAATTCCTTTCTGGGATTTTGGGTTTGCTCAAGTTAACATGATTGGTTATCAAGCGCAAGTTATCCCAGCTATGTTAGCCGGCTTCTTGCTTGCCTATCTTGAAATTTTCTTTAGAAAAGTGATTCCTCAAGCAATTTCAATGATTTTTGTCCCATTGTTTGCTTTAGTACCGACAGTATTGGCTGCACATGTCATTTTAGGACCAATCGGTTGGACGATTGGTAGTTGGGTTTCTGATATTGTGAATGCAGGATTAACGTCAACATTTAATTGGTTATTTGGCGCCGTCTTTGGCTTTATGTACGCACCATTAGTTATCACTGGGTTGCATCATATGAGTAATGCTATTGATTTACAGTTGATTGCTGACTTTCAGTCAACCAACTTATGGCCAATGATTGCTTTATCAAATATTGCACAAGGTTCAGCAGTTTTAGCGGTTATCTTTATGCATCGTGGAAACAAAAAAGAAGAACAAGTTTCGATTCCAGCAATGATTTCTTGTTACCTAGGTGTGACTGAACCAGCGATGTTTGGGATCAACTTAAAATATGTTTATCCATTTGTTGCGGGCATGATTGGTTCAGCAATGGCCGGAATGTTTGCCACTTTAATGGGCGTTCGTGCGACAAGTATCGGCGTCGGTGGCTTGCCAGGAATTTTATCTATTGTGCCACAATATTACTTGCCGTTTTTAGGCGCAATGGTGATTGCCATTATCGTACCAATGGGCTTAACTTATATTTTCAGAAAGAAAGGCATCTTTAATAAAGTCGATCCAGTTGATGAAGCAACAGGGATGTTATACAGCGAAGAAGGGTAATCGCTTTTTGAAGTTAAGAAGAATTCGTAGACATTTGTCTACGAATTCTTCTTCTTTTTATAGAAACTATTGGCTTTTTTCTCTCTTTCAGTTAGACTAAAAAGGTTGAGAAAAGGAGAGCGTAAAAATGGATATTTATTTAAAAAAAGCAATTTTACACATTATTGATCGAGAAACTGGGACGCCGGTTTTTTCTGAAAAGGAACTAGATTTAACGACTGAGTATATTCGAACGTATTTAACTGCAAAAATTTCAAAACTTTCGACTGCACAAACAAAGACTGGAACATTGGCGGAAAATAGTTCCTTTGTTGACACGTTACGTGGGATTCCTAGTGATTTTGTAAAGAAAAGCCAAGAAGTTACCCAACATTGGTATGATGTTTATTCAGGAAGCGAAGATGCGCCTAGTGCTGATATTTTGTTCATTTTATATGAATTAGATACGGTGTTACATGTCGCAATGATTAAATTAAACTATAAAGAAAGTTACACGCATTACGTCGACTATGAAGAAGAATCCGTTTATAACAAACTGATTATCAATCGAGCAATTTTGTCTTCAAAATCACAAAAACCAGATGAAGGAATTACAGTTGACTTAGATACATTAGCGTTTGAATTACTAGAGAAAAGATATGAATTTTCAGGAGAAAAAATCTGGTATTTCTCTGAAAAAGTGATTGAGACGCAAGCGGCACCTTCCATGGAAGAAAATATCAAAGAAATTAAAAAAGCAGTCAAACGCATTGGAAAGAAATTTAACGAAGATGAGTTTGAACTAATGGCTTCTGTAAAAGAAGCGGTATATGATAGCATTGAGGAAACGGGAACGATTGACAATGAGCAGATTGCTGAGCAAGTATTTAAAGAAAATGTATCAGCTAAATTAGCTTACCAAGAAGAAGTGAATGAGTCGAAGTTTGTCGACAAAACACCGCCAGTCAGAGAATCTCGCGAAATTTCTGAAAAGAAATTTGGCAAACAGAAGTTAAAAATGGATAACGGTATTGAATTAATTGTTCCGTTAGATGTTTACCGCAATGGCGATTTAATTGAATTTGTTAATAATCCAGATGGCACAGTGTCCATTATGCTAAAAAATATCGAAAAAATTAGTAATCAATTATAAAGAAAAAACCGTTGGTCGCTTGCCAACGGTTTTTTCTTTATTTTAATTTTTCTAAAGCTTTTTCAGGGACTTCTTTTTCTGTCACTTCATTCCAGCTGATCACGCCTTTACGGGGATTAACTTTCAATTTTAGATAGGCTTTCATACGCAAAGGTTGATCACGGGATTCGTTTAATTCCACGGTTTTTTCTTCACCGTTTTTATTAAACGCAGGTTGTTGATAGTAATAAATGGTCATTGCTTCACCAGAATTTGTTTTTTCATCTTTCTTTTCACCAGATGTTGTGATTTGTGTATAATAGGCTTCTCCACCGTAATAGTAATTATAAACGCCCCAGCTACCACCGGCTAAAATGACTATGGGAATTAATATTTTTAGTAATGTTTTCATTTTCCTCACCTCAAGGAATAGTATGCCTTTTTTTTAGGAAATTTGCCATATTTTTTTCCGTTAATTGAGTGACAATTTTGTTAGTTTCGGCACTTTCTTGAAAAATTCATCATTTTTTTAAACAAAAGACAACGTTTGTCGCTCCCTTTTTTTCACTATCATGCTACAATAAAGAAAAAAAGATGGAGGTAGAGGACAATGATGCCCTTTTATTTTGGAATCGATCCAACCTATATATTGGTAATTATCGGAATTGCGATTTCTGGTGCGGCCTCCGCATATGTTAACAGTACCTTTCGTAAATATGATCAAGTACGAAGCAGTAAACATGTTACAGGCACGCAGGCAGCACAATATATTTTACAAAAAGAACAAATTAATGATGTTGGAGTTCAGCAAATCGCTGGTGATTTAACCGACAATTATAATTCTGGAAACAAAATGTTGAGCTTATCCGAAGCCACTGCTCAATCGACATCGGTCGCGGCTATTGGCGTGGCGGCTCATGAATGCGGACATGCGGTACAAGATCATACGAACTATGTGCCTTTACGTCTTCGTGCAGCTATTGTTCCAGTTGCCAACATCGGTTCAACCATTTCCTTTCCACTAATTTTGATTGGTGTTTTATTTAGTTGGAATCAAACATTAATCAACATTGGAATTTTGGCTTTTTCATTAGCCTTGATTTTTCAATTGGTGACTTTACCGGTGGAGTTTAATGCGTCTAGACGTGCGTTAAGTATTCTTTCTGAAGGTGGGTTATTAACAGAAGAAGAAGTCCCAATGGCCAGAAAAGTTCTTTTTGCAGCTGCACTTACCTACGTAGCAGCGGCGCTTTCGACCTTTTTACAACTTTTACGTTTGGTTATTTTATTTGGTGGCAATAACCGACGAGACTAAGTGCTAGTAAAGGTCTTTCTATTACGCATAAAAGTAATAATATGTTATGATTAAAGTAGAAAATAACAGAGGAGCTGAAGGAAATGAAAGCATCAACAAAAATTGGTATCGGTTTAAGCATTGCTGCAGTTGCAAGTGTCTCTGTTGCAGTCATCGCTTCTGAAAAAATTATTAAGAAGGTATCTCATGTTTCCAATCGTTATAAAGTTAAAAAGTTTGTAGACGATAAATTTGATGGAAACCAAAAATTATTATCGATTGTCGATGATTTATCCGATGATGAATTAGATTCTGTTTTAAATGTTGTTGATCGTGTGAAAGATGGCGGTTCAAAATTAGCTGAATATGGCGAAAAAGTTAAAGACAATACAGATTCTTTAAAAGAACGCTTTTTCACATTTATTGAAGATGCAATGAAGTAAAAAAGATGGCCTAGGCCATCTTTTTTTTTATAAAAATAATTCTTTTGTTTCAACATAATAGCCTCTGCCACCAACTAGAACTTGATCAATTGTCTTTTGAGGTGTAGTGTTCAAACGCACTAAGACTTCTGAAGGAGCGTTTAAGGTATAACCTTGGGCAAAGGTGTAATTGGTTTTTTGTAAAATTTGGTGATGGTACAGATAACAAGCTAACGCACCATTTGATGTACCAGTAGCGGCTTCTTCATCGATGTCATAAAGGGGTGCAAAATTCCTACAAATGATATTTTCTTCAGACAAAGCAAAAAGATGCATCCCAATAACTCCATACTTTTGACTAAGTAACTTAATTTTTTCAAAGTTTGGTTGTAAATCCTGTAATAATTGCGCATTTTTAATGGGAACCAAAATATCTTTTAGGCCCGTTGACACAATCTGGATAGGAAAAGCAGTTGCCACTGCGTTTAAATCAAAGCAGCCGCTCAATTCTTCTAAAGTGAGCGTATCATAAAAAGTTGGGACAGTTTGTTCCATAAATAGTTGTTCACCGTTCGCCGTGATTGCGAGCAAACCGCTGTTCGTTTCGATTGTATATGCTGTTTGCAATAATTTATTTAAGTGCTTCATGATGGTGAAAGCGCCAATTGTCGCGTGGCCACATAAGTCGACTTCTTCTTTTGGTGTAAAATATTCAAGGCGGAAATCAGCAATCTTTGAGTCTGAAATAAAAGCAGTTTCTGCAAATCCTAGTTCTTTGGCGATGGCCATTTTTTGGGTTCTCGTTAAGGGCTGTGTCATAAAAACAACGCCTGCTTTGTTGCCACCTTCGTGGTTTTTACTAAATGCACTAGCGACATATGCGGTAATTTTCATTGGAACGCCTACTTTCTAATTGGGAATAAAAAACATACGAGTAAAAAATGGACGTACTACTTTCTTAATAACAAATAACAAAAGATTAAATCATCCATTTTTTTTAAAGATAAGCCAGTTTGTTCAAAAAACTTTTCCAACCGATAGTGTAAAGTATTTCGATGCATAAATAAATCTTTTGCAGTGGAGCTGATATTGCCTTGATTTTTCCATAAAGCGCTGATGATTGGCTGAATATCGGTGTCTTTATTTAATAAACGACGATAATACTCAACAAGTACATTTTGGCTCATGGCTTCCTTGGTAAAATAGTGGAGGGCAACATCAGTTAAACTAAAAACAGTCGTCCGACTAGAGGAATTAAGTTCTTCTGAAAAAATACGTTGTTCTTCATGGAAACAACGCCGGAGAATGTCTTCAGAGGAATAAAAATTGCCAACAAATACAGCACTAGTGCAATCAAAGTCTGTATCTAATGTTAAAAAGATCCCTTGAATTTCTTCTTGTTGAAAGGTATTTTTTGACTGTTCTTCAACTAAAATATACATATTATTACTTGGACTGAAACAATCAACTGTATCTGGAAACATCTTTGTTAAATTAAATTGCCATTCAGCTTGTAATTCTTTTGTGACATTCGTTTGAATTTGCAACATACGAAAGGTCCCTTCGGCAGGTAATTTTGCCTGTTGAAATAAGTAACTGAACCAAGGATGGTTACCAGTAATTGTTGGGTTTTCAGAAATCGGGAAAAGCGCTTCCAACAAATGCTGTTCTTTAATACTTAAGAAAGCTTTATTCACAATGAAAAATTGGTCGTCAACAGGAATTGAATAGGTGGCTTCGGAACCAATTGTTTTTGATAAATAGCCTTTGGGATAAAGCTGAGATAAATTTTCAATAATCATAGACACACCTCACTGATTTATTGTACCATGAAGCAAGACAGAAGTTTAGTGGGAAAAAGCCGAAAGGTGGAAATTAATTGGGAAAAAAAGAAACAACGTTAACACAAGAAGAAAAAGAATTTTTTATGCGAGAAGCCATTGCAGAAGCGAAAAAAGCAGAAGGTTTGGCTGAGGTGCCTATTGGAGCTGTAATTGTTCGGCAAGGGGAAATTATTGGCCGCGGGCATAATCTGAGAGAAGCACGGCAAGAAGCAACGGCGCATGCAGAAATGTATGCAATCCAAGAAGCGTGTCGCGGGATAGAAAATTGGCGTCTAGAAGAAACCCAATTATTTGTAACTTTAGAGCCTTGTCCAATGTGTAGTGGGGCGATGCTTTTAGCACGAATTCCAGAAGTTTATTATGGCGCAACCGATCCTAAAGCAGGCACTGCTGGCACATTGATGAATTTATTAGAAGATGAACGCTTCAATCATGTGGCCTATGTCGAAGCAGGCGTTTTAGAAGAAGAGTGTCGCTTATTGCTAGTTCAGTTCTTTAAAAAGTTACGGGCAAAGAAAAAAGAAGAGAAACTTTTAAAAAATCAAAAGAAAGACTAGTCAAAAGAATAAAAATACGTTATACTAGGTTTTGCCGAAAGGCTAGGACAATGGCGGGCTAGTGAATTGTGTCAGATCCGGAAGGAAGCAGCACTAAGCAAGTGCCGCCATGTGTCTGAATTATAGTTGATATCAAAGGCTTTAAGCCTTTTTTTATTTGTTTTGAATTAAAAAAGGGGCACGAAAGGGGCAATTACTTGCCATATTTATTTAGAGCTTCTACCAGATTTGTTTTAGCTTTTTTTGTAACATGAGTATAAATTTTTAAAGTTGTTTCCGTGTCAACGTGGCCTACACGTTCCATTATTGCCTTTACTGGTACATTTAATTCTGCAAGTAGTGAAATATGAGAATGTCTAAAAATATGACTTGATATAGTTTTGTTTATTTTATTTTTACCTAGACTTTCATTAGCTTTCTTTAGAGAGGCGTTGAATGAATTAACTTGAATTGGTTTGCCCGTTTTGCCAACAAATAGATAATTTGTTTGCTCTTTGAATTTTATTTCTCTTTCTAAAATTAACTCTTCGATTATTTTTACAGCTCTATTTGATAATTCTACTTTCCTGAATGATGCTAGAGTTTTAGGTAATTCTTTTGTAGCGTTTTTATAACCGTTAGAATAATCCAAAGTCCCATTAACTAAAATAGCATGTTCATTTTTTACATAATCATTTATAGTAAGACTAATTGCTTCACCAGCTCTTAATCCAGTTAAATACATAAACTCTGCTAAACGACCATGATGGACACTTTGAAATGTAGAATAATAATAGTTTAATAATTGATAAACCTCTCTCTCTTCGAGGTATTTACTTTCTATATTTTCAAAATTTTCTTTTGTTAGTGGGGGTTTAACAACTTTCACTCTATTGATAGGATTTTCATCAATCATTCCCATGTCTTGTGCATAAGTGAAGGACATGTTAAGCACACTTTTGAATTTTTTCTTATACTCCCACGAATGCGGTAAATCATTAATAAAGTCTTGGAAAAATTTTGTATCTGTGTTTCTTATGAGTACATCAACATTCATATTGGAAAATATATATTTTAAAATTTTTCCGTAAGCTTTAACTGATGTTTTCCTAATAGATAATTGATGTTGTTGCCACCAGCTATTTAAGAGATTCTCTAATGATACTTTTTTTTGATCTTTTTTCTCCATTCGATTATTAATCTTATCCTGTAATTCCATCATCGCTTGTTTTTTCGCTTGGTTAGACTTCGAATTAAGTGTAACTGAAACACGTCGATATTTTTCTGTGTACGGATCTTTATATCGCTCAAAGTATTTATATTTTCCATTAGGAAGTTCCTCAATCCACAATTTTAAAACTCCTTTCGAATGTATGTTCTTAATTTTTGAAAAAGAAAAGCCCTAAGGCTATTTCTTTTATTGTACAGGTATTTCAAATGTAGCAGCTTGACCAGTACGATTTGAATCATATTTTTTGAATAATATTTTGATGTTTCCACCAGGATTTTGAACGCCATATGCGGCCTGAGCCCCACTCATTGTTGCTCCAACAGGTGTTGGCTTTGCTCCTGTGGTGGAGACGGGATAAGTTTCACCCATTATTCCGGCACTATCTACCACATTTTCTGGCATAATAAATAAATCTTGAATGTCATCTTCATATCCTAGATTTTCATAAGTATAAGAAATTATAACTACTTGCTGTGGTGATTTATCTGAATAGGGGTTTCTTTCATCTGTAGGAGTCACGCTGTCAATTTTGAGTTTCCATTGATTGGGAACTTCCCACCATTCACCTAAATTATAAACTGTCTTTTTATTATCGCTAGTTGATTCAGTACTGGTACTGGTTTTTGTAGCAGATGTTTTTTCAGTTATTTTTGTTGTGCTAGTTTCTTTTTTGTTTTTTTCAGGTGCAGTACTAGAAGAATCGCAAGCACCTAAAGTCAATGTAGATAGTAGTAAAATACTGATAGTTATTTTTTTCATTTTTAAGACTCCATTCAATTTTTTTATAAACTAAATTAAAACTGTAAAATTTAGGGTGATTATTTGAACAAATCCCAAAAGCTAAAAGTTGTTTTATTATATACTTTATTATACATAGCTTTCTTGGGGTTCTTAATGAAACCAGTTCCTTTTTGACCATAACCAGGAATTACTGCTTTTTTAAACTTACGTTTAGCTTTTCCAGTAGTACGAGCACTTATTGATTTTTTTATACTTGGTTTACGCATTCCTACTTTCATGGTTGTATCCTTTCTTTAAATAACAAGACTACGCATTTTTATTATTTTTCTTCTGAGGCAGTTACATTTTTATACATATCTACTTTAAGCAAAGGAAGTGTATTGTTATCACCTAAGTTTGTAGTATAGTCATAAGAACCAGCAAATGAAGCCCAAAATAAAATTTCATCATCTTGTAAAACTTTGGAATAAACATTATCTTTTAATACCGCTAACATAACATACTCTCTATCGTTTTTTGCATAAGTAACATAGCCCATGTAATAAATATATTCATCACTTGGTTCATCTATAATTTGAATTATTTTAGCTAATGAATATACCTTCTCGCCTTTATGTGCCTTTTCATCTCTTAACATCGAATTAACTCTAACGTTAGAATTATAGCTTTTTGGATCTGCGGTTTTATAATACTCAGATATCTTTTCTAATTTTTCCTTTTGTTCAGTGGAATCTTGATCAACTAAAATTTTATAGGTCTTTGAAGATTCTTGTGTAGAAGATTTCGAAGAATCAGGATTCACATTTTTAGAACAACCAACAAATATTACTACGACAAATAATAAAAAAGCCATAGATGCAAATATTTTTTTCATTTTTAAAGCTCCCCATTTCTGATATAATGTATTTATTGAATAATTCTCATAATGAGGAAAGAGTTCCGTGTTGTAGCACGGGGCTTTTTTATTGTAAATTTGTATTTAAAATCATGACTGATAAATCATTAAACTCGAAAATTCTTCCTTTATAAAAATGGGTATCACCAAATTTTTGTCGATAATAGACGAGTACATTTTTGAGCGTTTCAACGTCTACCCCTAAAAATTCAGCACACGTGTAATGATTACTGAATCCTGATTCTGAACACTTAATTAGATCATCCAAAGTGACTAATTGTTCTAAAGCATATTGTCTAGCTTTTAGTTCTTGTTTACGATTTTCTAAACAATCTTGGTTTAATATGTCACCAAACGATGTATCGTGGTGGCCAAGTTCCTCAGCTAGCACATTCCTTTTTTTTATTATACTCAACGATTTTTCAATATAAATTCTACCATCACGGTACAAACCATAGCATCCAGTATTTTGAAACAAATCTGTTTCAATAACTGGTGCATTTTTCTGTACCTCTGACACCAACAGTTCATATTCGTTCATAAAATACTCCTGAAAATTATTCTTTATCATCTGATTCATCATCAAAAAGATGTTTACATTCTTTTTGCTTCCTATCATAATCAGCATCCACTTTATCTAGAAATTGATTAATTTTAAGTTTCTCTTCATCAGTAAATACTTTATCAGGGTCTGGTGAATGCGCAGCTAAAGTATCATATTTTTTCTTGTTAATGTTAACCACGTTATTAGAAGCTTTGTTTTGTTTTTCTAAATGAGACTTAGCTTCGTTATATATAAGCTGTTGGAGCTTGGGTTCTAACTGGTTGAATATAGGTACTATGTCGAAGTCATTTTTTTCACTAGATCTTTGTTCGTCAGGGATTCTTTTTTTAGAGACATCAAACCCCATTAGCCACGCTTCGTTAACATCTAAAGTTTTTGACAAAAGATAAATTCTATTTTGGTCAGGTGATTGCTTTCCAGTTACATATTGTGACAAAGTACTTTTACTCATTTTTATATTTAATTCTTTTTGATATGGTTCTGACAAACGCAGAATATCAACTTGTTTTAAATTGCGCTCACTCATAAGTTGCTTTAGACGAGCAGATGTTTTAACTCTATCCATTGGTACACCTCCTTACAGATTTAAGTATACAAGATATTGAATATATCTTCAACGAAAAAATTCATGAATCATGAACTTTTTCGTTGACAATAAGAAATGAACAATGTATTATATGGTTATAAAGTTCATGTTCATGAACTTGAAGGAGGTGTTTGTAAATGTGCTATGATTACTCAAAATTAGCAGGAAGAATTGTTGAAAAGTTTGGAACTCAATATAATTTTGCTATCGCAATGGGATTGTCGGAGAGAACAATATCATTGAAAATGAACGGGAAAGTCTCTTGGAAAGACACTGAAATTACGAAAGCTTGCAAATTGCTAGACTTGGAAACAAATTTTATTCATTTATATTTTTTTAAAGAGAAAGTTCACGTTTGTGAACAAAGGTAGTTTTGGAAGTATACAAATGAAAAAGGAAAAGTGTTCCATTAATGGAACGAAAGACAACCAGAATAGAAGGGATGAAACCATATGAACGAACTAATTAAAGTTACAACAAATGAAAATGATGAACAGTTAGTTAACGGTAGAGAGTTATATAAATTTCTGGGAGTTAAAGATAATTATACTGATTGGTTTAAACGAATGATTAAATACGGGTTTGATGAAAACGTTGATTTTATCAGTTTCTCGGAAAAATCCGATAAACCTTTTGGTGGTCGCCCACAAGTAAATCATTATGTGAAACTAGACATGGCAAAGGAAATTTCAATGCTACAACGTACCGAAAGAGGAAAGCAAGCTCGTAGATATTTTATTCAACTAGAAAAGTTTTGGAATAGCCCAGAAATGGTGACTAAACGAGCTCTTGAATTTCAACAGAAAAAAATAGAAGTATTACAACTAGAAAATGAATCATTAAAACCTAAAGCATTATTTGCAGATGCCGTTGATGCAAGTAAGACTTCCATTTTAATCGGTGACCTAGCTAAGCTAATCAAGCAAAACGGCATCGATATTGGGCAGAATCGTTTATTCCAATGGCTGCGAGACAATGGGTATCTAATTGCTCGAAAAGGTGAAAGCTACAATATGCCAACCCAGCGGTCACTTGATTTGGGAATTGCGGAAATCAAGGAACGAACCCATAACAATCCAGATGGAAGTATTCGAATTAGTCGAACGCCGAAAATTACTGGTAAAGGGCAAATATATTTTGTTAACAAGTTCTTACATGACAAGACAGCATAGAAAGGAGATGTCTACATGCAAATCACACTAGCAAAGACTATCGATTTACAGCAAGCTTGGATGGCAAAAGATGAAGCAATTGTTTATTTTGGCTATCAGCATCACAAACCAACATTTCAAAAACTTCTGAGAGAGTTTAAGGAACATAAAGAATTTAAAGATGGCTATAGACTCGTTACATCATGCATGCCAATTATCCACATTCAGAAATTTGATGAATTTTTGGTTTGGCGGGAAAAAAACAAGTATAAGCGAAATAAATAGACGTTATAGGAGGTAAATAATATGAGAAAAATTTATAACTTAAGAAGAATTGCAGTACTGCTTATTGTTTTCGGATTGGGTCTGCTAGTGGGTGGAAACTTTAATCCAATCATCCAAAATGTGTATATTGGATTGTTCATTATTTGGACATTATTTTATGACTTAGCTCTTGAAGATAGAGAGGTAAATAAATGAAAAGGAAAGAAAAACTACAGCAAACGAAAAAACTTGCTGATTTATGGTACCAGCAACAAAAAAATCAAATATACATTATGCAACAAAAAGAGAGAAGGGAATTTAGATGTTTAAAGCAGTAGGAAAAGATAGTTTGAAAATTTACGTGGTTGAGGATACGAAAGCCCTGGTATTTCAAAAGCTTAAAGAAAAATATCCAGACACTGCGATAAATAAGGCAGTATTTCCAGAAGCGTTATTTATCCGAGAAACAAAAAAGTGACTTCCGCCGGCAAGCAAAAAGTCACAAAAATATAAATCGATAGGGGAATTATACCATGGAAAACCAAAATAATGAAATGCAACAAATGATTGAAAATTTTACAAAAGAAATGACCGCTAAAGGTTACAGTATTTTGATTAGTGCAGTAAGTAATGATGATGTTGATAATTCAGTAAATGTAAATGTAAAAACAGCAGCTGGAGGAACTCCGAAGGGAATGGGGCATTCTGCTAAAGGAGCCATAGAGCTTATTGAAAATCATATTAAACCAATTGTACAAGCTAATTCAAAGTGTGATTGCCCAAATTGTAATCCAGAAAAATATCGAAAGTTTGATGAAAAAATAAAAAAACGTTTAGACGAAGTGGAGATGGATTTCAGTAGTCCAGAAGGTTTTTTTGAAAGTTTAGCGAAATCAATGAAGGTTGCAAAAGAATTAGCTAGTGAGGAAATGGCCAATGAAAATCAAGACTGATGACTTAGGAAGAATACACTTGATAGATAATCATTCGCCCTATGGATCACTGATTTTTGAAAGGGATACTACTAATAATCATGTTGCTGTTTATCAGGATAGCGAAGATGAAGAAGTTAGAACAGTATTCGAGAGTTTAGATGAAAGTGCTTATTTTAAAAAAATTGAATTAATTGAAGGGCTAGAAAAAGTTCTTTCATTGTTGAAAGAGGAGGAACAAAATGAATAATTGCAGTGAAAATTTAGAAAAACTTTTTGATGGGATGTATAAGCTAAAAAGCAAATTAACTCAACCAAGATTTGACGCAGAAGTTGCCTATACAACGAAAAAAGGTCCAATGAATTTCCAATATGCAACTCTAAAAGCGATTGAAGAAGCAATTAGAAAAGCTGCACAAGAATCCGAAAGCGGAATTGATTTTCAACAAAATGTCGTCAATGAGAATAATGCGTTAAAAGTCACAACAATTATTACTCATGTTAGCGGTCAATATATCATTCATGGACCTTTTGAATTTCCAAACAGTGGCACCAATCCGCAAGGGCTAGGAAGCTTAACAACTTATGCAAGACGTTACTCTTTGTCTGCTGCTTTTGGAATTGCTGCAGATAAAGACGATGACGGCCAAACAGCAGCTGAAAAGAACAGCGATACTTCAAAAGTTGATTTGATTAGCGGTAAACAGTTAGCTACGTTAAACGATCATATCCGACAACTTTCTGAGTTATCGAATTCTGAACTTGACTATGTACGGAATGAACTAAGTAAAGAATTGAATGTAGATGTCAATGAAAATATGCCAGCTAGCATGTTCAAGAAAGCTATGGAAGTTCTGAATCAATGGATACAACAATTTCAACCACAACCAGAAGAAAACATTACATGGGGGCAAAACTAATGACAAACGAATTAACAACAGAATTGCAGTTTAATGTTGATTTTAAAGCTAGTGAAATCACTATCCAAAATGAAGCACAGTTGGCTGAGATGGTTGAGAGCGCAGTTAACCACTATTCAACAATGGTTTTCACAGATAAAAACATTCCAGAAGCTAAAAAAGCAAGAGCAGACTTAAACAAAGTTGCGACGTTGCTAGATGATCAACGCAAAGCCGTTAAAAATCAATATAATAAGCCATTAAAAGATTTTGAGGAAAAAATAAAAAAATATACTGAAAAAATCAGTGAGGTTAGTTCAGGAATTAACGAAAGTATTCAATCATACGAAGGAGTAGAAAAACAGAAACGAAGCGAAAAGCTTCAAAAAGTAATTGCTGAAATGTCTGAAAACTACAATGTATCCATTGATGAAATTGAAATTCCTAGTTCGTGGACTAATAAAACAGCTTTCACAGTTAAAGGTGAACCAAATAAGAAAACTATTGAGGAAATAGCGGCATCGATGGTAGTAGTTGCATCTGAAAAAGAACGTATCAAAAACGATAAGCTCATTGTTGAAACTTATGCTAAGGCAGTTGGCCTTGACTCGTTTTCTTGGGTCGCATTAATCGATAAAGGGTCTACTGCACCAGAACTGATAAAAGAAATCGATTCAGCCGTTGCTTTAAAAAAAGAACAAGAAGAACGCGAAAGAGCAAAAAGAGAACACGACGAAGCCATCGCTGCTTTGAAAACTGAAACAATCAACAATACAACAGTTGACACTGCGACAGGCGAAATCATCACGGAAGAAGCGCCAAAAACCAGCAAAAAACAACAAGAGAAAACAGTTACGTTAAGACTAACAGCAGAGCATCAAAAGTTAGTTGCTTTAAACAATTTTATTATTAATAACGGGATTCAAGTGGAAGTGATTGAATGAACCTGAACAATGTTTATTCTGCTGTTATTAAGAGTTTGAAAAACAACTCAATAACAGCAGTAATAAACGAAGCAATAAATATTGAACGATTAAAAACCATGTATTTTGATTATACAGGGCCAAGAGAAGTTGAAATAAGATTTATTGATCCGAGAAAATTTAGTGTTGCCCAACGTCGATTTATCTTTGCAATGCTAGAGGATATATTCTCTTTCACAGGGCAAGAAACGGAAGTGTTAAAGGAAATGTTCTATCTCAGGTTTGAAGCGTTACAAGGCTATGAAATTAGCCTCAGAAACGACTCAACGAACACAATGGACGATGCAACCATTTTAGCGAACATTATCTTGAATTTCATCTTTGAAAATAATATTCCATTTCGCAATGGGTACGATATTTTACCTGCTAATCAGGAATATTACTTTTACAAATGCATCACTAACAGAGTTTGCTGCATATGTGGCAAAACTGGTGCAGACATTGACCATTTCGATAAAGCTCTAGGTCGGCGCAAAAGAAAAAGCGTTGACCATACAGAATACACTTACGCTGGTTTATGTCGATGCCATCACACCGAAAAACACAACATTGGTATTACAGCATTTAAGAAAAAATACCATGTTAAAGGAATTAAATTAAATCAAGAGACAATAAAGAAATTAAACATTGGAGGGTGACAAATGGAAAGAGCGTTTAAAGGTATTTGGATTCCTAAAAATGTTTGGCTAGATAAAGAATTAAGTTGGACTGAAAAATTTCTAATCGTTGAAATAGACAGCCTCGATAATGACGACGGGTGCTTTGCTAGTAATGAGTATTTTTCTAAGTTTTTTGGATTAAGCAAAGACAGGGTTTCTAAACTAATATCTGGATTAAAAGAAAAGGGATACATTGACGTCAGTTATCAATATAAACCAGGTACAAAGTCTATAGAAAGACGTGTAGTTAAAATCACCGAGGGGTATAGGCGAAAACAACTAGAGGGTATAGGTGAAAATAACTATAGGGGTATAGGCGAAAACGCCAAAGATAATAATACATTATTTAATAATACAGAGAATAATACATTTAATAAAAAGAATAGTGTTGAGCCGAGCTCAACTATGTCTGAAATATTCGAAAAAGTTTGGTTAATTTATCCAAAGAAAACTAACAAGAAAAAAGCTAGAGAACAATTTTTAAAGAAGTTCAAGACGGAAGAAGATTTAGAGTCGTTTAAAAAAGGATATAAGGACTATCTTGCGTATATTAAATTAAACGATTGGTATCACCCGCAAGAATTGTTTCGTTGGATACGTGATGATCGTTACAACGATGAATATGATCTGTCTCAAACAAATAAACAGCCTGCGTATTCTAAGGCGCCAGTGAGACAAGAGCAGTTACCAAATTGGACTGGAATGCAAGAAGATGTGCCTTTATCAGCTGAAGAATTAGCTGAATTAGAACGACAAAAAAGAGAATTATTAGGGGGATAACCATGATTGAAATGAAAGTACTTGATTATCGAATTACTAGTGATGATAAGCAAGTAATCGTAAACAAAGCGAGACGAAACGAACATGGAGAATTAAACATATTAACAGACAAAGACGGTGCACAAAAAGAATCACTCGCTTTGATTGGTTATTATGGAAATTTAAGTAAGGCTCTCGTCGCAATAGAACGTGATTATGTACTATCTAGTGGCAGAGCAATACAAACAGTCAAAGAATACAAAAAAGAGCTAGAATCGATTCATAACAAGCTAAAACGTGAATTAGATTTCGGGGAGGAATTTTAGATGGATGAATTGGTTAAATTAGTGGAAGAGTGGGCTAAAGAAAAGCGTTTAGATAAAGCGAATTCTGAAAAGCAAATGTTGAAAGTGATTGAGGAGGTCGGAGAAGTTGGCGCTGCATTAGCAAGAAACAACGAAAACGACTTAAGAGATGGTATCGGGGATATGGTTGTGACGTTAATTATTCTCGCTATGCAAAATAACATGGACTTATACGAATGCTTAAATCAAGCATATAGCGAAATTAAAAATCGGCAAGGGGAAATGGTAAACGGAGTATTCGTCAAAGAATCCGATTTGTAAGGTTTGGGGTGGAAAGAAATAATGACAAAGTACCCAACACAAGAATTAAAAAACAAAAGAAAATCTCATGTGCAATTCATGAGTACAGAGGCAATGAAGAATATTTATGAGCTAGGCTATCCCTTTGAATACTTCGAAGATAGTTGCCAATTTGCGATTGAAACGCCTATAGGTGTCATTGATTACTTTGGAATAAATGGCACTTGGGTTGTCCGCAAAGGACAAGACCGAGGGAAAGGCATACGAAAATTGAAGCAGTACATTAAAAACAGAGTAGGTGATCACGTGGAAAAAGTAAAAGTAGTGAAATGCGCTGGGTATTTGGATAAAGACGGGAACATCACTAATCAAATTAAGCAGGCGATGCATTTTACAGACGATGAATTAGCAAATCTTGCTGCAGAAGTGGCAGGTGGAAAGGTCGTAAACGTTGTAATTCCACCAGAAAAGCCAAAACAATTACTTGAAAAAGTGAAAGAAGAATCATTTCAAGAAAAAACAAAGAAGAAAACCAAGAGCAATCAGTCTTGGATGAATAAGAAATAATTTGTTGGTTTTTGTAGCGTGATTCAACCGTAGCTAGATTTTAAAACTAGTTTAGGGTAATTAATCATAAATGATTTGAAACGCCTTAAATCGAAAAATAAAGCGGTGAAATTGTGAGGTAAAAAAGATGAAATTAACTAGTGTGACATTTAAGCCGTCGGCTGAACGGTTTCCGCCAATTGTGGCAATAGATTTAGACCAATTAACACCCAATGAGTACGTGACACTTAGAAATTTGGGGTATGACACGCAACTTTCTAAAATTACAAAAAGGACCTTTGAAGATTTGGAAGGCCATTTGGGAATTCGAGGAGACGTTGCAAAGAAAAATGGATTTTATGTATTAATCAAATAATCAGGAAGGAGTGGAGGTTTGGTCGACCACAAAGAATTCTTTACTCCTTTGAAATTATGATAGTATGGGCACTATTTGATAGTGGGAACGGATGTTATAAATGTTCTGCACAAAAGTTTGAAGATATAGAAATATACAGCATAGGTTTGGATATTGAAAATAAGAATGACCATTTTATTCATCTGAATTTAGCGGACTATTCTTATATGTTTAATGATAATAAATTATTCAAAGTTTTAGACAAATTACCAAAACTAGATTTAATCATTGCAAGCCCACCATGTGAAAGCTGGTCAGTAGCTAGTGCAATGAAAAATGGGAATGCATGTTGGAAAAGAGAAGATGTAACAGATAATTTATTTGCGCCACAGATATTACCAAGCCCGTTTACTATAAGAACCACAAAAGATTACGAAGATACTAATTATGTTTATGAACGACAATTTTTAAAAAGAGTGAATGGAGAGTTAACGGTTTTTAATACTATAAAAATTATAAAAAAGTACCAACCCAGATATTTCATTATTGAGAACCCGGCTAATGGTAAAATTTGGGAATATATTGAAGATGTCTTGAATTTTAAAATACCATTTAAAAATTTAACCAGGTATAACAATTATGATTATCCATTACAGAAGCCCACGAAATTTGCTAGTAATATCTATTTGGGATTGAAAAATAAAGTTATTAAACAAGAAATTGCATGGGGGAATTTTTCAAAAAGCTATAACGAACGATCAAATATTCCAGAAAAATTAGTGGATGACATATTTAAAAAAGTTTTAGAGAAAAATAAATAGAAAGGAGTGGAGTTTGTGGCCACAGTAAAGAATTCTTTGCTCCTTAAAAACGATGAAATTAACAACAGAAAAAATAAATGAACTGCTAGGTGTTGATGATGCCTACAAAGCGCCAGAAGCGCTCATGAATATATTACTAAGTCGTGATAAGCGAGAAATCGTGTTTAACAAATTTTTAGAAATAGAAAAGGATTTAACTTTCGATTGGTTTCACGAATATTTTCAAGACGAACACGCTGATCGAAAAGTCAAGAAACAAGATTTTACGCCAAATTCCATTGGCGAAGTGATTGCAAAAATCGTAGGTCCTGGAAGTGGATTGACACATGAAGTAGCTTCTGGGACAGGTGGAATGATCATACAAAAATGGCGAACAGACAGACTATCTATTGGTTTTTTTGAATATAAACCATCAATGACTTTTTACGATTTAGAGGAGTTATCTGATAGAACCATTCCGTTCCTTCTGTTCAATCTTGCTATTCGTGGGATGAATGCCACCGTAGTCCACGGTGATTCGCTAGACAGAAAAATAAAACAGATTTACTTTTTACAAAATTCAAAAGATGATTCGTTGGCTTTTAGCGATGTAAATGTTATGCCACACAGCGATGTGGTCACAAGAGAGTTTCAAGTCAGAGAATGGCTAGAAGAGGCTATCGACCACATCGAAAGTCACAGCATGTTAGGAGGAGAAAACGAATGAGTAAACGCCCCAGACTTTTTACTGGCTATTTTTTAGAATGGATTGAAACTTACAAAGTCGGTGCAATTAGAGATATCTCAGTTAGTAAATATTATATAGCCCACAAACACCTTACTGAAATTTGCCCTGATTTAACGATAGATAAATTAGATAGAAAGGCTTATCAAAGCATTCTTAATGAATACGCTCTGACACATGAGCGGCAGACAACAATGGATTTTCATCACCAAATTGGCAGCTGTGTAAGAGATATGTATCACGAAGGATTAATTAAACGTGATCCAACCTACAAAGCGATCATCAAAGGAATACCGCCGAGACCAAAAAAGAAAAAATTCCTGCAAAAAGGCGAACTACAAAAGTTGTTGAGATCACTAGAACTTGGGGAAGGGATAAATATGGATTGGTTCATTTTACTGGTTGCAAAAACAGGAATGCGCTTTGCGGAAGCCATTGCGTTAACACCAGCTGATTTTGATTGGACCAGAAATACCGTCAGCATTAATAAAACATTGAACTACAAAAATTCTACAATGTTTTTTCAGGATACGAAAAACAAAAGTTCTGTTAGAACGATAAGCATTGATTGGCAAATAGTTGGTCAGTTTAAACCGCTCATTGAAAATTTGCCTCAAGATGAATTGATTTTTGTAAATCGAGATGAACAGACAGGCAAGTATAAACGAATTTTTAATTCAACATACAATTCCCACCTGATCAGAAAATGCAAAGAATCAGGAATCACTGTCATCACAATGCACGGACTTAGACATACGCATGCAAGTATTTTACTCGCTGACGGGGTGTCAACTCATAGCATAGCTAAACGTCTAGGTCATTCAAGCGTGACTACTACTCAAGAAACATACATGCATATAATTGATGAATTGCAGAGTAAAGACGACGAAAAGATTCTTGGTGCATTGATGCAACTTTCCTAGTGTGGTGATTTCATGTATAGAAAATGGACAGAAGACGAACTAGTGTATTTAGAATATTTTGTTTTTGAAAATGATACTCAGCTAATTGAAGCTTCTAAGTTCTTGAACAGAAGCATCAATGCGATTAGAAAAAAATTGTGCAAAATGCGAAAAGAAGATGATTTTAGATGCTACATGCACCGGCTATGGTCTGAAAAAGAGGATGAGTTCTTAAAAAAGCACTATTTATCTATGAAAAATAAGTATATAGCTGATAGGTTAAATCGTACAGTTGGAGCTGTTGAGTTTAGGGCTAAAAAATTAGGGCTGACAAAGCACAAGAAGATTAAGGAGCTAGATACAGAAATCCGACGTTTGATTGACGAAGATTACTACCTCAGCCAAATATGCACAAAATTAAACATTAAGATGTCGTCTCTAATCGCACATTGCCAACGTGAAAAAATCCCCTATAAAAAAATGCCTAGAACTGAGTATAAAAACTATGGTAACCACGTTTGGAATGTGCAAGATAAAGTGAGATTCCAAGAATATTTAAGTAAACAAGAATCGAAAGCGAGTGAAGAAGATGATAAGAAAGTCAGATAAAATTCGTGCATGGGAATTGCAAATGATGTCTCAAAAAATCAGAGTTTTGAGTGGTTTAAGTACAGGTCCAACTGTCACATTAACTGAAATAGGTAAGTCGTGGCTTGACCATGAGCCGTTGTATAACAAACTTTCTGCTGCTATTTATCACAATAACAATTTAATTCATTTGTCAAAAGATGACGAAGGCTATTCTTACAACGCAGAACAATATGAAAAAGCTGTCAACGATTTTTGGAAAATAAACGCAGAGAATTTTAATGAACCATGTGAAAAGCGGCCTGTCTACTAATAAAAATCAGATAAAGAAAAGAGAGTGGAGAAGATGATTCCAAAGTTTAGAGCGTGGGAGCCAGAAACAAAATATATGAACGATCAAGTACGAGTCACGAGTAATCGATTCGGAAGTGATGAGGTTTGGGTTGAGGCGACCGAATCTTTTGGATGGATAGAATTGAAACCAGAGCATCTTATGCAATCCACAGGATTAAAAGATAAGAACGGCGTTGAAATTTTTGAGGGTGATATTGGCTGGGATGACCATCAAGAAGTGCACGGACAAGTAATTTTTGAAAATGGTGCATTTAAATATGAGTGGGAAAATATATCTGAGGATTTATTTGAAGTTACCGACGATATTGAGATTGTTGGTAATATCTACGAGAATAGTGAGTTATTGGAGGGATCGGAATGAGTGAATTAAGACATCAAGAAATAATTGATCGGGTCCATTACATGTATTTACAGACGGATGGAACAATAGAATTTCCGAATAGCTTCGAAGGAGACTTGTTAAAAATAGCATATGGAACTGCGGTTCAATCAATTAAGCAACCGCAGCTCAACGAAAATCAGCAGATTGTGCTGGATTGGTTGAAAAATGACATGCTAGACGATTCCGATTTTTACAACACAATATATAATTCTAGGTTCTTACATGTTAATGGAGAGCCGCACCGAAAAGAAAATATAGCATTCATGAAATTGAAAAACAAAGAGTTGGCACAAGTTATCCAAGCATTTAGCCAGTGGTCTATGGAACAGGAGGAAGAGTGATGTTTATTGAACTTACAGCGATGGATGGGAATGTTGAGTTTGTAAATGCCAACCACATCAAGTGTATTTGTAAATCTAACATGCCAGGGGTAGGATCAATTATCGAATGGACGCATGCGCCGGCTTGGAATAATAATCCTACGGACTATAACTCCTACTACAAAGAAACTCCGAAAGAAGTATTTAATAAAATATATTATGCGAGTCATGAAGAAGGACGTTAGCTAATTCCGCAATCGTCAGCGATAACAAACAGGAGGGGACAAAATGAGTAAGTATATCATCACAGCTGATAAAGAAAACCAAGGATGGCTAGAGGCTTTCAATTCTTGGGCAGGCCACTCGTATCAAATGAATCAAGAAGTGAACGAGGAACATATTGATTGTCTGGAAATTAACGTTGAGAGATTTAACCATGAAATTGCATGTGGTCCAGCTATTAGATTGGAGGAAGTGGAATGAAAGTAATTGATAAAAACAAAAATAAAGCAGTTGAAGTGGACAGCGTGTCAAATAATGGTGAAATCTACCATGTATATGATGAAGGGAATCAATATCGGTTATTCAAGGATGAGGTTCAAGTGATAAACCAAGATACATGCATTCACGAATATGAAGTATATGCTTATCCTACTGGATCTAATCCCACTGACATAGAAATGGCAGGACACTGTAAAAAATGCGGTTATGATACACATGAACAGTTTTAGGAGGATTATTGATGGATATTAAACAAGGTGACAAAGTGAAGTATATTGGTACAGCAATTCCCGAATATACTAATCAATTTTTAGTAGTAAAAACAGTATTAGAAAAAGGGTTGATTCTTGAATTTCCTGAGAAAGATAAAAGAAAAGTTGCACTTGAAGGCGGTGGCATTTGGAACATGAACTCATTAGTTTGCGGATTTAACGAAGTGGAGGAACAGCGATGAATAAACAAGAATTGATCGATAAATTAGAAGGTTTAAAATTTGACTGTCCAGAAAGCGCCTCTTCACGAAATCATTGCTATAACGAAGCGATTAATGCATCTATTTCATTAGCAAAACAACTAGACGAACCGAAAAAAGTAGTTGTTCCGAAGTTTGTTGCTGATTGGCTTGATAAACATAAGTATTCGACTAATATAATTGATCTCTTTTCAAATGTTGAGTACGCAACTGACTCAGATGGGTTTATTGCTGGAAAATGGGAATACCGCGGAGAGTTTTACGATTGGTTGAGTGATAATGCAGATACACTGTTTACGTTGTGTGATGCAGTACGGTACGGCTACGAAGTCGAGAAAGAACAATTGTATTATGTTTTTGACACGACAACAAAACAGTATTTAGGTGTAGATAAAGTTGTAAACAAAGCGTTCTGGTTATCGTCTCAGAATAGTGGAGCAAGAACACCGCTAACTGAACAAGAAATCAAATCAGTTGACGAGCGCTATTGGCAGTTTGCTGTGAAAGTTGATGGTGAATAGATGAACAGGATATTTAGAGTCATAGGAAATAGCCGTTTTGATCATAATTTTGAAGTTGGACAACTAGTAGAATTGGTCCGACTTTACCCAGACGGTGTCTGTGAGGTTAGAGGAAAGCACTTCATGTCAGAAATTAACCAAGATATACACCCTTGTGATCTAGAAGAGATTTTTAGAGAGGAAAAGTAAAAATGTTAAGTTATCCAGAATTATATATACTGGGCCGTCAAGTAGATGGCGTGTATGTTGAGTATTCAGAGCCATATCTTTCAAAAAAAGAAGCTGAATTTGATAAGCATCACTATGAAATGGGCCAATCAATGTCACATGATGCTGGCTCTTGGAAAATTTTAAAGTATGGAAGACCAATTACACTGGAGGTGCAACATGGGTAAGAAAAAATCAAAAATTAAAAAGAAAAAGCGTCGCTTGCAAGAAAAAGCAATTGCAAACGGCACACAAAATTCTAAAAAATAAAAAAAGTCGGAATCGCTCCGACCAACCACATTGATATTATACCATAAAAGGAGCGATTTCACTTGATTCTATTGTTAAAAGAAGTAGAT
>OJZH01000186.1_pt1 | contig 19154 bp, 13 predicted proteins | sample 1611841 | NCBI WGS metagenome assembly OJZH01 (sample SAMN04436774, study PRJEB24849) | human gut metagenome | biome: human gut; feature: NICU; material: stool | host: Homo sapiens | place: USA: Saint Louis, MO | collected 2011-05-01
TTATTGCTGAGAAACACTATTTGCAAAGCAAATAGATGTTGAACAGTACCTACTTGGTTCTCGGAGCTAAACGATTCTGTCCCGACCTCAGTTGAGTCACCATATTATATAAAAGAAAATATGTGGGACAAAAGTCATGCTTGACTGCTGTCCCACATACTAAATCCTATGATAGTCAGCTGGAGACATGTGTCTCAGCTTTTGCTCGTAGTTGTCAATCGATGATCGATTGCTTACTTACCGCCGTATCTAGCTTTCGGGGTACCATACCATGCTTTACCAAGTTTGCGTTGAATCCATGGAATTACCCAGCGGTCTAAACCGACAGCACGGCCTGAACCGTTCATCAAAGCAAAAGCGACAAAGATAAACCAGATATTTACCCAATAGAACATGCCAGATAAACAGAAGGCAATTGTTAAACCAATTGTAGCAGCACTTGATAACCAAGTGAATAAACCAGCAATCAATGCTAAAGCAATACATACTTCAACGATTGTCATGAATTTTTGCATGAACAAAGCAACTTCTTGGTTTGGCATCATAAATTTCATTACGCTTTCGAACCATTTAGGCATGTGATCAAACACTTGCATTGGTGTTTCGCCGTAAGCGTAGCTTAAACCAAAGTGCGCTGCTTGTGTTGCCGCATCGGCACCACCGCTTGCCGCCGCATCCGCCGCACCACTTGCAGCAGTTGTTGCTGTTTCAGTTGCTTGAGAAGCACCTGTTGTTACTTGTTCTTGTAACCAAGGGAATGGGAAAACGACTTTATCTGTGAACCAAGAACCGTCACCAAACCAAGTGCTTGGTTTCAAGTAATCGCCGTTGCCGACAATTTTCTTCATTGATTCGACTAACCAAACCATACCATAGAAAACACGTAGCGGAACACTCCACAAGACATTGCCGTAACGAGACGTATGTCCGCGAGCAACAGAACGATCATCTTTAATATGGAAGATTTCGTGCATAATGTATTGGAACATGTAGTAACCAGAACGAATATCAAAGAAGTATTTCAAGTTAACGATATGTTTCATAATGATGGCTAAGAAACCACTCAAATGAATTTTATCGAATAAGTTGGCAACGCCCCATTTCGCGCCGATGGAAACCATGAATCCTTGGTAGTTTCCTTTAAAGGCGTGTTTTTCGCCACCTTTAATATCTGCAACGATGTTGGCAGCCGCAGTATGACCTGTTTGTTCAGCCGCTTGAACGATTTGAGGAGTTGGTGTATTTGGTGTTTCTTCGTAATAAACCAAGTCACCAATGATATAAATGTTTTTGTCTTCGTAGCCTTTTGCTTGCATGTATTCATTCGCAACTAAACGACTACCACGGGCTGCTTCTAAACCAAAGTCAGCGGCATCAGAAGTTGCTTTCACACCAGCTGTCCAGATTAACGTATGCGTTGGCACTTCAGAACCATCTTTTAATTTAATGTGATCTGCTGCAACTTCAACGATTGGTGAGTTCAATAATAATTGAACATTTTTCTTTTCTAGATAACGTTCTGCTTTGGCAGCATCGTTACGAGATAACATGTTTAAGATGGTTGGCATTGCTTCAACAACCATTAATGTAATTTCGTCTGGATCAATTTTGGCATCTTTCGCTAAACGATCTTTCCAGTCGATTAATTCGCCGACCATTTCGATCCCAGTAAAACCAGAACCACAGACAACGAATGTTAACATTGCTTTGCGTACTTCAGCATCTGGTTCGATGGCTGCTTTAGCAACGGTTGCTTCAATGTGATGACGAATTTTCACTGCATCATCAAATGACCATAAGGTGAAACCATTTTCTTTCACGCCTGGTGTTCCAAAGTCGTTTGGTTCGCCACCCATACCCAGAATTAACTGGTCAAATGGATAAGAACCTGCTAAAGTTTTCACAACTTTGTTTTCTTTGTCGATCCCAGTAACAGTATCTGTTACCAATTTTACGTTTTTCTTGCGTGAGAACAAACGTTGTAAGTCGTATTGAATTGCTTCTGGTTCAACACGTCCGCCTGCTACTTCATGCAATTCGGTCATCATAGTGTGGTAAGAATGGCGATCAATCAATGTGATTGTTACGTCCGTATCTTTTTTAAATTTCTTTGCTAGAAATTTAGTAGCTGAAACGCCAGCATACCCAGCACCTACAACGACAATATTTTGCTTTGTCATTGACAATCCGCTCCTTAATATTGTAAGTAGTAAAATAGTGATAATGATTAATAAGTACACAATCGACTAACATTATATAAGTATTTCACGAATTTGTCTAATATAAATTTTAATTGTCAACAAATTTACTCCAACGATGAGTTTTTGATGAAAAAAAGACCGAAATGTAAATATTTTTAGGGGATGGTCTTGACAACGTTTTTAAAACCATTATAATGTGTAATGTATCACAAACTTTTGATGTTTGTGAAAATCATGAAAGAAAAGGTGACTATCAATGAAAGTGAATAAATTTGTTAAAGGTTTTGCGGCAATTGCATTATCAAGTTTAGTCTTAGCAGCATGTGGTGCAGACAAGAAAGACAACACAACGAACTCTTCTAGCGCAGCATCTTCAGAAACGAAAAAATCAACTGAATCATCAGCACCAGCGAAAAAAGTTGCCGGTGGCGATTTAAAAGATGGTACGTATAAATTAGAAGAAAAAAATGAAAAAAATGGTTACCGTGCAGTCTTTGAAATGACTGTAAAAGACGGCAAAATCACTGAATCTAAATATGACAACATCAATGCTGACGGCAAATCTAAAACAGAAGACACTAAGTATGAAGAAAGCATGAAAGCAAAATCTGGTGTTGGACCAAAAGAATACATCAAACAATTAAACGATTCTTTTGTTAAAGCACAAAGCGCAAGCGGTGTGGAAGTAGTAACTGGTGCGACTCATTCATCTGAATCATTCCAAAACTACGCACAACAATTAATCCAAGCAGCACAAGCTGGTAACACAGACACAATCGAAATCGACAATGGGGCAACATTGAAAGATGGTACGTACTCATTGAAAGAAAAAAATGACTCAAACGGCTACCACACAACATTCTCAATGACTGTGAAAGATGGTAAAGTGACTGAATCTAACTACGATAACGTGAACGCTGACGGCAAATCTAAAAAAGATGACACTGAATACGAAAGCAAAATGAAAGACGTTGCTGGCGTTGGACCAAAAGAATATATCGAAACATTAAACAAAGAATTTGTTAAAGCAATGGGCGAAGAAGACGGCTCACCTGCAGGTGTTGAAGTGGTAACTGGTGCAACACACAGCACACATTCATTCATCAACTACGCACAACAATTAGTGAATGCTGCTGAAAAAGGCGACACAACTGAAATCGTTGTTGACAACATCGTAACAAAATAAGTAATAATAAATGAATCGTGAAGTAGTTCCTGAAACGCTTTTCAGCAATTACTTGACACCATTGAGGGGTTGGGAAAAAGTCGGTTGGCTGACTTTCCCGCCCCTTTTTCTTCGCTAGTTCTGTCCATCATTTCACAAATTTTTTCACAGAAATTTGTGAATTTCCAAGAGAAAGACTTTTCATTTTTTCCAAAAAAGGCTACTATGCAAGAGAACTTATTTTTTAATTAAAGAAGGAAAGAAGAGGGAATCCTATGAAAAAGAAACTTCTGCTCATGGTGAGTGTTCTAGCAGTGCTGTTTGTGGCAGCTGCTTGTTCCTCAAAACCAGAAGCGAAAATTAATACAGAACCATACTCTGACCGTCAAACAATGCTGGGTACCTACGTTCAAATTCGCATCTACGATGATGGCAAAGAAGACGTCTTACCGAAAGCCTTTGCCCGTGTCAAAGAACTAGGCGATAAAATCACGGTCAACCAACCAGGTTCAGAAATTGATGAAATCAACCAAGAAGCAGGCGTAAAACCAGTCAAAGTCTCAGATGACCTGTATCCTTTGTTGAAAAAAGCCTATGAATACAGCAAAGACTCCCGCGGCGGCTTCGACATGGCAATTGGCCCAATCACCTCTATGTGGCACATTGGCTTCGATGATGCTCGCAAACCAAGCCAAGCCGAAATTGATCAAGCCTTGAAACTCGTTGATTACACGAAAGTCAAATTCAACGACAAAGAGCAAACCGTTTACCTTGAAGAAAAAGGCATGCAATTGGATTTAGGCGCAATTGCCAAAGGCTTCATCACCGACGAGGTCGTGAAAGTCCTCAAAGACAACGGCGTCACCACCGCTATCGTCGATTTAGGCGGGAATGTTTACGTCTTAGGACACAGCCCACGTGGCAAAGACATGGATTGGACAGTTGGGATTCAAGATCCGAATAAAGCCCGCAACACAGTCTTAGGTCAAGTCAAAGAAAGCAACAAAACCTTAGTCACATCAGGAATTTATGAACGCTACTTAAAAGTCGATGGCAAAACGTACCACCATCTCTTTGATCGTGAAACTGGCTATCCGTTTGATAACGACATCGCGGGTGTTACCATTATCACCGACAAATCCATCGATGGTGATGGTCTCTCAACAGCCGTCTTCTCAATGGGCGTCAAAAAAGGACTAGAATATGTCGAAAGTCTGAAAGGAACCGATGCCATTTTCGTCACAAAAGACGACAAAGTCTACATCAGCAAAGATATCGAAGGCAACTTTGAAATCGGCAAAGACTCTGGCTATACGATGGGGAATCGGGCCGATTTGAAATAAGGAGCGACTAAAAATGTCTTTAAATGTGTTTTTAAAAGTAGTGGAAATTCAGACGAAGCTTGCCAGTCTCTTTCCCTTCATTATCGGGGTCTTGTTTTCAATGACCTATTTCGGGGAAGTCCAGTGGGGCAACACGCTGGTTTTCTTCATTGGCATGGTGGTCTTTGATATGGCCACCACCGCCATTAACAATTACATGGACTTCAAAAAAGCCAAATCTGACGTCTATAAATATGAAGAAAATATTATCGGACAATCAGGCGTTTCACCACAACTGGTCCGCAACATGATTTTCGCCATGATTGCCTTCACTGCCGTTGTGGGTGCTTACTTGACGGTTCAAACAGGCTGGCTCTTCCTCGTATTAGGGGGGATTTGCTGCTTCATCGGGATCTTCTACACGTATGGACCGATTCCGTTATCCCGCATGCCCTTGGGGGAAATTTTCAGTGGCTTCACGATGGGCTTAGGCATCTTCGTCTTAACCGTTTACTTGAACGTCGTCACCAATCCGCCTTTTTACTTAACGGTCGATTTTGCTAGCGGCGCCTTTCGCTTAGACGGCAATCTCTGGGCGGTACTTGCGATTGTCGTGGCGTCCTTGCCCTTGGTCTGTTCGATTGCTAACATCATGCTCGCCAACAATTTACGGGACTTAGACACGGATATTGAGAACCACCGTTATACATTAGTCTATTATATCGGGCGCCCAGCAGGGATTGTGCTGTTTCAAGTGTTAGCGCTAGCTGGTTATCTGGTGATTTTATTCGGCTTCATTAGTGGTATTTATCAATGGCCAGTGTTAATTACATTTGCTACTTTGCCTGTCATTTGGAAAAATATTCAAACGTTTAAACAAGAATTGCCGCAGCCGAAAAGTTTCCGTCATTCCATTAAAAACTTAATGGTTTTCAATGGCACCTATGCCTTAGGGCTATTAATTAGTGCGTTGCTTGGCTAGATTCTTAAAAAAGTAGAGAAAATACGAAAAAAATACTGTTTTTTTTCAAGCGACTTCTTCAAAAGTGTTACACAAAGCTCAAAAAGTTAGTATCAATTACTAACTTTTTGAGCTTTTCTCGTTAAATGGCTAGAAACCTTAAACTTTTGTCGGGGATTTTTGATAAAAATTGACTAAAATCGCCTTTTTTTAGTAACGATTATTAAATAACGGACGTTGTAAACCTTAGTATAACAAGAACTTTCAAAATTTTCGCAAGAGGTGCGAAAAAAACGTCAATTCCTAAGGGGGGGTTCTTTGTTATTATAGAGGTATGAAAAAAGGTTGTTACACATTCCTTGTATAAAAGATCAACGAATACAAGTGAATCTAAAGGAGGTTTTTAAATGAAAAAAAAGCGTTATTTAATGATTGTGTGTCTACTATCTTCTCCTAGTTTTTTTATAAATGTTGAAGCGTCTGATGGTGGTTCTAGTTCGGTGGGGATTGAATTTTACCAAAATCCGAGAACACCCGCTCCTAAAGATGCCCCACCGAAAACAGATGCGCCAGCTGCTGATCCCAAGGAACCAGCTGGTCCTCCGAAAGGAGATCAACGAAGTGGTGGTTCGACACAGACCACCACAACTGGCTCGCAGCTCCCTCGTACAGGGAGCAAGAGTCAGGCAAATCTTAGCATTCTTGGTCTTGTCTTGATTGGTCTTGTCGGAATGGTCCAGAGAAAGAAGGGACGACATGAAGCAAACTAAGTGGCAACGATTAGCAACCATTGGCTTGTGTAGTTCTTTAGTGATTAACGCTTTTTCTGGCGTGACCGCAGTTGCGGAAACCATCACGATTGAAAGTAGTCCGACAGTAGCAAGTAGCGCTAAGGAAGCAACATCAGCAAGTAGCGCAACGCCAGCAAGTACGGAAAGCAGTCAAGAAACGACTGAAACGAGTCGGGAAGAAGTAACACAGGAAACAGAGAAACCAGAAGAATTGAGAGAAGATGAACTAAGAAACAAGTCGCAAATCAAAGATAATAATAGTCTTAGATCGTCTGGGACCAGAGCTTTAGCTCAGATGCCATACAGAGCATTTACGATATACTTCGTTAGCGAAGATGGCTCATTTATAGACCCATCATTAATAAATATGAGTGCTAACATAATGACTTTTAACCAAACAGCGTTAGGTACAGACCCTAGTGTATATTCACCTTCTATTAGACAACCCATATCTATTATTGATGCAGTAGACCATAAAAAATTTGATGTTGCGGCAGCAAGTTACACGTATTCAACTAACTCTGTCTTTCCAAGAAATTTTCGTGGAGTATCAGATATAAAAATTACGGTTCCAAAAAAATATAGCGATTTAACTGTTAAGCCAACGAATTACTATAGTAGTTCAAAAAGCTATCCACTACCTGTATACACAACTACTTCTTTACTATCTGGTACTGTGCAGTCATCAGATTCGTCAGGAAGCCTGTATGAACTAACTAAAGCAGCTGAACCAAATACTTTCAGAGAAAATTATGATAATCGAACATCCTATGGAGTAGATAAATCTCCGGTTTCTTTTGGGTATTACCTCGGTGATGCTTCAGGAGTAACTAATTTAATTTTTGGTACTACAACCCCAATTTATTATTATCTAACTAATAGACGTGTCACCGAATCCTTCAAAGACACAGCAGGCGCAACCATTCCTGCTCCAACAGGATTCACCCAAGGAAAGCAGACCAGTATTACCAGCAATAACTATACCTTCAAACAAGCTGGCACCTTGCCAGAGACTTACAAAGCAAGCAACGGCAAAACCTATAAGTTCAAAGGTTGGTACAAAGGCAAAACCAAGCCAAACACCTTGACCACCACCAAAGCACCAAGCTATGCGGTGACTTATGACGATAATGACGATTTGAATGTGGTGTATGAGGAGATTGAAGCTTTTGATTTCCCAGCGCTGACCTATCAATTCGGGTTCGTGGACGAGTCTGGCAAACGAGTAGATGCTTCAACGATTGATTTGACGTATGACAATTGGTACGGAGAAGTATTTGCAGACAATGCAGAGGATACAAATATTTCTGCTAATTGGAAAACGGTCAGTCTTGAAAACGGTCAAGTTGCACCAACTAAAAACAACTTGAAGGAAATTGTTTATCCTGCGCAATCTCTTGAAATACTGAGAGGTCGGATGTCACAATATAGTGCGGCTAACTTAACATTCAAAATACCCAAATATTATGAAAACATAAGTATTTATAATAAGGCTGGTACTTTTGATCCAGCGTATCCATTTCCGTCTGTAAAAAACAATAATTATCCAACTTCGGCAAGTGATGAACCTCAATGGTTTCAATTAAAGAAAAGTAGTAATCAATCCTTTATCTTTAACCAAACAACAGGAGCTGCACCAGCAGATATTCAGGTACCTTCTTATTTGCGAAAGATGGTCTATAATCCTGATTTAACAACTAATAGAGGGGTATATTTTTCAATAGACAAACCAATTTACTACTATCTAACCAACCGCAAAGTCACCGAAAACTTTGTGAACATCAACGGCACTAAAATCACGCCACCAACAGGCTTTACGCAAGGGAAACAAACAGTAATTAACAGTGACCCATACACCTTTAAACAAAGTGGCACCTTGCCAGACACTTACACAACAGGTGGTAAGACCTACAAGTTCAAAGGTTGGTACAAAGGCAAAACCAAGCCAAATACCTTGACCACCACCAAAGCGCCAAGCTATGCGGTGACCTATGATGATAATGACGATTTGAACGTTGTGTATGAGGAAGCTACAGAATTTCCAGAGGAAACATACCAATTCGGTTTTGTCAATGAAGCGGGACAGTTGGTGAATCCTGACGATATCAATCTCACGTATGACTATAAGAGTATTGTGTATAGAGGAACTGGGGCAGCAGGCTCTACGGTATCATTTGGCACAATTGCTAATAATCAGAGTGGCGTAAAAGTTGGTAATTTACGGCAAGTGACGTTACCTGCAAAGAATATTGCACAACCTACCGTAGTAGGTTGGAATGGTGAAGCATTCGCAAATTTCTCAATTAACCTGCCTAAATACTATAAATCGTTGAATCTTTATGATAAAACTGGAAAAATTGATCCTAAGTATCCTCTACCAGTAAAGACAACTGTTTCTTCGGTATCCAATGATACGGTGCAACCTGAAGCAAATGTAATTGCTGAGTTAACCTTGACACAACGAGCAGATGGGAGTTTTACACCAAGAGAAATATATTCAGGTATTGATTCTAGTGTTAGGTACCCACCTTTCTTACGTAGAACAGTTTCTTATTCTAGTTCTGGAAGTATCACTGCCCTATATCAAACAATCAGTGGACCTGTCTATTATCATTTAACCAACCGCAAAGTCACCGAAAACTTTGTGAACACAAGTGGCGCTAAAATCACGCCGCCAACAGGCTTCACGCAAGGGAACCAGATTCCCATGACTAGCAACACTTTCAAGTACACAGCAACAAGAGCTTTACCAGCTAGTTATTCAGTAGGTGGTAAAACTTATATTTTCCAAGGCTGGTACAAAGGTAAAACCAAGCCCAGTACCTTAACAACCAGCACTACGCCAACATACAATACAACTTTTGATGGCAATGACGACATGACGGCAGTCTACAAAGAAGCAAACATCAGCGCTAACTTAACGATGCGTGGTGCAGTCGATGTCATTGACAATGGCGCAACCATGGAATATTGGGAAGTGCTCTTAAAAAATACTGGAGAAGCACCTTTAACTTCAGTTAAGATTAAACCAACCACTGACTGGGCGGCTGGAATTAGTACGCCCACGGAACTGTTTATTTTAGGTACTGGTCAAAATACGAAAGTTCGACCAATCACGAAAGAACAGTGGGAAGCAGGTTTTGAGATTCCTTTAGACAGTAGTCTTCCTGTTGGCGGTCAACTAACGATTAATCTCCTAGGAACAAAAGTTACTGGACAACCAAACCAAGTGCTAAAAGCCGCTGTGGAATTCACAGGGAATTTCAACAAACTGACTGCCTCAGATACTGTTCGGATTAAAGATTTAGATCAAGAAACAAAAGAACCGACTGGGGAAGGCTTCATCAGTGTTCCAACCTTCAATTTTGGTCAAGTTGGGGTAGCGGGAAGCACGCAACAGCATGGTCTGAAAAAAGCCGCTGATTACTATGGCAACGGCACACGCAATCCTTATCTGCGGATCAAGAAAACCCAACCGAATTGGAGCTTAACGGCGCAACTGTCGCAACCGAAATCAGCGACAGACAGCTTGCCGACAGCGACCCGCTTATTATTAGGGGCGGCTCCTGTTTCGAGTTTCTCAAATTACAACCAACCTACCGAGTTGAAAAATGCGGTCGGTACTACGAGTACCATTAGTTTGAATGCCAACAACACGGCCACTAGGATTATTGCCAATCAACAATTCACTGGGAGTAATATCTATCAGTTGGACTTCACCTTCAACAATGTCAAACTTGAAGTGCCAGCCAACCAAGGGGTCAAGGGGCAACAATACCAAGCCGCAATTACGTGGAACTTAGTGACAGGTCCTTAAAATAGTTAAGTTATCATGAGGAAAGCTCAAAATGTTAGTGTTTGATACTAACATTTTGAGCTTTTTCTTATAAAAATTAAGGGGTTTGGCTGAGAATCAGAAGCAAAATGGCAGATTTTCTTGGTTTTTCGCGCATTTTTCTAGTAAAAAAGGACTCTTCTACCTTGGTATAATAGGAATCGTCGGAAAAGTCACTTAGCTGTAGCAAAATTTGAAATTTCAAGGTCACCTTTTTTTGATAGAATGGAGAAAATTAAAAGCTGTACATAAACCAATACATAAAGAAAGAGAATAGCATGAATCAAAATGGTACATAGAAAGAAGGGACGACATGAAGAGAATTAACTGGCAACGCTTAGCAACCATTGGCTTGTGTAGTTCTTTAGTGATTAACGCCTTTTCTGGCGTAACAGCCATTGCGGAAACAGTCACGAGTGAAAGTAGCCCGACAGTGGCAAATAGTATTAAGGAAGCAACACCAGCAAGTAGCGCAAGGCAAGAAAGTACGGAAAGCAGTCAAAAAACGACTGAAACGAGTCAGGAAGAAGTAACACAGGAAACAGCGAAACAAGCAGAGACAAAAGCGCCACTGGAAACACCAGAGATAAAAACAAACACAACAGAACAACCTGCAGAAAATAGTAGTGAAAATGACCGACAAAAGAGTATTTCGCCACGTTGGGTGCCGAATAATCAAGTGATTTATCCGAGAATAACCTTGGCTTTCACTAATGAATCAGGGCAAGCTTTTGCTGATGAAAACTTAACGTTATCAGGGACGTATACTAAATTTGGATATGAAGACGCAACTAGTTTATGGCGACCATATGCGGTTAATTATCCAATTACTTCTTCTAATGCAGGTGGTGGTCAATATCGAGTAGCTGTCAATGCAACGGTTCCTTTACCATACGATTTTTTTACAGATTTACCAGCAAATTATAGGATGAATATATACGCGGTTGAACAATTAAAGATTGATAACACGCTAAAGTATGTCGACAGTATTGTTGCTGTGCCCAATTCTACACTGAGGATGACCAGATATAGTGCACAACAAACAACTGAGTTACCGCAGTTTGGGAATCATATGACTCCTTTTGTATTACGCACAAGAGATAGCATATTTTCTAAAAGCAGTGAAAATGTTTTCTCTCTAAACACGGATGGTAATGAATTTTTAAGAATCCTGAGTGTCGCCCCCATTGGCACTCCAGTAGAACCAGTATTATACGGATTTGATGGCACTGCAACGTACCGAGAAACACTTAATTACGTAGTCACCCGTAAACAAGTCACCGAAAAGTTCGTAGATGCTAACGGCGTAGCCATTACACCGCCAACAGGTTTTACCCAAAACAAGAAAACACCAATGACCAGCAATGACTTCACATTCAAACAAAGCAGTACTTTGCCAGACACCTATCAAGCAGGAGGCAAAACCTACAAATTCAAAGGCTGGTACAAAGGCAAAACCAAGCCCAATACTTTGACCACCACCAAAGCGCCAAGCTATGCGGTGACCTATGATGGGAATGACGATTTGACGGTGGTGTATGAGGCGATTCAAGAAGGAAAAGGAATGTCATCTGTTCAGGTGATGAATAAGGCGATTCAGAATCCAGTGACTTTGCCTGATCGCATGTATCGTGTCCTATTTATCAATGAAACAGGGGGGCTGACATTTGCTGATCGTTATGGCTTTACTGGAGAATTAGTTGAGGTTGCGGATGGCAAAGTGACGCCAATTGGCCCAGTCCCGACTAACAATAATAGCGCAGTAAAAGAAATCACTATACCAGGTCGGGTTTTCGATACAGAAAGACCTACGCCGTTGCAATATGGAGTTCGCAATGCAACCTTTACGTTGCCCAAAATGTATAAAACCGTAACGTATCAACCTGGCCCAAATTATACAGGTACAGCCTACTCTATTCCAGAAACGTATCGTCTTAGTTTAAGAAGTGGTGTCAAAAGTGACATCGATACAACTGGATGGCGAATTGGTCTTGACCCGACAACAGATCCACAAAAGTTTACGATGAGCGGTATATACTGGTCATCAATGCCTACAAATGTTAGACTTGCAACACTATTAAGTGCGACTATTACTGGTAAAGGAGTAGAACCGAGTGTCTATACACTAGATGAAAATGCACGTATGTATCTTTACCTAGAAAATCGTCGTGTTACGGAAAACTTCGTAGATACCAATGGTACTAAAATCACCGCACCGTCAGGTTTCGCCCAAGGGAAAAAAACAGTAATTACTAGTGATTCGTACACCTTTAAGCAAAGCGGAGATTTGCCAGATACCTATAAAGTCGGCACGAAAACCTATCAGTTCAAAGGCTGGTACAAAGGTAAAAACAAACCAGACACCTTGACGACGACCAAAGCTCCCAGTTATCCAGTCACTTATAATGATGATGATGATTTGACGGTAGTCTATGAAGAAGTCGTGATGAAAACGTATAATTTACCAGCCAAAGATGTTTACTTTGGTTATGTTGATGAGGCAGGTAACCTATTGAATACAGCAGGCTTTTCTGTAGAAGCCGAATTAGGTGAAAGTGACGAAACTGAATCAACAGTATTAGGGAAAATCCAAGGAACTGATGAAGTGATGAGTAAATTAAAAAAATTATCGATTCCTGGCAAGTCATATGATTTCCCGATAGATAAGCTTAAGACATACGGTGCAAGGTCTGTTAATCATACAATTCCTAAACAATATAAGACAATGTCGATTACACCGCTAGCTACTTATACGGGAGATAAAACAAAGTATCCTATGACCAAAGAGATCCGGAAAAATATAGAAGCGCCATATACGGTTGTTTCTCAAGCTGACGGAGTAGAAGCCTTCAAATTAACTAACGCTGGAACTTTTTTTAGAACCAGACGAGCTTTTTGGACATGGGACCCGAATAACACGTTGTATGCTATGGGAATTTATTCAGGGACAGTCGGAAAAAACTATAACTTAGCTTCTCCAGAGGGAACAATCTACTATTATTTAGAAAACCGTCGTGTCACTGAAAACTTTGTGGATCCAAGCGGCGCTAAAATTACACCGCCAACAGGCTTCACGCAAGGAAAACAAACGGTGATTGACAGTGATAATTTCACTTACGCTAGTACGAAAGCCTTACCAGACACTTATACAACAGGAGATAAATCCTATAAGTTCAAAGGCTGGTACAAAGGTAAAACCAAACCAGGCACCTTGACAACGACTAAAACACCAAGTTACGCCGTGACTTACGACGATAAAGATGACATGACAGCGGTCTATGAGGAAGTCCAACCAACAGCAGAAATGACGGTTAGTCGGTTACTAGAAGTGATCCCAAATGAAGCTTCTATGATGTGGATAGTTAAACTAAAAAATACCAGTGAAGTTCCATTGACCAACGTTAAACTAGCTCCAACTACCAAATGGGCGGCAGGTATTTCACCACCAACACAATTAGCTGTTCGCATTGGTAATACACCAAATAAAATTATTCCAGTGACGGCAGAACAATGGCAAGCAGGAGTTAACTTAGATATAGAGATTCCTGTGAACGGCGAAGCCTTAGTGACAGTGAACACAGCGAAAATTACGGGAGAACCAAGACAACTTTTAACCGCAGAAATGACAGCTAGTGGAAACTTTTCTGCAGTGACAGCTAGTAACTTTGTACGTATTCAAGGAGAAGATCAAACGATTACGCCAACACCAGTAGAAGAAGGTTTCATTAGTACACCAACGTTTGATTTTGGGAAAATTAAGATTAACAGTAGCACTAAGCAGTACGGACTGAAAAAAGCAGCTGATTACTATGGCAACGGCACACGTAATCCATATCTACGAATAAAGACAAGCCAACCTAATTGGCAGTTAACAGCACAATTGTCACAGTTAACAGCGTCAGCTGATAGTTTACCAACTAGTACGCGTTTATTATTAGGAAGTGCGGATGTTATAGCAATCGAAAACTATAATCAAGTCACAGAGTTAACAAATAAAGTTGGGGTTACGAAAGCCTTAACTTTGACGAGTGACGGTACATCTACACCAGTAATTCTTAATAACCAATTTACAGGTAATGATGTCTATCAATTAGATTTTGGTTTTGCCAATGTGAAATTAGAAGTCCCTGCCAACCAAGGGAAAATAAATGAGAAATATCAAGGAACGGTGACGTGGAACTTAGTCACTGGACCTTAAAAAAATAGTAAACCGCCCCCAAAAAGTTAGACTTTTTGAGGGCGGTTTACTATTTTATGGAAAGCCAATTTTATCTAATGGATAATAACGAAAAGTCAAAACACCTTCCACGCTCGCTTGTTTAACAAAGCCAAAGTAACGACTGTCATCTGAGCGCGGGCGATTATCCCCCAAGACAAAATACATGCCTTCTGGAACGGTCAGGGATTGGGTGGCTTCTAAGGTCTCTAGCGTAAAATCTTGGGTATAATTTTCATTTTTAGAGACATTTCGTTTAGCACTTGCTAAGTAATCTTCACTGAGTGATACACCATTAATATAAAGGGTATCATCGCGATACTCGACTGTTTCGCCAGGTAAACCAATTAAACGTTTGGCTACTCGTTGGCCGTTGCGAGGACTAGGGAAAGCGATAATATCAAAGCGCTGAGGCTTTTTAATCGAGGTCACCCATAAACGGTCGTTGTTATGAAGTGTTGGTTCCATTGAAGAGCCGTTCACCGCAGCAGGGGAGAAAACATAGTGTCGAATTAGCAAGACAGCGACGACTAACAAAACCAACTGAACCAATCGTTTTAATAATGAGGACATGGACTTCACTCCTTTGTCCTTTTAGTGTACTACAGACAAGGAAAAGAAAAAAGTTTTCCCCTTAAGAAAGGTGTGCTAAAAAACGTTTCATAAAGCGTTGGCGAATTAAAATACCAACATAAGCAGCTGCGACAGCCTTGATGATACCAGGAATAATAAACGGAGCAAACCCGCCAGCGAAAGCGTTTGGCCACGGCAGATTTGCGGAATATTTCAACCAAATCATGCCGAAAACTAAGGTAACTAAGGCACCGGCAATATTTGCGATAATGGCCCAAGTATAGTTAAAGGTTGTTTTTTCTAAAATATAACCAGTTAATAAGCCGTTAAAGATAAAGCCGATTAAATAGCCGCCAGTTGGTCCAAAGAGTACACCGAACCCGCTAGACATCCCAGCGTAAACGGGTAAACCAATTAATCCTAATAAGAAGTAAATTAAAATAGCGTAGGTCCCCGTTCGCTTGCCCAAAACGGTAGCGGTTAAGCCGATGGCAAATGTTTGTCCAGTTAAGGGGACAATCCCCAATGGAATTGTAAATTGTGAAAGTACAGCAATAATCACAGCGAATTCTGCTGCTAAAATTAAAGAGCGTAACGATGCTTTATTCATAAGAAGCCTCACTTTCTATTGTTAACCAATTATTTTTATTTGGTTAACAATAGTTTAGCGGAAGTAAACAATTTTGTAAAGAGGGCAAAGAAAAAAACCTTGCCCAAGAAAGGCAAGGTTTTGAAAGAAGGTAAGAACCGTAGTTCGACCTTTTGAAATCTTAAAGTTTTTGGTTGTAGTATTCAACGACAAGTGCTTCGTCGATTTCTGGGTAAAGTTCATCACGTTCTGGTAAACGAGTGAAGCTACCTTCTAATTTTTCAGTGTCAAAGCTTACGAATGCTGGACGTCCAACAGTTGCTTCAACCGCTTCTTTAATTGTTGAGATGTTTTGAGATTTTTCACGAACACCGATCACTTGACCAACTTCAACGTGGTATGATGGAATATCAACACGTTTGCCGTCTACAGTGATGTGACCATGGTTAACTAATTGACGTGCTTGACGACGAGTAGTTGCAAGACCTAAACGGTAAACAACGTTATCTAAGCGTTGTTCTAGTAAAACCATGAAGTTAACACCGTGTTTACCTTCTTTGATTTTGCTTGCTTTAATGAACAACGTACGGAATTGACGTTCGTTCATGCCATACATATGACGTAATTTTTGTTTTTCAGTTAATTGCATTCCGTATTCAGAAACTTTACCACGGCTGTTAGGTCCGTGTTGTCCTGGTTTGTAAGGGCGACGAGCTAGTTCTTTACCAGTACCTGATAAAGAGATACCTAGACGACGAGATACTTTCCATGATGGTCCAGTATAACGAGACATTAAAAATTCCTCCAATAAATAAATGTTTTTTTGGAGTAAAATAATTAGATGAAAAATTCATATTCGTTCAGTTCATTCTTCAACCTTCGCCTTTGCAGCCGCGGTTACGCAGTTGAACCAAGTTTGGCAATGAACTGTTGACGAGTTATTATTCTTCTGCTGCAATTATTTTACACAAAATCTAGTATACTTAATAGGATAGGAAACGTCAAGGTTTTAAAGTGAAATATGAAAAAAAGGTAGACAAAAACACTTTTCCTCATTAGAATAAGGGGAGATGTTTTGAAAATATAAGTTGAAAACGGAATGAAAGGGAGTTTACAATGAAGTCTGGTTCACCATTGTTTGAACAAATTGATAAATCCATCGACAAGAAAGTGAATTTATTCTCAAACAGCTTTTCCCGCTACGCTGTTCGTGCAATGCTTGCTTGTCTATTTTTAACGTTGGGAACAGCCGTTGCTTTTGCAATCGCAATTAAAGGAGAAGGAATTTCTCATGGTTTAGGGAAAATGCTTTACGCCTTCATGTTCAGTTGGTCACTTGTGATGATTTTATATATGAATGCCGAACTTGGTACCTCGAATATGTTGTACATGACTGTTGGGGTCTATCGTAAAAAAGTCAACTTTTCCTTAGCTGCAAAAATTTTATTTACCTGTATCTTATTCAATTTAATTGGTGGTGTCTTATTTGGTTTCTTGGTATCACTTACGGTGCCGTTCCAAGATTTACCAAAAGATAGTTTCTTCTTTACATCGATTGCTGGAAAATTAGAAAAAACCACCCTACAGATTTTAGTTGAAGCTATGTTCGCCAATATTGTAGTTAATACAGCCGTATTAGTGAGTATGCGAATGAAAGATGATGCCGGCAAAGTCGCGGCCATTATTTTCATTATCTTTATCTTTGCGTTCCTTGGTTTTGAACACGTGATTGCCAACTTCCCAGCCTTCAGTTTAGCTTACTTTGCTTCGAACGGCGCAATTGAAGCTTTCACAGCTGGTAATGTTGTTCATAATCTGTTCTGGGCCTTTATCGGTAACTTTATCGGTGGTGGCTTAATTATGGGTCTCGGCTATGCCTGGTTAGATAAAGACAACAAAAACTTAACGTATTTTGATTAATTGACCAACCAACTATACTAAAACATGGTACACTGTTTTAGTATAGTTTTTTTATTATAAGGAGCGAAGGAATGGACACACTTCAATTTCAGAAGAACCCAGAAACAGCAGCAAAAATGTCTGCTTATATGAAACATCAATTTGTTTTTGCAGGCATCCCCGCCCCAGAACGTCAAGCGTTAAGTAAACAACTTTTAAAAGAAAGTCATACGTGGCCAAAGGAAAAATTATGCCAAGAGATTGAGGCTTATTATCAAAAAACAGAACGAGAATATCAGTATGTCGCTATTGATTTAGCCCTTCAAAATGTTCGGAGATTTTCATTAGAAGAGGTCGTAGCGTTTAAAGCCTATGTTCCACAAAAAGCGTGGTGGGACAGTGTGGATGCTTGGCGAAAATTTTTTGGGTCGTGGGTGGCGTTGCATCTGACTGAATTGCCAACGATTTTTGCCCTTTTTTATGGCGCTGAAAATTTCTGGAATCGGCGTGTTGCGCTGAATTTACAGTTGATGTTGAAAGAAAAGACCAATCAGGACCTGTTGAAAAAGGCGATTATTTATGATAGAACTACAGAGGAGTTCTTCATTCAAAAAGCGATTGGCTGGTCATTACGCCAATATAGTAAAACGAATCCGCAATGGGTCGAGGAATTGATGAAAGAATTAGTGTTGAGTCCTTTAGCACAACGAGAAGGCAGTAAATATTTAGCGAAAGCGAGCGAATAAGGAGAAATGATGGAAAGAAAACTTTTTGCATTTGATATTGATGGGACGTTGTTAAATTCGGAGAAGAAAGCATTGGATAGCACGAGAGAAGCGCTAGCAAAATTGCGGGAGCAAGGACACTTAGTTACGCTGGCAACTGGCAGAAGTCGTTATATGGCGCAAGAGGTGATTTGGGATTTAGATTTTACTAATTACGTATTATGTAATGGCGCCGCGGCTTTTGTGGATCATGAGCAATATTATCAAAATTTATTGCACGCTGAAGCGTTGGAACGTTTGGCACAAGACAGTGATCAACGCGGCTTAGGATTTGCTTGTGTGGGCTTAGATGATATTAAGAAGAGCAACCAGCACCGTGCTGAAAAAATGGAAATTGCGATGAACTCTTTTCATTTTCATTCACCTGCTTATGATGAACACTTTTATCGTCAAAATGATATTTACCAAGCGCTGGCTTTTTATGACGCAGAAGATCAGTGTACGTTTGAAGAAGAATACCCAGAATTTCGCTTTATTCGCTGGCATCAACATAGCGTAGATGTTGTGCCTAAAGATGGCTCAAAATCAGCTACGTTAACGTATTTAGCTAAACGTGTGGGCATTGATGCAAAAAATATCATTGCCTTTGGGGACGGCGAAAATGACCGAGAAATGTTAAGCCATGCAGGGATTGGCGTCGCAATGGGCAATGCGAGTCCTTCCATTCAAAAAGTGGCTACGATGGTCACAGATACAAATGATAATGATGGCATTTGGAAAGCCTTAAAAGAAATGAAGGCCATTTGAGGTCGGGACAGAAGTGTTTAACTCCGAGAAATAAGAAGGAATTTCCGAAAATTGTTCTTTAATTTTTGGA
>OJZH01000232.1_pt1 | contig 13921 bp, 14 predicted proteins | sample 1611841 | NCBI WGS metagenome assembly OJZH01 (sample SAMN04436774, study PRJEB24849) | human gut metagenome | biome: human gut; feature: NICU; material: stool | host: Homo sapiens | place: USA: Saint Louis, MO | collected 2011-05-01
GGCCATGCATCGTGCGATCGAGCAATTGAAAGTACGGCCGGAACATTTATTGATCGATGGAAACCGTTTTACCCCTTATCCCGATATTCCACATACGACCGTAGTAAAAGGCGATGGCAAATACCTGAGTATCGCCGCCGCCTCTATATTGGCTAAAACCTATCGGGATGATTATATGAATGAATTGGCCTTGGAATACCCCGCTTATCATTGGCTGGACAATAAAGGTTATCCTACCAAGGTCCACAGGGAAGCGATTCGTACCCACGGAATCACGCCTTATCATCGCAAGACTTTTACGCTCTTACCGGAGCAGCTTACACTCGGTTTTTAATACGTATATAGGCATAACCTTATGCGTATATACGTATGAGGCTATGCCTATATCGGTGTAGGCTTACACGTATATACGTATCGGCTCGTGCCTATATACATGTGAAAACACCTGTTTTTATTGTTGTTCCTTTGCCCGGTAAGCCATTGCGTACAGACGCATTTGCTTCACCATCGCTACCAACCCGTTGGAACGGGTAGGGGATAAATGCTCTTTTAATCCTACCTTGTCTATAAAGTATAGATCCGCATCCAAGATTTCTTGAGGGGTATGGCCCGATAAGATCTGTATCAGCAAAGATACGATACCTTTTACGATCACGGCATCGCTTTCTCCTTGGAAAATAATCTTTCCATCCAACCCTCGATCAAGTTGCTTTCCGTTTTATATTTCTCATCAAGCGGGGGAAGGGAGTTTCCCAGATCTATTAATAACGCATATTTATCCATCCAATCATCGAAGACTGAGAATTCTTCGATTACATTGTCTTGAAGTTCATTGATTGTCATTTTATCAGTATTTTATCGATTGTATATTACTTCCAGTACGGTTTGACCGGCAGCTTTTAGAGTCTCACGGTCTATATTTTCCATATTATCTTTTTGAGTATGCCAATAACTGGCGAAACCTGTTTTAGACTCAGGGTCGTAGTTAATAATGTCGATACTCGGGATATTACGTCCGCTAATCACATATTGGTGATCGTCTATGAGCGCTCCGCCGGTGGCGTTAATGAAATATTTGCCATATCCCAGATCGCGGGCCGCGCTCCATACCATCTCGACGATCGGGGCTGCCGCACGTAAGGATTGTTGCTCCTTGAAAAACGTGGCGTTCTTGCCGCCCACCATATCCAATAAGATTCCGTATTCCGCCGTATAATTGGGGACATGCGGATTTTTTGCCCAGAACTGGGTACCTAGGCACCAGCTATCCGGTGTATAATCGGTTACGAATTCCGGCGTACCATAATCCTCCGCATCGAAGAAAATAATATCGATACCGATACCCGGGACTTTTTGTCCGATTTGGCGGGCGATTTCCAATAAGGCACCTACACCACTACCGCCATCGTCCGCCCCGTCCAATGGAGTTCGGTGCTTGGAAGGATCGGGATCGTGGTCCGAATAGGGACGGCTGTCCCAATGCGCGAATAGTAAAATACGTTTACTATTCTCCGGATCAAACGAGCCTATGATGTTTCTCGCTTCCAGCTTCGTTCCGTCGTAGGCGGTCAGTATCGCTTCCTGTTGGTAGACTTTGGCGCCAAAGCGCTTCAATTCAGATGCTAAGTAATCCCCGCATGCTTTATGAGCCGCCGTGTTAGGTACACGGGGACCAAAAGCGACTTGGTTCGCTACATAGGCGTAAGCGCTGTCTGCGTTGAAATCGGGAACAGCTGAGGCGATCGGTTGTTTTTTGATCTCCGGCATATTACCTGTCTCTTTGGTTCCTTTGGCTCCACATGATAAAAGAGCAAAACTCAATAACGCAAAAAATAATCTGATCATAAATCTGTTTTGTTTATAATGTTTTTACGGAGGCAGTCGCTTGAACCTCGTCTAATACACGCATCAAGTTTCCACCCCATATCTTGGCGATATCTTCCTCTGTATATCCTTTCTCTATTAATTTAACAGTGATCTGTATGAAATCGTTGTCACTTTCGCAACCGATAATTCCGCCACCGCCATCAAAATCAGAGCCGATACCTACATGATCGATACCGGCGACTTTCACCATATGATCGATATGTTCGATCGCGTCGGTAAGGCTCGCGTTTTTATAATCCTCATTGATATAGCGGTCGAGCAAGCAAACTTGCGCTACGCCTCCATTTTGGGCAAGGGCCTTTAGTTGTTCGTCGGTCAGGTTACGGTCGTGCTTGCACATCGCCATGGATGAGGAATGCGAGCAGATGATCGGGGCCTTGGACAATTTGATAACATCCCAAAATGCCTTCTCAGAGGCATGAGACATATCCACCATGATACCTTGGCGATTCATCTCTTTCACGACCTCTTCGCCAAACGGACTTAAACCGTCCCATTCTTTCTTGGTATGGGTGGATGAGTCGCAAATATCGTTATCGTAGGAGTGGCAGAGCGTGATATAATTGACACCCATCGCCTTGAACTTAGCGATATTCGCCAGATCCTTACCAATGCCGTATCCATTCTCTATACCGATAAAGAACGCTTTTTTCCCTTCATTCTTCAAGCGGATGAAGTCTTGGTTCGTAACGGCGATGCCACATAAATCCTTATTCAATTCAGCTTGCTTGCGAATACCTTCGATCAAGCCTGTTACTTTTTGTACGGCTTCTTGTAAAGAGGCCTCATCACGTTTACCTTGTCCGATGAAGGCCGCAAGGAACACCCCGTCTAGTTTCCCTTCTTGCATCTTAGGGATGTTTACCCGGTTACGTTCCCGGTCGGCGATGCTGAATCCGGCACGTTTAAACCAGAAAGGAGTATCGGTATGTGTATCTACGGAAAGGAAATGCTTGTGCATCTCTTTGGCTTGGTGGAAAGTCTCGGCCTTTCCTATCAGATGGTGGAATATCTTTAACATCGTAGTGTCGCCTCCGTAAGTCAATGCTTCTGGATGCCATTGAACTCCCATGATGGATCGGTTCGGATAAGCGTCGATAGCCTCGATAATACTGTCGGGCGCATAAGCGGTAGCCTTGAAGATAGGCGCCAACTCCTTGATCGCTTGATGATGAAGAGAGTTTACGGCTAAGGTATCTTTCCCTAGAATAGTGGCTAGCTGTGAGTTTGCGTCAACAAAGACACGGTGTGAGCCATACGAACTGGGTAAATCTTGCCTATGCTTGACAGAATGATCGCCACGTTGTGAGGGGATGTCTTGGTAAAGCGTACCGCCAAACGCTACATTCAACAGTTGCAATCCCCGGCATATGCCTAAGACGGGAATATTTTGGTCGGTAGCCATCTTGATTAGTTTCAACTCATACAAATCGCGTACCGGATCGACTTCCTCCAGCTTTTCCCGAGGCTCCTCCTCATACCATAGAGGGTTTACATCCGCTCCTCCTATAAGAACTAGCCCGTCTAAATTCGATACGATATTCCTGAGTACCTTACCGTCAGTAACAGCCGGGATGATAACCGGAGTTCCCCCTGCCTTTACGATGGATTGGATATAGGTGGCCCCCACCCGGGAAGCACCATTGGAGATACTAGCGGAAATCCCGATCAATGGGGAGAATCGTGCCCGCACGTTTACATCGCAAGAGTCTGTCAACTCATATAGCTTTTTTAAGTTGGGTACTTCCGATCCGGGTGTCTGTGCCTGTGCTCCACATAAGATACTACAGGCGCATATTGCTGTGTATAAGATCTTTTTCATAATATGTAGTTGTTTTCGTTTGCTATTTGTTTGGGAAATCTTGTATAGCGGTCATAACCCTTAGCAAGTTTCCACCCCATATTTTCCGTATATCTTCTTCCGTATATCCTTCTTCTAAAAGTCGGACGGTAATGTTAATCAACTCGTTGGTAGCCGAGCAACCGATCAGTTCCCCGTCTCCGTCAAAATCCGAGCCGATTCCTATATGATCGATACCGATTAAATCCACGATATGATTGATATGGCGGATAGCGTCGCTTAAAGAAGCTTTGTCCTCTTCCTTATTGATGAATCCTTTGTATAGGCAGATTTGGGCGACACCTCCTTGAGCAGCCAGTGCTTTCAGCTGATCATCTGTTAAGTTACGAGGATGATCGCAAAGCGCACGTGCGGAAGAGTGGGAGGCTATGATTGGCGTCTCGCTCACTTCCATTACCTGATAAAAGGTACTTTCCGCCGCATGCGAGATATCAACCATGATTCCTAATCGGTTCATCTCTTTTACCACTTCCTTACCGAAAGGACTTAGTCCTTTCCATTCCTGTTTTCCTCTAGCGGAATCACAAATATCGTTATCCCCATTATGGCATAAGGTGATATAAGAAACTCCCATCTCCTTGAACATCCGTAGGTTCTCGATCTGCTTCCCTAAAGCGTACCCGTTCTCGATACCGAGGCAGATCGCTTTTTTCCCTTGCGCTTTGATTGTTCGGATCTCTTGGGGGGTAGTCGCTATAGCCATCCGGTCCGGATGTAAGGTTTGCTGGCGTTTTACTTGATTCAGCCGTTCTATCGCATACGCTGTCGCTGCCTGTAAGGATGCCTCATCTCGTTTACCTTGCGGGATATAGGCGACCATAAAGGTTGCGTCGATACGCCCTTCTTCCATAAAAGGAAGATTCACTTTCCCTCCTTCTTTCTCCCCGATATTAAATTCACCGGGAAAGATCATTGGGGTATCTGTATGGGAATCGATCGTCACGATCCGTTGATGGATCGCTTTGGCTTTTGCGAAACGGCGGGCATTCTCGATATGGTAAGCGAATAGGGCTTTCATGGCCTCATCCCCTTGCGGAGCCATGGCCTCCGGATGCCATTGTACACCGAATATCGTTTTCTCCGTATGTTCCATAGCCTCATTGATTCCATCCGGGGCGGTCGCTGTCGCTCTAAATCCGGGGGCGACCTCTTTTACCGCTTGATGGTGGAAAGAGTTGACAAGGATTTGTTTTTCTCCATTGAAAATAGTACGTAGGCGGTTCATTCCCGGTTCGAGTGTTACCGTATGCGACGGATATTCCCGCGCCAATGTCTGGCTATGTTTCAATAGAGCATGATTGGCTTGTGAATGGATGTCTTGATAGACACTTCCTCCGAACGCTACATTCATGATCTGATGCCCCCGGCAAATACCCATGATCGGAATTTGTCGATTAGCGGCCAAGCGAAGCAAGATCAAATCGTATTCGTCACGTAGCGTATCTACGTCTTGCAATTGCGGGATAGGCTCCTCATGCAAATAGAGCGGATTGATGTCTCCACCCCCGCTCATAACCAATCCGTCTAGTTCGGAAACCAGTACGGTCAATGCTTTCAGATCCGTGATCACCGGGATAAGTACCGGGGCTCCCCCCGCATCCAGCACGGCTTGCACGTAGGTCTCGGCTATACAGGAAAGTCCGTCTCTCCGGTTAGCGGATATTCCTATTCGGGGAGGTTGAAGGCTTTCTTTAGCCGGTATATAATTATCAACTTCTTTGTATAGGGCCTCTAGATTCGGACGACGGACTTTCATGATTTTAAGCATCTATGTTAGCATATGTAGCGTTTTCCTCGATAAACTCGCGGCGAGGACCTACGTCTTCACCCATCAACATGGCGAAGATTTGGTCAGCCTCGGCTGCGTTGTCGATCGTGATCTGCTTTAACGTACGGTTTTCCGGGTTCATGGTCGTATCCCACAATTGATGGTCGTTCATTTCTCCCAAACCTTTGTATCGTTGTGTATGGATCGAGTTCTCGTTGCCTCCTCCATATTTTAAGATGAACTGCTGACGTTGTTGCTCGGTCCAGCAATATTCCTCAACCTTACCTTTCTTACACAAATAGAGGGGAGGAGTCGCTAGATACACATATCCGTTCTCGATCAAGGAACGCATACGGCGGAAGAAGAAGGTCAAGATCAATGTGGCGATGTGGCTACCGTCCACATCGGCATCGGTCATGATAATCACCTTGTGGTAACGCAGCTTCTCCATGTTCAACGCTTTCGGGTCATCCTCCGTACCGACGGTTACGCCCATCGCGCGATAGATGTTCTGGATTTCCTCGCTTTCGAAGATCTTATGATCCATCGCTTTCTCCACGTTCAATATCTTACCGCGCAACGGTAGGATCGCTTGGAAGTTACGGTCGCGTCCTTGCTTAGCCGTACCACCTGCGGAGTCTCCCTCGACAAGGAACAATTCGCAGATCGACGCGTCTTTAGAGGAACAGTCCGCCAATTTACCGGGAAGCCCACCTCCTGTCAGCGGAGATTTGCGTTGTACCAATTCGCGAGCCTTACGAGCGGCATGGCGGGCTTGAGCGGCCAAGATCACCTTGTCGACGATTATTTTCGCCTCTTTCGGATGTTCTTCCAAATAATAGCCTAACGCCTCACCGATCGCCATATCCACTGCACCGGTAACCTCGCTATTACCCAGCTTCGTCTTTGTCTGTCCCTCGAACTGAGGTTCGGCTACCTTGATAGAGATAACGGCGGTCAAACCTTCACGGAAGTCATCCCCTTGAATCTCCACCTTGGCTTTCTCCAATAATTTAGAATCCTCGGCGTACTTTTTCAACGTACGGGTCAGGCCACGGCGGAAACCGGCTAAGTGTGTACCACCTTCTATCGTGTTAATATCATTTACGTAAGAGAATACGCTCTCATTGTAAGAAGTATTATAAGTTAACGCCACCTCGACAGGGATACCCTGCTTCTCGGTAACGATATGGATTACGTCTGGAATCAGTTTCTCTTTAGAACGGTCGATATAGCGGACAAACTCTTTCAATCCCTCATCCGAATGGAATACCTCGGACTTGAATGAACCGTCTTCTTTCAGAACTCGCTTATCTGTCAGACGTAGCGTAATACCTGCGTTCAAGAACGCTAATTCACGCAAACGGGTAGCCAAGATATCATACTTGTATTCCGTGACCGTAAAGATAGAACCGTCCGGCTTGAAAGAGATCGTAGTACCTGTTTTATCCGTATTATCGATAACCTGTACGTCGTGCAACGGCTTTCCGCAAGAGAACTCCTGCATATGTACTTTGCCGTTCCTGCGAACTTCCGCTTTCAGATAGGTAGAGAGTGCATTCACACAAGATACACCCACACCGTGCAAACCACCGGATACTTTATAGGTTCCCTTGTCGAACTTACCGCCGGCGTGCAGCACTGTCAGTACTACCTCCAAGGCTGATTTACCTTCTTTCTCATGAATATCCACGGGGATACCACGGCCGTCGTCGGTAACCGTGATCGAGTTGTCCTCATTGATTACCACGTCGATGTATGTACAATATCCGGCTAGCGCTTCGTCTATGGAGTTATCTACGACCTCATACACTAAGTGATGGAGACCTTTCTCGCTGGTATCGCCAATATACATGGATGGCCTTTTTCGTACTGCCTCTAACCCTTCAAGTACTTGAATACTATCTGCGGAGTACTCTGTAGAAGTATTCTTAATTTCTTCACTCATGAGTTTATCTTTCTTTAAAATCTGTAATTATCTATGTCCTCAAAAAAATCTAACAAATGTAGTGATTTTTATCGAGATAGCGAAGTGGGGGATGTGAAAATAGCGAAAAAAGGACGGGTATAGTAAAAAAGGAGAGAGATAAGCCATAAACTTATCTCTCTCCTTTTGATTGGTAGCCCATAGGGGAATCGAACCCCTCTTTCAAGAATGAAAATCTTGCGTCCTAGCCGATAGACGAATGGGCCAAAATGTCAAAGCTCTCACTTATAGCGTTCTAAGAAAGTGATTTCCCGATTGCGAGTGCAAAGATAGACGATCTCTCCGAACTGGCAAAACATTTCGAAGGAAAATTTAATACTACTCACTGTTTTAACTTCTCTTTAGAACTTATATCTTCCAGATGAATTTCCAAGGCTTTAACGGAAATATTTATTTCCCAGATACATACACATAACGACGCCGCTAATAGCAATAAGGCTATGCCAAATATCCATGCGGCGAAAATCTGCCACGATACATAAATGAAGAACATAGCGATCACGCAGAGCAGCAAACTGAGTATTCCTAATATTTGCATGGAACGGGTCAGATAGAGCCTTTTCCGCAGGTTCGCTATCTGGGCGATATCCTTGGGGTCATGGGTTTGCTGATGCTTTTCTTTCAAGGCACGCACTACGCTGGCGTATGAAAGGAAGCGATTCGTATAGGCCAACAATATCAATGATATGGCGGAAAATAATAAAGAAGGGGTCGTTAAGTCCAACATAATTCTATACTTTAATTATATGTATAACGTTAATTTGAGTATCTTTGTTCTTAATCATCGTCGCAAAGATACGAATTATGTTGTGTAAAACGAGGGGGATTGTCTTGCATACGATCCCTTACAATGATAAATATTCTATTATATATATGTATACGGAGGCGTTTGGCCGGGCCTCGTATCTGGTTAGTCGTAGCCGTGGGAAGAAAAGCACGGTGTCGAAGGCTTTGTTTATACCTTTGTCCGTTCTGGAAATGGAGGTGGAGCACTTGAATAAGCGGGACTTGCACCGGATTAAGGAGACCCGCATTTGTTTTCCGCTGAATGATGTTTGTTGTGATCCGGTTAAGAATGTATTGGCGCTCTTCCTCTCGGAGGTTCTTTTTAGGGTCGTGAAAGATACGGAGCCGGATCCCCGTTTATTTGATTATTTATACGAGTCCATACATCTATTGGAGTATGCGGATAAAGGTATCGCTAATTTTCATATGGTTTTCTTGTTAGGTCTTCTCCACCATCTCGGTATTTTCCCGAATATGGAATCGCATAGGGTGGGATATTATTTCGATATGTTGAATGGGGTGTTTACGGATCATATCCCGATGCATCGGCATTATTTAAATAAGGTGGAGAGCGCTTTCTTTTCCCGTTTGCTGCGTATCAGTTTTGAGAATATGTCGCTTTATGGTTTTTCCCGGCAAGAGCGGGTCCGTATTATTCATCGTATTCTTGAGTATTACCGTCTACATCTTCCGGATTTTCCGGAAATCAAATCGTTATCGGTGATGCAAAGCTTATTTGATTGATCTATTTGATGTTATATTAGCTCTTGAAAACACGTACGTGTTTTTTGAAAAAGACGTACATGTTTTTCCTGAAACACGTACATGTTTTTTCGGAAATAATGAGAAGCTTCCGGATAGGCGGGAAAAACATCCGATAACGGTTGCCTATTTGAGGAAAAGATTATACTTTTGCAATCTCAAAAGAGTTGGTCTTGTAGTTCAACGGATAGAATAGAAGTTTCCTAAACTTTAGATCCGGGTTCGATTCCCGGCGAGACTACTTTTATTTCCTCTCTTTTTTATCAAACTTGGTCAAAACAAGTAAGTTGATCTCCTTATTGTTAAACGTTTTTTTGTCTCTTGTATAAAGAGAGAGTAAATAAAATAAGCGTTTTCTTACTGCAGGTTGTTTCTTGTGGTGAGAATATTGTTTATATTTGCGCAAGGTAATCACTAAAAGATGAAACAACAGATAATTAATAAGCTAAGAGGCTTTTTCTCTTTGCAACCAATAGAGAAAGCATGGGTGTTTGGTTCCTGTTCACGTGGAGAGGAGACGAAGGATAGCGATATTGATATTCTGGTTCGTTTTGACTCCCACGCTCGTATTACATTATTCAAGTATGCGGGTATGGTGGAAGCTCTAAGCCAATTGTTGCATCGTAAGGTTGATTTGGTGGAGGAAGGACAATTGAAGGATTTTGCCGTTTCTTCTGTAGATCGGGATAAAATATTGGTATATGAGAGAGAAGCCTAAAGACAATACACGTCTACGGCATATGCTGGAGGCGATAAATAATGTCATTGAGTTCACGACAGATGTGACTTTTGAGGAGTATTCCAGGAACAAGATATTGCGTTTTGCGGTCATCAAGAATTTGGAGATTATAGGGGAGGCGGCTTATTTGATTACAAAGGAATTTCGGGAGGAACATCAAGAGATCGCATGGAATGAGGTCATAGGCATGCGCCATGTGTTAGTGCATGGGTATTATCAGATTCGGGATGAGATAGTGTGGGGAACCATTCAAACAGATCTATTTCCGCTTAAGGATAAGATAGAACGGTTGATCTGTAAATAAGCTCAATGTATTATTTTAATAAGATGATCATGACCGATCCCGCTACCATGATAACGGAGCCAATCAATTTCTTCGTTATATTTTCCTCTTTGAATATACGGTATCCTAAGAAGATACTTACGATCGTGGAAAGTTGGAACAAGGCTAACGCATAACCTACCTCCATATGATCGAATACGTAATTGGTGGTGTATTGCATGGTGCCGATACAAAGGACCAAATAAAAGTAGGAGAAAAGATCCCGTATTTTGATTCGCTTGAATTCTTTGACAAGATGGACCTTGAAAGCGAATAAAAGAGCGAAAGAGAAAATCGCGCCAAACCAACACCAAACAATGAACGAGATGGTGGTGGGTGAATATAAGATGATTTTCTTGATAAAGACCGCCTCGATAGCTGTAAGGACCATAGACCATATCCGGTATTGAATCTCTTTCCGTTTTAAAAGAGCCAAGGAAAAATGCTCATCCATCGTATCCAAAACATAATAGCTCCCATATACGATCAGTGACATTCCTGCGATACCCCATAGGTTCGGGATCTCCCCTAATAAGAAGATACCGACAATAATACCTACTACGGATTTGTAGGAATTGATGGGGCCCAGTACCGATAGATCCCCGCATTGTAAAGCTTTTACTAAGAATCCATTCCCGGTAGCTCCCACGATTCCGGCTAGAATACAATATTTCCAGAATTCGAAAGGCAACTCAAGCCAGCGAACTTGGATCGCCGGGATGATACAGAATACGCTCAATAGTAGGAATGTCAAGAAGTTGATTAATAAAGGGTGGTTATACCGATTGGTTAATTGCTTTTGGAAAACATTACCAAGCGGATTGGATAATACCCTTAATATGATCGCAACAGAGGTGAGTATCATTTAATAGGCTTTAAACGTCACCCATTCGCCATTGTATTGACATTCAAAAGTTCGGCCGCTTATCCATATGTCCTTCAAGACCGTCTGGCCGTCTTCATAGTCCATATAAAGTATATCGGTATAGTAATTGTCCCAGTCCCAGTAGAATGGAATTTCCTCTCGATCTATGCGTCCGCTTGGGTAATGATAAATTCTTGTATCCCATCCTTTCCCATCCGGATTAAATGTAAGTTGCTGCTCACAATCTAAACCGTCTACGACAAACCAATCAGTCCATACATAATTACATAAATCATAGGTGATTTCCTCATACGGATCATAATACGGATCCTCCTCGCAACTACTGAACCCGCATAAGACGGCGATCAATAAGAATATGTTTATTAAATATCTTTTAGCCATAACTCTATACCTTTAAATACGATTCGAAGGTAAAGATACAAATTTAAGGAAAGGATATTTCTTTTTTTTATATCTTTAGCGCAAAATTTTCAGATATATGCAAAAAACATTACGCATTAAGAACGATATTCATGAGCTTTCCATGATGAATCAGTTCTTGGAGGAAGCTGGAGAAGAATTGGGATTAAGCACCGCTTTCATGATGAGCCTGAATCTGGTGATGGAAGAAGCTGTCTCAAATATAATTTTTTATGCGTATAAGGGAGATGTTGAGGATGCCGTAGACATTTCGTTGGTCAGGGAAGGTGGGGAATTGATCGTGACTTTGATAGATCATGGGATTGCTTTCGATCCGACTTTGAGAAAAGACCCTGATATTACTTTATCTGCCGAAGACCGCCCAATCGGAGGGTTGGGTATTTTCTTGATCAAGAAGATTATGGATGAGGTCTCTTATCAGAGAGTAGATGAGCGGAATGTCTTTATCATGAAGAAAAAAATAACCGAATAAAATATAAAGATATGGAAGTAGTTATTGACCAAAAAGGTGAAGAGACTGTAATTAAGATCAAAGGAAGATTGGATACGAATACGGTTTTGCCGGTATGGGAGAATCCGGGAGTAAAAGTATGTGTCGATTGTTCTGATTTGGAATATGTGAGTAGTGCGGGCCTCCGATTGTTTTTAATATTACAAAAAATGACGACTGCCAAGAAAGGGTCTTTACGTTTGATCGGTATGCGGAATGTGGTTCGTGAGACCTTTAGTTTGACGGGATTTAACGCTCTCTTCAAGATAGAAGACGCAAAATAAGTGTGAAGGTTAGGAAAAAGGTAGCCGGTGTGTCAAATTTGGTACACCGGCTTTGTATTAATCTTTTAGATCTTTGTCGATGGGGCTATCCCATTTGCCACCGTTTAATATATCAAGGGTGAAGGTATCGTCTGATTCCTTCGGGGTGTAGAGAATCCCAGTATAACGAATAATGTGATTTTTGAGAGGCAGGATGTCATTAACCTCTCTTTCCCGGGTTACTTCATTTATCTGATTTTTGGCCGAGAGGTGTGCTTTGAGTATGAATTCCGGAGCCGGGATAAACGTGAAGAAGGAATGGGAGAAATTTGTTTTCCCGATATCAGAGTCGTTAAAAGTGTCGGTTTGTATATAAGGCGTGTTTTGAGAAATGCCATTCCCGGTGGTTAAGTCAATCTTGTTTTGATAATTGGAGACATTTATCGTGAAGCTTTTTAGGGCTTTAGGTACGGCATCGGCGGATATGAACTCTATTTTGCCGACGATTCTTTGTAAGGTGATATCTTTAATGATTCTTTCTCCCGCTTGTACTTCTTGGGTGAGAAAAAGATGAAACGTATCTGATACTTTACTGAATAGTGCGGTTTGTCCGGACACGGAGATATTCTTGTCTGAGTGGGCTAGGAAACAAATATGATAGTTGCCGGAGGGCAGTGAATCATAAATGATCGTGAAATCCGGATCTTGAGGCGTGAATTGCTTATGTTTTACCAGAATGTCCGGTTTTCCGCTTTGGTATACGATATAATCGATCCGGTTGTATAAATTATCCGGATCGATATCCGGTGTAGAAGGATCTTCCTCGGCATCGGGATTTTGGGGAATAGGCTCAGGGATATTCAGTTCGGGAATACTCTTGGTTACGGGGAAGGGTAATACTTCCTTTTGTAAATCGATCGTAAACTGTATGGGGGATAATTCCTCTTGTAGGTCGGGGTTAGGTACTTCCTTTTCCGTTCCATTACAACAACAAAAACAAAGCAGACAGGCGATAGCCACTAATTCATTTTTCTTCATAGTTGATATTTTTGGTAAATGTTTGACGCAAAGGAACGATATATTTTGTGAATTAAAAAATATTAAGCTGTTAAATTGGCGTACGCAGGGTTATTTTTCATAGCTTTGTGAATCAACAATGTAATTACCTTAGTTTAATAAAACGGAATAATACCATGAAACGAAAAATCAGAATGGGAATGGTCGGTGGAGGACAAGGCTCGTTTATCGGGGCCGTTCATCGTATCGCCGCTAATTTAGACGGACAGATCGAGTTGGTCTGTGGATGCTTCAGTTCTCGCCCGGAGAATTCATTGGCTACCGGACAATCTTTATTTTTACCGGATAACCGTATTTACGCATCTTATCAGGAGATGATAGAGAAAGAGGCCGCCCTGCCTGAAGGCGAACGGATGGATTTTGTGTCTATCGTTACCCCGAATCATGTGCATTTCGGTCCGGCCATGATGGCGTTGGAACATGGTTTCCATGTCGTACTGGATAAACCGATGACATATACCTTGGATGAGGCGAAGCAATTACGAGACAAAGTGAAGGAAACCGGAAAATTGTTTATGCTGACTCATACCTATACCGCTTACCCGATGGTGAAGGAGGCTAGGGAAAGGGTACGCAGGGGCGATTTAGGTAAGATACGCCGTATTTATGTGGAATATCCTCAAGGCTGGCTATATAATGACTGCGCTGATGTTAATAAGCAAGCGGCTTGGCG
>OJZH01000233.1_pt1 | contig 13855 bp, 14 predicted proteins | sample 1611841 | NCBI WGS metagenome assembly OJZH01 (sample SAMN04436774, study PRJEB24849) | human gut metagenome | biome: human gut; feature: NICU; material: stool | host: Homo sapiens | place: USA: Saint Louis, MO | collected 2011-05-01
TGAATGGTGAAAGTGTTTTTCGATATTTTTATATCGATATTCGATATATTATGATGGTGGCATACGGTGCAGTGCAGGTTCATCCATTGATATTGATATTGGATTAAGGAGCATAGCCATGAACGCTGGTATCGCATTCATTTCTCGTAAATCTCGCAAAACAGACGTCGCTTGGCGCTATGCCATTGCCGTGGTGCTTGTCGTGTGTTGCATTGGGCTCGCATATGTGGAGATTGTTGTGGCGCCGTGGTCTATCAATGAGGTGGTGTCTATGTTTCCGGAGACCACGTTGCTTAAAGAACCGTCCATGTTCTGGGAATGGGCGATTCTGCTCGCCGTTCAGGCGACTTTGCTGTGCACGGCGGCCAAACTGGTGGTACCGGAGCATCTGTTGGCTCAAGCAGCTGGACTGCTGGATATGATTCGTATCGTCGCGCTTATCGTCGTGTTTTCGGTAACCACTACCGGTAACATCACAATCTGCCTCATGAATTTCGGAACTCCGGGCTTTGTATATGGCGTGGCCCTATGCAGCCTCGCTGCGATCATCGCCATCATCGTGCTGCTGAAACGGCGGCGCTACAGCACCTGCTCCATGCCGATGTGATATGGAGTGAGTCCCATGCGTTCGTAGAAGGCTTGGGCTTTGGGGTTGCAGGCCCAGACGTTGAGCGTTACGTTGTGGCAGCCGGATTGACGGGCGAAGTCGAGCACGTAGCGATACAAGGTGGAGCCTACATGGTGGCCGCGGGACCGCTCGTCAACGCATAGATCATCGATGTACAGGGTTTTGATATCGGTCAGGATATTGCTGTTGAGGTGCTGCTGGAACACGCAGAATGCGTAGCCAAGCACTTGGTCGGTGGCGGGGGAGTCGGCGTTATGTTCGGCGTCAGTGCCGTCATTGGCAGATGGCGCAACCGCCACGAACACAGGGGTCTGATCGTTGGCCAGAATCGCCTTCAATTCCTCGTCCGTGTATTTCTTGACACCGCCTTTGAACAGATCCGGTCGGCCGGCATGATGCACTTCGAGCACCTGCCGCAGCAGTTCGTCGATTTGGGGAATATCGGCCGCCGTGGCCCTACGAATCGTCATGTCATCCATTGAACTCAGTCTAATCGGGCAGTCTCGACCGACGGATGATCATTGCCCGCGATAAGAGACGCGGACGGACAAGATGGGTGATCGTTCGTTCAGGGTCTCATTCTCGCCGCAACGTCACGGTAGTCTGGAGTGCGTGAATCGCAAGAAACAGCCAGTGGAGAAGTATGAGCGGGGTACCCGTTCGTACACGATGTCGCATATTCGTGGCAAAGACACCAAAATTGAGGTACTGGTACGCAGCTACCTGTTTCGCAAGGGGTTGCGATTCCGCAAGAACGACAAGCGTTACCCCGGACACCCGGATGTAGTACTGCCGAAATACCACGCCATCGTGTTTGTCAACGGCTGTTTCTGGCACATGCATGAAGGATGTTCCAAACATTCGATGCCGAAATCGAACGTGGAATTCTGGCAGGCGAAACTACTGCGCAATCACAATCGAGACATCGCGCAGCGAGCCGAACTGGAGGCCGCTGGCTGGCGTGTAATTACCGTATGGGAGTGCGAATTAACGAAAGCCGTGCGCGACGAACGCCTCGCACGGCTGTATGAGCAGATTGTTGAAGGAGATGCAGATTCAGCGGAATAATTTCAGCTCCCCTCTGGAGGGGAGCTGAAATCAGGATTCAAACGGGAACTTCAGGCCCCAACGGTCACGAATCGCATCCATCAGCTCCATGATGCGGATGGTGTCGGCGTGCGGCATCGCCTCGCATTCGATCTTGCCGTCCAGCAGCGCGTTGGCCGCATCGGCCACCTCATACTCATAACCGGTCAACTGCGGCGGCACCGCAATGCTGCGCACGGGCTTGTGGGCGTTGTCATAGATGTCGATGGACTCGGGATTGTTGATATTGGTGACCACCAGATAACCCTCGGTGCCCCACACATAGCCGCCGCGGTCGGAGGAAACCAGCATCGAACTGGTGGACACGGCCATCGTGCCGTCGCTGTAATACAACGTGGTGGAATTCTGCGCATCCACACCGGTTTCGGCGGGCACCATCGACGTATCGAAATGATCAAGTGTACGGCCATGGTCGGCGCCGACCGCCATATCCAGGAAGTTCAGCGGATACACGCCCACATCGAGCAGCGCGCCACCGGCACAGGCCGGATCGGTCATACGTGCCTTGCCGGACACCGGATAGCACAGGTTGGCGCTCGCCGCTTTCACCTCGCCGATCTCGCCGGACTCGATAACTTCGTTGATGAGCTTGCGGCTGGGCATGTAGCGCGTCCAGATGGCCTCCGTGCACAGCATGCCGGTTTCCTCGGCCACGGCCAGCGCCTCACGTGCCTGCCCGGCGTTCGCGGTGAACGACTTCTCCACCAGCACGTTCTTGCCGGCTTTCATACACAGGATCGCCTGTTCGGCGTGCAGACTGTGCGGGGTGGCGATATACACCAGATCCACATCCGGGTCCGCCACCAACTCCTCATACGATCCATAAGCCTTGTCAAAATGCCATTGGTCGGCAAAAGCCTGCGCGCGCGTAATATCACGGGCCGCTACCGCATACGGGTGAATCCATGAGGAATACAGTGAATCTTCAGCCATCTGGGTCAGGGTGCCGGCCATGGTGTGAGCTATGCGGCCCGCACCCAGAATCGCGACGTTGATTTTTTCGCCGCTGGCCTCGAACTCGGCGCGCTTGCCATTGAATCGACTCATTATTCCTCCTTGAATGCGGGTTGGTACACTCAATCGACCTACAGTGATTATAGAAGAAGAAACCTTGTCCCGTGAGGCGGATAGAACCGAAATATGGAAAACGAAGCAGCGCAGCAGCCCCAATCTCCGGCCGCGTCTCCAGTCATGTCCCGCCGAGCGCGTGAGGCCAATCCCTTCCGTGCCATGGTATTCGGCGAACAAGCAGACAAGATGATCGCCCAAGGTACCAGCGTCATCAAATTAAGCCTTGGCGAGCCCGATTTCGGCGCGCCGCCCGCCGTACGCGACGCCATGCGCGAACAGTACGACGGCCGGGCCCTGCCGTACACCGCCGCCATGGGCCTACCTGAACTGCGTCAGGCCATCGCCGACTTCTACCGCGAGCGTCATGACCTTGACATCGACCCCAAGCGTATCTGCGTGACCGCCGGCGGTTCGGCCGCTCTGCTGTTGGCCACCGCGCTGACCGTGGACCCCGGTGACGATGTGATTGTGGCCGACCCCTCCTACCCATGCAACCGCGAACTTGTGCGGTCGTTTGAAGGCCGGGTCATCGATGTGCCGACCTCGGCCGCCACCCGCTTCCACCTGACCGCCTACCTGTGCAGCCAGTACTGGACGAGCAAGACCAAGGCCGTAATGATCACGTCGCCGTCCAACCCCACCGGCACCACCATCGACTTCAACGTATTGGACGAGGTGTGCAAGTTGGCCGCCAGCCGCGGCGCATGGCGCATCGTGGACGAAACCTACCTCGACTTGGCTGACCGGGAGCCGGACGGTACCGAAGTCAAATCCGTGCTGGCCTGCGACCCCGATGCCATCGTATGCAACAGCTTCTCCAAGTTCTTCGGCATGACCGGCTGGCGCCTCGGCTGGGCGATTCTGCCGGACGAGCCCACTGTGCTGGAAGCGGTTGACGATCTGGCCACCAACTACTACCTGTGCGCCCACACGCCCACGCAACATGCGGCGCTCGCCTGCTTCACGCCGGAAAGCTTGGCGGAATGCGAAGCTCGTCGTCAGGAATTGCTGGCCCGTCGCCGCATTGTGATTGACGGGCTCAAGCGCATCGGTTTGCCGGTTGAGGTGGAGCCGAATGGCGCGTTCTACGCCTACTTCGACATCTCCCGCACTGGTCTGGATGCCTGGACGTTCTGTGAACGCGCGCTGGATGAAGCCCATGTGGCTCTGACTCCTGGCCGCGACTTCGGCGCGGCCACGGCGGATACGCATGTGCGCCTGAGCTATGCCGCCTCACGTGAGGCCCTGACCGAGGGGCTGGAACGTCTCGGAACGTTCGTCGAATCGCTGTGAACGGCGCGGTAGCCGGTGTGATTGTTGTACAGTAGTCGAGTTTGTGTGATGTTCGGCTGGCCTCACGGTGTTGGTTGCCGGCCGAACGACTCGCCATGGTGGCGCACGGCTGGCTGATTGCGATGGTCGGCCCGTTGTTCGGCCATCACGGGTTAGGTAAGGTCAGGAATAGGAATCATGGTCAATCTGCGTTCGCATACCACGCGACTTGGTGTGCTTGATATCGGTTCGAACACTATCCACATGCTTATCGTCGACGCCGCCCCCGGCGCTCGTCCTGACCCCGAGGCCAGCACCAAATCCACAGTGCGCCTGATGAAGTATTTAAAGGACGACGGCTCAATCAAGAAGTCCGGCATCGAGGCGATTCTGGAAGCCGTGTCCCAGTGCATGCGGCTGGCCGAGGAATACGAAATCACCCAGCTGCTGGTTATGGCCACCTCCGCCCTGCGCGAGGCGCCGAACGGCAACAAAGTGATTCACAAGATCGAGGAACTGATTGGTCAGGGCGTCACTGTGCTGTCTGGCACGGATGAGGCTCGCCTGACCTTCCTGGCCGCCCGCCGTTGGTATGGTTGGGATGCCGGCCGACTGCTGGTGCTGGACATCGGCGGCGGTTCGCTCGAAGTGGCGATGGGCTCCGACGAAGAGCCGACCGTAGCGCTTTCCGCCCCGGCTGGCGCGGGCCGCGTCACCACTGAATTTCTGCCTTCCGGCATGGCCACGCCCGACGAGTTGGAAGACGTGCGTAAGAACGTGCGCAAGATTCTGGAGCCGATGGTCAAGGTTTTCCCGCAATCCAAGCACCCGAATCATGCAGTTGGCACCTCCAAGACCTTCCGCTCGCTGGCTCGCCTGTGCGGTGCGGTGATGCGTGCGCCGGGCCGCGAAGATTCATGGATTATGACTCGTGAGCAGTTGGAAGACTGGATTCCTCGTTTGGCGGCGATCGCGCCTGAGCAGCGCGTGGCTTTGCCCGGCATCACGCCTGAACGCACGATGCAGATTGTGGGCGGCGGCGTGGTGGCCGACGAGATCATGAAGGCCCTGAATATTCAGGAAGTCGAGATCTGCCCGTGGGCGCTGCGTGAAGGCGCGATTTTGCGCTGGCTCGACCAATTCGGCCGCACCCGCCTCGGTTTCTAGTCCTATTGAGGGGAATCACCCAACCGCCACGGTAGCCAACAATGCCGCATGATCAGAGCCCTCGACTTTGACCACCTTGCATTGTCCGGCCTTCATGCCCTGATCAAGCACCACGTGGTCAATACCGGCGAACATTGGCACAGCCGCACGGTTCGTGGGCCATGAGAACGTAAACCCATGTCCGGATTCACGTGCGGCATCCACGAACCGGTCGCCAAGAAAATCACGGAATGGCGTGTGATCGTAAGTGGCGTTGAAATCGCCCATGAAAATATACCGTGTATCCGTATGCTCGCGCATCAGACCCAACTCATCCAGCGATCGCTTCCACTGCCGCCAGTAGCCGGGTACGGGAGCGGTGGTGTGCACGGATACGAATCGAATCTGCTGGCCACCCATATCCACCGTGCCGCCGGGCATGAATGAGGCGCTGGAATTCACGTCATCGTCGGTCGGATCGGCAAGTGGCGTGGCCGACCAGAGGCCGTTACCGAATACGCCGTCAGACGATGAGACCTGCGCATACGGCAGATAATGCTCAATACCAGCCTCATTGAGTTTTTTGACGAAATCCTCGGTGGTCTCCTGCAAAGCAAGCACTTCGACGCGCTGATCGCGAACCAGCTCGACGATGGCTTGCGGGTCGGCCTGCCCCTTATACACATTGAAGGTCATGACGCGCGCGTAGGCATCGCTGGTGTTGGGGGAGGCTGCGGCCACGGCGTTCTGCGCGGCTTGGGGGAGTGGATCGGTCGAGTAGAAGAACAGATATTGCCAATAGCCATTGCATGCGATTGCGGCGATGGCGATTAGTGCGGCAAGGATACGCCGCGACACGATGGCCAACAGCAGGGCAATCAAGCCAAGCAACGTGAACCATGGCGTTGCCGATACCACAATCGGCGCAAATGGCAGTTCCTGTAAATCGGCAGGCAGCGCGCGGGCGGCAGCGCCGGCAAGGGCAAGAAGCGCGAACATCGTGGCGAGAAAACCAAGCAGACGATGCCGTTTGTGTGGCTTCACGGCAGACTTGGATACTGGGCGTGCCGTGGCTCTGGCAGAGCGTGGCTTGGCAGCGGCGCGAGCTCGTACGCTTGCGCCTGTGGTAGTACTCCGTGCCTTTGCCATGCTGCCCTTTCCTCCGGCTTGTTTACTGTTACTTTGCTTTTCGTGCGATTTGCCACTGTACCGTGTACGGCTTGTCTTTCAGTGTCTTTTCGCCGTGCGCAAGAGCAGTTCGCACCAAACTGGCACGAAAGACCGGGCCATGACCTGATGTCGGGTTCCTCCATGTGGCTTGCTCAGGTTGCCGGATGGCTTGCGCAAGCTGCCACGCGAACATGATGCGACTGGGCGTGTGGCCGTGTACAATGAAACGTCGTTGCCCGAGTAGCTCAGTGGATAGAGCACCGCTCTCCTAAAGCGGGTGTCGTCGGTTCGAATCCGATCTCGGGCACTTGGCTTCGGAAACATGACGGTATCTCAGCCTCTATTCATCGGTGATGAGCCATGGGCATTAGGCATGTGTAAACGTATAGGTTCCACTATCCATCATCCCGTCGTGTGAAACTATGCAAAGACATGTGGGGCTTCACGGTTGTCGTGAGGGTCCATGGCTATCGAATGCACGGAAGAGAAGCGGTTTACTGTTGAGCAGGTTGAGGCGCTGTTCAAGTCGGTAGGTTGGGAATCGGCGCAGTGGCCGGAACGGTTGTTCAAGGCATTGCAGCATTCGGATACGGTGATCAGCGCATGGGATGGCGGCCATTTGGTCGGCTTGGTTCGCGTGCTCGACGATACGGGAGGGGGCGAAAGTGGCGGAGTGTGCTGATCGGGGGCAACGTACGTAGTCATTGACGGTTATCCCGTAGTAATGTTCACGATACGACCCCTTGTCCATACAGTGAAAATAACGGCTGGCGTCCGACGTTGCTGCGCTATGACTAGAGACCATGAGTGAAGACAAACAGTATGACTTCTATGTGGCCGGTCCGTTCTTTGATCCTGAACAAACGTCAAGTATGGAACGTTTGGAAAAGATATTGGAAGACCATGGCAAGGTACTGTTCAAGCCGCGGTTTGTCAGCCAGATCGAAGAAGTAGGCCCTGAAGGATGCTTTGCGGACGATATCCATGGCATTAATGCTGCTAAAGCCGTGGTCGCCAATCTTATGGACGAGGACCCGGGCACGATGTTCGAAATCGGATATGCGCATGCGCTGGGAATCCCGGTGTACGGCTATTTCGAAAACCTTACGCCAATGGATCGTGTCAATCTGATGATTGCGCAAGCGGTCGAACTGGTGTTCGTCGGTCCTGATGATGTGGCGAAATACTTGGAAACCGGCGAACATACGGAAGTCGATTACATTCAGTTCTAAGCAGCTCTAACAGGTTCTCAGCAAACAGGGGTGGCGGCGTTCTCGTACATAGTCATGTACGGGAACGCCGCAGTGGTATAGGGATATTCCAACAAGCGGCATAATGGAGTCGTGGGAAAACCAGTCGGATACAAGTGAAGTGTCTGAATTTCGTAAGGAGTGCCGTTATGATTAACCACAATCCTATGAATATTGCCACCGACTTTGCCAAGGCCACGGGAGGAACCGCTCGCAAAGTTGTTGCTTTGACCGATAAAGGTCCGTTGAATGGCTTTAAGAAATTCCTGTCGCGCGGATCGATGATTGATATGGCGGTAGGTGTGGTGATGGGCTCTGCCGTTACCGCTGTGGTCAATTCCATCGTCGACAATCTCATCAGTCCATTAATCGGCATGATTGGCGGCGTACCGGATCTTTCCGGACTGCTGACCATCACGTTCAACAACTCGACTGTTTCATTTGGTGCGATTCTTAACGCGCTGATTAGCTTCCTGCTTGTTGGCGTGGCGGTGTATTTCTGTGTGATTTTGCCGATTAATAAGCTTCGTGATCTCACTGCTGCCCAGGATGAGGCTGACGCTGAAGAACAGGGGCCTAGCGTTGAAGAGCAGACTCTCGCCACGCTGCAGGAGATTCGCGACGAGCTGAAAAAGGCCAATGACTCCGCCGAGTAATCTGCTGAATGTACGGTGCGACAGATTTACCTGGTTTGCCCGAAATAACGGATTGCCGGGGCCATTTGGTCTGGACAATCCGTTGTTTCGCGCGTGTTTTGTAGCATCCGTGGAGTTACATGGGGAGTATGACTGAAAACATCGCTGATAAGGCCATAAACGATACTCGTATCGTCAAGCAGTTCACCAATCCCGTCAAGGAGCCGATTGACAGCGACATCAACCTGTTCGATTTGCTCGATGAGCGAGCCAAGCGCGATCCCGATGGCGCCATGATCGAATATAAAACTGAGGATGGCACCTGGCAGCCGTACAGCGCCCAGGTCTTCCGCGACATGGTCATCGATCTGGCCAAAGGCCTGATTGGTCTGGGCGTCAACAAGGGCGACTCCGTGGCCATCGTGTCTCGCACGCGTTGGGAGTGGACCGCTCTGGATATGGCGATCATGTCCATCGGCGCACTCACCGTGCCGGTATATGAGACCAACTCCGCCAGCCAGGTCAGCTGGATTTTCAACGATTCCAAGGTCACGCTCGCCATCGCCGAGGATGACGGTCAGCGCGACAAGATTGAATCCGTGCGCAGCGAGGTGCCCACCCTGCGCAACGTGTTCGTCATCGAAGCAGGCGGCCTGAACGCCATCAAGACCTATGGCGAAAGCGTCACCGATGCCGAATTCTGGGAATACAAGAGCGCCTCCCACGGCGACGACCGCGCCACCATCGTTTACACGTCCGGCTCCACCGGCACCCCGAAAGGCGTGGAGCTCACCCACCGCAACTTCGCGTTCCTGGTGCGCTCCGGCCTGCAGTACATGCCTCGTGCCGGCGCATGGCCCAACCGCCGTCTGCTGCTGTTCCTGCCCCTGAGCCATGTGTTCGCCCGATTCCTGGAATTCTTCAGTTTTGGCGGCACCATTTCTCTGGCCCTGAGCTCCAATATGAAGACCATGGTCAAGGACTTCGAGACCTTCGGCCCCACGCTGCTGCTTGCCGTGCCGCGTGTGTACGAAAAGGTCTACAACGCCGCCTCCCAGCGTGCCGGCAGCGGTTTTGCGGGCAAGATGTTCATGCGCGCCGCCGAAAACGCGCGCGAATGGTCCAAGGCCGAGCAGAAGGGCGAGAAGCTGCCGCTTCCCGGTCGTATTGCTCACGCTTTCTACGAGCAGGTGGTGTACAAGAAGATTCGTACCATCTTTGGCCCGAACGCCGACTTTGCCGTCACCGGTGGAGCCCCGATGGATTCCGAGCTCTCCCACTTCTTCAACGGCATCGGCATGCCGGTGCTGGAAGGCTACGGCATGACGGAAACCTGTGGTCCGGTGTGCGTGAGCTTGCCGGAAGACAATCGCATCGGCACCATCGGCATGCCGATGTGCGGCATCACCGCCGGCATCGCCGAGGATGGCGAGCTGGTGATCAAGGGACCGCTGGTGTGCAAGGGGTACCACAACAACCCTGAGGTCACCACCCAGCAGATCACCGATGGCTGGCTGCACACCGGTGATTTGGGCGATATCTCCGAAGACGGATTCATTTCCATCACTGGCCGTAAGAAGGACCTCATCATCACCGCCGGCGGCAAGAACGTGTCGCCGGGTCTGCTTGAGGCTTCCGTGATGACCTCGCCCGTGGTCAACCAGTGCTTGGTTATTGGCGATAAGAAGCCGTTCGTGGCCGCTCTGGTCACGCTGGATCTGGCGGATGCCAACAACTGGTTGGAATCCCAAGGCGCCAAACCGGAACCCGATCTGGCCTCGCTGGCCAAGAACGCCATCGTTCACGCTGAGGTGGAGCGTGCGGTGAACGCCGCCAACGAGGGCGTTTCCCGCGCCGAGTCGATTCGTAAGTTCGAGATTCTGCCAGACGAATTCACCGAGGCCAACGGCATGCTGACCCCGAGCCTGAAGACCCGTCGCGCGCAAATCGTTGAGCACTATCGCGAGCTCATTGACGACGTGATCTACGTGCCGTTGAAGAAGTAGCTATCAACTCCCTCTGATCCAAAAAATAAGCTCTCTCTGACGAGGGAACTGTCAGCCGCAGGCTGACTGGGAGAGACCGCGGCTAGCCCGCGAAACAACAAGGCCGGGTGCGACTTGCACCCGGCCTCAGCTTATTCAGTCCAAAATCGCCGAAACATAATCGGCGGCGGCCTGATCCAGCTCCGCATCGCCGATGGTGGCGGTGCCCTGCACCAGGAACGGCTCAGCATAGTTCATGCCGACCTTGTACGCCACGACCTCAAACGGGCTCAGCAGCTCCTCCATGGTGTGGCTGTACTCGCCATCCTTGCGGTACTTGGCGGCGTCGGAACCAGTGGTGACCACCAGCTTGAGCTCCTTGCCCTTGAGTGCGTGGCCTCCACCGTAGGCCCAGCCTGCGGTGATGACCTCGTCTTCCCATTCCTTGAGCAGCGCGGGGGAGGAGTACCAGTAGAACGGGAACTGAAGGATTACGCGGTCGGCAGCCTCCAGCAGCTCGTGCTCTGTGTCGGCGTTGACGGAGAAGTTCGGGTATTCGGCGTATTCGTCGCGCACGATGATGTCGTCCTCGCCCTGTGCGGTGAGTTCGGCGAGCAGGCGGGCGTTCACGCGCGAGCCGTCCTTAAGATGCGGATGGAATACAAGAATCAACGTTGACATGGGATTTCCCTTCTATAAACTGCTGCCAATGTGGCCTAATCACCACTATCGTATGCCGGGAAGCAGAACTCAGTCCAGTCCGGACTCAGGTGCGAGCCGCGGGATGCCGCGCCGGGAGGCAACTCAGTCGAGGTTGGACTGCGTGCCTGCGGTGGCTTCGTTGGCGGCTTGCTCGGCTTGTGCTTGGTCGAGCTTGGCACGGACGTCGTTGAGCAGACCCTGGGCGCGCTTAGCCAAGGCCTCGCCGATCTCCCATTGACGCATCGACTGGTCAAGATTGAGGCCGCCGGTTTCCAGTGCCTGGACAGCCTGAATCAGCTTGTCGCGCGCCTCCTCATATGGCATCTGGGCGATGAGCTCGCGTTCCTTGTCCGTCAGGGACGTGGCGGGGGTGTTCATGTCGGTGGATGTGGCGTTTTCGGTCATGATGTTCTCCTTATATATACGGTATATATGCGTGGCTGCGTATGGCGTGTCACGCGGTTGCGGATGTGGTGGTTGCGGTAATGACACCCTTCTTCAAGGTGACGGTGATGCCATCCCCAGGGCTTACCTGCGAAGCATCGTCTAGTACGTGGCCATCGGCGGACTGCACCACCGCATAGCCTCGGTTCAACGTGGATTGCGGGCTGAGTGCGGTCAGTGAGGCGTGAGCTCGCTCGACGGTGAGCTGGGCATCGTCCACGATGCGTCGCAGCCCGATATCGAGCCGTTGCAACGAGTCGTCAATTAAGCGCTGATGAGGCTCAAGCATGGTGTGCGGCTGTGTCAGGCTCGGGCGGTTCGCATATCCCTCGATAAGTCGAATCTCGTTCTCCACGCGCGAACGGACCCGCAGTCGCATACGGTCGATGGCACCTTCGATGAGCTGCGACTGCTCACGCACATCCGGCACCACGCGCTTGGCCGCATCGGTAGGGGTGGAGGCGCGCAGATCGGCGACCAGATCCAGCAATGTCCAGTCATCCTCATGCCCGATGGAGGAGATTAATGGTGTAGTGCAGGCATACGCCGCACGAACCACACGCTCATCCGAGAAACCGATGAGATCCTCAAACGAGCCGCCGCCACGGGCCACGATGATCACATCCACGCTCGGGTCGGCATCGAGTTGTGCAATGGCCTGAACCACCTCGGCCGGGCATTGCTCGCCCTGAACATGCACATGGACCACCTTGAAGGTTACGGAAGGCCAACGAAGGTTCACATTGGTGATCACATCGCCTTCCGCACGTGCCTGAGGTGCGCAAATCAGGCCAATAGTCTTCGGAAACTCCGGGAGAGGCAGTTTGTGATCGGCGTCGAACAGGCCCTCGCCCTTAAGCTGCTTGCGCAATTCGTCGATCATGGCCTTGAGGCTGCCACCGGCTCCGACCTTGAGAATCGTGTCCCCGCGCAACGACAGCGAAGTGCGCTTCATCCACAGGTTCGGTTTGCCGTGAATCACCACGCGGTCGCCCTGAACGAACTGGCTGGCCGCGGCCGCGAACCTGCCGAAGCCATTGACTTCCATGGCGATATCCTCGAAGTCGTCGCGCAGCGTGATGTAGGCCGAGCCGGCGCGACGGGTATTGATCTGCGTGATCTGGCCGGTGACCCACGCGGACGGCCATCGTTCCACGGCACCGTAGAACTTCTGGCTCAGCACGCTTACCGGCCACGGATTTTGCGCGGTGGTTTCAGCGGCGCGTGCAGGCAGCTGATCGATGGGGCGAGGCTCATTCGGCAGATTGATGGCGCCCCGATCGGGCGCGAAAGTGCCTTGACCCGGCTCAAAGCCAGACGAGGCCAGTGAAGCGGCGGTCGGTGGACGGCCGGTAGATGAGTAGCCCATTGCAGTAGTCATGCACTCCACTATAAGTGCGTTGGTTGATGACGGTAAAAATTTACCGTCGCCTGAAAACGGTGTGATGATGAATGCAAGAACCGTACGAAGCGATGTATCAGCCGATGATGGAGATGGTCTGGTGCATCAGAAGAAAGGAGTCATTATGGCGAAGAAACGGGTGCTATGAAGAGGAGTGAGATATGCGTTGCACTGACGATTGAGAGTCGTCAGTGAGCTCGCTGTGCGACACGCGAGCAGAAAACAGTTACGCTAATCACACACTTGTAGTTTTGGCGAAAAATAGCCGAAAAACCCTATAAATAGTTCGACACGCCACTGTTGAGCACTAGATATAGGGGTGGGGATGCCGTATTCTTCTAGAGGTTCAAGAAAACGATATCAATGTAATTTCGTGTGGCCCACGTCGAGTGCGGCCAAAATGCGGAACTCAGGAGAGTGTTCGCCTTATAGGAAAGGGGTGCCCGATGGGCGCACAGGTGCTGGAGGAAACCGTCACCGATAACGAGACCAAGGTGGCCGCCAAGGCCTCCACCGTGCTCGTTGAGAAGCGTGATGGTCGTGTGGTCGACTTCGACCCCATCAACATCATCTCTGCGGTCAAGTCTGCTTTCGGCGACCTGAACAAGGAAGTCGGCCCCGAAGAAGATGCCATGATCCGTGGTTTCGCCAACCAAGTCGAAGGCGAAATCAAGGGGCGTTACACCGGCCCCGCCAAAATCGAGGACATCCAGAATCTCGTGGAGCACGCCCTCATTGACGCCCACCTGTACGATGTGGCTCGCGCCTACACCAATTACCGTCTCGACAAAGACATTCAGCGTGCCAAGGCCACTGATGTCAACGAGGCCGTTGCTCGCTTCATTAATCATGACCCGACCCTGATTCACGAGAACGCGAACAAGGATTCCAACGTCTACTCCACCCAGCGTGATCTGCTGGCCGGTGCCGTGTCCAAGGCCGCCGCGTTCAACATGCTGCCGCCGGCGGTGTCCAACGCCCACATGAAGGGCGACATTCACTTCCACGATGCCGACTATTCGCCGTTCACTGCCCAGTCCAAC
>OJZH01000244.1_pt1 | contig 13172 bp, 9 predicted proteins | sample 1611841 | NCBI WGS metagenome assembly OJZH01 (sample SAMN04436774, study PRJEB24849) | human gut metagenome | biome: human gut; feature: NICU; material: stool | host: Homo sapiens | place: USA: Saint Louis, MO | collected 2011-05-01
TTTAAATTTGGCTCAAATGACAAATTCCGGCTGGCAAATATATTGCGTCCAAAAAATTTTCTATACCCACCACGATCAAAATCCCCCCTTTCCCTATATTGCTGTGCCATCACTCCTCCTGCAGCAAGCACAAATAGAAAGAACAACAATTCTTTTTTACTCATCCTTCCATTTCTGGAATTAATTCTCTCAATACATACAAAAAAATAAAGAACAACAAGTAACAACATAAACATACAAAGTTTAAAATTCAAAAATTAATTACTAATCAAGCGAATAACAATATAAATAAATACAAATTACATTAAAAACACACTCAATGCGAAATCTTAAAAAACAAACATAACCTTCAGAAACCTACATCTTTCGTAGTAAAAACAATAATAAAAGCAAAGGAAGTGAAAATATCTTTTGCGACTATTATCAAGATACAAAAATGACTAAATAAAACCTACAGTGGTATAAAATTGACATTTAGGTTACAAAATTCATATTCTTAGATAATTTATCACAATCACCACTCAAACACATCATAACTCACTCCAATCCCAACATAGTGACTTACCTTATTCCCAGAAAAGCCGTATCCGACCTGTACACCCAGCCCGAACCGTTTCCGCTTTGCCCGCTCTCTGACGAACACAGTCCTCGTTTTGCTGTACACCTCTATACTATCCAGCTTTGCCCGGTAGCCCGACACATAAGCCGTATAAAGGCTATCTTTGTAGATTTTCTGCGTAATAGGCAAATACACTGTATCCCGGACTGTATCGCCCGGTACAGGGACGGGAACAACGAACGGGAACGAATCTACAACGCTTTCATAAACCGGAACGGGAACTGTACCCCAGACCGTATCAATACGATTTGTAATGATCGTATCTCTGACCACTTCACCCGGTACGCGTTCCACCCTTGTCGGGCGGAATACGATAAACAGGACAAGAATGATTATGATAATGTAAGGCAAAGATTTCATGGCCGTATGATTACAGGTTTCATAAAATTAGAGAACTCCTTCCGTACATCGAAACATGGACAAGCCTTGATATATTCAAACGGTTCTACCTCCCCATTATCATTTAAGTCAGGTGATGTATCCCGGTGTCCAAGTACCTCGATAATAGGGTAGTCTCTACAGAGCTTCTCTACCAAATCGCGCAAAGCTATTCGTTGCGCTTCTGTCCGGGTATCAGCAGCTTTCCCATTGACATCCAGGCCGCCGATATAGCAGATACCAATCGAATGTTTGTTATACGACCGCCCACTGTCCCCTTTCGTATTGCAATGTGCCCCGTCCACAGACAAGGGCCTACCGTTCTCCACAGTCCCATCAATATCTATTACGTAATTATACCCGATCTGATTAAAGCCTCTCTGTTTATGCATCCGGTCAATGTCTTTTGCACGCAAATCCTGTCCGAAGCGCGTGGCCGAACAGTGAATAATGATTGAATCAATTGTTTTCATATTGTTTATTTTTTTATTAGTTTATAAAACTTTTCAAGAGTTAAGTTGTTAAGGAGATAAAACATAACATAAATCAATAACTTTGTTGCCTTAATAGCCGTTTGTAACGCTTTTGCCTGTGAAGGTAGAAGCGTTATTTCTTGTTTTCACATTTTTAAATACAAATTCATTACACAAGCTCAATAATTATCCTTATTTATTCCCTCCATGAAAATATCTCCATGATAAAAAATATTATTATCCCACAGGTTTATAAGCATTTTTAATAGATACACAATGAACTTTTATAGGAATAAATATGCTATATAACATGCTTAAACTTTAAAAACACGGTTATGCGGTCTGTGAAGATAGTACACCGTATCTTATTGCATACAGATGAAAAACTATATCTTTCAAAATAATAAATGCATTTAAGATAAATGCTATGTGCATCCATTATTAATAAGTCAAAAACCGACTCAATTAAAAAATAGTCCAATAACAACTCCTGCTTTTTTCTTCATCGCTAATGTAACATCAGCCATTCCGTAATGATAGCCACCGAATGTTGCAACAGTGTCTCAAGAGATGATATTTATCCCAAATTGGTCAAAATATTCTAAAACAACCTCGCTAAACAATGAATTACTTTAACTATCAGAACATTACTTGTTCCAAGCACTGTAACCACATCGCTATGACTTAATTCTTGGAGTAAAAATATTGCATATATTATTCTTTTAGCGGTTTTATTAACACTTTTATTAAAAATAAAAATCGACCTTTGTATTCCAATATTTTATATTTTGTAAACTTGGTCTGGGAAGATAAAGTTATACATTTGTTTGTTTTGTTTGTGTAATTCCCCGTCGCTAAGCGTAGCGACGGGAGATTTTATCTAAACTACTCTTTCTTTCCCGAAACATTATCGAACCCCTTCAGCTTATTTATGATAGCCTTCGGGAAAAAGCCCGGGCAAATCTCTTCTACGTTCTCAATAATACTTAAGGCCTCACGTATCATTAATGCCGTACAAGTGAAATACCGGAACCAGACGAAACTATCGACCACCTGACCGGCGATCGAGAAATTACCCATCACATGTGACAGGATCAATACACAACTGTAAATGATAAGCTTACGCCCAATCATACCATATGCCTTACTACTGATGTCTTTGGATAACCAGTGCTTGACAAAGCCGAGCACCGTATCAACACATACAAGGACAATCAACCATTTGACAAACTCCCAGTCACCAAAGACATAGCGCTCAAAGAGTTCCAGCAAAGGAGAAAGAGGCAAGGCAATCAATGCAATCATCTTCAAATTTTTCATATTCTTGGATATATAAATTTAAATAGTATATTTATTATTTTTTTAAAGAAACTAATTCCCTAAAAGTAGCAAACCATCATAGCTATGATGCAACCTATGTTGATAAGAACTATTTTACTCTATATAATTTTTTTATTAGAATGTACAACAATTATACGAATTTACGTGTTATTGAGAGAACATCTTAAATAAGTATTATCAAATGCGGTATGAATAAACTACGGTTATTATTCATTTCCTTTATACCGCATCTTTCCGCCCCATCTGTGAAGACAGGGCGGATTCTTGTTACTTGGATTTAGATGCCGGTTTGGGATCTAAAGTGGCTTTTACCTCTTTGGTGATCTGATCGAATACTTCAAAGTGCGCTGCAACATTCTCCGACTCCGGAAGAGACATTTGTTTGCTGCCCGATTCTAACAGCAAATACCCGATATACCGCCCGGAGGTTACGGGTTGCTTACCTGTAGGGGTGTCAATCTCTTCCGTGACCGTTTTAATGATTTCACAATGAAGACGACTGAGATTATCGTTATTGACACTGTAGTTTACATTGTACTGATAATCTCCTGAAACGGCTTTACCGTTTACTTGAACTGCTCTTGATTCTTCTTGAAACATAATTTATTGATTTTGGGAGTTAATAATTACTTTATCTAATTCATTATAAATAGCGGTTTTCACCACTGCGAGTATCGGAGCCGGATCAACGTAATTTCGAATGATATTTGCACCTTGTTCGTCAACTTCAACTTCACCTTCTTTATATATCCGTTGGGCAAACTCCAATTCACCCAAATCGGGTGTATTACAGTAAATAGCGTTTCCTACTGTTTTAGCTACGTCGAACTCTTTAATTTCCCCGTCAATAGCTGTTTTTACTTTAATTCTTCTAAAATTGATTTTCATATTCTATTTCTTTTGAATTTATTATTGTAATCTGCGCTCACAATGGGCATTTACCAAACATTGCGACCTACAACGAACACACGGAATGGACAATCACGGGGACCCTTGTTTGCGTCAAGCATTAAAACCTCAAAATAAGAGTTGTTTTGTGTCTCTACCTGACCGAATACCCAGCCATACCCCCCTAAGCCTTGTACTAAAACAGCGTACTGCAGATGCTTCAAACTGTGGTATATCCTGTATTTTCCAGTAGCTATTTTCTGTGCACTGGTTAAGGTGCACCCGTTGCCCCATTCATTAGTGACTGTACCCGCTTGATATACATATCCGGTACACAGCATTCCGGGAGCGTTCCACTTTTCACCGCCCCTTTGGGCGAAAATATGACTTCCATACGATTCTATCGAATTTGCAGTGCCTGCGTTAGCCAAACATCTTAGAGCAAAACCGGAACTTCCGTATGATTCAATACTTAGACCACTGTAATTGTCGTTTCGTATGGACATCAATGCAGTGCGTGAAGTTGTAGGGCTGTCCCCCTCTTCGTTAATACGAAGGAATTTATTACCGGACATGTTTAACAGGATCTTAGCCTGCGAATTGCTTGCCGAAACAAGAGAGCCTCCCGATATATTCCAGGCACCGATCTTTGCACCATCAGTTACCGTAAGGTTTCCGGTTGTGATCCTCTGTGCTGAAAATGCCTGTGCCACCACTTCCGCAGCTTCAATCACATTGGCAGACAGTTTGCCGTTTGCGTTGATGGCGGCTGTCTGTTGACCTGTGTTATTTTGGAATAGCAGGTTATCGGCTTTCAGAATGATTTTTCGGGACGTGATGTTGATTCCGGTTTCGACTAAGCCGTTTTGGGTGGCGGTGACACGACCGTCTACTGTGTTGGCTTTGCTGTTCGCTGTTCCTGCTAAGGAATTGGCGGCTTCAGCTTTGTTATTGGCTGTGCCTGCTAATGAATTGGCGGAATTTGCCGTTTGTTCTACTACGCTTAATTTTGCGTGGTCTGAACTCAAAGTTAACTCAGCCGCACTTAATCGCCTACCTTGATCGTCCACTTTGTTTGCAGTTAAAGCTATGCTTTCCTGCGTCTGCTTTATTTCGGTATAGTATCCGTATGTGCGGACGGGTTCAGTTCCATCGGTGCGAACGGGGAACGATGTATTATATGAACCGTGATAATCGGTTTGATAAACGTTGATTACGTTTGGGTCAATAGTATCATCTACGGTTACGTCATACATAGAACCGCCCCTAATACCCATTCTACACGTAGACGTTTCAGTTATTTGTCCCAAATCAACAACTATCTTTGCACCCGCAGAAGTCCATGCTTTAGTATAGTCAAAGATATTGGTTACTGCTGGTAACGAACCCCAACCCGAACCGGACATCTCAAACGTTAAGTTCATAGAAAAACCGCCATCGTGAGTACCATATGAAGGTTTTCCGTATCCCGCATCAAGAGGCCTACTTATTTCAACCCTTGTTTTGTGGTAAACCGGAATACTTATAACCAACGGGAAAAACTTATTATTGTCCCATCCTCTTAAATCTATTCGCTTTGATATATGCCTATTGGTGGTACTATTAATAACACTAATATCACCAACAACAGACGTGATACTTTTTTCGGTCTGTTCGATACGTGAAGCAAGTCCGGTAACACGTCCATCAACGGTATTTATCTTTTCAACGGTGGATGTTATCTTACCTTCGACTACACTAATTTGACTATTGGTATATTCAGCGCCTTTGTAAACTGCATCCTGAAAATTGGGACTCCATGCGGTTGCAATTTCACCCGCTTCTACTTTAAAGTCTTTTACCCATATATAAGCCCAATCAATTCTTTCTATATCAACAAAATTATATACATCCTTTTGTTCCTCTGTATTTTTTGTTACGTTAAATGTATGCTTGAAATAACTCCATTGGTTATCTGCTGTTGATTTAACAATTACGTTTTCAGAATCACACACATCAATAGTAAAACCAACTGGGGTATTTTGACTACCTTTAATCCATCCGGAAACGGTATACTTACCGGGGATAGGCGGGATAATATTAGGTATCCGCATAGCTCCTCCATTACCTTGTGAACCAACCAAATAGAAACCATGCAGAGACATTTGCCTTTCAATAGTAGGAGATGGATATAAAGTATTAAGCGTTGAACTTGTGTAACTATACAAATTGTTAGCACCTATACCCAAATTTTCTACCTTAGTTTTAACGGATAGCTCGATTTTTCCCGGTATAGCCGCTAACTCGGTAGCAATATTACTAAACTCCTGTTCGATGCTCTTTCCATTTCTCAGAATGAAAATACCTTTCAGGAAACAGTTCATCGCATACAGGCCGTATCCGGAGGGTTGGAAGTCAGCCGGAAAGTCTGTATCTGTCATGCCATCGAGACAACCGAGTATAACCTTTGATTTGCCGGCCAAAGACGTGGAGTTTACCCCGTCCAGTACAGAAATGCGCGGTTTGCCATCTTCCGAAGCGGTGAGATACAAAATACCCTGTCTGTTCGGATTCGTGAGGTTACCCATCTGAACCAGATCATCACCAACGGCCGGAGTTGTACCATTTGGAAAAACGGATTTAAGTATGAGAATCGAATCATCATTAACCGAGGCAACCGGAACCCAGTAGTATTTAACGTGTCCGGATGTGTAGACCTGACAACGTACCAAGTCATCAGCGACAAACATCATGTCGCCCTCTATACCTAAAACATAGTAAGCCGGATCGCCGGACGTTTCCGAAACGGACTTAACACGCCCGTTGGCGGATGAAATTACCAGACCGCCGTTAACCGCACGAACTTTCGAAATGATAAGTTCAAAAATGGTCATGGCCTTACGGACTACGGCATTATCTATTTCAAGGTTCCAATCCCCATTGATAGCCTTGTATAGCTTCATTCCTTCACCCATCAGTCCGGGGATGAATCTTTCTGAACTGATATAGTCCTTGACTATGGTTTGAAACAGGGTTGCGACGTGCTCAACATTCAGATCGTATGTTTTTGCAAGTGCCTGAACGAGTAAATTTAAAGTATGCGTGTCACCTTTAGCCCAAATATCCGCGCCTGTTGAAATATTCCCTTCCGAATCAAGTGTGCCAACATTGGCCGAACCGGTTACTTCCAATGTAGCGGCCTTAACTTTCATCCGAGCAACTAAAGATTGCAATTCCGTGTCGCCACTTTCGTTGATAAATGTAAGCCCATCACCAACAAACAGCCCTTTCAGGAAAGTGATAGGCTCTTTAGCTATATCCGCTTTTACCTTGCTTAAATAAAGATCATCTATCTTCTTCAAAGCCTCTTTAATCGCTGCATCTATCTCCTTCAAAATGCGGAGCGAAGAAAGCGTATTATCATCGGTTAACTCTGTGGCGGTATCCGATGAAGCAATGATACGCGAACGAATCTCTAACAGCGTTCGGAGCGATGACAGTACGTTGCTATCGGTAAACGACTTTGTATCGGTAGCCTTTACAATGTCAATTGAAGCACCTCCACCGCCTCCGCCGTTAACAGTAACGCCGCCAGCCGTCCGGGTGATAACAGCCCCAGCCGGATAGTTCTTTGACCGGGGTTTCGCAGGAATGGATGTAGTTTTAATCTTTACGTCTTTCATGTCTCTATCATAATACACCGGAACTGCTCCATCTTATAATCGATACTTCCTCCGGCATTAATGAATATCTTATTAACCAGAGATTTGTCCGACAGTCTGGAAATAGGAGTTAAACCAATCGTTTCTTCTATTTCTTGTGTTAGCTTGATACGAGTAGTGCTATATCGATTGATTATACGCTGGATTAAATGCTCCTCCGGACGAATAGCCCTGTCAACCAGTACCGAATACAAATTATCACGAAGATAGTCCTCTCCTATCATCACTTTCGAATAGCATGCCCCATCATTGTTGTAACTGGATATTTTAAACTCGATTTCGTCTAATTCGTTAATGTAGTCTTCGTTAACGACATTTTCATAATAACGGTCTGTATTGTCGGTAGTCTTTTCGGCCTCGGTGCTCTTTCCATATTTAAAGGAAAAGTCTTTTAACAAGAATCCATTTATAAAAATAGCATTATGTATTTTAGATGCGTAAAGAGTAAATTCAAGCTCGCCATATAATAGGGTATCAATAGGGATTATTACGCCTGAAACACCTTTATATGGCATATATATTGTTTTTTGGTTCTCAATGGATACATAATCTAATCGGGCTTTGTTATTCTCTTCGGAGGCGGGAAGTCTAAAAAAATAATTGGGATTTGCAGACCATGCGAATGGGGCCAATCCGTTAGTACTGCCATAATATTTATTACCGATCCGTAATTGGCAAGCAGCCAACGGCATGTACGTGCCCCGGCTATTGTCCCAAGGAATCAAATCCATATCCGCTATCGTCTTATAGCTTCCAGATACAGCAAAGGCCCCTGATTCGTACACTGAGGACGCACCTTTAAAATCCATTATCTTTGTTAAGAGTTCCAGCCCGCCTATCATTGATAAGTCACCGACAGCACCCAAACACCTGGCTTGTATAACATTTGTAAACGAATAGTCTGAAATATCCGGCTTACCGTCCACTATTTTATAATTGCAGTACCTTTCCTGTATTCCTCCTATAAGTTTATGCGCATCATAAGCACGTAACTCTAAATCGTCATTGGTGATAACCGTATCGCCATCATACAGATACATGTTCCAGTTTTTCGGATAAAGAAACTGACGGTAACATTTTCTATCTTTATTCGTATTTAAACGTGACGAAAGAACTTTTGCATCTTCGTAACTCTCTTCCGGAAGTAAATTCCCAACCGGATAGTTACTGTCTTTTACTGTTACTTTATTATAACCGCCCAAAATATCGAGCGTATGATTATCGCCGCTAAAGCCAACTTTTTGGACGTTGATAGTAAATCCTCTCACGGTTGCATATGCGGAAAAGTCCAACGCATACTTATAGTAATCGCCTGCATGATCCACATCTACGAAGTAAAGATCACCCCTCCAATCCACACAAGTCCAATTGAGGAATTTGCATATCTCTTCAAGCACCTCTTTTAGTTTCATTGGCTTGTCATCTTCATCAAAGAAATTCTGTTCACTTATCATCATGTCCTTCAGAACATTTGTCCAAGCCGTATAATTCGATTTATCCTTTGCGTAAACATGTGGAATATATACGTTTGAATAACAGCCTCGAGATTCAGAGACACAACGGGTTAATAATTCCCATAAAGTTACAAACCCTCTTTCTGTCCCGTTTTTGGGTTTATAATCGATATACTCCAAAGCGGACATGGCGCTGACGCATTCAAGTTCCAATTCGAATATAGTACTGCTATAATCTTGTGTGTACAACTCCGGCTTGATAAAGCCACACCACGTTACCACGCCATCACGCTTAAATGTTACACGGTATTGCTGATAAGCTGTGGAAAACAAACTTTGCAAATAATCCGAACCTACTATCCGGATATTGGCCGTACTGAACCTGGACGGGACGTATAAGAAATCATCATCATCGATATCTACAGTAAATGGATTTCCAGCCCCCACTAATTCAGTAGGAGCCCCCACATACCCTTCTTTCTCTATTTCTATAATGCAAGATTTATTCCGGAGACTTGCAAAAGGAATCGTATAAATCAATCCGTAGCTCATAATGGTTTCTTTCCTTGTTTTTTTAATGTGTTATTTATGGAGAGCAGAATATCCGGTCCGAGCACCTTGGCTTTCCCAAATTCTATTTGGACCCTATTTGAACTCCCCAAATTACCAGAGTTGATAGCATCAAACAAATTAGATTGCTGGGTCATATTCAAAATCATTTCCCCTTTATTCAGACGCGCCAATCCTTTATCTCCAAAAGATGTGCCCCCTAAATAGATCCCCCCTGAATTAAATCCGGGAGCGCTAATTCTCGCTGCTTCTATCATAGCCATCATTGTCGCTATTTGTCCCGCCGCCAGAGCCGCCCCGACAAAAGGTATTCCCGCATAAGCCGCTGTACTCTTCGATGCCATTTCTGTAACAGCCGCCGCACTTTTCTTCTGACTATTTTCTAATTCCATTTTTGTCGCTACCTCATCTGCGGCTATTTTAACAACTGTTCCTGCAACCGTTCCTGCTGTACTTTTCTCAAGTCCTTGCTGTGCCTCCTTGGCGCCAGCCAACTTTTTAGCCAAAACTGATATATTCTCAATAGTACGAACTATAGACGTAAAAGAATCAATCGTATTTATCATTGCATTCCAAATGGCCATGATTTTCTCCCATCCCGTTGCATCTATATCATTCATCACATCACGAAGGCTCGTAAAGGCCGATACGACACGATCGGAGCTTGTAGCGATATCCTTGGTCCCTGAGTAAAGCGATTCATCCAGCTCCTTAGTGAATTTTTTCACGTCTTCTTTTACTTTAGCTAATTTCAAAGCCTCCTCCAAAGTAGGGACATTGGCTATCGCATTTGACAGTTCATCCGAAAGTTCCTTACCTACTTTCTTTGCCTGTTCCTGTAATTCTTTTGCGTATTCCTTTGCTTTATCAAGATTCTCAGAGGCAACATCCACTTTTGATTTTTTATAATCAAAAGTGGTATCGCGTGATTTCATCTTCACGGATGGGATATGTGATATCGCCTGATCCAGCATGTCCTTGATAAAAGCATCAGCCCTCTCACCGATTCCTTTAATGCTTGCGGCAGACTTAGCGGCCTCAACCGATAGCCCCGCAAGATTTTCATTGAAAGCCTTTTGAGAGATAAGTCCTTTTGAAAGCAAGGTTTTATTTTCTTTAACCTTATCATTGTACTCCTTCTGCACCTTCTCCATCTCTGCGGCCGCCTCATCATATAAAGGATGATCAATAACATCCTGAAGCATTTTGAGATATTTGCTATTAAGTATCTCTTTGTCACCTGACGCTTTGGCCTCTATCAACATCTTCCTCCTGAGTTCATCGACAGCTTTATAATATTCCGACTCCGACATCTTCTCGACTTCCCGGCGGGCATCCAATTCCCTTAAGGATTTAGCGTATTTCTCTTCGGCCTTTTGAAGTTCCGTCTTTTTAGAATCAGGTTCAGGAGGTGTAGAATCAGCTGTAGCCACAGAATTAGCAATCTCCTTGCCTAATCGACCTTTAGCGTCTTTTAGTATCTTGGCGTGTTCGATAAATGCATTCAAGTCATCTTTAAGCCCGTTTTCCCAGCCTAAAGCATCTTGGGTATGCACACCGTATTTCTTTTTAAATCTTTCCTCTTTTACTAAATCCCCGCGAGCCATCGCCCAGTCCGGAGCCATACTTCGTATCGTTTTGCCATTATATGATTTACCACCAATCTTTCCTAATTCATTTTCGCTATCAGCCACCTCTTTAGCAGCCAGTTCGGCTCTTGCTGCACTTTCTAATAATGATATACGCTTTTCAATAACTTTGTTAACGTCTTGATTAACACTCAATTCAGTCCCTAAAATCCCATTTATCTGGGCTAAAATTCTTTTCTTATCTGATAATGTGACATTGGTCTTATTGTATTCCTCTTGCAGAGCGCGAATCTTGATTACTTCAGGAGTTTTTGAGGGAACATCATTCATTCGTTTCTGATATTCATCGAATAACCCTTTTATACGCTTTGACTCCCGATAGGCATTATACAATTTAGCGACTACAGCCCCAATGACCGTCAATATAGCCGTAGGAGCCATGGATATCAGGGTTGCCCTAATCGACATGGCGGCCTTAGAGAACGCCATTTTAATGGAGGCAGAAGTTCTCTGTGCTTTCCACGCTATTTCATTGAATTTTTGGCCGGCATCTTTAGCCGCCCGGCGTGCAGCGGATTTAGCAGCCAACTCAGCCCGGGATATCGACAGAAGTATTTTATTCACCAACCGGCTTGTTACCATAACCATGATGGCGGCAACCGTATAGGTAATTACCGATCTTATATTGTCAGCCGCCACCTTTACCGCGTTCGTTAGCCAATCGATCAAGGCTTTATATTTGCTCTGTACTTCCGTTCCATTCACGAATTCAGTGAATGCATTCTTAAGCCGGTTCACGGAAGTTTCCAAATTATCCGTATCTACGTTGGGAATCATCTTGTCAAGAGCCTCAGCAAACTTAGGAAGAACATCTTTACTCATTAATTTGCCCTGCTTTAACAACTTGTCAAGCCCCCCTACCGATACCCCTGCGGCTTTTGCCATAGCTTGCAGAGCGATAGGTAGGCGCTCTCCCATTTGTAAACGAAGCTCCTCTGAACTAACCTTTCCCTTGGACATCATTTGAGATAATGCCAGAAAGACGCCGTTGCTATCTTCCGCACTCATCCCAAATGCGGTTACTGCACGGGACACAGACTCAAATATTTTCCGCTGATCCATCATAGACATGCCCGATATGGAAGCGGCAGCCGTAAACTTAGCGTAATTCCCGGTCAACGCGTTGATCTCAATACCATATTTCTTCGCCATGTCCAGCAAAAAACGCTGGTTATCGGCGAACTGGGCCATGCTACCGGATACATTCTTCAAAGCATTGGTAACCCGGCTGGTTTCCCTGGCAACATCGATCAGACGGGATACAAAGTTGCTCAACCCCAATCCACCGGCACCCAGTGCCGCCGCAAAAGTTAAGACCTGCATCTGCATCACTCTTAGACCGTTTTTAACGGAATTCGTACCTCTCTTGAAGTTTTCAGTCAGGAGGTTTATCGCAATCGAAAATGATAATCTACCTGCCATACTATTTATTTATTAGTTTCTTACCCTCTTTCATAAACTGTTCGAAGCGGTCTATATCTTCATTTATTGCTCTTTCCGCTTCCCTGGCCGCCTCTACTTCCTCCCATGGGAATGTTATCAGGTCCATAGCCCCGTTTTTCATCTTCTTGGAATCAATATGCGGCAACATGGTAAAGAATGTCCATAACCGGCTGGCTTCCATCTCTTCTTTACGTTTACGTTCATAGGCTTCAATATACATGGGCAAATCACACAACTCCATTTCCTCCAATGCATATGTAGCATCCAGACCGGACATGATAAGCGTTGACACGATATTGCCTATCATCCCCGGAGTGGTATCGGAATTGATCTTATCTGTACCAGCTCGTTTATTTTGAAACTGGGCCAATACAGACATCCTATTTTCCAAAGACAATACCATCTCACGAACCAATTTCCGGTTGGATAGTGTCTTTTTAAAAACATCAAACGTATATACTTCTCCTTTAGCAACTATTGTGGAGGTATATAACAATGCGTTTACATCCTCTTTATCTGAATAGTCCATTAAAGAAAATGATTTACCCCTGAGTTGTTCCCAGCGGATAACAGCCTTTATTGTCAATCTTGCTTCCATCCAATTTATTAATTAAAAAGGCGGCCATCTACGGACCGCCTTCGATATTCATCATTAT
>OJZH01000250.1_pt1 | contig 12991 bp, 7 predicted proteins | sample 1611841 | NCBI WGS metagenome assembly OJZH01 (sample SAMN04436774, study PRJEB24849) | human gut metagenome | biome: human gut; feature: NICU; material: stool | host: Homo sapiens | place: USA: Saint Louis, MO | collected 2011-05-01
GTTTGAATATCATGGGACAAATACGATCCGTTTTAAGATGAAGGATTGGATTCGCTTGACACGTGCGAACCGTGGAAAAGCCTTTTTTGTTACGATCGCCACGAAGATAGGTGATGAGTGGACTAAATGGGCACCATTCTCTGTCTATATCAGTGATCAAGCGATCGACTCTCATTTAGTATACCGTTTGATAGAGCCGGGATACGAGAAATGGCATATTGTGGGTATTTATCAGCGGAATTTGGAGTCGTTTGACGAACAGCCGATTATCCGTAACGATATGACCGGCTATAATTGTATGAACTGCCATTCGTTCTGTATGGGAGATCCGGGGCAGATGATGTTCCATATGCGTGCGGCGAATGGGGGAACTTATATTGTCCAAGACAAGAAAATCAGTAAATTGAATACGAAAACGAATGGGACGATCAGTAATATGACGTATCCTTTCTGGCATCCTTCCGGGCGCTATATCACCACATCGGTAAATGATATCAAACAGTTTTTCCATTCCGTGAAAGAGAAAAAGATGGAAGTGTTCGACTTGGAGTCCGATGTGGTGGTGTATGACGTGAAAAACAAAGAAATCCTTTCGAAAGCCTCATTGATCACAAAAGATGCATTCGAGACTTTCCCCGCGTTCTCTCCGGATGGTAAATGGCTTTATTTCTGTACGGCCCCGGCCCAGAAGATGCCGGAGAATTATGATAAGGTACGTTATAATCTCTGCCGTGTCGCGTTCGATCCGGATCGTGGCGAGATCAGCTTCCCGATCGATACGTTGGTACATGCGGATAGCTTGAGCTATACATTTCCCCGTATCTCTCCCGATGGGCGTTTCCTGATGTACACGGAAACCGCTTATGGGCAGTTCCCTATTTGGCACCCGGATGCGGAGATCCGGATGATGGATTTGGAGAATCGGACAGCGATGGATATGTCCGCGTTGAATAGCCCGGATACGGATAGCTATCATTCTTGGAGTAGTAATAGTGATTGGGTCGTATTTAGTAGCCGCCGGGATAACGGTTTATATACTTTACCTTATATTTGTTATATAGGGAAAGACGGTAAGCCTTCGAAACCGTTCTTATTGCCTCAAGAAGATCCGGATAAGTATGACTATCAGTTGTATTCCTACAATATTCCGGAATTGACGAAAGGCGCCGTAGAGGTCAGCCCCTATGAGATCCAGCAAGTAGCCGAGAAAAATAAACCGGAGCAGGTTCGGTTTAAATGACCGGATCTATTTATATTCGCGTATAAATAAGAGATAAGATGACAAAAGATATTATAGCCGAATCTGTACAAAATGATTTACGGTATTTGCAATTGTTGGCACGGAGTTTCCCGACGATCGCGGATGCCAGTACGGAGATCATTAATCTGGAAGCGATCTTGAACCTACCGAAGGGTACGGAGCACTTCTTGAGTGATTTACATGGCGAGGATCAAGCCTTTAGCCATGTGCTGAGAAACGCTTCCGGTGCCGTAAAGCGCAAGGTGAACGAGATTTTCAGTAATACGCTCCGGGAATCCGAGAAGAAGGAGCTTTGTTCCTTGATTTATTATCCAGAGGATAAGCTGGAACTGATCAAGAGTCAAGAGCAAGATCTGGAAGATTGGTACCAAGTGACCTTGAATCAATTGGTACGTGTTTGCCGGAACGTGTCCTCCAAATACACCCGTTCGAAAGTACGTAAGGCTTTACCCAAGGAGTTCTCCTATATTATTCAGGAGTTATTGCACGAGTCTTCCGTAGAGCCGAATAAATCCGCTTATGTGGATCAGATTATTTGTACGATCATCTCCACGGGACGTGCGGACGATTTCATTATCGCTATGTGTAACTTGATCCAACGGTTGACAATCGACCTGTTACATATCATCGGCGATATTTACGATCGGGGTCCGGGCGCTCATCTGATCATGGATATCCTTTGCGATTACCATAATTTCGATGTTCAATGGGGTAATCATGATATCTTATGGATGGGAGCCGCTTCCGGTAATTTGGTAAGTATCGCCAACGTGATTCGTATGTGTTTACGCTTTGGTAATATGGCTACCTTAGAAGATGGATATGGCATCAATCTTTTGCCGTTGGCCACTTTCGCGATGGAGGCGTACGGGGATGATCCTTGTGCGTTATTCATGCCGAAAACAAAGTTCGCCGATAATGCAATGGATGAGAAGACCACCCGTTTGATCGCCCAGATGCACAAGGCGATCACCATCATCCAGTTCAAGCTGGAGGGTGAGATCATCCGCCGTCGTCCGGAGTTTGAGATGGATGACCGGATGTTGTTGCACCATATCGATCTGAAGCGGGGAGTGGTTCATATCGATGGAAAGGATTATACGCTTAAAGATACTAACTGGCCTACTTTAGACCCGAAAGATCCGTATCGTCTTTCTATTGAGGAGGAGGATTTGATCCGAAAGATCTTGCATTCTTTTGAGAGCAGCGAGAAGATGAAAAAGCATATGCGTTGTTTCTTCCGGCATGGGGGAATGTATCAGGTTTGTAATTCCAATTTACTGTTTCATGCCTCTATCCCGATGAATCCGGATGGGACGTTTAAGTCAGTACGTATCTTGGGGCAGGATTATAAGGGCCGTGCTTTGTTGGACCGTGTAGACCAACTGATCCGTACGGCTTATTTCAAGACCGGGGAGCAGGAAGAAGTGGAATATGCGCATGATTATATCTGGTATCTTTGGGGCGGCAAGGACTCTCCGTTATTCGATAAAAGCAAGATGGCTACTTTCGAGCGTGCCTTTATCGAAGAGGCCGAGACTCATAAGGAGGAAAAAGGCGCTTATTATACGTTACGAGAGCAAGAGGAAATTTGTGATAGGATATTGGATGAGTTTGGGGTGACCGGTATGCATCGGCATATCATCAACGGACATGTCCCTGTCCGTTCCAATCAAGGTGAGAATCCCATCAAGGCGAATGGCAAGATGTTAGTAATCGATGGCGGTTTCTCCCGTCCGTATCATTTGGAAACCGGTATTGCGGGCTATACATTAGTATATCACTCCCGTGGTTTCCAGCTTGTGCAACACGAACCCTTCGAATCCCGGGCGAAAGCGATCGAGGAAGGCTTGGATATCAAATCCACCACGATCGTGGTAGAATTAAGCTCCCATCGCCAGATGGTGAAAGATACGGATAAGGGTGCGGATCTTCAAAGCCAGATCAAGGACTTGGAGAAACTGCTTTATGCGTATCGGAATGGGTTGATAAAGGAGAAGGAGAGGATGGAAAGATAGATTCCTTACGATTTTTCTTGCTAAATATAAGATGAAAGAGGCCTGAGCTTATCAGACCTCTTTTCTTTTTAGGAATTTAGACATAGTTTGACGTGTTGTTTCAGTTTAACGATAGTCCATCTAGAACTTTTCCTTTAACAGCGCCAGATTGGGCAAAGGCCGCTGTCATGCAAAGAGACATCAACACTGAAAGTATCGCTACCTTACAGCGTCTGAAAGAATCAAAAGTTTTCTTTCGTTGCATAATTACTTAATTTTTAGGTTAACAATCATTGAATTCACAAACACAATTGAGAATTTTCGAGGCAAATATAACTTATTTTTTTAAAATAAGCCATGTTTATATAAAAAACATTACCGCAATTCTGCATGTTTCATTAAATCAATTGATTTGTTTAGGTGTTCAACATGTGATACTCAGATGCAACCAAGCATACTTCAATGATACCATATCCTTATTTTCTACAAGAACAATAGCGAACTTATCATGAATCAACAAAATAGGAAAAATGTCGTTCTAGGCAATAGTTCTAGATGAACTTGGTGAACCCATCATCGGTGCGAACATCGTGGAAAAGGGTACTACCAATGGTACGATTACCGATATTGACGGTAATTACACGCTTACGCTTAACGACTTGAAAAAAGCCGTTCTTCAATTTTCATTTATTGGTTATAACACTTTAGAGGAAGGGGTTAAAGGACGTAAGACTGTTGAAGTTAAATTGGCTCCTTCTGTGGTAAACTTAGGCGAGGTTGTCGCTATCGGTTACGGTACGCAGACTCGTAAGGAAATTACAGGATCTGTAGCAAATGTTTCGGAGGAGAATTTTAATAAAGGTATTACTCGTGATGCGTCCGATTTGTTGCAAGGTAAGGTAGCCGGTTTGACGATTACATCTGGCTCGGGCGACGTGACCCGTAGCTCCCAAATCCGTTTACGTGGTACATCAACCTTGCAGAATGACCAAGGCCCAATGATCGTGATCGATGGTGTTCCGGGTGGTGATATGTCCACTGTATCTCCTACGGATATCGAGTCTATCTCCGTATTGAAGGATGCCTCTTCTGCGGCAATCTACGGTTCTCGTGCGGCCGGTGGTGTTATTTTGATTACGACTAAGAGAGGCTCCGGATCTAAAACACAGATCAACTATGATGGTTATGTGACCATGGATATGGTAGCTAACAAACCTGATATGTTAAATGCTTCTGAATGGAAAGCGCTAAATAAAGAGCTAGGTAAGGATATAAGTGTATTCGATGGCTATAATAATGACACTGATTGGTTTGATGAAGTTCTTCGTACAGGAGTTTCGCAAAATCATTCTATTTCAATGTCCGGTGGAGGTTCAAAGAATAATTATCGTGCGTCTTATACTTATTTGGATCGTACTGGTATTGTTCGTGATAACTGGATGAAACGCCATAGTTTCCGTTTCCAGTTCCAACAACGCGCTATTAATGACCGTTTGCGTATTGGTTTAACCGGTGCTGCAACATTGACAGACATGCAAATGCCGTTCCAAACAAACTTTATTTACGCATATAATATGTCTCCAGTTTTGGCTCCGTTTAATGAAGATGGTTCTTACTTTATTCGTAATGATGGTTATGATCAAGGTAACCCTGTACAGAACCAGGATCAGAACTATAAAAAGAATAGTAATGTGTATTTTTATGGTCAGGGAGATCTTCAGTTTGATATTATTGATGGATTGAATGTTAAGGCTAATTTATATAAAAGTCGTTTCTCTAATGATTATAGTGAATGGCAGGATCCTGCTAACCGTATTGGTGTTGATGCTGGTAATGGTTTGGCTATTCGGCGTTCAAGAGCATGGAACCGCGAATTAATGGAGTGGACTTTGAATTATAATAAAGCTTTTGGTTCGGAAGAACAACATAAAATTGATGCGATTATAGGTTATTCATGGGAGGATAATCAGTACTCTAGTCATGAGGCAAAGGTCTTAGACTTCGCTGTTAGTTCAATGGGTGCTAATAATTTGCAAACAGGCAATAAATTGGATGTAGGTAATGTAAAGTCTGATAAAAATGATTATAAATTGATCTCTATGTTTGCTCGTGCCCATTATAGTTATAAAGAGCGTTATATGATTACAGCGACAGTTCGCCGAGATGGCTCCTCTAAGTTTGGAGCTAATAACAAATGGGGTACATTCCCTTCAGTTTCCGCAGCTTGGGGTATTTCAGAGGAAGCTTTTATGCAAGATGTTAATTGGCTTACGGATTTGAAATTACGTGCAGGTTATGGTATAACAGGAAATCAAGATGGCTTACAACCTTATAAATCAATTGAGCTTTACGAGGCAAAAGGTACATACTATAGTGATGGCTCTCAATTGACCGCATTTAGGGTTTCACAGAACGCTAATCCTGACTTGAAATGGGAGTCTACTGCGATGTTTAATGTTGGTATCGATTTTCAATTATTTAATGGACGTCTTGGTGGTACGATAGAATACTATGACAAGAAAACTTCTGATATGTTGTATCGTTATAAAGTACCTACTCCAACGTACGTATATAGTACAATTCAAGCGAATGTGGGTGACATGAGCAATAAGGGTATTGAAGTTATGTTGAATTTGGATGTTATTCGTAATAAGACTTTCAATTGGAATACTTCTATTAATCTATCTCATAACAAGAACAAGATCACGAAGCTGTCTAATGACTTGTATTCAACAAGCCGTATTTATACAGGAGATCCTTGGATCAGAGGTGCTTCGGGTGTGACTTCGCATGTAATTGAAGAAGGTCGCCCGGTAGGTCAGTTCTTTATGCTGAAATGTGATGGTATTGATGAGAATGGTAAGTATATCATCGAAGATATCAATGGTGATGGACAGATAACGGATGATGACCGTACATATGTAGGTGACGCTCAACCTGATTTGACATTCGGATGGAATAACTCGTTCTCATGGAAAAATTGGGATGCTAGTTTCTTTATACGTGGAACAATCGGTAATAAGGTTTTGGATAATCCACGTGCAGCCTATGCGAATAATACTTATTTGAGCGGTGCAAATGCGATGAATGATGAACTTACTTATAAATTGCGTGAGAACTCTCGTGTATGTTCTTATTATGTAGAAAATGGCTCATTCGCTCGTTTGGATAATATGTCTATCGGATACACATTTAATACTAAAAAGATTGACTGGTTAGACAAAGCACGTATTTATGTTGCCGCCCAGAATTTATTCGTGATTACAGGTTACAAAGGATTGGATCCTGAGGTAGAACTGTTCCGTGGTCAGGCAAGTGATGATGATGCTGGCTTGTCTCCGGGTATTGAACCTCGTGATTACATGCCGAAATCTCGCTCATTTACATTTGGTGTTAACTTAACATTCTAATAAAAATAAGGAAAATATATTATGAAACGAAAAACTATATTATCATTTCTTACTGGTGCGGCTTTACTATGTTCTATGCCGTCCTGTATGAATTTGGACGAGGAAGTATACGATAAACTACCTGCTGAAAATTTTGGCAATACAACTACTGAAATTAACGCCTTGGTTGGTACGGTTTATAATACGTTAAAAAAATATTCCGGAGACTATATGATCCTCGCAGAAAATTCTGGTTCGTCAACAGTGAACGTAACTCGTAATGGAGGTGACTGGTATGATGGGGGACAGTACCGTGAAGTTTATATGCATACATGGACTGCGAATACTAGTTGTGTAAAAAGTTGTTGGAGTATAGGTTCGGAATGTATTGGTACGTGTAATGCGACAATCGAGGTTTTGAAAAATTCAACTTTATTGAGTGATGCGGAGAAAACATCTAAAGTTGCGGAAATTCGTGGGGTCCGGGCTTTCTGGATTTATTCAATGATGGATTTCTTTGGAAATATTCCATTGGTTGTTGATTATAATGATAAGGAATTACCAACTTGCAAATCTCGTCAAGAGGTATTTGATTGGCTGATAACAGAGTTGAATGCTTTAGCTACAGAAGCTCCTGATTACGATACAAAAAAATATGGAACTTTTACTAAAGGGACAGCTTATACGATTTTAGCTAAGATGTACCAAAATGCGGAGGCTTGGGGTGTTAATATCTCCGAGAATGCTAACAGTAAAGTTATAGAATACTGCGATAAGGTAATGGCAATGCCATACATATTGGAGCCTAATTGGAAAACAAACTTTGATCCCAATAATAATACTTCTAAAGAAGCTATCTTTGCGGCGTCTTATTCAAGTACAGATACAGAGGATCAAAATGTTCTTTATAGACGTACGTTGCATTATAAGCAAGGTTTGGCTCTAGGAGCTAGTATTAGTGTTTGGAATGGCATTTGTGCTCAGCCAGACTATGTTAAATTATTCAATGAGGATGATCCTCGTTATGAAGGTACTTATTTAATCGGCCAACAGTATGATATCTCAACCGGGGAAAAAATTATTACAGACGAGAATCGCCCGCTGGATTATACTGTAGATATTAGTATTATTCCGGGTTCTGAATTGGATGGAACTAAGTGGGGAGCTGTTTATCAAGACCAAGGAGCTCGTTGTCAAAAATGGACGTATGAGAAATCTTTATCTACGGCAATGGAGAACGATTTCCATCTATTTCGTTTAGCGGATATTTATTTAATGAAAGCAGAAGCTTTGCTTCGTAGTGGAGGTAGTGTTGCTGAAGCGACAAATTTAGTCAATGCTATTCGTGAACGTGCTTATGGAAATAACACCCATAATTATTCAACCATAACGTTGAAGGAGGTCCAATTGGAGCGCCGTTTAGAGTTGGCTTGGGAAGGTTTTTCTCGTCAGGATGATATTCGTTTTGGCTGTTTTACTAAAGGAATGTGGACTGAATCCAATTGTGAAAGAAAAACAGATGATTATTTAAAAATATTCCCTGTTTCTCAAGACGCATGGCAAACCAATCCAAACTTGGTTCAGAATCCGGGTTATGCAAGTTTCTAAACAGGAATCTTAGATGAGGCGTAAGCTTCATCTAAGATCATTAAAATTAAATATTATGAAAAAGGTAATTTATTTTGCGTTAGCTTCCTTCGCTGATCCTGTTGTTAATATAGTAGATGAGGCTCGTGTGATTTACAATGTGGAAGGTTGGTATGAGGCGTCTACCGGATCTTCTACTTTCTCAATTGGAAGTAATTTGCATATTCCTGCAGGAACAACGGCGATTTCTGTTTATATTACTTCTCCAGTACTTACCTCCTATACATTTACATCAACTATTAAGGACTTGATTATAGGTTCTTCAAATAATCATGTAACCTTGAATTGCGCAGGTACAGGATTTAGTAGTATAATTGGAACGAGTATTGATGTAAGTGGCTATTGTCCGGCAACAGGGCAGAATGAGACTTTTCATATAGCCTTTTTGCCCTCTTTTTGATATTAGTAAATTAGATGCATAAATAAGAGGTTGTCTCATAAAAGTGAACCCGATAGATTGGGGGTTAAATTAAACATTCTATATTTTTAATGGGCTCGGTATTCTATCGGGCTCATTTTTATACTAGTTGATATATTTCTTCAAGTTCTTGTGTCCGTGTTGCGATTTGTTATGCTCTTTTAAAGAAGCTAGCTTTATTTTGACTGACTATACCTACATTTTCTGGTTCTTCTTTAATTTAGTAGAAGAGCTAGTTGAGTCGTAAAATGTGTTTGTGAAATATGTCTGGTATACAGTTGATTAAGTCACTCGTAAAAGGCTTTCCAAGTGATTAGTTATTCACTTCCCAAGCCGTAAGCTAACGGCTAGGTATAGCCGTTAGTTATTCACTCGACAAGCCGTTAGTTATTCACTTCAATAGCCAAAAATAGTGTGCTTCTCAACGACCAAAGCATCTCCTTTTGAGAGAATGGAACTGTAAGCAAAATATTGAAATGAATGACTTGATCGAGTTTTATCGAACCAAAACAACAGACAGACGCATTCGTTTGTGAACTAAACTTGAATAAATACATTTGCAAACATTGTGGTTGCTCTTTTTTCTAAATATTAGTGCTTATTGCAAGGAATAGACTAACTTTGCCTACAACAAGTATAAAAGTTATCCAGTATATGAGTCAAGTGAAAGGAATTCCTTACGGAATATCAGATTTCAATCGAATAAGGAATGGTAATTTCTATTTCGTGGATAAAACGATGTACCTTCCGCTTATCGAGAAGATGCCTAGCTATCTTTTCCTGATCCGTCCGAGACGGTTCGGCAAGAGCGTATTCCTTAGCATGATGCGTACGTATTATGATATATTGCGTCAGGATGATTTTGATGCATATTTTGGAGATCTCTGGATTGGTACGCATCCAACCGGTGAAAGGAATAAGTATCAGGTACTTTATTTCGATTTCTCTAAAGCGGGCTGTTCGATGCCGGGAGCGGACTTGATGACAAGTTTCAATGATTATTGCAGCTTAATCATTAATCAGTTCGCGCATGTGTACGCTGCTTTTTATGACGCGGATTTTAAGGAGACCGTCAAAAATATTGAAAGTGCCAAGTCTAAATTGGCTTACATAGAAATAAAAGCGAAGGAAAAGGGATATCCATTGTATCTCATTATAGATGAGTACGACAACTTTACCAATGTGATTTTGAGTGAGCATGGGCAGCAAATGTTTCATGACTTGACTCACGCCAGTGGTTTCTACCGGGAGTATTTCAAGCAATTCAAGGGAATGTTTGACCGTATATTCATGATGGGGGTAAGCCCTGTGACGTTGGATGATTTGTCGAGTGGATATAATATAGATTGGAATATCTCGGTAGATCCTCGTTTTAATGCTATGATGGGCTTTGACGAAACAGAAGTTCGTGAGATGTTTCATTATTATCAGCAAAACGATATGCTCAATGGGGACGTTGAGGCAATGATTGCGGAGATGAAGCCTTGGTATGACAATTACTGTTTCGCAAGAAAGAGCTTGGATGACGATCGGGTTTTCAATTGTGATATGACTTTATATTATTTACGTTGGCAAGTTGATTTTCATCGTGCCCCAGAAGAAATGGTCGATAAGAATATCCGAACGGACTATAGTAAGCTGAAGATGCTGGCACGTATTGATCGCGACTCCGTACAAGAGGGAGATCGTATGAGTACCATCGAAAAGATTGCTGCGGAGGGAGATATCTTCGTGGATTTGCATACTTCTTTCCCCGCTGAGCGAATAACGGATATAGATAATTTCCGTAGTCTACTTTATTATTATGGTTTGCTTACGATGTGTGGTACACGGGGAGATTTGATTAAAATGAGTATACCGAATAATTGTGTACGAGAGCAATATTTCGGTTTTCTTCGTGACTATTACCAAAAATATAGTTCTATTGATTTGCATTATTTGAATGTGATGTTGACCGACATGGCTTACGATGGCCGTTGGAAGCCTTTCTTTGAGAGCGTAGCTCAGGCGTATCGTGAAAATTCAGCCGTGCGTGACGCGATGGAAGGCGAGCGGAACCTGCAAGGTTTTCTGAAAGCCTATCTTGCTCTTGCCTCCTATTATTTGGTGGAGCCGGAACTGGAAATGAACTATGGGTATTGTGACTTTTTCCTTTTACCCGATAAGAAGCGCTATCCGGACGTGAAGCATAGCTATATCTTGGAATTGAAATATGCGACTCGTACGGCAACTGATGCCGAACTGGAGGTTCAAGCGTTGGAGGGACGAAACCAATTACTGCAGTATAGCGAAGATAAGATAGTACGCTGTTTGTCGGAAGGAACAACTCTGCATCGTTTGTTGTTGCAATTCCGTGGGTGGGACTTAGTACGTTGCGAGGAAGTATAACATAACTCCGCTTTTTTGTATACCTTCGCGCCATGAACAAACAAGCACTGCTTTTTTATCCGTTGTTGGGGGTGGTTCTTTTGGTGCTCTTTGTGGGAGGGCTGGCGTATGGGGCCGTACCGATTCCTTTGGATCACGTGATGGATATTTTACTGGGGAAGGGATCTGATAAGATCGCATGGCAGAATATCGTGTTGCAATCTCGTTTACCACAGGCGATAACCGCACTGTTGGCGGGGGCTTCACTGGCTACGAGTGGGCTGTTGTTGCAAACCTTATTCCGGAATCCGTTGGCCGGACCCTCTATATTAGGTATCAGTGATGGGGCTAATCTGGGAGTGGCCGCTATCATGTTGTATTTTGGAGGTACGCTGGGGCAGTTTACGGATTGGCCGATCAGCGGATATATGGCGGTGATTCTTGCTGCGTTCGTAGGGGCTTGCGTGATCTTGGGATTGATTATCTATTTCTCTGCGAAGGTGAAGAACAATGTCATGCTCTTGATTATCGGTATAATGATCGGCTATCTGGCCTCGTCGGTTATCTCTATACTGAACTATTATTCCTCGACAGATAGGGTACATGCTTTCGTGATGTGGGGACTGGGCAATTTCTCGGGGGTATCCTTGGAACAATTGCCTTTCTTCGGGACTTGCGCATTGATCGGGTTGCTGTTGGCTGTCTTGCTGATAAAGCCTCTGAATGCCTTGTTGCTGGGAGAGATGTATGCCGCTAATCTGGGCATACGGATCAAGCGGGCACGAATAGCCATCCTTTTATGTACGGGGATATTGACCGCTACGACTACCGCTTTCTGCGGACCGATCTCTTTTATCGGATTAGCGGTTCCGCATATCTCACGGCTGATGCTTGGTTCTTCCAATCATAAGATATTGGTGCCGATAACGATGTTGACGGGCTCCTGTATCGCCTTGCTTTGTAATTTATTGATGGTCGTACCGGGAAGCAACACGATTTTACCCTTGAATGCGGTGACACCTATGCTGGGTGCGCCGGTTATTATCTATGTAATCGTAAACCGGAAGAATATTCAATATTTTAATTAGTGGTTATGGAAAGGATTCCAGTTATAAGGACAAGAAATCTGAGTATTGGATATGTTTTGAAAGGTGGACACCTAAAGTTGGTGCATGATGCCCTCGACTTGAATTTATATCCGGGCGAGGTGACTTGCCTTCTCGGGTTGAATGGTGCGGGAAAGTCTACCTTATTGCGTACGCTGTGCGGCTTCCAGCCCTCTCTGGGGGGCGAGATCGAATTGAAAGGAAAGCCGTTGGCCTCTTACTCGCAAGGTGATTTTTCCCGGATGGTAGGTGTTGTTCTCACGGAGAAGACAAATGCCGGTGGAATAACAGTTTACGAGTTGGTCTCTTTAGGAAGACATCCCTATACCGGCTTTTTCGGACAATTAAGGCAGGAAGATCGTAGGATTATCGAGGAATCGCTTGCTGCCGCCGGTATCGCTCATAAGGCTTATAATTATGTGTCGGAACTTAGTGATGGCGAGCGTCAGAAAGCCATGATCGCCAAAGCGCTGGCACAGCAATGCCCCATCATATTGTTGGATGAGCCGACGGCCTTTTTAGATGTGACAAGTCGGATAGAGACTATGGTCTTGTTACATACTTTAGCGGTAGAGCAACAAAAAGCGATTCTGCTATCGACGCATGATCTTGATTTGGCGATCCAGCTGGGAGACTGTCTATGGTTACAGGAGAAAAGTCGCCCAATGGCATGTGGAACGCCGGAGGACTTGATTATGGGAGGAGCTTTCGAGACTTTCTTTAGCAAGGAAGGAATCGTGTTTGATCCGAATACCGGGAAATTGAATACGGCAGCTCCAACAAAGCTTATTGGGGTTGAGGGGGAT
>OJZH01000265.1_pt1 | contig 12070 bp, 8 predicted proteins | sample 1611841 | NCBI WGS metagenome assembly OJZH01 (sample SAMN04436774, study PRJEB24849) | human gut metagenome | biome: human gut; feature: NICU; material: stool | host: Homo sapiens | place: USA: Saint Louis, MO | collected 2011-05-01
GGAAGTCTCCAAGAACTTATATCCGGTAAATAAAGACAAATTCTTTTTCAGCCGCTCATCAAAACTCTCAACCCCTTCCGGTTGATTTCCCCAATCAGCGTCCGTATGCTCCACAAAATCCCTCATATTATGCAACCATGAAGGACTGTTCAAATGTTTCTGAACCTCGAAAACGACCAGTCGCTTTCCGGAACTCAACATATCCTTCAGGGATGGCCATCCGTTTTTCGTATCATACTCAAGTACATACTCCATCAAGCCTATTTCCTTAAAAGAGGATTCCAGCTCCATCTCTACATAGAAATCGAGGAAAAGCGTCATAACCTTAGTGGAGTCCGCATCCAAGGCCGTCTTAATGGCTTCCAATGATTCACTAAAAGGAGTAAACGTACCATCAGGTTTCCTTAGTAACAATACATTTGTCTCCGTATCCCGCTTCAAATAGAAATAAAAGCCTTCGATCTGCTTCCGCAATAACTCGTCCAAAGAAAGTTTTTCCGGGGAATTGGAGGATAGACAAGAATAATTAGATAGGATGTAGACGCTCTCGTTATATAAAAGACCGGCCTCTACATCCTCTTGACGTTGAGAAACCAGACGTTGTGCCGAAAGTAATTCCGGCAGGGTGATTATAAGGCTAACAATTAAACATATATAACGAAACCACGCTATCATCGTATACAATATCTTAATTATAAGATCATCCAAAAATAAAGCTTTAATATGACATGACAATGTTTTTAGATTATTATCTTCGCATCAAAATAAAGCGAAGTCATATGGACATACTAGAAATAACGCGAAAGCAAGATCCTCTACCTTTGAGCAAATATATACGGCAAGTTTCCCTCTATTTGAGCAGCGAACAGAAGAACAACAAGAACAGGCCTTCCAATCTCCCAACTATCATCTAGTGGCTTATCTGAAAGATAACCTCTTTATCGGCTTTATCTCATACTGGGATTTTAGCACCTATGTATATATCGAACATTTCGCCATTCATGAGAACTTTAGGGGACAAGGATACGGCGGTTTATTGCTGGAGGATTTTAATAAACGCCTGAATAAGATTATCTTATTAGAGATCTTCGAAAACCATTACAACCATTTCCATCCCCCTTACAGAAACACCTATCGAGGGCATGCGTTAATCATCCTGACAACAGAGAGGCAAATAACTGAGGATGAGTATATTCAATTCGGTTTCGACTTGCGGAATATTGTCATGGCAAATTAAGAAATAAATATAAAAGCCCCGATCGTTTCTTCGATCAAGGCTTTATTAAATCACCAAAAGCCGAAAATAATGAACTAAGGAGGACAACACCCTTCCTTTCGTAAATTTTCGCATACATCCCGAATAACCGCATATGGCTTTTTATCATAGCCACTGTCAAAAAATTTTTCCATGGCTTCGACTGTGTCCAGATAAAGCCATGCCCCTTTCTTCAAGCAAATCAATCTTACAAAACGAGCCTCTATTAGTTTCTCCAACTTCATATAGGCTAAAGTATCATAAAAATATTTCACCAAACGTCTCGCCTCGTCATACTCAAAGGCTTTCGGCAAATTATTTTTCATATCACTCTCCCATTGTTCCAACCGATATACCCCCCGCTTTATATCTTTCAATTTACGTAAAGCCAATTTCATGTCCTCCTTCGCATATTGCGAGATAAAGAACAGATACATATCCGAGGTATTTTTAGTGGTAGCCTGTCTTAAAGCATAAAGAGACAAAAGCACACTTAATACACTAACTACCAAAGCTGTTATATTCCATATATCTTCCATGATTTATCATTTAAAAAGTTTATAAGCCTTTATTCCCCAATCCGTACACCTCCAATGATCACCCACACAATCGAATATACAAACCCCACCTGTCGGAACCTTAATATCATGAGTCGCACAGAAATCCTCATAATTCCCCAGAATATAGGGGGAGAAACGCATCACTCCATTGGAAGAGACTAGTAACCAAGTCTCACCATCAGGGATACTAGCCGCCAAATCCTGCCAACCGCTTATCAGTTTCTCTACATCTACGTTCCATCCTAACGGTACCACGGCCTTCTCATTCCATTGGGCGATCACGGAAAGTCCCCTCTCCACGATCCGATCTTCCGTTAGGTCTTTCCGGTCCATTCCCTCCTTTTCTAAATAGAGAGATCCCAAACGTTTTATTACATGATCTTCTACCATATTCTCATCCGGCCCATAATCAATCTCTTTAAGACGTAAGTCTTGAATGATAGGCAAATCCACATTCATTTCCTCCAAGATATAGTTAGCGGTCTCCAAGGTGCGTTTTAAGGGGGCCGAAATCACCTTGTCGATCACAATCCCCTTTTCACGTAAATAACGTCCCGCAGATCTAGCTCGTTCCTCCTCTACCAGAGGCAAATCAGTTCTAGCTCCAACCCGAGTCGGAGTCTCTCCCGCACGAAACGTATTACCATGCCGTACGATCACAAGTTTTCTACATTTTTCCATGGTTGTATTAATTTAAAGTCATCTACTATTTTTTGATATTCAGGTAACAAATCTATCAAGCAATCCCAACGTTTTTTTACTTGCTCCTCCGGGAAAAAACGATTCCTCCGAGCCAATCTTTTGATAACCATTTCTGGTGTCGCATCGATGCACACCATATGAATCCGATATCCAAGACTCTTTATCTTCTTATACAAATCCACATGTTCTCTCAACGCATTACTATGTTCAAATAAAATAGGCCACCCATTCCTCAATCCCAACAAAAGAAGACGGTAACCTAAAAAACGAGCAGGAAGTTCCCAACGTAAGAACGCATTCTCCCTATCTAGCGAGTAATCTGCTTGATACCCGGATAATGCCTCCATGATAGCGTCGAAAGCAATATGCAAACAAGGCCCATTCTCAGATAGCCATTCCTCCGCCCAATACGATTTACCGGATGCGGGTATACCACATATATTCAAGAGTAAGGGTGATTCCGATGTCCGCATATCCACCTTTTGGCTGTCTACCCAACAGTCAAAATCCATCCATACCGGACCAGCATCACAGCCAGAAGGTAGAACCTCCTCCAAAGTATGGTAGGGAGATAAAATAGAATCTACGATTCCATCTAAGTCACGAAAGATCGAACTCTCCATATTTCTCAAGTATTTCCTCAACCCGTTTGACATCTTCCGGGGAATCAACCCCGCTTGTTGTCTCACGTCCCCGATAATCAACGTCTACGACCCTCATTTTGATGCCATTCTCTAAGAAGCGCATCTGTTCCAATCCTTCTATATAAGAGCGTTCATACACAGACGGAGGTAATGAGAAATAAGAGTCGAGGGCTCGACCGCTATACGCATATAAACCCACATGCCGCCTGACAGGGCTTTTAGGCAAAAGATCCCTAGCCTGATCTTCCTTACGGATAGCGGGTATGGTTTGTTTCGAGAAAGCTAAGGCATATCCCAGCCGATCCACCAATACCGTCGTGCCGGAATAAGGGGTTTCCTTTTTCATCGCCAGTAATTGATCGTATTCGCTCCATCCCAACAAGACCGAGGCGGTAAGGACCTCCGCCTTCTCCTTTCTCCATGTATCGATCAGATCTTGCAAGATCCAAGGAGGACACGTGGGATTATCGCCTTGCAGATTTATTATCAGTCCGGGATTGGTGTCCTGTTTCCTTACCGCCTCATAGCAACGTTCCGTACCACTTTTACAATTCGTGGAAGTCATCATCACCGGAATCTCCCGGGATTCGCAAAACGAGACGATGCGCTCATCATCCGTAGCTACCAAATAAGAACAAGACTCATTTTTGCGACATACAAAATCCGCTATATCCGAGACCCGTTTTATCATCTCTATACCTTTAATCTTAACCAAAGGCTTACCCGGCAACCGGCTTGAATCATACCGAGCCGGTATTACAATCAGTACTTTTTCCATAATCACTTCATTTAATAGATTAACATTCTAAACCGTTTAATTTTATAATATGTAATACAATCAGAGTATTGAGGGTCCTTTGTATGATCATCCGCCGCACGGCAAACCACGTGCATATCCTCACCTACGATACATAACGAAGGATAATTTCTTGAATATAATTCATTCCCTTGGCAAGCGATCATCCCAGCCATACACCAGTCCACACAATTCTTCGAGAATAATAATTGTAAACGATGCCTCTCATTATTCGGGAGTCCATACCGGGAAGTCTCAGGTAATGAGCTTATCGTCCGCATAGAATCGAAAGATTGATTGGATGCCATCCAATACAATCGGGATATTTCATCATACACTATAAAGAATTTCAAATGGCCACCGGGAAAGGGCAAGAAAAGCAAGATCTGTCCGGAAGGAGCCTCTTGAAAGCCGGTTACCATCTGGCCGTTCTTATCTTCCCTCACTTTTAATAAACAAGCGTATCCAATCCCTCCGGTATGCGCACGAAGAAACATATGGAACGTTTTCCCCTCCGGATCATACCAAATATGATGTTTATCCTTTATTTGAACCACTTGAGCCTCCAGCCATCCAGTGGGCGCATTAAAACGACCGGGAGCCAATTCCAGCGGCTTATTGGTCAATGACTCGTAAAAAGGAATGCCAACCCCTTCCGGGAAATGTACCTTATCCCTGAAAACAAAAGGATCGGAACGTCGCCAAGAAGACGCATCCAGTAAATCATCGTGAATAGAGCAAGATAGCAAGGTAGGGCTCAAACCCGCCACATTCCAGCCTTCTATCTCCGAGTTATAAAAACGCTGTTCCATCGCCAAGTAAACCCGCTCGTTAGCGAAAAGAACATTACAGGCAGAAGAATGCCATTTCTCACCTTGGGAGAGAAACGAGGGAACGCTCCACGTATTCCCATCATCTTCCGAGCATATAATACATAAATCGCCTGCGTTTCCTATGATATATATCTTTTCCCCTATACAAAAAGGGCGGGCATGCCAAAAATTAAAATCCGAGATAAAACACCAACTAGCGCCTTGGTCGTCCGATACAAAAATCTTACCGATACCTAACCGTCTTGTCCTTTCCGTGTACAGCTGCGAAGAAGCATAGATTTCTTTTACCCCCTTGCCGCCCAAGTCGAAAGTCACGACCAAGCGTCCCGTCGAAGTCACGGTGATTCCGGGAGTATAACAATAAATGTCTTCCGGACTAATTGATTTATAGATCAATGTTTCTTGAGTAGATATAAGCATAGCACGAGATTTAAGAGTACAAAAAAAGGTCACGACATTTCTTCACAGAAGTTCTCGTGACCTGAGCTTTTAATTTATTACTTTAGTATTAATACCCCCGCATGTTCTACCATCGCGGTGTACTTGAAGAATCTATCTCCGCACGGGAATTTCAGAATTATAAATATCTTCTTAAAGGAAGAGATGGGGGATTCCCCCATCTCTTGACCTATCTATTTGTTTAATTATTTAACAACCACTTTAACAGCTTCCTCACCATCAACAGCTACAGCTACGATACCGGCAGGTACGGCAATTGTTGCGTTATCAGATGTAAGAACTGTCTCAGCGACTACCTTACCTAAGATGTTAGAGATAACTACTGATCTACCAGCAGCGCCTTGGATAGTTACAGTACCATTATCAGTTGTGATGGAAACACCTTCTACAGCATCGATTGTCTCGTTATCTGTAGCGATATCGTCACCTTGCTCTACGTTGAAGATTAAAGCGTCATCACCACCGGTAGCAGTTTCGTCAAACTTAGAATCATCTTTATCAGACAATACCAAGCAACCATTCTGCATTTTCAACCAAGCAGCTTTTGTAGGAGCGATGTCAAGACCATCTGCCTGCATTGATTCGAACAAGAATGATCTATCAGCCTCAACCTCATTAGCGGCAGCATTTCTGTTAACGAAACGCATTGACCAAGTCACATACTTGTGGTTGTCACCAGATAAAACATATTTGTAAGATACGAAGTTATCCTTGCTTACACCAGCCTTCTTAGCGGCAGCCCAAGCTGCTTCCTCAGCCTTATTTAAAGCCTCAATCGTGATCTCCTCATTCTTCAAGTTCTTGAATTCGTCTCTCAAGATGAACAATGTATCAGCTACACGAACAGCCTCTACGAAACCGGCACGATCATATTTCTTCCACATATAAGCGGCGTCTTTCTTCGCATCGGAAGTATTAGCCTTATCATGTTTCAAAGCGAAATCATGGAAGTTGATCAAATACTTACCTCTCTCGAAACCGGGGATAGCAGGAGTTGCGTGAGAGCACTTATCAGCCTCTACCTTATTACCCTCGTTGTCGAAGTGATTGTGAGTATATGTACAAGGAACACCCGGTGTACCCTCGAAGTCGTTACGATCGATTGAGATCAAATACTGAGGTTTGATATTACCAGCGCCACGATTTACCCATGCCGTATCAACGATGAATGACAAGCCATCTTCCGTCTTATCCGGAGTGTAGATACCTAAGAAATCGATATCACCATTCATGAAATTCTTGTTGTTCTCAACTTGCAAGTACTCTTTACGATATTTCTCGATGAAACGTAATGTATCAGCCTTGTCACCTTCATTACCTTCAAGCTCAAGAGAATTGAAACGACGGTAAAGCGGAGTCTCATCCGGTTCGATAGCGAATGCGGATGTTCTGGATTCTTTCAATACTTGAGATTTCAATGTAGCAGAACCATCATAGTCTGATACACCAGCCTTGTTTTCTCTAGAGATTGAATAATGTACATCATTTACATTATTATCGTCTTTAGTTGTAGACAAAATAGCATAGTAGCATTTGCCAGTTTCCTTAATCTCATTATTTTCCTTGAAGAAGAACGGAGTGACAGGCTCATTACCTTCTTTTGATCTGTAATCGTTATGAGTAGGTACATTGAACTTATCCTCTTTATTGATAGCTAAGCCAATACCATTTAATTTCACTACATAAGCCGTTCTATAAAGTTGTTTCAAGCCTTTGATACGATCTTGATGTTCTTTCTCAACCTTGAAACCAAACTTCTCTACCGCATATACAGAGCTGTTTGCACTTCTCTTAGCAGTATCTACATTAAAGGCAGATACACCAACATTAACTGTCAAAGTTGAGTCTTTAGAAGACTTAGCGATGTATTTATCCGTCGCATACGGATGCCAGTAATTAAATGTATATTTATTAACCTTCAACTCATCGTTCGTTAAGTTCTTATAACCTAACAAAGAATCAGATACAGCCTCAGCCGGAACCTCTACAAAACGTAAGTCACTCTTTGCATTTACTGTAAATTTCTCATGAGTTCCACCACCTTGCGTTAAATCTACATCACTCTTTGTATATATATATTCCGTATCGGCATTCTTATACAGGCTAAATGTACCTTTCGCATCATCAAACTCACGGTTAGTAGCCGTTACTGAAGACAGATTATTCTGATCTTTAGCGTTTGTCTTCAAAACAACCCATTGATAGGCTGGCATATGAGCTACATTTTGCTCATCAGCATTCACAGTAGTCCAACGAATCACGCCATTCTCATAGATCGGAGAAGCTAAGTACTCACCCTTCTTGTTCATGATGTAGTAAACACCATCCTTAACAGAGGTCTTTGATTGATCGGCCTCGCAACCACCATAACCTAATTTGATGGTTGTATTCTGTTTGGAATAATCAACGGTCAAGATACGAGTCTCATCCTTGATCAAATCTTGCAAAGACACACGCCAATTATTTCTTTGGTTGTCTGTCTTTTGATAAATCTCTTTCCAATATTTTACCTTATCATCATCACCTCTCCAAGTGATCTTTTTCACATAGATCTTCAATTCATCTTTGCTAGGAGAATAAACAAATAAGAACTTATGTTGATCTTGTAAATCCCCTAAGCGATCAATAGCCTCTTGTGTTTTGCTAGGACCAGTCCAGCCATAAGCCAAGAACTTAGCACCGGTCTCATTTGTATAAGCTGTATCGACCTTCAAATAAGTGTCCTTATTATCATCGTTCTTACGTGTCACATAAAGCCATTCGCCATTTGTCAAAGTCGCAGTACTGCTAGCATTCACATCGTAATACTTGTTATCACCTGTAGATTCAGCGATAAATTCCTTCTCGTTGAACGGATTCTTTAAGCTGGTACCCTTAACATCCGGAGAGAAATTCAATTTAACACCCGCATCAGCATCCTGCAAATCGAAAATCTTATTCAATTGATCCGCATCTAATACGATATCTTCTGCTTGATACAAAGTAAAGCCAGAAAACGTATTCTTCGCTTCAGTTGAAAGGTTTGAAAGATCTGTAACGTCTGTAGCAGCTGTAGGATCTACCTTTACATCATTCAAGGCATATTTAGCGACCTTGATAGTTCCGTTATCGTTCAACAAACCAATAACAGAGTCTGTGCTAAAGTGAGAATACAAAGGAACATTCTTCTCCAACTTATTCAATACAGAAGAAAAGGCCCAACCAGAGATCTCACCACCGATTATAGGCTTCCACCAATAGCCCTTCTTACCATCCGCACTTTTCAGATCATCACCCATAGCGATATCCAACATCATGCCAGTACCCTTGTTCATGAAATCGAATTTTACCGCTTGACCTTGACTATACGGCTGAGTAGTCACACACCATAACGTATTTTTCAAAACGAAATCCTTATCATTGGCACTCATTGCGACCAATGAATATTCGCCATTCACTTCCTTCATCATCAAGATCTGATCATTCGCATCTCTCAATTGATAAAGACCGCCCTTGGTATCTTTGTCATACGTAGGCAAAGCTTGTGCACTTTTGTTAATGTTAAGAGCCACTCCGTCCTTAACATCAGCAAGATTCTGCGCATTAGCAGATACCGCAGCAACAAGCGCAGCACCTGCCAAAAGAGTAGAAAACTTTTTGTTCATAATAAATAAATTAATATTAATACTAGTGTTTATTAAGATAATCAACCTGTTAGACTAATTGAGAATCGCCGTTTGTCGATAAAAACGACTAGTCTAAACGATCGTCTAAATCTTGCGTTTTTTGAGCGTCGAAACGGAAGGTTCGTTGAAGGAATCGCTTGTTTCGTAAAGGATAACCTATCCTATTGATAAGAAAGAGAATAAGCGATAAAAAAATCGTCTGGAAGGGTTGCAAGTATCGAAGAAACGCGTACCTTTGCAAATGACTAAAAGAATCGATCGTTTATACTAGTCGTTTTCAGCTAAATTAAATTCATACATATCTACTCATATATAAATGTACGGACGTACATTATATATAAGTATGTTCTATACTTTTAAGTTTCCCCTTTTTATTCCTCATACAACAGACAAACACGAACATGTCATTGAAAGATCAAAAAGCGTATCCTTTTGATTGGATTATACCCTTTTTCGTGGCACAGCCTCTAAATAAGAATGACAAACTAGCGGGAACTATAGAGAAGAAACAGGCATTTATACACCTTTTTGACGCGAAAAGCCCTGTTTTTTGATAAGATTACCCTCGTCAAGCTACACATATAGTCCCATTAACTCACACATATAGTCGCATTAACCCACACATATGGTCACGATAGGCTACACATATAGTTATAATAGGCAATATGACTACCTTATAATGGGCATTCTTACCCCCTAACGACTGGATCATAAGGCATGAAATATGAGCTAAGATGAATTAATTTCGCTAGAATAAAAGGGTGTTTTTCGACAAGTCGCTAATGGATAGACAATTGCTGATTTTTTCTTTCGTTTTTGGGAACGAGACGTACATTGGCTCGAAATAATCGATTCTCACGGACTTCTGTTTGCGAAATGTCAAAATGATAAAAGCCCTTCAGCCTAATCCGTTACTAACGGCCACAGGCTGAAGGGCTCTTTATGTATATAGAAAGGAGATCCTTAGATTCTCTCCAATGTAGCTGTAATAAATTCCCAGATATTCTGTACGGAATGAATATTCACTCGCTCGTCCGGTGAGTGCGGATATTCCAAATCCGGTCCGATAGAAACCATATCCATATCCGGATAAGCACCTTGGATGATACCGCATTCCAATCCGGCATGCATCACCTTCACCTCAGGTTCCTTACCAAATAAATCCAGATAGGTAGATTTCATCAAGTTCAAGATCGGGGAATTGATATTAGGCTGCCAGCCATTATAATGACCGGACTCCTCCACCTTAGCCCCTGCCAAAGCGAATACACTTTCCAGACTTGAGCAAACAGAATCCCTGCGAGACTCGGATGAGCTACGCACCAAGATCTTCACCTCGATCAACTCATCAGATGTCTTCACGATCGCCAAGTTAGAGGAAGACTCAACCGTACCCGGGAAATCATGCAACATGCTAATCACACCATTCTGGCAACCTTCGATCGCATTGATCAAATCATCCTGTATCTCCTCCGGAATCAACGTAGACGGCAATTCAACCATCTCCGCGACGAAATCGATCTGATCCTCCACACCCATATACTCCGTACGGAACATATCTTGGTAATCAGCCACTAGCTCCCAAAGAGACTCCACGTTATCACCCGGAATCGTTATCACGGCAAAAGCCTCACGAGGGATAGCGTTAGGCAGGGAACCACCCGCCACAGAAGACAAACGAGCGCCATAATCGCATACCGCCTCTTTCAAGAAACGGAAGATCAACTTATTTGCGTTCGCACGCCCTAAATGAATATCCACACCGGAATGACCACCTTTCAAGCCAGCCAAGCTAACCTTGACAGCCACGTCACCTTCCGGAATATAAGTATCCTCCTTAAATTGGAAAGAGACATTCACGTTAGCGCCACCCGCGCAACCTACGAACAACTCCCCTTCCTTCTCGGAATCACAATTCAATAAAATATCACCCTTTAAGAAATGCGGCTTCAAGCCGAAAGCGCCGTCCATTCCCTGTTCCTCATCAATCGTAAACAGGGCCTCGATAGGTCCGTGACGCAAGCTATTGTCCGCCAACACGGCCATCGCCAGAGCGGCGCCCATGCCATTGTCCGCCCCCAAAGTCGTCTCACGAGCCGTCACCCAATCACCGTCTATGTAAGCGTCGATCGGATCTTTCTCGAAATCATGCTTTACGGAAGAGTTTTTTTGGGGAACCATATCCAGATGAGACTGCAATGTCACGGTCTTACGACCTTCCATTCCGGGCGTGGCCGGCTTACGGATCAATACGTTACCCACCTCATCTTGCAGGGTTTCCAGTCCCAATCCTTTACCAAAGGATATCATAAAACGGGTTACTGCCTCCATATGTCCGGTCGGACGGGGGATTTGCGTAAGGTCATAAAAATAACCCCATACATGCTTCGGAGATAGATCTTTGATTTCTGCTGACATAGATGTTAATAATTTAGTTCAGTTCATATTTAATACATATCTTGTATTCATCACGAAACAACGACCGGAGCCTCTTTGTTCTCCCGGTTGGTGAGCGGCAAAGCCACCACGCCGAATAATCCGCACAATCCCGTCCATACCGTCTGTACCGTATGAACGACCAAGGCGAACGCCGCCGCGTCATTCTCGTTCACGCCAAAACAAACCAAGGTCGCGATCACCATGAAATGCCACGGTCCGATACCGCCTTGAACAGGCACCGCCACGCCGATACTACTCATCGTAAACGTGATCAGCCCGACCACGATACCCAAGTCCTTAGTAAAGTCGAAAGCATAGAACGTAATATAAAAGTAACAGAAATAACCTCCCCAAATCAATAACGTCTCTATCACGAAACGCATCTTATGCTCCATGTACCAGATACTCTTCATACCGGTCCATATATTCTTCAACATGCCTTTGGCTTTCTGTACCAGCGTAAAGTTACTCATATAAGTGAATACAAACCAAATTACAGCGACAAAAATTATCACCGCCACGTAAATCCATATCGAATTAAACATGGATTGGAACCCTTCGAGCAAAGCCGGGTTCTTGGCGAAGAAACTCGTAAAGAAGCTTATATTAAATATGAATATCATCAAGGTTATCAAACCGACCATGATCGTATCGCTCACACGGTCGATCAATAAGGTACCTAAAAGCTTGGTAAACGAGATCTTATCGTATTTCGTG
>OJZH01000272.1_pt1 | contig 11599 bp, 10 predicted proteins | sample 1611841 | NCBI WGS metagenome assembly OJZH01 (sample SAMN04436774, study PRJEB24849) | human gut metagenome | biome: human gut; feature: NICU; material: stool | host: Homo sapiens | place: USA: Saint Louis, MO | collected 2011-05-01
ATTATCAAGATCGTTCTACTTGTCCTTTGTTCGGGGATGCTTGCGGAGCGGTCTTGTTGGAGCCAACTACCGAGGAGTTTGGTATCTTGGATACAATTTTACGGACAGACGGCGTAGGCTATCCGCATCTGATCATGAAATCGGGCGGCTCGGCTTATCCTCCTTCTCACGAGACGGTGGACAACCGTGAGCATTTCGTTTATCAAGATGGACGTGTGGTGTTCAAGTACGCGGTTTCTTATATGGCGGACGTGGCCGCTGAGATCGCGGAGAAGAATGGCTTGACGCATGATGATATCGCGTGGATCGTTCCTCATCAAGCGAACCTGCGGATTATCGACGCTACGGCGAAACGCTTGGGCGTAGATATGGATAAGGTGATGATCAATATCCAGAAATATGGCAACACAAGCGCCGGTACGATTCCTATTTGTCTATGGGAATGGGAGAATCAATTGAAAAAAGGAGATAACCTGATCCTTGCCGCTTTTGGAGCGGGCTTTACGTGGGGAGCGGTTTATCTGAAATGGGGGTATGATGGAAAAAAAGCATAAATCGGGTTTTGTCAATATCGTTGGAAACCCAAACGTAGGTAAGTCTACGTTGATGAATCGTTTGGTCGGGGAGCGGATCTCTATTATCACCTCGAAGGCGCAAACGACAAGGCATCGTATTATGGGTATCGTGAATACCGACGATATGCAAATCGTGTATTCTGACACGCCGGGAGTCTTGCGGCCGAATTATAAGTTGCAGGAATCCATGCTTAATTTCTCTCAATCCGCCTTAGGCGATGCCGACGTGCTGTTGTACGTGACGGATGTCGTCGAGACGATTGATAAAAATAACGAGTTCCTAGCACGGGTACAGAGCATAGAGTGTCCGGTTCTCTTGTTGATCAATAAGATCGACCAGACCAATCAGCCGGAGCTGGAGAAGCTCGTGGCCCAGTGGAAGGAATTGCTTCCGAAGGCCGAGATCATCCCGATCTCCGCGCTTTCGAATTTCAATATAGATTACGTGAAGCGTCGGGTGGAGGAGTTGATGCCTGATTCCCCGCCTTATTTCGAGAAAGACGCCTTGACCGATAAACCGGCCCGTTTCTTCGTGACAGAGATCATTCGTGAGAAAATCTTGTTATATTATCAGAAGGAAATACCTTACGCGGTAGAAGTGGTCGTCGAGTTGTTCAAGGAGGATGATGAGCTGATCCATATCAAGGCGCTGATCATCGTGGAGCGTGATACCCAGAAAGGGATTATCATCGGGCATCAAGGGCAAGCATTGAAGAAAGTAGGTGCTATGGCCCGGAAGGATATCGAACGTTTCTTCGGAAAAAAGGTGTTTTTGGAAATGTTTGTCAAAGTGGAAAAAGACTGGCGTAACCGTGACAACATATTGAAGAACTTCGGTTATCAGCTGGACTAATAATAGCATACGAAAGGAGAATTTATGGGAAATATAGTAGCGATAGTGGGGAGACCCAATGTAGGTAAGTCCACCCTTTTCAACCGGTTGACGGGTACCCGTCAGGCGATCGTGAACGAGGAGGCTGGTACTACCCGCGACCGTCAGTACGGCAAGGTGGAGTGGACCGGCAAGGAGTTTTCGCTGATTGACACAGGCGGATGGGTGGTTAACTCGGAGGATGTTTTCGAGGAGGAGATCAACAAGCAGGTAAAAGTGGCTATCGAGGAGGCGGACGTGATCTTGTTCGTCGTCGATGTATTGAATGGCATCACGGATCTGGACATGGAGGTGGCGCAGATCTTGCGCCGTTGCAAGCGGCCGGTGATCGTGGTGGCGAACAAGGCGGATAATTACGAATTGCATCCGGCCTCGGCGGAGTTTTACTCGTTTGGCTTGGGAGATCCTTTCTGCATCTCGGCCATCAATGGTTCTTATACCGGGGATTTGCTGGATAAGATCGTGGCGACGTTGCCCGAGGAGAAGGTGGAGATACTGGAGGAGGAGTTGCCCCGTATCGCGATTATAGGACGCCCGAACGCAGGAAAGTCTTCTCTTATCAATGCTTTTATTGGCGAGGATCGGCATATCGTTACCGATATCGCGGGCACGACCCGTGATTCCATCTACACGAAATATAATAAATTCGGCTTGAACTTCTATTTGGTGGATACGGCGGGTATCCGTAAGAAGGGGAAGGTGAACGAGGACTTGGAGTATTACTCGGTGATCCGTTCGATCCGCGCGATCGAGAACTCGGATGTCTGCGTGCTGATGTTGGACGCTACGAGGGGCATCGAGAGCCAGGATATGAATATCTTCTCGCTGGTGCAGAAGAATAAGAAGGGATTGGTGGTTTGCGTGAATAAGTGGGACTTGGTCGAGGATAAGAGCCAGAAGGTGATCGACTCGTACACGACCGCTATCCGCGAGCGTCTGGCTCCGTTTACCGACTTCCCGATCTTGTTTATCTCGGCCATGACGAAACAACGTATCCTGAAGGTGCTGGAGACCGCCAAGGAGGTTTACGAGAATCGCTCCAAGCGTGTCCCTACGGCCAAGCTGAACGAGGTGATGCTCCCGATCATCGAGAATTATCCTCCCCCAGCCTGGAAGGGTAAATATATCAAGATCAAATATATCACCCAGCTTCCGGCGGGCAGCGTGCCTTCTTTCGTGTTCTTCTGTAACTTGCCGCAATGGATCAAGGACCCGTACAAACGTTTCCTTGAGAACAAGATCCGCGAGAACTGGGATTTTACCGGTACGCCGATTAATATATTTATCCGGGAAAAGTAAATACTAGATACAAAAAAGCCGCTTCCTGTAATGGGGAGGCGGCTTTTTCTATTTAGAATAGGTCGGAATGCGTTCCGGTATCGGTGAAAAGCAAGATTAGCTCCGTGTCGTCTTGGCTCCATATCAGCAGCCAGTCTCCTTGGATATGACATTCCCACAATCCCGCGTATTTCCCGGATAGCTTATGCGGGTGGTATTGGGAGGGAAGGGAACCGGTTGTTTCAAGCAAGTTGGATACTTGCTCGAATAAGTTCATATCATATCCTCTTTTTTGGCATAGCCTCAAGTTCTTCTTGAACTTTTTGGTATAGTTGATGGAATATTTCATCAGCCTAGGATTTGTTTCATCAAATCCTTTGTGCTTTCCGCATGATAAATCCTTCCTGCCTTCACGTCCTCCAAGGCCTCGTCCAATCCGGATTTCTTCTGTGCCTTTACCTTGCCTTCCAGCGAGGTGATGAATTTCTTCAAGATGTCGGCGTATTTCTCGGGGATGGTTACCTCGAATGTCTTTAAGGATGTCGTTGTCTCCATATCGTTCTGTTTTAGGAATTTCCTTCGCGAATATACGGAATAAAAAGAGAAGGGGAATTGTTTTCCTTCTCTTTTTATTTCCCGCTTCCGCGTCGGGAGGGAGGGACGTGACGGTTAGATCTCGTCCGGGCTCTCGGAGTCTCCGCCGGGCGTAGGCTCGGGTGTAGGCTCGGGAGCGGGCGCCGGTTTCTTGGCGGCGGCGATCAGCTGGTTGAGGGCGGCGATGAAGGCGGTCGCTTTCTCGGACGGCTTCGCTACGCCATAGGACTGGGCCAGCAGGGTGAGATCGTCATAATACACGTCGATCCGCTTGCGCAGGTTGGCGCCGCTTTCCTTTTTGGAGGTGGTCCGGTTTTGGACGCGTTGCTGCGACAGGCGGTCGTAGGCGTTATTCTCTTTCTCCAGTTCGGCGAGGTAAGCGTCGAGGCCGAGCGTGGTGACGTACGGCTTGTTCTCGTCCTTGCGCAAATCCAGCAAGAGGCCCTTTATCTTGGCGGTCTCCTGCGCCATGGGGAGGCGGGCGACCCCGTTATAGGGCTTGATGACCTTGTATAGATACTTGCCCGCGTCACGCTCGGCCTCCAACGGGAGGGTACCGGCCCGTGAGATGCGGGTGATGATATAGATAGCGAGGTTGTCGCGGTTGGTATCGTGCAAGGTCATTTGCTCGGTCTCCTGCGAGGTGCGGCTCTCGTCCACCACGTCGGCCATGGCGAGGAGGTCTGCCTCGTAGGTATCGAGGAATTCTTTGGTGAGACCCAGCTCGGGGATGCCGTCGCTGCCGGTCAGCAGGGAGATCTCGTCGGGGGACTCGGAATCGCCGTCACCGCTATTCCCGTTGGTTAGGTCGAGGACGTGGTTCATGAAGGAGAGGTACTCGGCGTTGTTGAAAAGAGAGAGAGGAAGTGTCTTGATTTTTGTGTAAGTACTCATGGTAAATTTGATTTAGAGTTTAAAAACTTCTCTAAGTTAGGGATATTTACTGAATAAGGGCTTCTTAGGCCTAAAAAATGGGGATTGAATGGCGCGAATAATCATCTTAGGCCTAAGAAATGGCTTTTCAAGGGTGAAAATAGGCTTTTTAGGCCTAAGAAATGGTTTCGCGGCCTTGAAAGGCCCTTCCTATGCCAAGGAAATCACTTTTCACGGTTGAAAAACTATCTTTTAGCCCTAAGAAGTCATTTTTCACCCTTCGAGGGTATTTCTTAGGGCTAAGAGACATTAAGAATCTGATTGTTTTGCGAATGTTTTAAAAAAACACGATCTTCGCGACGTATTGGAAAAATAACGTAGAAGCGTTTCGATATTATCTTGCATTGAAATCTGGACAATTTCAACCCAACAAGATAATGAGAAAGTAGCTCCTGCGCTTGTGCTTGTTATATACTTATCCTAAAGGTGAATTATATGCAATCATAAAGCGTGGGACTATTGTCTTATTATTGTTGGGTGGGCAGTCCAGAGCCTCAATGCAGTGATAAGCGATGGTTCTCACGCTTCTTTTATTTGTTAACCGCCTACTGGAGGGGACACGGAAGGAAAGATATTCTAGAATGCTATGAGGTTTGATGAGGTTATAGAAAAGTTATATAGTTCGGATGATGAACTTATATGTGAAGTATTAAATGAGGGATTGCATGTCAGCCAATGTGTGGATGCTGATTATGCGGTATGTACAGGTTTTCAGTGCAAAACTCATAAGGGAACTCTCTTTGATGTGAGATACTTGGTTGCCCAACAAAGGGTTTGTTATATGAAATGGTCATCGCCTGAGAGTAGGCCGGTAATAGGGTCTCCATGCAAATATGATCCAGAATTAAGGTTAAATAATGATTTTTTCTATTATGATTCTGGTTTTTCAGTATTAGAGGAACCTATATGGTATGCTTCTTATGATATTGAATCAAATCAGTTTAACCAAGCAAAAGTAAAGGATGTAAATCAAGATGAAGATAAACACATAGCAAGTGTTATTTTGGATGGTGATGTGGATGTTTCTTCTTTTCTAGTACATGGTAACCAAATAGAGATAGAGTCGTATCCTCTCGTTTGTAAGTATGTACCTGTATTGTATAAGTCTGATAAGTTTTCTCCATATTCTTATAGGGCAAATAGGAGAACATTTTACGAAGGGATTGATACATCGTGGGATAATTATGGTACAAGTTGTGAAAAATACAATGGTTATAATGGTTGGAGTGATGATCTCATAGATGATGTTTTTGGTGGTATACCCGAAGCTACATGGAATGTAGATTAATATAATAATTTTATAATCATAATCGGAAGATGGCGAAAAAGATGTCTTTTTTCGCCATCCTTGCGAACCTTCAAGCGCTTTTCTTCAAAAACGTTACCTCCTCTTTCAATGAAGGAAGATGATCGATGACGATGCTCCAGAGGATATCCACCGACAAGCTGTCTTTCAGATGCTTTTTCGTGAAGTTATCCATAAATCAATATGCTTCTCGCATAAGGCGATGATGCCGGGGCGATATTTGCTGAAGAAATCCATAAGAGTCTCGTTTGTGTTTGTTCCTGTTACGCCTCCACCCCATTCCTGTACAAGTAATCCGGAGCGAAATCTGCCCCATTGTACCATTCGAGCGCCCAGTGAGTGAGCCCGAACTGGACGAAATTCCGGAGGTCTTTCTATGGCTCGAAAAGTTTCCCTTTCAGTAAAGGGAGGAAGTTCACTAATTTCACCTTACCGTTGCTAAATTCCAATCGCATGGTATAGCCCTTTACATATTCCACGCCAGTGACGCGTATTAAATCTATATCTTCAGTCATAACTTTTTCTCTTTTAAATGGGTCTTAGGGAATTTTCATCACGAATATATGGAATAAAAAAGATAAGGGTACGAGTTCGCCTCTCTTTTTTGTCTTTCTTTCATCCACATTTCCTTGAAACCCTTGGAATCCCCATTTATAATCGTACCTTTATGTCTCTTTACCTTAAAAATTAAAAATAATCATGTTTACGCCATCAATGACAAACGAGGAAATAGAGGCAGTGGCCTATAAGGACTTTCTGGAGATCCGGGGAAGAGTGGAAATCGCGAAGGATAAATTCGTACAAAGGGTGAGATGCACGCCCCCGGGATTTTGGGCCTTGCATTCCTTGCAGGAGACACATACCCTTCAAACCCGCTCCAAGAATACATGGACTGTATATTTCTATTATTTGTACACGACACCGGCCGGTGCCGTGAAAGTCTCATCTATGATCTACACCTCCCTGCCGGGAGATGAAGGCACGGATTACCTGTTTATGAATAATCTCGACCGCTTCCGGCTGGAGAGGGTGAGCTCGCGTTTCTCGCGACAATACGAGGAACGCTATATCGACCCGAACCAGATCCAACTGAACGGCCTTCTGCCCGCTATCTATTTCATGAGGACTGCCGGCGACCGGAAGATCGCTCCCTACACTCCCGATACATGGACCGAGGAAGAGAAAAAGGACAAATATCTCTTCATGTCGGAGCAAGGGACCATGGAGGCGAAGCTGGAGGGGCGTGTGGAGACCTACCTTACTTTCTTAGAGCCGGAACAGCCGGGTGATTAATAAGTAGAGGGCGAGGTTGATACCCCGCCCTCCCGATAACTAGGTAGATACCTCCGGGCCTATCTTTTCAGAAGATCGATCCTCTCGCCGGGCAACAGTACCGCATGAACCTTCTCCGTTACCCGCCCCTTCACGTTGAAGGAATCCCTTAGGCGGATGTCGGCGGCGGAGGAACCGATCTGCGCCTCATATTTACCGGACTCTACGACCCAATGACTGGCGCTCTCGTCGAAGGAGGCCAGATCCGTATCTTTCACCTTGAAGATGATCTCACGGCTCTCCCCCGGCTGGAGGAGTTGGGTCTTGACGAAACCTCTCAACTCTTTCGCCGGCTTATCCATGCTCTTGCCGGGGGCGGAGATATATAGCTGGACCACTTCCTTCCCGGCTACCGGGCCATTGTTCGTGATCGTGCAACTGATGCTGTAGTCCGTATCACCCATGAACACTTTCAAGCTCGAATAATTGAAAGTCGTATACGACTGTCCGTAGCCAAACGGATAGGAGACGGGCACGCCGAACGTATCGAAGTAACGGTAGCCCACGTAGATACCCTCCTTGTAGTTGGTATAGTCAATATTCTTACGATCCGTATGCTCCGGGCCTCCTCCCATGAAACCGGCTAACATTTCTTTCAGGTCGATACCCGAAGCGTCCGGGAAATTCTTCGTGGAGGCTACGTCGGCGATCCTCACGGGGAAAGTCATCGGGAGCTTACCGGAAGGATTCACCTTTCCGGACAGGATATCGGCTACCGTGTTACCCCCTTCCTGCCCGGCTTGCCAAGCCAATAGGATGGCGTCCGGTTCCGATTTCCAGCTGGCGGTCTCGATCACGCCTCCGATATTCAAGATTACGACCACCTTCTTCCCTTCCTTATGGAAAGCGTCGGAAACCGATTGGATCAACGCTCGCTCATTCTCCGTCAGGTTGAAATCTCCCTCGATCTTCCGGTCTTGGAACTCTCCCGAGCTACGGCCTATCGTAACGAAGGCGATATCCGCCTCTTTCGCCTTAGCGGCCAGCCCTGCGGCATCCGGTACGAACTCCGGGATACGAGGGTGGTTGAAGAAAGCGGCGGCGGGACTCGTGTCTTTCGGCTGTTTCGCCTTTTCCTCGGTACTGTATTTCTCGTATAAGGCTTTCACTTCGGCGTCCATGGTATAACCGGCGTTCTCCAGACCTTCCACGAGGGATACGGTATAAGCCTCGTTCACGTCGCCACTGCCGGTGCCTCCGGCGATAAAATCGTACGAGGTGGTACCGTAAGCCGCTATCTTCTTGATACCCGGGGCCAGCGGCAAGGCATTATTCGTATTCTTTAATAAAACCATACCTTCGGAAGCGGACGCACGGGTTACCTCGGCGTGAGCTTTTAGGTCCGGTTTGTCGGAATAGGCGTATTGGGCAAAGCGGGGGGCTTGAAGGATCAGTCGTAATACACGGGTTACGTCCGTATCCACGTCGTCGATAGAGAGAGAACCGTCCTCAAGCGCTTTTAGGAGGGCCTCTTTCTGGTCCGTCCGTCCGGGCATCAGCAGATCGTTTCCGGCGTGGATCTGGGCGGGGGCGTTCTTGCCGCCAAACCAGTCGGTCATGACAAGGCCGCTAAAGCCCCATTCGTCACGGAGGATGGTCGTTAATAAATCACGGCTTTCGGAGGCATACTCACCATTTATCTTATTGTAGGAAGACATGACCGTCCACGGGCTTGCCTCTTTTACGACCATCTCGAAACCTCTTAGGTAAATCTCCCGCAAGGCACGAGGGGTGAGGCGGGCATCCGTTCCTGTCCGGTTGGTCTCTTGATTATTGACGGCGAAATGCTTGATGGAGGTTCCCACGCCATTGCTTTGGATACCGTTTACCATCGCTGTCGCTATCCGGCCCGTCAAGTAGGGATCTTCGGAATAATACTCGAAGTTACGTCCGCAGAGAGGGCTTCGGTGGATATTCAGCGCGGGGGCCAAGAGTACGTCGCAACCGTATTCTTTCACCTCGTCGCCCATGGCGTTGCCTACGTTTTTGACCAATGCGGTGTTCCATGTGGAGGCTAGCAAGGTAGCGACCGGGAATGCCGTGCAATAATAGGTCGCCTCGTTCCCCTCGCGAGTCGGGGAGATACGTAATCCGGCGGGACCGTCGGCCACTACGATAGCGGGGATTCCCAGACGTTCGATCGGGAAGGTCGTTCCGGCGGCTCCCGGCACTATATTTTGCGTGCTGCCGACTACGGCTGATTGGCCGCCGAACCCGGGCATTCCGGTTCCGACTAACAGGGATACTTTCTCTTCGGCAGTCATGGCGGCTACGATTTTCTCGATAGGATCTTTACCCAATTGCGGCAAGGTTTGGGAGTGCCCTACTTGCATGGCCATCGTAAGGCATGCGCCCATTAATAGTTTGTTCATATAGAATGGTTTTTGTGTTTTTCAGTGCCCCAAAAATAGGCGAAGGAATCGAGGCGGACAAAGAAAAAGAAAGGTATCGGAGGTAGGGATTTCGTTTTTTGATGAATATCAAACATTGTAGGGGTTTGATGATATATTTAGGGGACGCCGACTGCGCAGTCGGCGTCCGGTACTATTTATAATGTATTCAGAAGTTTATGAATCTCATTAACCATCTGCGTAGCGGATTCTTGTGTCTCGGATAAACCTTCCGGAGTGATCTTGGCAACCGTCTTGTTCAACTTCTCGAGTTTGCCTTTAGCTCCTTTCGTTGTCAGCTCTTCCCGGAGGATGCGGATCTTCTCGCAATCTTGTATACCCTCGACCAAACGTTCGAAGCGAATGCTACTGCGTGGACCGGGATAAATACTGTATGTATCGCCTGCCGCCCAAGTGCGGAAACGCGAGTCACGCAGAGGATCGGTGGTCCAGCTATTAACTGCCCAACGTAGATAACCGTCGTAACCACCGGCTACGGCGTGCAAGACCGTCCATGCCGCTTCCGCCGGGTCGGAGAAGGTGAAGGTATTCGGGAACGCTTCCGCGCAACAGGTATAAACGGTACTGATCTGTCCCGCTTTATCACGGGCAGCCTTTACGTTTTCTGGGAATTTATGCCCATAGGGAATACTTAAATAGTATAAGTCCGATTGAATTTCCGGATGATAATTTCCGGCCAGCGTGATCTTGAACTCCGGATCGGCTTGCTTGATAACCTTGATCGCCTCACGCATCGCCTCCATCGGACGCTCGTCCATAGAGATGGCGGTTTTCTCGAACCAGCCTTTCTCGCGAAGGTGGCGGGAGAAATCTTTTAGGAAAGTACCCCAATAGTCTGCGTAAGCGGCGTCACCCGGTTTCGTGTTGAGAAATTGTACACGATTTGTCGCCTCGTCGTAATAATCGAAAGATAAAGCCCAAGGGATCATGGTGTAGCAACTGATCATATCATCGATACCGATCTCGTTCATCATGAATTCCACCCATTTGTCGAAGACGGCGTAATCATATGCCCAAGTGCCGTCTATCTTCTTGATCCGGGTGATCATGCTGTCGAAATGATCCTCGGTCTGTCCGGCCCAAGGTTTATGCATGATACTGGTGGTGATAGCGCGCTGTCCGGCGTTCGCCAACATCTTCATGATCGGGCGCATAGCGTCGAAATGCTCTTTACTCCAAAGAGGAACTTGGTAGTAACGGGCCACGGAATACGGGTTCTGCCATAAGTCCAGATGGAAAGCCCAGTCCTTCGGGGCGGGAAGTGTGCGGTTCAATACGTCCACTTCTATTTGTAATTCCATGGGGGAGGCATTTTTTCCCGTGACGGTCAATGTCCCTTTATATTTACCGGCTTTCGCGGATTGAGGTACCCAGATATTCATCCAGATCGGCTGGGTGGTGCGTGCCTTGATATCACGGATCTTTACGATATCCAATACATCGGCTACGACGGAGGAATCCCATTCCGCCTTATTCTCTCGGTGGCCGCAACCGCCTTTACGGTCTTTATTCAACTCATCGGTCATGACGTAACGGACAAAGTTCGTCATGATAGCGGAGGATGGGATGATGGAAGAACCGCTCTTTAAGTCGCTCACGGTGATAGAGGCATCCTCGAGTCCCACCTTGGTCCATAACACGGCTTGTGCGTTTACCCGTTCCCCTTTCCATGCTTTCGTCTGCCAGCGATTGCTTTTCTTGACATCGGGAATACTGAGTTTCGGATATCGTATATCGGTCGTGCCCCAGCTTAATTGGGTTGGGGCCGATAACTTGTCCCAGATCTCGTCGCTGTCATGCGGTTTCGTGTCGGTCAATTCCGTATAGTCGCCTAGCGGGTATTTCTCGGATTGCTGGGCTACGGTAAAAGAACTTAGTGCCAGAAAGGCACAAAGGATGAAAGTGTTTTTCATACGATTGCTTATTTTAGAATATTAACTAGGGCAAAGATAGGAATTAGTTGACAGTTGTCAACTGTCAACTAGCCTTTTATAGTGGCATACGAGCAGATTCCCCTCATCATCGTATAAGTGCATCCCGTTGCCTTCGCAATAACGGAACATCTTACAATCCGCGCATTCCCCTTTTTTAGCCCACTGGCGGTTACGATACGGTTTAAACTCATTATTCCAGATATCAATGAAATCGTCTTTATAGATGTTCCCTTGGTGGAAGTTCGCCCGTATACTGGGACAACCGGAGATAGCGCCATCAGCGAGGACAGAGGCCGTATTGATACCGGCGTTGCATTGGAAAATCGAGTCTCTCACCTCTGCCT
>OJZH01000277.1_pt1 | contig 11226 bp, 5 predicted proteins | sample 1611841 | NCBI WGS metagenome assembly OJZH01 (sample SAMN04436774, study PRJEB24849) | human gut metagenome | biome: human gut; feature: NICU; material: stool | host: Homo sapiens | place: USA: Saint Louis, MO | collected 2011-05-01
GGTGGGATAAAGATTCTTACGTTCCTTTCGTATATAATTACGCTTAAATAAAGTCTCGATGATCGCCGCACGGGTAGAAGGACGGCCGATGCCGTTTTCCTTTAAGGCATCCCGCAGCTCGTCATTATCCACTAATTTACCGGCGGTTTCCATCGCCCGCAATAAAGTAGCTTCTGTATAAGGTTTCGGAGGCTGGGTCCAAGTCTCTTTCAAGATCGGTTTATGCGGGCCGCTTTCTCCTTTCACGAAATCGGGCAATACGCCTTCTTCCTCGGTAGGTTCAGCCTCCGGATCTTTCTGCTCGGCTCCGAATACGACACGCCAACCCGGTTTGAGGATTTGCTTTCCAGTCACCTTGAATTCTACCTTATCCACTTGACCCAAGACCGTAGTGGTCGATATCTCGCAATCCGGATAAAAGGCGGCAATAAAACGACGGGCTACCAAATCGTACACCTTCCGTTCCGTATCCGTAAGATTGCGGGCGGGGACTCCGGTAGGGATGATCGCATGGTGATCGGTAACCTTCGAGTTATCAAACACTTTCTTGCTCTTCGGCAATTTCTGATTCATCAAAGGAGCGGTAAGCTCCGTATAATCCACCAACCCTTTCAAGGTATTGGGAACTTTCGGATAGATATCATCACTAAGGAAAGTCGTGTCTACACGTGGGTAGGTTGTCACCTTCTTCTCGTAGAGCGATTGGATCAACTTTAGCGTATCGTCCGCCGTAAACGCGAATTTCTTATTACATTCCACCTGCAACGAGGTCAAGTCGAATAGGCGGGGGGCGAATTCCTTCCCTTTCTTCTCGGTGATACTGGTTACAGTAAAATCCTGTTCCTTTACCTTCTCCAGAAAAGCCTCGCCTTCCTCTTTCTTCGTGAACTTACCTTTCGTGGCGGAGAAAGTCGTATTCCTGTAAATGGTCTTTAATTCCCAATAGGGTTCCGGCTTGAAATTGTCGATCTCGGCTTGCCGGTTTACGATCAAGGCGAGCGTCGGGGTTTGCACACGGCCGATCGATAATACCTGCCGGTTCTGCCCGTAGCGCAAGGTATAAAGGCGGGTGGCGTTCATCCCCAGCAACCAGTCGCCGATGGCACGGGATAGCCCGGCCTCATATAACTTATTGAATTCCGTCTGTTCTTTGAGTTTTTGGAAACCTTCCCGGATCGCCTCCTCCGTAAGCGAGGAGATCCAAAGGCGGTAGACCGGGCATTTACAACCTGCCTTTTGCATGACCCAGCGTTGGATCAGCTCTCCCTCTTGGCCGGCATCACCGCAGTTAATGACCATCTCGGCATTTTGCATCAGGCTCTCGATTACCTTGAATTGTTGCTCATACGTAGGATTCTCGATTAGTTTGATACCGAACCGGGGAGGGATCATAGGTAGTGACCCCAGACTCCAGCGTTTCCAGTTCTCCGCGTATTCATGCGGTTCTTTCAGGGTACACAAATGCCCGAATGTCCAAGTTACCTGATATCCGTTTCCTTCGATATACCCATTCATTCGTTGGGTTGCCCCTAATACTTCCGCAATTTCCCGGGCCACACTCGGCTTTTCGGCGATACAAACTTTCATCAATACATCATCCTTTCTTAAATGAACAGACAAAAATACATGATTATTTCCGAATGAGCAAAGATGTTTGTTATCGCGAGTTTATAAAGCTGTATGATGGAGTTGCTGATTTTGGTTCAATTTGTTTTTACCTTTGGGAATTTTGCATACATTTGAACCTATGTAATCGAAGTGGGAGAATAAGTCGAATGGCAGACATTGATTCAGAGAAAGAAAGAAGGCTTGTGGCGGACTTGCTAGAAGGGGACGAGTCGGCCTTTTGTGAATTATATGCCCTGTATAAGGATCGCTTGATGTGGTTTTCCTTGAAATTCCTTAAATCCCGGGATTTGGCAGAATCGCCGTTTCTTGAACCCAAATGTACCTTTTGGCCCGTATGTGTATACGATCGTGAAAAATCGGATCTTAAACCTGTTGGCGGGACTGGATCGTGAGTTGGAGCTGAGGGATAAGATACGGTCCGCCTCATTGGATAGCACGAACGAGACGGAGGACTCGGTATTGGATACGGATTTAAACGCATTGTTGGATAAGGCGCTTGAAACGTTGACCCCACAACAAAAAAGGGTTTTTGATATGAGCCGTAAAGATATGAAATCCCATAAGGAGATAGCCGACAGTTTGGGTATCTCGGTATATACGGTACAACAACATATCTCTACGGCCTTGAAAGTGATCCGGGCGTTTCTGGCTAAATATGCGGAGACTTATATGAAGCTACTGCTCTAAAAACACACCTCCCTTTATTCATATTCCCGATAGGCACCGAACCGGGCTAAGCGATCCTCGCCGAGTTGTTCCGGTACAGGTTGAGGGGAGAGGCTCAAGCCTTCGTTGATCTGTTCCCAAAGTCCCGTACGGGTGTAAGTTTGATGCACTTTCTGGAAATGGGTGGATAGTAATAAATCCTTGGCTTCTTGATATTGCTTCTTATCAATCAGTAGCTGTACCTTTCGCTCGACCACCCATTCATCAGAGGACGCGTTTATCTTATCCAAACATTTTTCCCGTTCCGGTAAAGCCTCTGTTCCAAACTTCTTTAATACTTTATCCCGCTCGATAACCAACTGGGGATGTAGGTTCAACCACGAGGTCTCGGGGATAGCGGCGTAAGTATCTCTCGCCTTTTCCCACGCCTGCCGACGAACATATAGCCTTGCCAATAAAGCTTTTGCCAGATCGATATCTAGGATGGATAGTTGTTCGATCGCCTCCTCTACACGTTCTCTTCCAGCCAACCAAGTCCCATAGTGGAATTGCCAATAATCCCGTTCCGGCCGGGGAGATATTTGGATCGCCCAACGAAAAGCATCGTCCAGATCTTCCATGCCGGATGGAGCCCACTGCCCGTCTTCCGGATAGGGGGCGGCGGGAAGCGTGGACTTATTCTTATAGGCATCGGCTAAGGCGATCCAGATGGAAGATTCATTCTTCCGGGCCCAGTCGAATAGCGGGATGCGATCGATCGGGCGAAGCCTTAATGCCGGAACCTTTAAGGAATAGATATCCAAAGGATGATCTGTCGGTATCCAATATTCTACGTGATTCTTTTTCTCGCCGGGACGCAATTCGAGCTTGATAGATTGGTCGCTGATCGGGCCACCTTGGATTTCTACGTAAGGCTGCCGGTCGGGGGTACTGAGCATGGACCATTCCTTGTCGCTGGCTACGCCATAACTCCATAGCTTGATACCGGGCGTACTGGATTCGTCGGCGATATGATAGAGCCCGCTGCCCAAGGAGGGAGTGTAGGCCCCGAAAGCATTCACGTCTTTCGTTTTCCAGAAGTAGCCGGTCATCTCTTTGATATCCCGTTCATGATGAGTTCCTTCGGTTTTCCAGTCGATCGTGTCCAACGTGGAGGCATGGGATAATACGGTTCCGTTCGGGAAATCGTATTGGGTATCCGGTGCGCAAGGAAGGGCGGCGTTGGACCATGACATCCATGGATAGGCTTGCTTTCCCGGGTTGTAGTAAACAACCCTTTGGGTAAGGCATTCGTCCTTATCTCCTAAGGAATATTCTACAGACCATTGCATACCGTAATGAGATTCCCGTTCTCCGCATGTTACATATGTGCGGTCTCCCGTATGATCGATCTGATAAAGCACCGGCTCATTTTGCGTGGGAGAGTGGGAGATCGGGAAACTGACCTCGATCCCCCCGGCCACGAAATAGAAGCGGGGTAATATCCGTGTGTATTTGATTACGTCCGGCCTGTACAAGACCTCCTTGCCGCTCTCCTTGTGAGTGAGGGATATTACTTTCCCGCAAAGATCGGGGCAGATGATAGCCTTGACTTTCTCGTTTTCTAGCGAGATCATCCGGTACCTTTTAGGCACCGGACGATTTGAGGTCTCGCTATAACTCATATAGGGGTATACGCCATTCGGGTCCAAGGCGGTCGGTAGCGGGCCGGTGGGCGTCAATACGTGCGTCAGCTGTATCTGGTCGAACTTCTCGCAAACAACACCTGTTGTTTGCGAGAAGGCCGGCCCTGCGGCTACGCTTGCCATGAGTGATAGGATTAAACGATATGCTTTCATGTCTTTCCTGCTATATAAGCCCATTATTTCGCCAAAAGATCGGACAGTTGACGGATGATGAGGTTACCCTTACGTACATCCGCCGAGATCTTGTTCTCATCGAACTCTTTCTCTTTCGGGAAGATAGACAAATGTTGGTCTAGCTGCTTCAATAAGCCTTGAGCTTGAGCGTTACCCGATTGGGCGGTCAGTTCCCGTAAGATACGGACCTTCTCGAAATCCACGATACCTTCTCTCATTTTCTCGAAGCGGATGCAACTTTTGCCTCCCGGATATACCATGTAGCAATCGCCTGCTGCCCAAGAGCCATGACGTGCGTCGCGATCGGCATCTTCCGGCCAAGCGTCGTAAGCCCATCGCAAGAAGCCGTCATAACCATACGCCATTACATACCAACTGATCCAACGTCCCTCGATAGGAGGAGAGAACACGAAGTTGTTCGGGATCGGCGGGTTACAGCATACGTATACGGTGGACGTGCGTCCGGTGGCGGCCCGTGCCTTTTGCTCGGCGATGGTAGGTTCCTCTCCGTAAAGGAAAGAATAATCGTCCAGCAGTCCGTCCAATTCCTTATGCCAATTGCCGGCGTAAGTGATCTTCCAGCATTTATCATGGTTGCGCACGACATTGATAGCCGCTAAGGTCTCTTCCATCGGATTCTCGTTGATTCCGATATAGGTGATGTCCAACCAGCTTTTAGCTTCTAGATGGAAATCCGTGAGGAAGATATTCCACATCTTCTTGAATTCCTCCGAGCTTGGCGCCCAGTTGATATAAGAATAATCGCCCGTAGCCTCGTCCTTATAGCGGTGACGGAATCCCCAAGGAATCGGGGTATAGAGGGTGATTGCCTCGTCGATGCCACATTCCATTGCTAATTCTACGTACTCGTCGAAGATCTTGTAGTCGAAGGCCCATGTGCCGTCCGCTTTCTTGATCCACTCGATCATACCCCCCTCGATCATATAGGAGTTATCGGACCAAGGAGAATGTACTCCATAAGTCGTGATGTAGGTACCACCCGCATCGGCATAATGCTTCAAATGCTGCTTGAGAAGCATTTTATGTTCTGGTGACCACGGTTCCACGTGATTGTACCATGCCACGGCCCACGGGTTCTGCCATAGGTCCAGACGGTATTTCCAGTCTTTCGGATAGGGGAGCAACTGGTTTTGCACCACGATCTCCAGATTCAATAGTTGAGGAGCCTTGCCTTTCGCCCGCACCTCCACCTGTCCTTTATACGTGCCGGGAACGGTTCCTCTCGGCACATCCACCATCATCCATACCGGACGGGTGGTTTGGGAAGGGAGATCGAAGCGGTCCAGCGTCTCGAAACGGTCTGGCATCAAGAAGCCGGATTTGTAGGGAGATTCCCCGCAGATGGCTTTTTTCTCGGCATACGGATAATTGGACAATACGTAACGCACCAACTCGAAGGTAATCCGATCTTTCGGGATGATGTTTCCCTCGGCGCTCCTCAAGTCCTGCGTAGAGACACGTACTTGTTCCAACGCTTCTGACGACCATACCAATATCTGGGCATTCGCTCTTTCCCCCCTCCAAACGGTCGTAGAGTAGGAAGATGATAAATCGTTGTCATGGTTTACGGGTACTTCCTTCCGGAAATAAAGCCGGTCGGTCGATCCGAAGGCGGAATGGATACCCGCCTGATTGCTCCAAGCGGGTTCATTCACGCAAAAATCAAATGTTAACTCCGGGTCATAGTGGTGACTCCGTACAGGGACAAACGTGGAATCCATCTGCCCCGGATACACTTGGCCTAGACTGATATGAGAATAAATAAAAAAACTAGCTACCGCTAAAAAGTATTTCTTCATGCTATAAAAATTTAAGATAATTCATATTTAAATGGGATTCCCCTCCCAGATAGGTAGGCCCTCCCTTCTCGTATAGGTAGGGCCTACCCTCATATATATAGTCGCTTATTCTTGGAAAAACCCTTACCAGCCCGGATTCTGTTCCAAGGTTCCTTTCGACAATTGTACCTGTTGCAAAGGGATCGGGGATAGCCAATGCTTCGGTGTCTGGAACTTGCGGGCGGATGCGGGTTGGGCGATGATAAAGCCATCGCTATCCACCTGTATATCCTGCCCGATCACCAACTCCGGGAATTTCTGTTGATACTCCGTACCCACGAATTTCACGCCACGGATCGCAAGGGGAAGAACCGTTTCCGCCGTGCCCCAACGACGTAGGTCGTCCCGGCGATATCCTTCGAATGCCAGTTCCACGGTTCTCTCACGCCGGATCTCTTCCAGCATATTCAGTCCGTTGGCGGAGACAAAAGCGTTGGTTAGGTGAGGCATATTCGCCCGGTTTCTCAGATCATTGATGGTGATGTCTAACTGATCGTCCGTGATTTGTCCGTTCTTCTCGTATAAAGCCTCGGCGAGGATCAGCAGGACTTCGGCGTAACGAAACTCCTTGAAGTCGTATTCGCCGATGAATTGAGCGGCATCCAATGTCTCATCCAAGAACTTACGGATCATATAGCCTGTGCGTGTAGCGCTATTCCCTACAAATCCCGGATAGGTAGGTGTCCAGAGACCTCCCTCGAAAAAGACCTCGCTACCGGGAACGATAAACGTCTGCTCCATACGGGAGTCCCGGTTCTCGAATTCACTCGTCTGGTATTGGAATCCCTTAAATAAAGGAGATTTATCGATGGGCAGACCATCGTTACATAAATACATATCCGCAAGGTTTTTTGTAGGAACCATGGCACCGAACCAAAGTTCCCGTGTCCAGTTATGGGTCACTCTCAATTTATAATAACGCCTTGCCAATAAGACCTCCTTGCTATCATCCCCCTCTAAGATATGTAGATATTTATAGCTTTCCTTCCCTTTATCCCGGAACAAGGCGTATTCCTTGGAATCCACTAAGGCTTGGGCGGCATCGATGGCCGATTGGATATACATATCGGCGTTGGAGCCTTGATGGTATTTCTCCCAAGTTCCCTCGTACAAGGATACGCGGGCTTTTAACGCTAAGGCGGCCCCTTGCGTGGTACGGCCCAATTCCTCGGTAGTCAACTGGCTTTGCTTGGGAAGCAAAGGAATCGCCTTATCGAGATCGTCGATGATAAAATCAATGATCTCCTGCTGGGAGGAGCGAGGCGTGTAAAGCTGTTCCGAGGAGGTATTCAAGGGAATCTCTATCTTGGGAACCCCTCCGTAGAACTTGACCAGTTTCCAGTAGTTGTAGGCCCGGAAGAAATGGGCCTCGGCTTTCCAGCGTCCGATCTCGTCATCGGTCAATCCAGACTCCTCCGCTTTCTTGAGCAGATAGGAAGTGGATTGGATGAATTTCCATGGCTCATCCCAATCATCCGAATTGACCGGTGCTAAATAAGAACCATCGCTTACGTCGTCCGCCCCCGAACCGAAAGCGATATCCGAGTTCTTATCTATATATTGGGAGGCCTCCATCAGGCTGAAGTAGAAATCATTGGCGGCCAACTCGAAATCGGAAGGCTTTTGCCAAAATACGGCGTCGGACACTTGATCCATAGGTGTCATATCCAAGTCGCAACTAGATAGCCCGAGTGTGGCCGATAGCGCTATAATTATATTAAATCGTCTCATACTGCTAATTTGTTTTTTCGTGGAACCTTAGAAAGTTAAGTCAATACCGAAAGAATAATAACGTTGGAACGGATAATTGAATCCGGCTTTGTCCGACTCGGGGTCCCATCCTCCTTTTACGTTATGTATCTCGAATATATCCTGTCCGCTTACGTAAAAGCGTGTCCGTTCGATGCCTAGTTTCTGTAACGCGCCTTTGGGGAGCGTGTAGCCTATCTGGATATTCTTTAGGCGAATGTAGGCGGCGTTGATCTTTTGCAGGGTGGATGCCTGATAATTCCAATGCCGGATCTCTCCATGCGTCAAGCGGGGATAATAGGCGTCCGGGCGATCCTCGTTCCATGTCTGGCCGTAGTAGAACTGGGGCGGGTATCTCCACCAGTCGCTCCAAGGCATGGCGAAGTCTCCTTCACGGAACAAGGTGCGCTTGGCAACTCCTTGGAAGAATACGCTGATATCGAAGTTGTTCCATTTAGCGCCCAGATTCAATCCGAAGGAATAGCGGGGAGTGGTGGAGCCAACGTATTCGGCGTCGCCGTCATCCCCATCTTTATCACCGTAGGTGGAGATCTTACCGTCGCCGTTCAAATCCTTGAACTTCGCGTCTCCGATGCCGATATTGGAAGGTACGCCCTCTAGTTTCTTATAAGCGTCGAGATCCGCTTGGTCCTTGATCACGCCATCGTATACGTAAGCGAAATAGGAATTCATGGGATAACCTTCCCGGGTCTCGTTCAATCCTAGTTTATAGGTATCGGCACCTCCGTATTCAACTAATTTGTTCACGGCGTCGGTCAACTGGAATTGGGCAGAGTATTCAACGTTGCCGATCTTGTCGGTCCAGTTCAATGTCAACTCGAAGCCGTTCGTGCGTAATTTACCCGAGTTCGAGTAGGGTGCCTCCGCGCCTAACATGCTGGGATAAGTTACCGGAATTAACATATTATTATTCATTTTTACGAAATAATCAAACGAGAAGCCGAGGCGGGAATCAAGGAAAGCGGCATCGACACCCACGTTGACATTCTCCAGAATTTCCCATGTCCGGTCTACCCCGGCCAATACGTCTAAGCCCATGGCTTGGCTTTGGGAACCGTTTCCGAACGGATAGATTAATTTAGTTCCCCAGCCATCGTCCCTAAACTTTAGCAACTGGATATAGTCATACAGGCGGATACCTTCTTGGTTTCCGGTCTGTCCGTATGATGCTCTTAACTTCAGCTCATTGAATACCTTGGAGTTTTTCAAGAAGTTTTCTTGCGAGATACGCCAGCTGGCGGAGACTCCGGGAAACATTCTCCACCTGTTGCCGGGGGCGAAACGGGAACTACCGTCATAACGGAAGTTTGTCTCCAGAATGTACTTGTTCTTAAAGCTGTAGCCTAGGCGGGCGAAGGTAGAGCCGGTAGCCCAATGCTCGGCTTTGGCGTCGTTCTTCATATTTCCCGTGCCTCCGAGGTTAAGCTCCCACAGCTCATCCGAGATGAAGTTATCACGGCGTGCCATGAACATGCGGACTTCCTCCGTCTCGTAGGCCATACCTAACATGGCGTCCAGATGGTGGTCCGGGCCGAAGTTCTTATCGTAATTCAAGTAGGCCGTGTAATTTTGGTAAACGGTCTCTTCTGTCGTGCGATCCACGGCAGACTGCTCCGGACTTCCCGCTCCGGTGTAGTAGGTGATATTATTGTCCCATGTATAAAGAGGGATCGCTTTCGCTATATCCTCATTGTTCTTGTTCTTATAATTAACACCGGCTTGGGCGGTTAAGGTCAGTCCGTCGATAATGTTGGCGATTAACCTGAAATTACCATTCATCTCCCGGGTCTTGAACGTGGCGGTCTCGCTCTCTTTGGCCAACGCTACGGCATTGCTCCAGCCTCCTTGGGTGAAGAAGTTACCATCGGCATTATAGACCGGGTGGTTAGGCATATCCAGAATCGCCTCACCGATTACCCACGCTCCGTTGCTGCCTACATCGGTACGTTTATTATTGTCCAAGGCTACTTTGGTTTCCAGCTTTAACCAATCCGTGATCCTATAATCGTAGTTCATACGTAGATTATACTTGGTGTTATTGTCGTCGGCATATTTTACGACTCCGAATTGCTTGCTATAACCGGCGGATAAATAATAATTGGATTTCTCGCCGCCACCGGAGATAGTGAGATTGTGCTTATGCTGAACGCCGTTGTTCAACAGCTCGTCCATCCAGTCCGTGTTCGTAAAGAACAATTTCCATCCTCCATACAACGGGTGATCGATCGGATTCGGGTCGTTGGACAAGATCCTATCCAGAAGCTCTTGCGTATACATAGGGGCGGAGCCGTTATGGATATTGGCCTCGTTGTCCATGATCGCCATCTCATAATTGGTTGGCGCTTTCATCATACCGGTCATCTTGGAGATCGACAAGTTTCCATTGTAAGTGATCTTAGGTGCGCCGGTCGCTCCCTTCTTGGTCGTAATCAAGACAACGCCGCCTGCGGCCCGTGCTCCGTAAATAGAGGCAGAGGCATCTTTTAAGACGGAGATGGCATCGATATCCTGCGGATTGATCATATTGATATCACCGGGAATACCATCTACTAAAACCAGCGGGGCACTGTCTCCGTTAGCGGATGAGACTCCACGTATGTTCATCTTAAAGTCCTCGTTACCCGGTTGGCCGGAGCTTCGTTGGATAACCATTCCCGGTATTTCTCCCTGCAAGGCGGATAGCACGTTGGTCACGGGCTTAGATTCGATAACCTCGGAGGTGACTTTCGAGATCGCTCCGGAAAGATTGCTTCGTTTCTGTGTTCCGTAACCAATCACGACTACCTCATCAAGCTTCTGGGCGTCTTCCTTTAGCTGGATATTAAGGGTCTTGTTGTTGCCTACGGCCACTTCTTCCGATAAATAGCCGATGTAAGATATGAGCAGGATCGATTTACCGTTCGCCTCGATGCTATACTCACCGTTCAGGTCGGTAACTGTCCCTTTGGACGTACCTTTTACCACGACGTTCGCCCCGATGATCGGTTCGCCCCGTTCATCTGTAATGATACCGGTCACTTTCCGGTCTTGCGTCACTGGAACGGAGGCGTTGCCCGCGTTTCCGAGACTGACGGCTATCGTGTTATTCTCTCGCTTAAAATAAAGATTGGCTTGCCGGGTGATCTCGTTCAATACGCTGTTGATGGGAGCGTTCTTGAACTTTAGGTTAACTTGTACGTTCCGGTTCGCGATGGCTTCTCCATAGAAAAACTTTAATCCTGTCTGCTTCGACAAATCATCGAAGACTTTTTGTATGGGTTGGTTTTTTACTTGAATCGTTATTCTTTCTTTTTGATTTTCTTGGGCTTGCAGAGGCTTAGGGGAGCTTAACGCTAAAAAAACTAAAATAATAGAACAACACATCCAATTATACCTAGTAATAGTTGGAAAGTTCATAATTTTGTATGTTTAAAGGTTGTTTTTATACACTTTTAAAAACAGTC
>OJZH01000279.1_pt1 | contig 11161 bp, 3 predicted proteins | sample 1611841 | NCBI WGS metagenome assembly OJZH01 (sample SAMN04436774, study PRJEB24849) | human gut metagenome | biome: human gut; feature: NICU; material: stool | host: Homo sapiens | place: USA: Saint Louis, MO | collected 2011-05-01
CTTTTCGTCAATGAGATCGAGCGTCATGCGGGCTGCCACGCGGGCCATTTCCACCGGATCCTGGCGGATGGTGGTCAGGCCGATATCGCCGGTGTAGAAACTATCGTCGTAGCCGATCAACGAGACGTCGCCGGGCACGGAGAATCCATTGCGCTCCAGCTGGAACATAAGCGGCAAAGCAATGCCATCCTCTTGGCATGCGATGGCGGTGGGCATCTCGTCTTGGCTTATGAGTTGGTTGACCACGTCGCTGATTTCATAACGTCCATCGTCATCGACCTTGCAGACGATAACCTGCGGCTCGATGCCTTCCCTGCGGCAGCAGGCGGTGAATGAGTCGAATCGGCTTTGCACGGAGAAGCTCAGCGACACCTCGCGATTGGTGCTGATGTAGGTGATGCGGCGATGTCCGAGATTGATAAGATGGCGGGCGGCCAGCGTGGAGCCCTGCACGTCGTCGATATTGACGGCGGCGGTAAAGCCGCGGGCTTCGGGTTCGACTGAATTGATGCCGACGATCGGCACGCCGACCGAAGCCAGTTGCGCGATTTCGTTGTTGTCGATATCGAAAGACGCCACAATCACGGCATCGGCGTTACGGCGTACCGGCAACATCTCGAAGAATTCCTTGCGCTCCTCGATGCTGGAAATCTGGAATACCGAAATATCGTAGCCCTGCGTGTGCAGCACCTCGTTGAGCCCCTCGATGACCGAGGCGGTGAACCACAGGCGGATATGGCCGCTCATCAGTACTGCGATGCGCAGGGAGCGGCCGGATTTCAGGGCCGCAGCCGAGCGGGAGAGTGAGAAATTGAGTTTGTCGGCGATGGCGAGCACGCGCTCGCGGGTCTTGGCCGACACCAGATCCGGCCTGGTGAAGGAACGTGAGACGGTGGAGATGGAGACGCCGGCCTCGCGGGCGACATCCTGAATGCTCGTAGCCATTGCAGCCCCCTTGCGTTGAATGGAAAATCGCAATACACATGCACAACTGACTCCAGTGTACATGCTGATTGATTGATCTGCGGCGATGACAACGATTGTATTACAAACGTTTGCAAAGTGTCTATGTCGGCGTTAGATTGGCTTTATATAGCCATTATCTTAGGTGAAAGAAGATTGCTGGAGCCGGAGTGTGCTCGAACTTGAAACGCCTAAAATGACAACGTTTGACATATAATGATTCGACGTTTACTATGAACATAGGCTTGAACGAGAACAGGCCGTGCATGCGGTTCTCGATCGGCAAGCTCGCATTGAGTTGAACTCCGCAGCCGGCGCACGATGCAGTGTCACAACGCAGCGGACTCAAGGAGGAGGAAAAGTCATGATCAGCATGGCGGGCAAGGCGATACGCAGGTGGTGGGCGCTGTTCGCGCTCCCCACATTCGCCGCATTCATCATCGGGTTCCTGGTGCCCTTCATCATGGGCGTCTACTTAAGCTTCTGCGAATTCACCACCGTTACCGACGGTGAATGGGTGGGGCTTAAGAACTACGGCAAAGCGTTGAAAGACAAGGAATTCCTGCACGCGCTCGGCTTCTCCACCGCGTTTACCATCGTGACCACCATCGTGATCAACGTGATCGCCTTCGCCATCGCCTACATGCTGACCAAGGCGATCAAGGGCTCCACGCTGTTCCGCTCGGTATTCTTCATGCCGAACCTTATCGGCGGCATCATCCTGGGCTACATCTGGCTGCTGCTCCTGAACGGCGTACTGGCCCACTGGGGCCGCGCCCTGACCTATAAGGCGTCCTACGGGTTCTGGGGCTTGGTCATCCTGGTGTGCTGGCAGCAGATCGGCTACATGATGATCATCTACATCGCCGGCCTGCAGGCCCTGCCCACCGATGTGCTGGAGGCCGCGGCCGTGGACGGCGCCAACGGACGGCAGACCATGTTCCGCATCATCATCCCGCTGATGATGCCGTCCATCACCGTGTGCTCCTTCCTGACCGTGACCAACGGTTTCAAGCTCTACGACCAGAACCTCGCATTGACCAACGGTGCGCCGAGCAACATGTCTGAAGGTCTGGCGCTGAACATCACCCGCACCTTCTACGGCCGTATGGGCTGGGAAGGCGTCGGCCAGGCGAAGGCCGTGCTGTTCTTCATCCTGGTCGCGGTCATCGCCCTGATTCAGAACAAGCTCACCACGAGCAAGGAGGTGGCAGCCTGATGAACGAGAACAAGCCTGTGAAGCATGGCGCATTATGGACCGTGCTGTTTGCCGTTGTCTCCCTGTTCTGGATTTTCCCGATCGTCCTGGTGCTGATCAACTCCTTCAAGCAGAAGGCGTACATCTCCAAGAACGCCTTCTCCCTGCCGACCGGCAAAGCGTTTGTAGGACTTGAGAACTATGTGCGCGGCATCGAGACCACGCAGTTCTTCGCTTCCTTCGGCTGGACGCTGCTTATCACCGTCGGCTCGGTGGCGCTGATTCTGGTGTGCACCGCGATGTGCGCATGGTGGATCGTGCGCGTGAACAACTGGGCCGCGAAGCTGCTCTACACCCTGTTCCTGTTCAATATGATCGTGCCGTTCCAGATGGTGATGTTCACCCTCTCCAAGATCGCCGACATGCTGAAGCTCAATACCCCGTGGGGCCTGTGCATCGTGTACCTCGGTTTCGGGGCCGGTCTGGCCGTGTTCATCTTCACCGGCGTGATCAAGGGCATCCCGCAGGAGCTTGAGGAGTCCGCCATGATCGACGGCGCGTCAGTGCCGCGCATCTTCTTCCAGATCGTGGTGCCGATCATGAAGCCGTCGATCGTCTCGGTGGCCATCCTCGAAGCCATGTGGATCTGGAACGATTACCTGCTGCCGTACCTGACGCTCGACCTCGGCAAGTACAAGACCATCTCGGTCGCCGTGCAATACCTCAAGGGCGGCTACGGTTCCGTGGATATGGGCGCCATGATGGCCTGCCTGGTGCTGGCCATCATCCCCATCATCGTCTTCTACTTGGTATGCCAGAAGTATATAGTCTCTGGTGTCATGGCGGGCGCGGTCAAGGGTTGAGCCCGACAATTTGGCTCCCCTCCCTGAGGGGAGCCAAAAGCTGTACAAGGAGTAGTTGATGAACTGGCTGGCACCGGACTCGAAATTCATGCGCGCGTGGAGCAATCTTGTTGACGGCGTATGGATCAACATTCTGATGCTGGTCACTTCGATTCCGATCATCACCATCGGTGCGGCCCTGACTGCCGGCCATGATGCTTGCCGCCGCTCCATCGAGGGCGAGGGCAAAGGCGTAACCTCCAACTACTTCAAGTCATTCAAAACCAACTTCATCAAAGCCACACTGCTGTGGCTGCCGTTCTTGGTGGCGCTGATTGCACTGGTCTGGTCATGGATCGTCCTGCAGATCACGCCGCTGCTCATCATCAAATTCGCGCTGACCATCCTCTGGCTTATCGGTTTCGAATGGGTGTTCGCGCTTCAGGCACGCTTCGAGAACACCGTGGCCGGCACCTTGAAGAACGCCTTCATCTTCGGCATCTCCCACATCGCGATGACCGTGGCCCTGGTCATCGTGGATGCCGTGTTCGTGGCACTGCTGGCGGCCAGCTGGTTCCACATGCCCGGTGGACTGTTCCTGCTGGTGATCCTTGGTTACGGCACCATGCTGATGCTCCATATCCCCGTCGCCGAGCGTGTCTTCAAGCCATATCTCATTGACTAGGCGGGTTCTCACGAATATGCGGCGATCTTCGAGGTCTGAGCGCTCTCTGTCCACGCAAGCGCGGTAAAGATAACAAATTAATAACAGTTTGGGGCGGCTGGCGGAGCGGGGTGCCGATTGAGGGGTATTAGTGATTGGCTTGGAAGGGGGCTTTTGGCATACGGGGAGTGTTCGGGCTGGGCGGTTGCCCCCCCGTAAGTGCTTATATACATAAGGAATCTGGCACACTGAGTCTCAGTGCCGTAATGGTATCATCGCAAATAATGTTTGCGTTCACGTAGAGGCGAACGAGACACTCGACAAGTGGGTCGAGGCAAAGGACAAGGAGAGATGCGGTGAAGCATTGGAAGAAGATGGCAGCATCGTTGATTGCAATATCAACGATGGTGGCAGTAGTTCCGACGACGTATGCCATGGAATCGGAAGATTCCCAACCACAGACAACCGATACCGCGACAGTGCAGACTACTAAGGCTGCTGAACCGACGCTGCTCGCCAGCTGGGACTTCACGGGCAAAAACGGCACCACGAACAGCGAGATTGCCGATTCGACCGGCAAGTACAACCTGACGCTGAAGGACGGCGCCAAGATCGAACAGTACGGTGACCGCAGCAACAACGAGGCGCTCTCACTGCGCGGCGATGGCCAGTACGCCCAGATCGATGACCAGCTGTTCAAGGACGCCGGCGACTCCTTCACTCTGGAGTTCGCGTCCAAGACTCGTCACGACGACAGCGGCAAGTTCTTCTCGTTCATCGTCGGCAAGGACGGCTCGAACGACGCCAACACCACCGATCAGTCCAACGCCAACAAGTACCTGATGTTCTACAACAGCAAGACCGCCATCAAGGGCGTTATCTCCAACAACAACTGGGGTAACGAACAGGGATCCAAGGTCACCGTTTCCGGCAACGACAACAGCTGGGCCGATTACAAGATTGTCGTGGACGGCACCAATCTTGCCGTGTTCCGCAACAATGCCCTGATTATTTTCAAGGCCAACACCGGCATCAAGATGAGCGATCTCGGCGCGACCACCGCCTACATCGGCAAGTCGTTCTACTCCGTCGATGAGTACTGGAATGGTGCAATGGATGACATCAAGGTCTACAGGGGCGCTGACCTGACCATGCCGACCGCCGTTGCGATTTCCGGCACCGGTGTGGTGAACAACAAGCTCACCCTGATTGAGAAGGACTCCACCAAGCTCACCGCCACCGTCACCCCGGACGACGCCGTGAGCAAGAACGTCACCTGGTCCTCCTCCGATGAGTCCGTGGCCAAGGTCGCCGCAGACGGTACTGTAACCGGCGTTAAGGCTGGTACTGCCACCATCACCGCCACCACTGAGCTGGGTGGTGTGAAGGCCGAACTGCCCGTCACCGTTGAGCCGATGAACGCCAAGAACGCTGCCGAAGCCGACCTCAACGCCGCGATTTCCGCGTTGAAGACCACCACCACCGAGAACCTGCCGCTAGTTGCCGAAGGCACCAAGAATGGTTCTGCGATTACGTGGAAGTCCTCTGATGAAAAGCTCATTACCGGCACTGACGCCAAGTACGAGGCTCCGAAGAACGGTATGGCCGATCCGTATAAGGGTGCCGGCGTGGTGACTCGCCCGGCTTACGGCGACGGTGATTCCAAGCCTGTCACACTGACCGCCACTGCCTCCTACAACGGTGGCGAGGTCGTGACCAAGACCGTGGAAGTCACTGTCAAGGAGCAAACCCGCTCCGTTCCGGACGGCGCTTATGCGGCCGTGACCTTCCTTTCCGATGCGGCCACCACCGACGGCAACAACTTCTTCTCGTTCAGCGAGATTAACAGCGGCAACCCGGTTATCGTCTCCAACACCGATACCAAGGGCCTGCGTGACCCGTATGTGCTCAAGTCCAAGGATGGCGACAAGTTCTACATGATCGCCACCGACCTCAAGGTCTCCTCGCAGGGCTGGGGCCAGAACCAGCAGTATGGCTCTCTGAAGCTTGAAGCATGGGAGTCCACCGATATGGTGAACTGGACTCGCACCAACGCCGAGGACGGCGACACCGGTATCAAGGTCAACGCCGACAACATGGGCATGACTTGGGCACCGGAAGCTTTCTGGGATGACGCGCTGAACTCCTATGTGGTGTTCTGGTCCTCGCGTGAATACACCGATGACACCCGTGCCACCGCAGTGAAAAGCTCGAAGACCAACGGCGCATACAACATCCTTGTGATGGCCACCACCCGCGACTTCAAGACGTTCACTCCGGCCGAGAAGTGGCAGGATACCCAGTACTCCCGCATTGATTCCACCGTGTTCAAGATTGGCGATATGTACTATCGCCTGACCAAGAACGAGGAAAGCGGCAAGGCCGGCGATTACATCACCAACGGCAAGTCCACGTTCCTTGAGCGTTCCCAGTGCCTGACTTGCACCACCGCCGCCGCTGATCCGAACGCCGATACGACCAAGACCTGGCAGCTCGTTGACCAGAACATCCTGCCGTTCGAAGGCCCGGAGTCCATCAAACTCAATGCTGGCGACCCGAACCAGAATGAGGCTGGCGATGCGATGATCATCATGGCCGACTCCGGCGGATACAAGCCGTACATGACCTCCGAGTCCGCCATCGCGGCGTCCAGCTGGACCAACCGTCTGTCCTCCACCGACGGCTGGGGTACCGAGAAGCAGTGGGGGCCGAATGTCACGGGTAAGGTGACCCCGACCAACATGCCGACCCCGACCCGTCACGGCGCGTTCGTGAACGTGTCCGCTGCCATCGCGGAGAACATGCACAAGTGGAATACCTCCACCCCGACCACGCTGCCCGCTGTTGACTCCGCTACCAAGGCCGAGTACAACGCCGAAACCCGCGAACTCACCGCCACGGTGACCGCCGCTGACAAGGGCACGCTCGCCGGCTCGGTGAAATTCTCTGCTGGCGACTGGTCCAAGACCGTGAAGCTCGACGCCGAAGGCAAGGCCACGGTGACTCTCCCGGTCACCATCTCTGGCACTGTTGCGGTCGCCTACGACGGCTACACCGATGGCTTGGTAAACCCCTCCTCGACCGAGGTGGCCGGCATCGAGCAGGGCAAGGTCGATTTGGCTGAGCTCAACAAGCAGATCGCCGCTGCCGAAGCGCTCAAGGAATCCGATTACACGGCTGATTCCTGGGCTGCGCTCGCCAAGGCACTGCAGGCCGCCAAGGCTGCGCTCGCTTCCTCCGACCAGGCTGTGGTTGACAAGGCCGCCGCTGATCTGAGCGCCGCCATCGCAGCATTGCAGAAGGCGGAAACGCCCACCAAGCCGGATACCGGCGATGGTGACAACAAGGGCGATAACGCAGGCGACAAGACCGACAACAAGACCGATGACACCAAGTCTGACGGCAAGTTGCCGGCCACCGGTGCCGCCGTATATGGCGTGAGCGGTGCCATGGTGCTGCTCGCCGCTGCCGGCACTGCGCTGTCCATCTGGCGCAAGCGCCGCGCATAACTGAGTAGCTGCTCACTGCAACGCACAGAAAATCGCACAGTATATGTGTGATTTTCTGTGCGTTTTAATGTATAACAGCACATGCGTCATTTTTTTTTGCATTGGCGTGGTCATGCTAAATGTATGTGCTGTAGAACCTGTGTACCGTACCAGTGAACGCTAACACTAAACTTATAAGTGCTTACATTTGGGCGTGCTATAGCGCATCGATGTTGTCCCCGGAAAACGGTGTTGTTCGTAGGGGCGGATTGGTGGGCAAGCGCAGTCAAATGTAATGCGAATCAGCAAGCGAGAAAGTGCTGATTCGTACAAGGAGACGCAAAAGTGGCCGATAAAGGAGTGGCCAAGCGCCATAGCGATAACAATTTGATAACAATCTAGCAAGGATGCGAGGAAGGAAACTCGATGAGGAGAGTTACTCGATTGGCGGCCTGCTTGGCTGCGGTATCAACGCTGAGCGTGGGACTGGTTACGCCGGTCACCGCGTTGGCTGACGATACGACACCTCAGGTGCAGCAATCCGTTCAGACGAGCGATGCTCAGGCTGCTGCGGCTGTAGACCCGCTTGCCGGCTTCGATTTCAATAGCGACCCGGACGATGGTGCATTCGCCAGTGCTCAGGGTGACGCTAAGGCCACCGTACAAGGCACGGCGAATCTCGTCAACGGAAAAGATGACGACAACGGCAAGGCCGCCCAGCTCGGCAGCGGTTTCTGGCTGAACGTGACCAAGTCCGATGGCAGTGCACTGCTCAACGGTCTTGATGATGTGACGATCAGCTATGACAGTAAGGCGGCTGCGACCGGTGGCCAGTGGACTGTGTTTGCCGCGCCGACCGCCGGTGCGGTGAACGGCAGCGCCCCCACCTACGTCGGTGTGCTCGACCGCACCGACAAGACCCGCGTGGAACGCTATCTCAACGGCCGCGCATCCGACATCGCCACCATCGACAAGAACACCGGTACGAAGGATGCTTGGAAGCATGTCGATCTCGTCATCTCCGGCAAGACCGCGAAGCTCTATGTCGATAAGAAGTTCGTGGCGAGCAACGTGAACGGCGAGGATCTCAAGAGCATTCTTGGCGGCTCAGGTGGCGTGCTGCAAATCGGCAAAGGCAACTGGGGTAACGGTGAATACTTCACCGGTTTGCTCGACAATCTCACGATTTATGGCTCCGCACTTTCCGCGGCCGATCTCGGCATCGCATCGCCTACTGCAATCGAGATCTCCGGTTCCAATGTGAAGGACGGCAAGCTGAGTCTCAAGGAAGGCAACTCCGTATCCCTGTCCGCAACCGTCACCCCTGAAGGCGCTGAGCCTACGGTGACATGGGAATCCAATAATCCGGCTGTGGCTACTGTGGATGCCAACGGCAAGGTCACCGGCGTGAAGGCCGGCACCGCCACCATTACAGCGGCTTCCGAAGCTGACGCCGCCAAGACCGCCGAGCTCAAGGTCACCGTCACCGAGGTCAAGGCCGATGACGCCTACGGCTACGTGATGGTCCACTTCATCGAAAACAACAAGGGCTACGCCGAGAAGATCTACCTCGACATCTCGCGCGGCGATGACGCCACCCAGTGGGATACGCTCAACGGCGGCGAGCCGATTCTGGTGAGTAACGAATCCACCACCGGCGTGCGCGATCCGTTCATCGCCTACAACCCCGAGTCGAAGACCTACTACGTGCTGGCCACCGATTTGCGTGTGTTCGGCAGCGATAATGCCGGTTGGGGCACGTGGGCTACAGGTTACAGCACCAAGTTGCATGTGTGGTCGTCCAAAGATCTCATTCACTTCAACGACATGACGGAACTGGAGACCGCCACCGCCGACAAGTACACTGCCAATCCGAACAAGAGCCAGACGCTCACCGATTCCGTGACCGGCAAGACCATCTCCGAGATCGGCATGGCATGGGCTCCTGAGGCTACGTGGGTGCCGAACTTCTATGATCTCAACGACGACGGTCAGCTCAACGGTTCCGATAAGGACAACCCGAAGAACCAGCAGGGCGGCGCATTCGTTGTGTATTGGTCTGTCTCCGCCAAATACGATGGCGAGAACAGTCAGCCCGGCAAGAAGGTGACTCACGTGCTGTGGGCCGCCACCAAGGACTTCACCAACGAGACTTACATGTTTGGCGGCGTCTTCGTGCCTAACAGCAAGTACAACCGTGGCAACACCATCGACACCACGATGCTGCAGAACGGTTCCCGCACATACCGCACCACCGGCTCCGGCGTGATCTTCATGGAATACACCGATCGTGCCGATTGGTGGCGTGCCAACGATCAGGGTCAGTACGCGACCGACCCGGCCAAGGGCTGGGTGTTGCGCCAGACCAACATCGGACACACGCTCGGCAGCGCGCAGGAAGGTGCCAACGGTTTCAAGGTCAACGGTGAAAACAAGTGGTACATGTTCGTTGACAACTATGGATCTGTCGCCTCCGGTGCCCGCTACGGCTACAACCTACTCGAAGCCGACAACCTCGATTCCGAGAATCCGTGGAGCGTCCTGAAGGCCGATGACTACTTCCTCACCGCCAACACCAAGCACGGTGACATTGTTTCGCTCACCAAGGCCCAGTACGACGCGATTCGCGCGGCTGATGCCAAGGCTTCCGACAACGCCGACCTGAAGGCCGAGGATGTGACGGTGGATAAGGGTTCTGCCGATACGGACATCACTGCCAAGCTGCCGAAGACGCAGCAGGTCACTCTTGCCAACGGTTACGGCACTGCCAAGCGCGACGTGACGTGGGACGTTTCTAACGTCGACGCCTCCAAGCCCGGCGAGTACGCCGTCACCGGCACGGTCGACACCATCGGCGCGAACAAGAACCACTGGAAGTGGACGAACGCCGCCGGCGAGTCGAAGACCGACGAGGACGACCTCATCAACACCGGTGCGAACGCGAACAACAACTGGAAGCAGACCGGTGGTTTTGTCGACAACGAAACCGCCAACAAGAACCGCACGCTATACAGCTCCACCGCCATCACTGTGACCGCCAAGGTGACCGTGACCGGCGAAACCGAGCCGACCGACCCGGATTTGCTCGCCGACTTCACTTTCGAGAACGCCGGCGAGACCTTCGACGGCGGCAATGCGACGGGTGCCACTCAGGGCACCGCCACGCTCGCCGACGGCAAGGATGGCAAGGCCGCGAAGCTCAGCAAGAACTTCTGGCTCAACGTCACCGCCAAGAACGGCGACGCTCTGCTCAAGGGCAAGAACGACGTGACCATCAGCTACGATGTCAAGCCCGACGCCTCCGGCAACACCGGCTGGACCTTCTTCGCCGCCTCCAACGCCACCAAGCAAGAGTACGGCCAGGAGCACTACGTCGGCGTGCTCGACAAGACCACCGGTATTACCGTCGAACGCTACAACAACAACGATGGCAAGCGCGATTCCTACGGCAACGTCTCCTATACCAAGACGAACGCCGACTGGAAGCACGTCGATATCGTGATTTCCGGCGCAACCGCTAAGCTGTACATCGACTCCAAGCTGGTAGCCGTGAACAACAACGGCCAGAAGCTCACCGACATCCTCGGTGCTGATGGCGGCGTGCTGCAGATCGGCAAGGCCAACTGGAGCAACGGCGAGTACTTCTCCGGTCTGCTCGACAACCTCAAGATCTGGGGCAAGGCCCTGAGCGACGACGAGCTTGGCGTGGAAAGCGCGAAGACCGACTACGCCGCCGCGCTCGCCATCCCGGCGCAAATCACCGGCGACCTGCCGAGCACTGTGCTGGGCAAGACGGTTACTTGGTCCGCGACCGGCGACGGTGCGAAGCTCGTAGCCGCAGACGGCAAGGTCACGCAGCCGAAGTCCGGCGAGAAGGCCGTAAAGGTCAAGCTCACCGCCACCATCGACGGCGTGGATAAAGCTATCACCGCCGAATCCGAAATCCTCAACAACGGCGGCGAAATCGCTTCCTACGTCAAGGATGTCGATCGCTCCGACCAGAACG
>OJZH01000293.1_pt1 | contig 10604 bp, 5 predicted proteins | sample 1611841 | NCBI WGS metagenome assembly OJZH01 (sample SAMN04436774, study PRJEB24849) | human gut metagenome | biome: human gut; feature: NICU; material: stool | host: Homo sapiens | place: USA: Saint Louis, MO | collected 2011-05-01
AAAGGTTTATTCGAAAAATGATCCGGATAATACGCGTAATAAAATCAGTATCATCGGTAACCCTAGCTTAGCGGAGGTGAAAGTGATCATGATCGGCGTACGTAATAATACGGGTGATATCAAGAGCGGTGAGGTTTGGGTAAACGAACTTCGTATGACCGATTTCGACGAGAAAGGCGGTTGGGCCGCTAATGCGAATCTGAACGTCGCTTTATCCGATTTGGGTACGGTCAATGTAAGTGGACGAATGGAAACCGCTGGTTTCGGTGCGTTGGATCAGTCGCTGGCCGAACGTCGGATGGATGATTATTCGCAATATAGTGTGGCGACCTCGATTGAGTTGGGTAAGTTGTTCCCTGAGAAAGCAAAGGTTAGCATACCTTTTTACTATGCTTATTCGAAAGAGACTACAACTCCTGAGTATGATCCGTTGAATGAGGATATTAAGCTTTCGGACGCTTTGGATGCGGTAGAGACCCAAGCCGAGAAAGACTCCATCAAGAGTTATTCTTTGGATCAGACCACTATTAAGAGCGTCTCTTTCAATAACGTAAAGGTAGATATCCGTAGCAAGAACCCGATGCCGTATGATCCGGCGAATTTCTCGTTAGGTTACTCTTATAGCCAGAACAGTAAGAAGAACCCGGAGACCGAATATGAGACAACCAAGGATTACCGGGGTAATTTCGCTTATAATTATACGCCTTACGTGAAACCGTTCCGACCCTTCGAGAAGCTGAAGAAGAATAATGGATATACGAAATATATCAAGCAATTCGGACTGAATTACGTTCCGTCGAATATTAGTTTCCAGACGGCGATGATGCGGAATTACTATGAGATTAAGCTAAGGGATTTGACAAGTTCTACGGATGGAGGTAACCAGTTGCTCTCATTCAGTCACAATTTCTTGTGGGACCGTGCCTTCAGTTTGCGTTGGGACTTTACGAATAATCTGAGCATGACGTTTACTTCCGGTACGAATGCCCGTATCGAGGAACCGAATGTTCAAGTTAATAAGAAATTGAATCCGGATGATTATCAGGTATGGAAGGATTCCGTAAAGCAAAGTATCCGTGATTTGGGCACTCCTTTGAAATATGACCAAACGTTTAATGTCACTTGGAATATGCCATTGCAATTCATACCGGCATTAGACTGGGTAAATAGTTCATTGACTTATAATGCCACGTACAACTGGGATCGTGGAGCCAATGTCGCTAGTATTGAGCTGGAACAGGGTAATATAATAAAGAACCAACGTCAATTTGACTGGCAGGGTAGTTTCAATTTGCAGTCATTGTACAATAAGAATAAATATCTGAAGAAGATCAACCAGAAATTTATGGCCTCTTCCCGGGTAAGCGCTCGTCAACCGGAGAAAAAGAAGAAAGAGGTGAAACTAGAGAAAGAGATTCAATTGAGCCCGGATAGTGGAACGATCGTGCAGCATGGAATGTTTACGAAGAAGGTTCGTATCACGGCACGTGGAGCGGATGGGAAGGTCTATTCAATTAAATATAAGCCGATCAATTATGCCCAAGTCATGATCTTGAATAAAGATACGGCTCATTTGAAGTTGACGATCGTGCCCGGCCCGCAACCTTTGGAAGGAACCTTGACGAAAGTAGCGGAATATGGCAGTCGTTTCTTGATGATGCTGCGCCGGGTAAACGTGCAGTACTCGTTGATAGACGGTATGATGTTGAGTGGTTACGCTCCGGAGGTTGGTGATATGTTCGGGCAACGGCGTACAGGAACTTTGGCTCCGGGACTCGGTTTTGCCTTTGGAGCGGTAAGAAGGAGCTTTATCGACGAGGCGGACGAGCGGGGCTGGCTGGTAAAGAATGAGAATATGACGACTCCCGCCATGATCAATAGCGCGAAGAATCTTACGATTCGTGCGAATCTAGAACCTATAGCCGGCTTGAAGATTGATTTGAACGCAAACCGGGTAGATACCCGTAGTACCGATATCTATTATATGCAAGACGGTATGCCCGAGCAGATGGGAGGTAGCTTTACGATGACGACGATTGCCTTGGGTAGCGCTTTCGGCGGTAGCGGAAACGCTAATAACGGTTATTCCTCGAAAGCGTTCGATAAATTTATCGCTCACCGTAGCGTGATCGCCCAGCGCTTAGCGGATACATATTCCGGTACGGTTTATCCGAGTTCCGGTTTTATGGCGGGGCATGCTTTAGCCGGAAAACCTTATGATCCAGCCGTAGGGGGAGGTGTAAGTCTGAATTCCATGGAGGTATTGGTGCCTGCTTTCTTGGCGGCTTATACAGGCAAGGACCCAAATAAGGTAGGTCTGTCAGCTTTCCCGTCCATTAAGAGTCTGCTACCGAACTGGCGTGTTACGTATGATGGCTTGATCCGTATACCGGTTATCCGCAAATACTTTAAGAGCATGATGTTGAGTCATCAATATCGTTGTTCCTATAGTGTAGGTGCGTTTTCCTCCTTCTTGGATTGGGTAGATGCCGGGCAGGATGGTTTGGGATATATCCGTGATATCCAAACCGGTAATCCTACGCCATCGTCTCCTTATGATATAGCGGCTGTGAGTATCACGGAAGGATTCAGCCCGTTGTTTGGTGTAGACGCTACTTTATTGAATAATATAACCGGTAAGTTTGAGTTGCGCAAGACTCGTAACTTAAGCCTGAATATTTCCTCTTACCAATTGGTGGAAGCGCTTTCCAACGAATTCGTGATAGGAGTAGGATATAAGTTGACTGAGTTTAACAAGGTGTTGAAAATGAAAAAGACACGGGACTTCAGTAATGATCTTACGATCCGCTTAGATTTCTCTTACCGTAAAATGCAATCGTTGATCCGTAAGATAGAGGATCAGTTTACGCAGGCTACCAGCGGGAATATCGCCAAGACCATCCAGTTCTCTGCGGATTACGGGTTAAGTCGTGCCTTGACATTGAGAGCGTTCTATGATTTACAGATCAATGAGCCGATCGTGTCCACATCTTCTTACCCGACATCGAACTCGAACTATGGTATTAGTTTACGGTTCTCCTTAGCGCAATAAAAAGAGTATAGTCTATTTACAGGACTTCTTGGTCTGTTTTTAAATACCTGTCTAGCGGTATGGAATAAACCTTTATATTTGTGCGAAATATAATTTGGATATGAAGAATACTTACAAATTGATATTATTTCTTCTCTTGATAACCCAAGCCTCTTTCGGCCAAGACGTGAAAGGGTATATTAAGGATGCGGAGAGCAAGGAAGCTTTAGCCGGGGTAAACGTTTTTTATAAGGACAAAGGGGGTACGAGAGGAACTGTGTCTGATATAAACGGTTATTATGAGCTGAAAGTGACGGATGGCGACGCTGTATTGACTTTTAGCTATCTGGGATATGAAACGTTGAGCGTTCCCGTGAAAGTAGATCCGGGAGAGTTCTTGACACGTGACGTATCCTTACGAACAAGCTCAAACATGATGGACGAGGTCGTCGTGAGCGTCGGGCGTTATGAGCAAAAGCTAAGCGATATTACCGTCTCTATGGAATTATTGAAAGCGAAAGATATCACTCGTCAGTCTCCGAAAGATTTAACGGATGTACTGAAGAATATCTCCGGAGTGGACGTAACGGACCGGCAACCTTCCGTACGCGGTGGTACGGGATGGACCTATGGCGTGGGTAGCCGTTGCTTGATTCTGGTGGACGGAATGTCGGTGCTAACTCCGGGTTCCGGCGAGATAAACTGGAATATGATCCCGATGGAGAACGTCGATCAAGTAGAGGTACTGAAAGGGGCCTCTTCCGTATTATATGGCTCTTCTGCGTTGAATGGTCTGATCCATGTGAAAACGAAACGCCCCGGATTAGATCCGGTAACACAGGTGAACGTACAAGGAGGATTGTATGGGAAGCCACGCCAAGACGGGACGCCTTTATATGGAGGGTTGGATCTCTCTCATTCCCGTAGGATCAAGAATTTTGATTTGACAGTGGGGGCTAATACATTCTTGGACGACGGGTATCGGCAGGATAATTACAATCGCCGTGTCCGGGTCGGTGGGAATCTTACGTATCACGATCCCCGGGTACAAGGGTTGAACTATGGCGTGAACGTGAATTACTTGTATAACGATTATACCGGTTTCTTTATCTGGCGTTCTCCGGAGGAACCCTATATTCAATCTCCGCTGGCGAATATGGGACGCCGTGAGAATACATTTTATATAGATCCTTTCTTGAATTATACAAATTCGGAAAAAGGAACGACTCATCGTTTCAAGGGGCGTTTCTTCCATCGGGGAAGCCGTATCATCACGCATACCACGGATAAGTCTCTTTTTGACATAACGAATAATATGGGTTTTGATATCTCATCCGTTCCGGAGATTATCAATATGGCGCAAAACTGGCAAACTGAGTTATTGCCGACCTTCTTACCGTATTTGCCGGAGGTGATGAACGGGAAGGTGAGCGGATTGATGGCTGAATTGGGCAAGCTGGGAAATCATTTTTTCCCGACAGCTACCTCGGCGGATTATATGGACTTGATTTCTTGGGTGATGGGACGTACTCCGCTACCCGATAAGAATAACGTAGGGGCTTGGTTGGTAGATGCCATGAAACCGATGGAGAAAAAAGCGCCGGAGGCTACGGATCATACCTATTCCTATAATCTGGACTATCAATTCAGCAAGAAATTTGATAACTCACAGCTCACCGTAGGCGGTACTTACGAGCGTATCCATGCGGATTCGAAGGTGACCGGACAGCATAGTAGCGATAATGTGGCTACTTTCCTGCAATATGACCATAAGTTTATCGATCGTTTGAACGTCTCGGTCGGTGTTCGTCTGGAATATTACCGGGTGGATGATTTCTACCGGGAAGCGGAGACGAAGATTTTCGGGGCGAAGGTTCCGGTAAAACCTGTTTTCCGTGGAGGCTTGAATTATGAATTGGGTGAGTATAGTTTTATCCGGGCATCTTTCGGACAGGGATACCGTTATCCGTCCGTTACGGAGAAGTTTATCCTGAAGGATATCGGAGGTGTGGGAGCTTTCCCGAACGCTGAATTGAAAGCGGAGCAAGGTTATAATGCCGAACTTGGTTTCAAGCAAGGCTATAAGTTGGGCAATTTGAAGGGCTTTATCGATGTGGCCGGCTTTTATACCCGTTACAAGGATATGATCGAGTTCCGTTTCGGCCTGTTTAATAATAAGACCTTCGATTATATCGATGGGCTTTCCAAGTTGTTCAATGCGTTCTCTAGCGGCGACGGCTTAGGAATCGGCGCTCAGTTCACGAACGTAGGCCGGGCGGAGATTTATGGGGTAGACTTGTCTACCTCGGGTGTGTATGAGTTTAACCGTGATACTCGTCTGGCATATACTTTGGGGTATGTTTATACGAATCCGATCGATATGGACGTGGATTCACGGAACGCGGAGGAGGAAGCGAATGATGACTTAATGGCGATGCGTTCGAAATCGAATGACAGCAAGTATTTAAAATATCGCCAGAAACATTCCGTAAAGGGGGTATTTGATCTGGAATGGAAACGGTTTAATATCGGAACGAATATGTCATGGAAAAGCAAGACATTGGCGGTCGATTATTTTATGGTCGATGAGCGTGCGAAAGCGGAGCCTAACCTGATGGATTATATGCGTTCGATGCTATTCGGGAACTTGCATGATTATTGGGGAGAGAACAATAAAGGATATTTCGTTATGGATATGCGTGTCGGGATGAAAGTGACGAAGAATATCCATGTACAAGGACTGGTGAACAACCTCTTAAACAAGCGCTATAGCGCCCGCCCGATGGATGTCGGCGCACCCCGGACTTTCATTCTGCAAGTAGGAGCCAATTTCTAACAAATTACCTAGTTGTAGAGACGGAGCACGCTCCGTCTCTACAACATGTGATAGTTTTTCAATTCGCTTCGTAAACGAATCGCTTGATTGTTCGTCACCTTATCCTTTAGTTTCCAGAATCTTTCGCTATGGTTCATCTCTATCGTATGGCAAAGCTCATGCAATAATACATAATCCACCAAATGCCAAGGAAGAAGCATTAATGATTGCGAGAGGTTAATGCTCTTCTTCATTGTACAACTTCCCCAATGCGTTTTGCTATTATTGATTTTCACCCCGGTCAACATAAATCCATGTTGCCTAGCCAATAGCGTGATACGTTCCGGCAACAACCGTTTCGCCTCGTGGCGGAGCGCCTTCTCCAGCATGGATTTCAATAAGGATTGCACCTCTTCCTCCTCGAAACGAGTCTCATTCGGACAAGCGATATGCAGTACCCCATCCTCCAATCTCATGTAGAAATTACTTCGCTCGGTGCGGAAGATATGCAAGCGGAATGTCGTAGCCTGTAACTCCGATCTTTCGTCGAGCAGGGGCCGGGCCGGATGCTTCTGGAGCGCTTTTACCAGCCGGGCCTTGTTCTCCATGATAAAAGCGATCATACGTTTCTCGTCTCCTCCGGGTGGCATCGTGGCGGTTATCTTTCCTTTTGATATCTTGAGCGTGTATCGAGTGGCCCGGGGAGTGGTACGGAGCGTTATGACTCCCAAATCCTTGTCTTGTATATTCTTTTCCATTCCTGCCACAAAAGTAATACATTGAGAGAAACAATAATACGATGGAATTGATTATCTTCGCGATCGTAAAGGTTAAAAACATAATCAATATAATAAATTAGCAATCATGAGCAAAAAAGCACTTTTAATTATCTGTGATGGTTGGGGAATTGGTGACAAAGGTAAAGACGACGTGATCTTTAACACGCCGACTCCATATTGGGACGAGTTATTGAAAACTTATCCAGCCTCACAGTTACAGGCTTCTGGCGAGAACGTTGGTTTGCCTGACGGACAAATGGGTAACTCTGAGGTGGGCCACTTGAACATCGGTGCTGGCCGTATCGTTTACCAAGATTTGGTGAAGATCAACATCGCTTGCCGCGAGAATACGATCATGGAGAACCCGGAGATCAAACGTGCTTATAGCTATGCGAAAGAGAATAATAAGCAGATCCACTTCATGGGCTTGGTTTCCGATGGTGGTGTACATAGCTCTTTGGAGCATCTTTTGAAGTTGACGGATATCGCCAAGGAATACGGAATCAGCAAGGCTTATGTTCATTGCTTCATGGATGGTCGTGATACGGACCCGAAGAGTGGTAAAGGTTTTATCGAGGAGTTGGAGAATCATCTGAAGACTACCGGCGGTAAGATCGCTTCTATCATCGGACGTTATTACGCTATGGACCGCGACAAACGTTGGGAACGTGTGAAAGAGGCTTACGACTTATTGGTCGAAGGTAAGGGTAAGCAAGCCGAGTGCATGGTAAAAGCGATGGAAGAGTCGTACGCCGAGGGTGTAACGGACGAGTTCATCAAGCCGATCGTTCACGTTGAGAACGGAAAGCCGGTTGCTGTTATCGAGGAAGGCGATGTCGTGATCTTCTTCAACTATCGTAACGACCGTGCGAAAGAGCTTACGGTTGTATTGACTCAGCAAGACATGCCGGAGGCCGGTATGCATACGATCCCGGGCTTGCAATATTTCTGTATGACTCCGTATGACGCTAGCTTCAAGGGTGTTCATATCTTGTTCGACAAAGAGAACGTAAATAATACGCTGGGTGAGTTCTTGGCAAACGTAGGCAAGACTCAGTTGCATATCGCCGAGACAGAGAAATACGCTCACGTGACTTTCTTCTTCAACGGTGGCCGCGAGACTCCGTTCGATAGCGAGGAGCGTATCTTGGTCCCTTCTCCTAAAGTGGCTACTTACGACTTAAAACCGGAAATGAGCGCTTTCGAGGTGAAAGATAAATTGGTGGACGCTATCAATACGAAGAAATTCGATTTCATCGTAGTGAACTACGCCAACGGTGATATGGTAGGCCATACGGGTATCTACAAAGCGATCGAGAAAGCGGTCGTAACGATCGACGCTTGCTTGCACGATACGGTTGAGGCCGCTAAAGCCAACGACTATGAGGTAATTATCATTGCTGACCATGGTAATGCGGATCACGCCTTGAACGAGGATGGCACTCCGAATACGGCTCATTCCTTGAACCCTGTTCCATTCGTTTATGTTACAGCCAACAAGGACGCTAAAGTAGAGGATGGTATCTTGGCCGATGTGGCTCCTTCAATCCTTCACATCTTGGGCTTGAAACAGCCGAAGGAGATGACTGGTAAGTCATTGATTAAATAAGAGCTAGGCGCATCTTATGATCCAGATAGATGACACTTTAGTAAGTCTTGACGTTATCGAGCGTTATTTTTTATGTGATCTTTCCAAATGTAAGGGGGAATGCTGCGTGGAAGGAGATTCCGGCGCTCCATTAGAGGATTCGGAGTTGGCGAAGCTCCAGAAAGTATTACCCATCATTTGGGATGATTTATCCCCGAAAGCTCAAGAGGTCATTCATAAGCAAGGCGTAGCTTATATCGATGAGGAAGGCGATACGGTTACCTCTATCGTGAACGGCAAGGATTGTGTCTTTACCTGTTACGACGCCGATGGTACTTGTAAATGCGCTATCGAGAAAGCATACCGGGAAGGTAAGACGGATTTCTATAAGCCTGTTTCTTGCCATCTTTACCCGATACGTGTCACTCAGTATCGGGATTTCAAGGCCGTGAACTATCATCGCTGGAGCGTTTGTAAGGCAGCGGAGATCTTAGGAAAGAAAGAGCAATTGCCGGTTTATAAGTTCCTCAAGGAGCCCTTGATCCGTAAGTTCGGCCAGGCTTGGTATAAGGCCTTGGAAGAGTGTGCGGAGGAATGGAAGAAGCAGCGTGAGGAGTAGCTTTTAGATCGTTTATAAATATAAAAAATCCCTTCAGTCTCTTCCTTTGATAACTATACGTTAAAAACGGATGGAGGCTGAAGGGATTTTGTTTTATAGTCGCTCTATTTCCTCAAGGGAAAGGCCGGTGCATTTTTGGATGATAAGAGGGGTTATTCCCTCGGCTTTCATATTACGTGCCGTAGATTCTTTTCCTTTTTGCAATCCTTCTTGCAATCCTTCTTCCATTCCTTTTTTCATGCCTTTCTCAACGGCGAAATCCAAGGTGTTATAATAATCATTATACATCTTCCACTCCGCCTCGTACTGCGCCCGTTGTTTGGGGGTGAGGTTCGCCATGGATCCGATGCGTTCCAACCGCTCGAATATGGCCTTGCGTGCCTTGAAAGGCATTCTGTCTAATGTATCCATATACTTTAGTACATAAATCCAACGTTCAAAATCGGTCTCGCATTCTTCCTCCTCTTTGTTGAATCGGGGAAGCTCAATATAGATTTGGCGGAACTTGGGGTTGAATACCTGTCCGGTCTCCCGGTCCGCCAATATGATGTCCCTTCGGAATTTTCCCTCCTTCCCGTTTTTGTCTGACCCGTTCTCTTCGTCGAGCGTGAAGTTCAAGAAGAATACTCCGTACACGGCCGCCAGCTCATAGTCCCATGTTCCCTTTATACCCTGTTCCACCACCGAGTGCGAGAGGTAGTATAAGGCCCTGTCCTTGAAGTGGGGCTGTTCCCTGTTCTGCATCTCGATTATGATCCGTTCGCCCTTGTCGGTCTCGCAATGGATATCGAAGATGACTTTCCTTCCTTGCTCTGTCTCGGGCAATCGCTCATTGTTCATGATCCTCAGGTCCATGATCGTATGCTCCCCTTCGAGGAGGTCATTCAGGAACTCGATTAGTATGTCCTTGTCCATTTCCCTACCGAATATGTGCTTGAAGCCGAAATCGGTGAAGGGATTGATAAATTTTCCCATAGTGTTTATAGGTTTCAGTGATTAATAATGAATAATAGTATAATAAGACGGGGCACCCTGTCTTCCGGTTGTAAAGATACTACTTTTTTAATAGGATAGGCATCGTTTTAGCTTTTAAGAAAACACGTACGAGTTTTTCGGAAACACGTACATGTTTTTCGAAAAACTCGTACGTGTTTTTTGAGAGGCATAATGTAACTACTTCAAATACCGGATCAGCCGATAAATCGTGGGGATAATTTTCCTGAATGTATATTCCACCAAGGGATAGTATGGCCAGGCACTACATGATCTGATCATTTCACATTCGTGAAGAGATCTTTTCACCTACGTGATACAATCGTTTCGCATAGGTGAAAAGATTGTATCACAACCGTGAAACGATTTCATGGGCAGATAGAGCAAGCTACTGCCGATAATGTTTGTATTAAATAGAAAGGCTCAACGGTAACAACTCTTCGTAGGCATCTCTGCGCTCCCTTTCACATCCTTTACAACATATCACTGACATAAAGCAAGTTGGCCGACGTGAAACGTGTGATAAACAAATTGAAGTGTAGATAAAAGTACATTGCGAGATTATCCTCACTATTTATCGGGTGAGCCTGAAAAAGTCGATTCTCCGGGAGTTAAGAATACAAAATGTCAAAGTGTTATATTTTGATATAGATATAAAATGTACGTGCGTACATTAGTATAGAAGAGTAAAGTTTGTATGATTAGTAAATATTTTTCATTAGATGAAACGACTAGTTTAAACGATCGATTCTTTTAGTCATTTGCAAAGGTACGCGTTT
>OJZH01000296.1_pt1 | contig 10445 bp, 5 predicted proteins | sample 1611841 | NCBI WGS metagenome assembly OJZH01 (sample SAMN04436774, study PRJEB24849) | human gut metagenome | biome: human gut; feature: NICU; material: stool | host: Homo sapiens | place: USA: Saint Louis, MO | collected 2011-05-01
GGCGTTTCCTGAATTGGATGTTGGTGCCGATGTACACACGTGTGTTGGCCGGAACAGGGGATTATGGGATCGTGACGAATTTATATGGTTGGACAGCCCTGTTGCTGGTCTTGCTTACTTATGGCATGGAGACGGGGTTCTTCCGTTTCATCAATAAGAAAGAGGAGCAAGAGCCGATGCGGGTGTATGCTTCCGTGCTGTATTGCTTGCTGGGAAGTTCGGTGCTGTTTAGCGTAGCGGTTTTCGCCTTATTGCCATCTATTAGCGCCGGCTTGGGATATGGCAACCATCCGGAGTATATCGGGATGATGGCGGGTATCGTGGCGGTAGACGCTTTTTGTTGCATTCCGTTCGCTTATCTTCGGTATAAGGGGAAAGCATGGCGTTTCGCCGGGATTAAGTTGCTGAGTATTTTCTTGAATATTATCTTGAATATATTCTTCTTGATCACTTGTCCGTGGTTGCATACGCACTATCCGGAGGCGATAAGCTGGTTCTATCGTCCGGATTATGGGGTAGGCTATGTATTCGTGGCGAACGTGTTTACGACACTGATAACCTTATTGCTTTTGATCCCGGATATCTTGCCGGGCATACGGGCGAAAGTAGACGGAACGGTATTGAAACAAATCTTGCGTTATTCCTTCCCGATCCTCATTCTAGGTATTGCCGGTATCTTTAACCAGACGGCAGATAAGATCCTGTTTCCATTCTTGTTTGATGATAAGGAGTACGCGAATGAGCAATTGGGTATATACGGCGCATGCTTCAAGATCGCCGTGGTGATGGTGATGTTCACACAGGCTTTCCGGTATGCCTATGAGCCGTTTATTTTCGCTAAAAACAAGAGCGATGATAATAAGAAAGCCTACTCGGAAGCGATGAAATATTTCATCATATTCGCCTTGTTTATCTTCCTCGGGGTAATGTTCTATATCGATATCTTGAAGTACTTTGTCGGGCCGGCCTATTATCCCGGATTACGGGTAGTGCCGATCGTGATGCTGGGCGAGTTGTTCTTCGGTATTTATTTCAACCTCTCCTTATGGTATAAGCTGATCGACCAGACACGATGGGGCGCCTATTTCTCCACGATCGGATGTGTGGCCACGGTCTCTATCATCTTGCTGTTCGGTCCCTCGTACGGTTATATGGCTTGTGCGTGGGCATCGTTCTTTTGTAATTTATTGATGATGCTTTTATCCTATTTTGTAGGACAAAAGAAATTCCCGATCGAGTACGACTTGAAATCCGCGTTTCTTTATTTCGGAGTGGCGACGGTGTTATACGTGGCAGGCATGGCACTGCCGATACAGTCTGAATGGCTCCGGTTGGGATACCGCACGATCTTATTAGGCGTATTCATCGCATTTATGGTTAAAAGGGATTTACCTTTACGAGAACTCCCGTACGTAGGACGTTTCTTTCGTTAATCGGTAGGTTCGGAGGGTTTGGACGGCGTGGCGATTGGCATCGTGATAACGAAGCGTGAGCCTTTCGTATAAGACGGATCTGTCTTTATCTTACCGTTTAGCCGGTTAACGATCAAGCGACATAGGTAAAGCCCCAGGCCAGAGCCGGGAATGAAATCATTGGTCTTCGTGAAACGCTCGAATATCCATTCCTGTTTGTCTTGAGGGATGCCGCAACCCGTATCTGTTACCGATAGGGTCACTAGATTGGCTCCGCTATCCAGATGGTATGAAAGCGTGATGCTTCCTTTCTCCGTGAATTTATTTGCGTTTGCCAGCAGATGCGAGATGATCAAACTGAAATAAGCACGGTTGGTCAAGACCATATCATTCTCCTTATCGCCTTCCACCACATAGTTGATCTCCGGCTTCTCTTGATATTTCTTTACCTGTTGCATCTCATGTAAACAAAGCTCATGGATACGTGTGGGAACAAGAGGAAGGGAATCATTGCCGCTATCAAGCTGGGCGATCTCAAGGAGATTGTTCAGCATGGAAGTCAAGTGGTAACAGTTTTCATAGATAATACGGCTGAAAGCCTGTTTCTCGTCCATGGAGATATCGTCGTTGGTGATGAGTTCCGAGAAACCGTTGATTGCGTTTAAGGGAGTCCGTATCTCATGCGACATATTCCGGATGAAGGCGGTCTTCATCTCCTCGCTTTCTTGTGCTTTCTGGTTCGCTATCAAGACCAGCTCGTTAGACTTCTGCAATGCCCGATAGAGGGATCTCATTTTGCCTAGCCGGAAAAAGATATAGAACACGGCGCATAAAGCTAGAAGCAATAAGGATATATACAGGTAATTCTCTTTCTTGCTTTTCTGTAATTCCAATTCCAATGATCTCTTTTCGATCACCAACTCGTTCGCCCCTTTCTCGATCTCCAGATTTTCCATTTTCTTCCTGAGTTCTTGCATACGTAAGGTGTCTAGCAATACAGCGTATTCCTTGGATGTCTCATAGGCTTCCTTGTACATCCGGAGGCTGTCGTAAGCGGCAGCTTTCGCGGACACATAAGCGATTACATGTTCCTTGTAAAGCGGTATCTGTTTGGAGAAATTGATCAAAGAGTCACTGAACTCAATGAATTTCTTATAGTCCTTAATACCTAGGTAATAATTCGATGAGGTGTAGTAGAGCTCATACTCCGGGGCGGCGCTAGCTGATTCCGGATAAGTTTTCAACAGATTCATGAACTCACGGTAATAGGAGGTCGCCAAATCTTTTCCGATAGCCTCGGCGCTAATGGCAAGGTTTGAATAAGCGCTTAATAAATGGCGTTTGTTGATCGCGTAAGGACGTTTCCTCATCTCCGGGATATTAGAGTAGCCCAAGATCGTGTTTAGGTAACGGGTAGCATATTGTCCTCGTTCTTGAGGGTCACTCGCATAAGCGCATAGCATGAAATAGGTGTTAGGCAAGAAATTGTACGCATATCGTAGGGGCAGTTTTTCCGCCTCGGCCAGAACATTATCGAAATATTCTTTCCCTTGCTTGAAGTCCTCCTGAAGCATGTTCTCTTCCATGACGCTGTTGCTGACAGCCATACCAAGTACATAATTACAGGCTATTTTCTCATAGGGAGACAATTTGTCGGGTTCCTCCAGCTTGAATAGGCAATTCATGAGGACTTTCCTTCTCGGTTCACCGGATGTGTAGAATATGACGCGCGTATCTTGGATCATTTTCATGAACGATACGAGGCTGGTTCTGGCTTCTCCTTTTAGCTCCTGCTCGGCCTTGGCGATGTAGGCGTTTGCGCTATCGGTCTGGTCCGTGTTGATATAATGCCGGAGAATCTCGGTCAATGCCGCTTCCTTATAGTAATTGTCATTCGCTTTTAAGGCTTCCTGATAGAGTTGTTTAGCGTTTACTAATATGTCATCGTTTCGTGAGATGTCCATTAAATTGGTAAGGATTTCCAATCTTGAGCGTTCGGAGGTTGCTTTTTGCAAGGCGTTTTTGAGTGAGTCTGGTGTGGTCGTTTGAGATGAAACGACAAAGGACATAAACAATAAGCATAAAAGCATTAGATATCGTTTCATACAAATAGGATCTCTTGTTGTTGTATTGTAAATGCAAATATACGTAATCTCACCATAAAAAAGCTATTAAATAGTTAGAAAAACAAACAATTGGAATATCTTTGCATAAATATGGGACAAGATTAATACCGCATGGAAAAAGGATTGCTACATAAACAGATTATGGATTTTTTTGTCCGTAATTTCGACGTCAGGCAGGAAAAGGAAGATGAGCTGGAGACGATAGAATCCATTAAAAAGGGGATAGAGTTTAAGGGGACGAACTTATGGGTACTTATTTTCGCTACGTTTGTCGCTTCTCTCGGGTTAAATACCAACTCTACGGCAGTGATCATTGGCGCGATGTTGATCTCGCCGCTGATGGGACCGATCATGGGATTCGGCTTGGGATTGGGAATCTCCGATTTCGAGTTGATCAAGCGTTCGTTCCGTAATTTCGCTACCGCTACTATTTTTAGCGTGATTACCTCCACCTTATATTTCTTGATCTCACCGATCAGCGAGGCGCAAAGCGAGTTGCTTGCCCGTACGCAACCTACGGTATACGATGTATTGATCGCTTTCTTCGGTGGTCTGGCCGGAATCGTGGCGAGCTCGACAAAGAGTAAGGGTAACGTGATTCCGGGTGTAGCTATCGCTACGGCTTTGATGCCTCCGCTTTGTACGGCTGGATTCGGGTTGGCGAGTGGCAATTTGTATTACTTTTTCGGTGCTTTTTATCTGTATTTTATCAATACGGTTTTTATCAGTTTGACTACGTTTGTCGACGTTCGTTTGTTGAAATATCCGAAGAAAGTTTTCTTGGATAAACAACGGGAAAAGATCGTGACTCGTTACGTGGGTATCATTGTTTTTTTCACGATCGTGCCGAGCCTTTTCTTGAGTTATAACTTGATCCGGAGTAGTTATTTCAATGATCGGGTACGTAACTTCGTATCGGAGGAGTTGACTTTCCCGAATACGCAAATCTTGAATAAGGTCGTTACGGATACGAGCGAGAAAAAGGAGGTGAAAGTAGTCTTGATCGGCCAGACGGTACCGGATGAGATGATCGCTAACGCCCGGGCTAAATTGCCTAAGTATGGATTGAAAGATGTGCATTTAGTCGTGCAACAAGGCTTCGGACAAGAGGCCACGGATATCAATGAGTTGAAAAGCCTCTTGATGCAGGATTTATATAAGAATAGCGAGGAGGTACTACGTGCGCAGACCATCCAGATAGATTCGTTAAAACGACAGGTTGACAAATATCAGAGTTATAGGCGTTTGACATCCGAGTTGATCCCGGAGATGAAGGTTCTTTTCCCCTATGTAGTTGAGGCATCTTGCTCGAATACGTATATTGTGAATACGGAGACGGCGAAGCCGGATACGGTTATGCTGGTTTATCTGAAAAGTAAGACGATCATTAAAGATGCGGAACGTAAGAAGATCAGGGAATGGCTGTCGGCTCGTGTGGAAATGAAAAATATTAAATTACTAATCGAATAATTTAGACTAATCAGAGTAGAATGAAGTTGATGAAAAGAGTGTGGGCGGCTTTGTTGCTTTTAGCCGCTTCCGGCCAGTTATATGCCGATGAGGGCATGTGGGTGCTGAAGGAATTAAATAAGCAGAATTTGGCGAGAATGGCCGAGTTGGGTTTTACCCCATCCTATGATCAGTTGTATAGTGAGACGGATCCTTGCGTGGCGAACGCCGTGGTAATCTTCGGTGGGGGATGTACCGGTATTACGGTCTCTAACGAGGGATTGATCTTCACGAATCACCATTGTGGTTTCGGAGCCATCCAGCAGTTGAGTAGTGTGGAGCACGACTATCTGAAAGATGGTTTTGTCTCTCAAAGTAAACAGGAAGAACTTCCGGTTCCAGGCTTGACGGTACGTTACCTGAAAGAGACCGTAGACGTGAGCGATCGTATCAACAGCCAGATCTCCGGTATCGAGGATGAGTTCCAGCGTTTGTCGGCGGCTGATTCTATCGGTCGTGTGATTTGTGATTCCGTGGGAAATAATGAGTTCCTAGCGGCTGATGTTGTCCCTTTCTATAGCAATAATAAATATTTCTTGGTGGTGTACGATGTTTATCGTGACGTGCGTATGGTTTTCGCTCCGCCTAGCTCTATCGGTAAGTTCGGTGGCGATACGGATAACTGGATGTGGCCTCGGCATACCGGTGATTTTTCCGTATTCCGTGTGTACGCCAACGCAGATAATAAACCGGCGGAATACAACGCGGATAATAAGCCTTATACCCCGAGATATGTAGCGGAGGTGTCTATGCAAGGCTATCAAGATAAAGATTATGCCATGACAATCGGTTTTCCGGGAAGCACGGATCGTTATTTGTGCTCTTGGGGCGTGCAACAGCGTATCGAGAATAGTAATAAGCCTCGTATCGAGGTGCGTGGCATCAAGCAGGGCATCTGGAAAGAGGCGATGTTGGCTAGCGACGCTGTACGTATCAAATATGCTTCTAAGTATGCGGGAAGCTCCAATTATTGGAAGAACTCGATCGGTATGAATAAAGGATTGGCGAATCTAAACGTGATCGAACGTAAACGTGCGGAGGAGACGGCCTTCGCTGATTGGGTAGCGAAAGATCAGGCCCGGGGCGCTAAATATGGCGAGGTCTTGAATTTGCTGGAAAAAGGATATACCTCGACCAATAAATATAGAGAGGCTTTGACCTATTTGAATGAGGCGTTTTCTAGTGGAGCGGAGATTATTCGTTTGGCCCGTATGGTGCAATCGGTGGATATTGAAGGAGCTACCCCGGAAGAGATTACTGTCTTTTTAGAGGATCGTATCCAACCGTTCTTCAAGGATTACGAGCCGTCTTTGGATCAGAAGGTACTGGCCGCGATGATGAAGATCGCGAAAGAACGTGTATCTCCGGAGTTCTTGCCGGATATTTATACGAGCGTTGATAAGAAGTATAAAGGAAATTATGAGAAATATGCGGCGGATGTATTTAAGAAGACTTCCTTATTGTCGTACGACAAGATCGCCGAGATGTTGAGAAATCCGAAGCAATATGAGAAATTGAGAAAAGATCCGGCGGCGGAACTGAGCTTGTCCGTATTGGTGTCTATCTTCCAGTTACAGCAGTTGATGGGCGATGCGGAGTATGATATCGCTAAGGGAGAACGTTTGTATTTCGCGGGCTTGAAGGAGATGTATCCGGAGAAAGCTTTGTCTTCCGACGCTAATTTCACGATGCGTTTGAGCTATGGTTCTATCGGAGGGTATCGTCCTTATGATGCCGCATGGTACAATTATTACTCAACGGATAAAGGTATCCTAGAGAAAGAGGACCCGACGAGCGATGAGTTCTGGGTACAACCGGAGATACTGGATCTGGTTCGTAGCCGTGATTTCGGACCTTACGCGAATGAAAAAGGGGAATTGCAGCTGTGCTTCCTCTCGAACAATGATATCACCGGGGGTAATTCCGGTAGCCCGGTATTCGATAAGAACGCCCGTTTGATCGGACTTGCTTTCGACGGTAACTGGGAGGCGATGAGTGGTGATATCGCTTTTGAACCGGATTTGCAACGTTGCATCGGCGTAGATATCCGCTATGTCCTTTTCATGATCGATAAATGGGGTAAATGCCCGAGGTTGATTGAGGAGTTGAAGCTGGTTCGATGAGAGAAAAAAGAGATGGGCATCCGTGATTTCCGCAGATGCCCATTCTAAGGAGCTTATAATGCCCATCGTAAGGTGCTTTGAATGCCTATTCTAACAACCTTACGATGGGCATTGTAATATCCTATACGATAGGAAAGTTCTAAATGCCTAATTTAGACTTGATTGCCTTTGGTATCGCATCCTTATGTACCATGATATAGATCGTCTTGGCACGGACAAAACTATCGGACATGTTCAAGTATCCGCCGAAAGTATTACGCTCGGTTCCCCAAGAGTTCTTCGTGATATAATATTTCGTGCCGTTTTGATCTTTGGCGATGCCGGTAAGGTGCATCAAATGGTCATCGGTCGTGACGAACGCCTCGAAGCCTTCTTGACGGACCTGCGGGGTGACGTTTACTTCCGGGAAAGGTTTCTCGAATTTGTAGACTTCCTCCAGACGTTCCTTCTCGTCCATTTTCTCGAAGCGGGCACGGTCGGTAGTCGAGTAATCTTCCACCTTCTTTACCTCCGGGTTGATCGCCACGCCATTCTTGAAAGAGAAGCCTTTCTCGCTCACGTCGCCATCCCAGCATACCGTGTAACCGTTATTCAACGCATAATCCGCTACTTCCATCATTTCATTCAATGGTAGGTTATACATTTGCGCATGCTCCCAGTTATCAGGAACCTCTACCTCGAATTTCTGGTAATACGGATGATGCGTGAAGCTTGTCAGCTCGATATAATCGTCCATATTCAACCCTAGGGAGGCGGCGAATGTCTTCGGGGTATATTCCTTGCCTTGATAGGTGAATTTCTCCGGAAGCTTGCCTAGGTAGATATCGAATAGGTTATCGATTAGTTTGTAATATTCCGGGCTCCGTTTTTTCATATCCACGGCGGTCGTTGCGATCGCCTTGATGTATTTTACCATCTCGGCATGATTGTGCCGGTCGGAATCGTAGTTGATACCCGAGTACACCTCTTCCGGAACGATACCTACTTGGTTGAAAGCGTTCATGAAGGTGTGGGAAAGACTTCCTTGACCGATATTACCTCTGCCTTGGCGGACATAATTATCCTGCAACTGGTTCATGTATTTCTGGCGGACGATAAACATCTCAGAGAGATCGTACGTCCCTTTTCCCATACGGAGTAATTCCGACTCCATGAAAGAGGTCGTGGCGAAGCACCAGCAGGTTCCCGTGGATGCTTGATTCTTGACTGGCGTGGCGGGTACCTTTACTACATCCGTAAATTGGTAGCCTTGAGCGAATGTGCTCAAGGAACCTAACGCTAAGGCGCATGATAGAATGAATGTTCTCATTGTATATGAATTTAAGTTTATATTATTATTGTAGAGACGGGGTGTGCCTCGTCTCTACTATCGGATGTGGTGATTAGAAGCCTCTTTCGAATTGGGTCCAGAATGAGTCTCCCATTTCTCTCCAGCGTAGCATCGTGGCTCCGGCGAAATCGGCGGTATATCCGGTTAGGTATTCTTTTGCGGCCTCCTCACCTTGTTGGGTAAGAATCTCTTTGTAACGGCTCTCTACGAAAGGAAGTTCTGTCTGCCCTTTCTCCGTAAAATGGGCGATAGATGCTTTCATACGATCTTTAGTCGCTCCCCAACGTACGGTAGCGAGTTTATTGGCACGACGGAAAGCCCATACGGCGGCATCTTCCCGGTAACGGTGCTGTCCGCAAACCTTGAAGCAAGCCGGGAGATCTTTCGTCCCACAGAAGATGGGGATGCGGGGGCTTTGTCCGGGATTATCATAGGCCATCCAAACCACGCCGCCTACTGCATTGGGTAACCAGTCACGTAACTGGATCACGGTAGAGTAGGAGCATTGTGGTACGGCAACCAAACGGTAGCTTTTTACGGCGTCCGGTTTTAACCCATTCAACATGTTCACCATATCCCGAGTCATCCAAGGATTGGCTACCGGACTGATAACCGTATCGGTCTCGTTACTATCTTTTTTCTTTACGGCTACTTTCAAGTTCTGGGTCATATCGTATTCCGTACCCTCGTACGTTTCGGAGAGGAGAGCCATCACATCCGTTACGGATACTTGCCGGTCCGGCTTTACGCTGATGGGAAGTTCTTCCGCGTCATACGATAAACGTAAGGAAGGCGCTAATTTATTCAATATAAAGAACTCACGGATACTGAAGGATTTCATCTCACCGGAATAATTTCCGCCTCCATATGCTTCCCAGAAGCGGAACGGTTTCTTTCCGTCCCAGAAGCCCATGCGCTTGGCTACCTCGAATACGTTGGCGGAAGCCATGCAATTGTCCGTATCTTTCGGATCGACCTTAGAGATACGCGGGATATTCGCCGATACGCCTACATGATCGTCGGGGATACGGATCGCCGCCCATACGCCACCGATCTTATCCGGACCCTCGCCGAAGACCTCGAAATGCCATACCTCTTTTGGATCCGCTATCGTAAGGCACTCGCCCCAGTCGCCATATCCGTATTTCTCGATCAACTCGCCCATCACACGGATGGCATCACGGGCGGTCGTGCAACGTTGTAAGACGATTCGCTGAAGTTCCTCGATCATGAACATTCCTTTCTTGTTGACAAGGGCTTTCCGGCCGGTGATTGTTGTTTCCCCGATGCCTAGTTGCTTCTCGTTCAGGCAAGGATAGGCCGTGTTGAGGAATTGATACGTAGACCGCGCTTCGGGCAGTGTTCCTTTCGCGATCATCCCCCGGGTTCCCTCGGCATATTCGGTATGCATACGTCCGGTATAGACCGTGGTTGTCGTATCGTGATCGTACGAGGCGGAAGGTACGATATCCATCCAAGTGCGGTAATTGCTATCGCAGGTGTGGCTAGTCATCACGGAGCCATCCGCCGAGGCTTTTTTGCCGACCATGATACTCGTACAACTCTCCGGGTTCAAGATCGGCTCCGGATACTGGATTTGTTGCGCCACCGAAACAGATAGGCTGGCGCAAAGCATAAGAACATAGGTAAAAAGTTTCTTCATATTTCTTGTGTTATTTAGATGTTTGTATCAATTAAATTTGTAGGCAGCTTTTCGTACGTCTTTTACGGATTTGAATGGCTTATTGGGTTTTAGATGCTTGGCGAGGAACTGGTAGATGCCGAGTCGTATCTCGGAAGCTTGTTTCGTGTCGGTCCGGTCGAAGCTATGGGCACCGGGAGCACGGTCGAATATTTTGTAGTCGAACTTCTTTCCTTCGGCCTTGAGAGCACGTATCATATGCTCTACTTCCACTACGTTCACGTCATCATCGCTAGTATTGGT
>OJZH01000300.1_pt1 | contig 10304 bp, 16 predicted proteins | sample 1611841 | NCBI WGS metagenome assembly OJZH01 (sample SAMN04436774, study PRJEB24849) | human gut metagenome | biome: human gut; feature: NICU; material: stool | host: Homo sapiens | place: USA: Saint Louis, MO | collected 2011-05-01
ACAATGCGTAGCTCACGGTAAAGATGGCGAATATATCAATTATGTAAAAGGCGCAAATATCGCAGGCTTCATGAAAGTAGCGAAAGCTATGATGGCTCAAGGTATCGTATAAGAATAAGGTCAGTTTAGGCTAAATAAAAACATAGTTATGAATTCTTTGAACCTTAGTTATGGTTTGAGAATTTCATAACTATGTTTTTTAAGCTCATATCAGCGGACTTTCCCGGGGTTCTTAGCGATAAAATCCTTCCATCCCGTATACTTCTTTTCCGAGATCGGATTATTGGTTTGGAAATAATGACAAACAGCCGCCGCCAACCCATCCGTAGCGTCCAATTGCGGAAGCATAGACTCTTCCGGTATCTTCAGATAGCGTTGTAGCATGCCGGCCACTTGTTCTTTCGCCGCATTTCCATTCCCCGTGATCGAGAGCTTGATTTTTAGAGGGGCGTACTCGAAGATCGGGATATCCCGCTCCAAGGCCGCCGCCATCGCTACTCCTTGTGCCCTTCCGAGTTTCAACATACTCTGTACGTTCTTCCCGAAGAAAGGCGCCTCGATAGCCAACTCATCCGGATGGTATTGATCGATCAAGGCCAAGACCCGTTCGAATATCTTACGCAGACGGAGATAATGATCCTCATATTTATTCAATTGCAGGATTCCCATAGCTTCCAGCTTCGGTTTATTCCCCTCGATCTTCAAGATTCCGTATCCCATCACGATCGTACCGGGGTCTATGCCTAATATAATACGGTCCTTGATCATTTAGGTAGCTCTATATCTTCCAACAGGGTAGAGAATCCTGCGATTTTCTCTTTATAACGTCCTATCAAATCTTGCTGCAAGGCTCCGCCTTCCTTACGCACCCACTCATTCAACGAATCGATATCCCTCGTATGAAACTGTACGGAAAAACTTTCACCTTCCTCATTCCGCGAATCCAAGATCCGTCTCAAATAAGGACTATAAAGGATACCGCTCTCGGAGGCTTTCGGTATATAACTATTCTTCAAATATTCCAGACACTCATCCACGATATCCTTATGGATATGAAAAGTCGTATTATAAACTATCATCTTCTTTCCTTTCTCTTGAAATTTCTTATACAAAGATAGCGCATATATCAAGAAAAGCCTTATATTTGCACATAATTAATGAATGGGACATTAGCTCATCTGGCTAGAGCGACAGACTGGCAGTCTGTAGGTGATCGGTTCGAGTCCGATATGCTCCACTTTACATACTGACAAACAAGTAATTAAATAAGAAGGGGACTAAAATCATAATAGCCCTTTAATAACTTATCATCTTATCAAAATCATCAAGAGTCTGAATCCGTAGTCATGGAAACTTCTTGGACTCTCTATTTGTCATCGCTTGAATTCACCTTGCACTATCAGGGGTCAGTCCGAAAACCCTGTGGGTATGTTAAATCTACCCTGTTAGTTTGCATAATCTAAAAATAAAGAATGGTATATCCCCGACTCCCCTAAACTGTGCTCTGAACGCTTTAATTTTTGCATTGAATGATTCTGCAAATGCATTTGTTTCCCTGTTAACGAAATAGTTTAGTATTGTCTCATAATAGTTCTGCATGGTATTTGTTACGGTTCTGAAACATCCGTATCCAAGCTTTTCTATTTTATTGTACCACAAGGCAAGCTTTCCACGTGCCACATCCTTGTTATAGTGCTTATTATACACATTGGTCAACTCTATGGCTAAGTCGTAAACTGATTTCAATTCCGGATAATGTTCGAATATGATTTCCGCACGTATTCTTTGGGATTCAGTCCATTTACTAAAATGCTTGACAAGTACATGCTTAGCCCTTGCCAGCAGCTGCTTACGGGTATCGCCATTGGTATACCGAAACGGAACATACTCTATATCTTGCTCTCTGCACCGCTGAATTTCATCGTTCTCTAAATCCCGTGCCATCCAGCGATAAGTAATCCTGAGCTCATCAATTGCCTCATAAAAGAGCTTCTGTACATGAAACCGGTCATTTGTCATAGTGGCGTTTGGGAAAGCCGTCCGGACAATCCGCATCATGGTCGGCGAAAGGTCCAAAGTGACCTCTTTGACTGTCTTGCGCTTGGAGACATGAATCATTTCAAGCACCTTTATGACGTCTTCAGACTTCGTGCCACGTATCATGGCCACAAGTGTACCTTTGCCACCACGTCCCGCACGGTTAGTGACAACAGTATATAATTCTCCGCAGCTCAAAGAAGTCTCGTCAATACAAAGGCTAGGACCTATGTTCTGTTTGAACAGGACATATTCTGAGGCATGATCTAACTGGTCCCACTGTCTGTATGCGCTGATAAACCCCTTGTACTGTGAGGTTAACTGTTTCCCCTTTACCCCATAAGCATCTGCTATGGAGCTTATGCTAGCCACGGTAGTTTCAATCTTCTTCTTTTAAAAAAGCGACGAACTCAGGAGTGAGTTTCGTCCCTTCGGCCGTAAGATCATCGTAGGTATAGGAAAACGTTTCCCCTGTAGCTTTGTCATACCAGCGGCGACGTCTTACGTGGAGATAAACAGGTTTGCCACGCAGAGGAAAGTCCTGAATCACTTTCTCATCAGTAAAACCATGTGAAATCACAGTTCCACTCTTGTAATCAGAACGTTCCATGTAGTTTTTTTCATCAAGCCAAACTTCAATTTTGACAGAGTCGTCATGCCAACCGGAGATCTCGAAATACTCCATTAAAACTTCGGGGAAGATGACTCGTAGTAACTTATGTAGGTTGCGATTGGAAGGCATTGGACAAATAATTTTAATTTGAACGCAAAGATAGTTCACTTTCGCTTATTAACATAACATACCCACAGGGTTTTCGGACTGACCCACTATCAGGACTTCCATCTTTTTTACCATGAAAGGGGCCTACCTTATTAAAGAAATAAGCACGGACTTCAGGATCGAGCCTTAACCGTGACTCGGCTCCTTCTACGGGATTATAATATGCAGCAAAAGCTTCCGCAAACCATTCACATGGAGCAGAAAATTGATAATTAGAAACGGCATACATACGTGCAGAACTTAAAAAACTAACCCATTCGCCATATCCATCTCTCATGTAAACACATGCACCTACTTTTAAATCTTTTTCACAACAATCATTAAACATCCACGGTTGATTCTCTGCTATTTCAATTGATCTTTTGCATTTATCCAACTTTTTTTTCAATGAGTTTTTTTTGATAAATTTTAATAGACATGAATTATTCAATTCATCCCCCTCTATAAACTTCATTAAAGCAAGAAAACAATCTATTCGTCTCAATTTATAAACTCGATCTTCTGGTTCTTCTTCCCCCAATAATTTTCCTTCCCCAAATGAATTCAAGATCCAGCGTTGCTTCTCCTTCCTTGTTTCTTTCTCATCTCTCATATTTATTAGTTCCATATTTTTTTTCAAACAATTCATTTTTCCTTCTATATGTTTAAACCTAACGTAATACTCTAAATCCGGGTCTTTTAGATAATCTCCAAAAACAAGCAATAATTTCGAACGAAATGACGAAGAATTACCTTTATCTTGTACCCAAATCTTACGGTTACGCATATCGTACATATCCCTATTTGCAAACTTTCTAAAAACGTAATATTTGTTATATTTCCTCCACGCACCAAACATGCTTTCATGAGAACAGGTATTTTCCCATCCTAACTTTTTGTCTACAGAATGCCCTATCTCATGACGAATAGTCCAATCCAATAAGAGTTCTTGAGAATTAGCATCTGAGACACCAGCCATAATTTTTCTATCTTTACTTTTGAGGCCATATTTCTTATCTGTCTTCGTATTGTAGTCATATCCAGATCCTCTATCCATGATGTCTCTCAGAACCTCTAAACTCTTGCCTAGAGACGAATACAATAAATCTGATATATTCATGGGATTATGTATACCTAAAGTCTCCTTTTCATAATCATAAAGACTGGCATTCCCTACCCCTTCCGTATTGATCTCTTTTAATTTAGGATTCGACTTTGTACTTGACTCCGGTAAAATAGACAATACATAATTAATCTTTTCCAGGATGGGACCACCGATATCCGGGGATACATCGATATTATAATTTCTTCTTATTTCTTGTCGTAATCTACGATCATTAGCCATACATTTATTGCTATGTTGAGTGCCAATCATCCTACCCGCTCTTACACCAAGAGCCGCACCTTCTATAGCCCCGTCACTTCCACCCACAATTGCACCTGTAACTCCAGCAACAGCGCCAAATATTATAGAAGCCATGGCTGGTCCATAATATTTTACTAACCCCTTGAAAAAATCTCCAAAACCACACTGAATAACAACCGTTTTTAGTTGATAAGGGCTATTTTGTGCTATAGGCTCCCTATATGGTGACCTTTGAAGTGAAGCGATCAAGGACGCTTGTTCTAAATTACAGGATCTATTATCAACAATGTTCCTTCCACCACCTCTTGACTGCTGTATTACCCGGGAAGTACCCTCTTTGTGTTGTCTCTCCACTTTCATGGTCATTCGATTTAAGGATTTAAACTATTCTTTCTCTTCTGCCTCTTTATCTGGATCAAGCCCCACTTCTTTTATAAATTTAGCGGTTGTCTCCGCTTGTTCTGCTTGAGCCTCCACGCAGGCTTTCAACGGGCCTCCGATAATTGAGCTAAAAGGAATACGCAGCACTTCGGTTGCGGTCTGTGGGGGTGTAGGATCTTTACCATGGTGATTACTTTTAAGGATTTCCCAAATATAGGGAATTATTTCGGAAGGGAGGATAGAAAGGGAGAGAAAAAACGCCTACCTAAAAATTGGTAGACATCTTTATAGTAAGTCTTCTTAAAAATCATATCTCAATATTTGGGGGCATGCTTATCAACATCAGCAATATCAATATTATGCTCTTCAAAGTATCTATCCCTCACCAGCACCGCTATTATCTTCATATACGAAGATTGCGCATTTTCTTCCACAAGAATCTAATTTCAGAGAATGAGAGGTACACGGAAGATCATCTATCTGTTTGGTTTTGTCATAGACTCCCCTTACCCACCATATAAGAAAAAAGACACAAGGCCTATTTATAAAGCACCTTTTCCCCAATCCCCATAGTTCGTATCCAGTAAATTCTTTAAGCTCCCGACTTGGTGGCTGTAATAAGCAAGTAGGTCTTTCGCTATCTGCTTTTTCCTGGTCAGGATGGAAAGGAAACGTAAATGGGTGGTAAGTTTGCCGCAGATCCACTTACGCTCCTTTACCGGGATATCCGATTGCATCAAGTAAGGCATGCAAATCTCATGTAAGTTCGGGATCGCCAAGTCCCAAGGGACAGCGGCCATCGTCCCCAAAAAGTCTACAATCTGTTTCAACTTTTTATAAGACATGATCAATATCTCCTTTTCCGTACGATTGGGAGTACATGCGTCCGGCATTAACAAGACGGCTTCTTTCAAGAAGTAATCCTTTAAATTCTCATCCGATACGTGCAATGCGGTTTTCTGTTGTAGCTCAAATCCACCAACTACCTGCTGGGGTGACTCTTGGTTGTCCATACATAATCAGTATTAATGTGTAGTAGACGGCTCTTCTCGGATCACCCCGAAAAGTTGTGGAGTTAGAAAAAAAATATTAGTTTTGTCTCATGGAAACAGGCTACGAACTCTTATTACCTGAAGGCATACTGACCTATTTTGAAGTAACTCATGCCGATCGCACCTCAACAGCAATATTAATCTACCTGGATGAGAAGGACTTATCCGGGGAAGAACGGAGTGGAAAACATCTTCAATCTAAGGGTTTTTATCCCCCAGCCTCTATTCATGACTTTCCCTTGCGTGGTAAAAGTCTAATACTTCATGTTCGCCGTCGTCGTTGGCTGGATCTTGATACCGGCAATCCTTATATGCGAGATTGGGAGGTTGTAGCAAAAGGCACTCGTCTGACCGAAGAGTTTGCCTCTTTTTTAAAAGGCACACCTGGATAATACGCCCGTCAGTAGTAGCACCTTAGCTAAATTTTATGGATTAAACGGCCAACGGTTAGAAGAATGGTATCGTTTGTATTTATCCGGATTTTATGAATGGAAAGACAGGGACCATGCGGATAAATGGTTATTATTCGAGGAAAACATGGGTCCTTATTTAAGTATAGATGAAACCTCTTTGAGTGATGATGAACTTTATACGATTGTCACTAATAAGGAGGCAAAGGGTCGTAAAGGGTCCATCGTAGCGATAGTTAGGGGAACAAAAGCCGAAGATGTCATAGAGGTGCTGTTAAGAATAAAAAAGGGATTACGGCATAAAGTAAAAGAAGTCACTTTGGATATGGCTGCCAATATGAGTGTGATAGTGAGTTGTTGTTTTGGCAAAGCCTCACAAGTGACAGATCGTTTCCATGTTCAAAAGTTAGCCTGCGATGCTTTACAGGATATGAGGATTGCTCTTCGTTGGCAGGCTATTGAGCAGGAGAATAAAGAGATGGCCCTGGCTAAGGAGAGTGATGAATCCTATGTGGCCCAAGTCTTAGCCAATGGAGATACCCATCGTCAACTCCTTATTCGAAGTCGTTATTTGTTATTTAAAAATGAGGACAAATGGACTCCGAGACAGAGACAAAGGTCTGAGATTCTCTTTTATTATTATCCCTCTTTAGAAGTGGCTTACAAGCTAACGATGCAACTGAAGCATATTTACCATACAACCAATGATAAAAAAGTCGCTCTTACCCGTCTGGCAAGATGGTATAATGCCATCGAAGAATCCGGCTTTGAACATTTTGGAACGGTGATGCGGTCTGTACAGTCACATTATAAGACTATTTAAACTTCTTTGACCGCAGGGCAACCAACGCGTCCGCGGAGTCCTTTAAGGCTAAAATAAAAGCCTTTAGAGCGAATCTTAGAGGGGTAAACAATATTCAATACTTTTTATTCAGACTCAAAAATATTTATGCATAGCTCCACAACTTTTCGGGGTGATCCCCGATTCACTTTCTTCCATATATGATAAGATGTCAATACTTGATGTAGCGAGTGGCAGTCCCCTAGCTCTTCTAGCTGGTGCCAACACTCCAGATATCGCAGGACAGACTAAAAAAATCATTACAAACAGCTATCAGTCTCCTGTAAATATTGTGTTCCCAACGAATGAGATAAAGGTTGTCATTTCCGATAGGTGGATTCAAAACATAGCAAAATAGTTATGTTTTTATTTGATGGATTATAACAAATACGCTATATTTGTATCGTCTTAATAAATAACGGTCTTTTATATCATGAAGTACAATCAGTTTATTGCGGAACTTACCGCAGCAGGTTGTTATGTTTCCCGTCACGGTGCTAACCATGATATTTGGTATAGCCCAATAACTGGAGAATTATTCCCGATCCCCCGTCATGGAGGAAAGGAGGTTCCCAAAGGGCTGGAACGTAAAGCAAGAAAGGTGCTCGGGGTTTAGCCCCGGCATCCTTGCTTCACAAGAAAGACTGTTTTATTAAGCGATTGGAGTCGGTATAGTGCCGGCTCCTTTATTCACAAAAAAAGAAAGGTATATGAAAGTTACTGTAATCATGGAAAAGGCAAGCGATGGGTATTACTCATGCTTTGTAGAGGAGGATCTGCCGGGGTTTGGGCTGGCCGGTTATGGTGATACCGCAGAGGATGCAAAAGCAGATATGTTGAAAGCCTATGAAGATATCAAGGAAATGAAAGTGGCTGAGGGTACAGACGTTCCGGAGTTGGAATTTACCTATAAATACGATCTGCAATCGTTCTTTAATTACTTCTCATTTTTGAATGTAACGAAAGTTGCGGAGGCTGCCGGCATTAATCCTTCATTGATGCGCCAATACACATCAGGAGTACAGCGGCCGGACAAAAGCAATATGATAAAATACGAATGGCTGTGGAAAGAATAGGCAAAGAACTATCATCTGCAACGTTCTAGGATAGTGTACCGCCGGGAGGCGAGACCGTTTATATTAAGACAAAGTTAAGCCCGTTCCGGTTATTTCCGGTTCGGGCTAAGTCCAAGATTAAATCTCTTAGTCTATTAACTTTTTGTCTTTTTACCTTATACTCAAAAACCAGTCGAGTCCGATATGCTCCACTTCTGATCTACCCTGCGTTTATTAAGCTTCTTGATATAATTTCAATGGTATATACATCCGTCTTGTCGAACTAGACATATCGAGAACAGTCTGATATATGAACCCATTTTTCTCATAAAACAAGTTTGTCTTCGGATTATTTAGTGAGTCAACTGTTATAAATTGACATCTGGCAACTTTATAATTAAGGAAAGTGTCCATGATGAAATTGATTATAAATGTCCCTATTCCTTGGCCTTGCATATCTCTATCCTTGTAGCAAGATGTCCTATATTTATAGCAGGGAAAGCGGATAGATCCTCATAGCCAGATAACAGCTTAATAGAAAAATCAATATCCGAGAATCGGGTTTTTTCCTCCATTATTATTCGCTACACGCTGCATCTCTCTTTTACGGAGTTCAATTTGTTCTTTCTCCGTATCCGTAAAGTCCTGGACAATACATTTACGTATTACACCGTGGAAACGTATAATGTCCTCACGTGTCATGTCTGGATTTGGAATGGAACTTTGCATGAATGAGCCTTCCTATCCTTTTAGATATTTATCGATACACCTACGATCCCAATTGATACCCCGTCTTACGATTTTCGCAGGAATTCCCGCAAGGATCACATTCGGCTCATTAAATTCCTTCGTTACGACACTGCCCCAGCCTACAATACTGTTATCAGATATTTTTACATTCTTACCGATCTTAGCGTCTTTTCCGATCCACACATGTTTGCCTATCTCTATGTACTTCGCAAAATTAATCGGCGCACCCTCCAAATCCGTTATCGTATGCGCATCGGTACACCAGATATCGACACCCCAGCTTAACTGACTATCATCACCAATGCTGACACGCGAGTCATTTTCCTGCAAGTATAACGTAACGCCATTGATTACTACACGATCCCCTATATCTACCCGGCAATTATTAGCGACCCTCGAAACACCCGCACCCAATCCCGGCAACTGCCCAATGATGAGCTTTAATCCCGTCATACCCAATATCGAAGAGTATCGTAAGATAATCGTTCCCACATTTACGATGTTATTATCCCCTTTTACGATCAAGAGAAAGCCATCACTAAGCAATAATTCCTCCGCCTTATCTTCTGATTCAAAACACATTGAGACCTGATTATTATTTCCTGCGATCGTTATGTTGGCCCGATTGACAACCTTAGCGAATCTCTCATTCGGGGCAGAAATACAATTGACTCTACCATGCGGGAAAATTAATGTAAGCTCGTTGTTCTGTCCGTTTATATGTTCCATGTCATTCCATACTTTATAATTCGCATTCTATTATTGCAATACGACTCCTTGTTTCACTTCCCAAATATACGAAAAGAAATGATTCACGCCGAGAAAAGCGATAACGCTTGCCTTCATTATTATTCCCGGCCGACAATTAAAATCAGATGGGTAAAAAGGAGCCAACTTCATCGGCACATGGAGTTAACTTACTTGGTCATTTAAGTTAACTTACTTGGTCATCGAAGTTAACTTACTTTTCTGATACCTTTATTTTAATACAACCCGAACCTAAGTGCGTTTTTATATTCTTCTATTTCCACGATCTCGTTGAGTTTGCCAATATTGATACGATGAGCGTCATCTACAAAAAACAATATCCTTTCGCATGGCAATAAATATATCCTTCGTATATTTGTTGGAAATTAAAAATAACGAGCATGGAAGAAACAAGTAAAGTTACAAAAAGCCGGGTACACCACGGATTCAACATCTCTATAGCACGAAATAGAAAAGGTTTGAAGCAAGCTGCTTTGGCTGATATGCTCGGTATATCCCAACAAAGGCTGTCCCAACTAGAGAACCAGCGGGGTAGTCAAGGACGAGATACTAGAGAAGGTATCCGAGGCAACCGGCGTTTCCGTAGAAGATTTAAAGACGATTGAGGAACCGATGAGCGTTTATATTGAAAATAATAACACAATATCCGATTCATCAAACATTGGAAGTGTCGGTGATAGTATTGGAGAATACACACAAACATATAACACCAATCCCCTCGACAAGATCGTAGAGTTATACGAACGTCTCCTAAAGGAAGAGAAAGAACGAGTAAAGACATTAGAAAAGCGCATCAAAGAGCTAGAAGGAAAAGCGTAGATCTTTTTTGACACCGTCCAGCATTTTGTGTAACACACGTAGATCGGAAGAGCGGTTCAGCAGGA
>OJZH01000305.1_pt1 | contig 10155 bp, 6 predicted proteins | sample 1611841 | NCBI WGS metagenome assembly OJZH01 (sample SAMN04436774, study PRJEB24849) | human gut metagenome | biome: human gut; feature: NICU; material: stool | host: Homo sapiens | place: USA: Saint Louis, MO | collected 2011-05-01
ACCACATCCTTTAACAGCACAGTGCGCTTGGATATCCTGTCATCTCCCACGCAGTCCAGATACCGTTCCTCCCACAGCTCCCCATAGCAGTCCTCCAGGCAGTATCCCTTGACGGTCCGGATCTCATGAGGGCACATCAGATGCCAGTCCTGGTCCAGATTCTCCTCAGCCATCTTCCAGAATAAATCAGGAAAACACACGGCCGGGAAAATGTCGTGGGCCTTCATACGGTCATCCCCGTTATTAGTACGAAGCTGAAGAAACTCCGGCAGATCCTTGTGCCAGGCGTCCAGATAAACCGCGGCAGCGCCCTGGCGCATCCCCAGCTGGTCCACTGCCACAGCCGTATCGTTCACCAGCTTAATCCAGCGGATCACGCCTCCGGCAGCCCCCTCAAATCCCCGAATCCTGCTTCCCGTTGCCCTGACCTTTCCGAAATACAAGCCCATGCCCCCGCCAAATTTACTGACCTGTGCAAAGTTGTCCACGCTTCTGTAAATTCCTTCCAGGCTATCCGGCACAGTGTCAATAAAACAACTGGAAAGCTGATGGTACGGTTTCCTGGCATTGGACAGGGTTGGGGTGGCCATGGTAACCTGCATACGGCTGAGCATATCATAAAACCGGCGCACCCATTGCATCCTGCAATCCTTACTTTCCTTCATGGCCAGGTGCAGGGAAATGCCCAGATACATTTCCTGGGGCGTCTCTAACGGATGATGGCTGTGGTCCTGGATCACATACCGCTTAAGCAGCAAATCCAGTCCCGCATAGGTAAAGAGCTTATTTCTCTCATCATCAAGAAATCCTTCCGCCTCTTCTATCTCCTCCCGGCTGTAATGCTTCAGGATATAATCACCATATAACCCCTGTTCCGTCAGATATGAAATCTTTTCATACAGTCCCTTAATTCCCAGTCCCTTAAGCTGTTCCTCCACCTCACAGGCAAAACCGCAGTACCGCAGCCTGGCCGCTGCAAATTCCCACAGGGGTGTTTCCTTGGAAGTCAGTTCCGCCGCGGACCGAATCAGGGCTTCCATTCCCTCAGCCGGCCCCATTCCCGGCTTGCGGAAGGAGCGGTATCTCTCAAGCAGACGATCCAGTCCATATCCCTCCCCCTGAAAATCCCTTCCGATTTCTTCCAGACATTGTTCCAGCCCTTTATAGTCCAAATCTATCTCTACTTTCGTATCCGCCATGATGTCCTTTTGCTCTCCTTATCTCACCTTATCTCATTTTCTCCAGCTTCCTCTTACTTTTCTCCTGCTGGTTCCTGTCCTTATCTAATTCCTGACATCCATGCATACCATTTCCAGATGTCACGCTCACCATTATAAACCATATATATAGTGGTTACAAGCTGTTTTTGCACCACATATACCCCAAATACTGTATTCTCCTTTATTCACAACACTTTCCCGGCTACAGTTATATACTTGTGGCTGTTTCAACAAAAAATGTGATTGCACTTGTAGTCGTTTCATCCTATTATATGGTTGGAACAACAATGAATACGTGGCATTCATGCCGCAAAGGGGGTAAACTTCCCGCATATCCGTCATCCGGATCAGGTAAGGGAAGCAGGGATTATGAGCGATATCAAAAGTCCATTTTGGCGCACTGCCGCCGAATATGGCATCATTACAGTAAGCATCTGGATTATGGTGGTTGGAATCTACTTTTTCAAGTTCCCCAATCATTTTGCATTCGGAGGCGTCACAGGCTTTTCCACTGTAGTAAGCGAAATCAGCCGTTGGTCTGCCAGTGATTTCACATTTATTGTGAACACCTCACTGCTGGTTTTAGGGTTCATTTTCCTGGGTAAGGGTTTTGGAATAAAGACCGTTTATGCAAGTATGGTCATGTCCATCAGCCTGTCCCTGCTGGAACGTGTCTGTCCTTTAAGCAGGCCGCTGACAACAGAGCCTTTGCTGGAGCTGCTGTTCGCCATCTTCCTGCCGGCAGTGGGCACAGCCATCCTCTTTAATCTGGGCGCTTCCAGCGGCGGTACAGATATCATCGCCATGATACTTAAGAAATATACCAGCCTTAACATAGGAACCGTTCTCATGCTGGTGGATGTGGCGGCCGTGGCCTCCTCATTCTTCATTTTCGGGCCTGAGACAGGACTGTTCTCCACCATCGGCCTGGCGGCCAAATCCCTGGTCATCGACGATGTGATTGAGAATCTGAATCTGTGCAAATGCTTTAATATTATCTGTGACGACCCGGATCCGATTTGCGACTATATCATCAACACGCTGCACCGCAGCGCCACGGTATACCATGCGCAGGGAGCCTTTACCCATCATGAAAAGACCGTAATCATGACCACCATGAAACGCAGCCAGGCATTAAAGCTGCGCAACTATATCCGCACCATTGAGCCCACAGCCTTCATGCTGATATCCAACTCCAGCGAAATCATCGGAAAAGGATTTCTGGCCGGGTAGGCTTCGGCACAATGTTCCCGTGGAACAGCGTTTTTTACCATGTCTTATACAGCGATTAAAATCTAATCTAATATAAAACAGCGGCAGCGAAATCCGGTGAACACTCATCCGATTCGCTGCCGTATTTTTTATTTCGCCTGTTTCAGTCCGCAGTTGCCTCTTTCAGAATCCCATCCCCGCTTCCGATGGTACCCAGACGTTCCAGCAGTCCGAACATGTAATCCGTATACCGTTCCGCCACCTCAATCACCACTGCGTCCGGCTGAATCTCAAGGGCTGCCGCCCCGCAGTCCTCAGTCCGGTAATCCATCAGCGTCACATCCGGGTAGTTCCTGGCAAAGTACTCAGCCATGTGTACCCCGAAGGAGTCCCTGCAAATAAGGATTCTTTCTGCTTTTTCCTCTGCGTCTGAGGAGTAGTGGGTGATGGTCTCATGTTCATTCTGGTAATCCATTTCAAAGGACACATCCTCCCTGTAGCCTGACACTTTGAGGAATGGGTCATCGTCATAATACTTCTGAAGATTCAGCATGGTTGCCAGGTCCCCGCTGAAGGTTCCTCTGTTTTCAATATCATAAGAGCGGTATGACTCCGGTCCGAACGGCTCCCCGTCTATGTCCTGTATCACCATCTGGGATGCCATAAATGCCCCCATATCATTCCAATGAGTATCATACTTCCTGTATATCTGGCACCAGTCATCCTTGGCCTTTCTGAACTCATCCAGGGGGTAGTACACATCACAGTCCGTATTCTCTTTCAGATATTCGTACAGCAAATCCGCCTTGGACTGTTCCTGAACCACCTTCACGGATGAGGGCATAAACTCGCTGTATACCTGCTCCTTATTGGGAACCATATAGAAAACCAGCTTTATCCCTCTGGAGGCCAGATTTTCCTCCGCCTGCTTAAGCAGCGCCCCAAACCGTTCCATCTCATCAACACTGTAATGATTGGTTCCCTGGTAGTCCGCAATGCTGTCCTCCATTTCCCCTTTCAGCTTATAGAACATCCATCCGTCCTTTCCCATAAGAACGGCATCGGACGTGACTTCCCCAAACACATGAATGTCCGCCAATTTCCCAAAGGCCACAATGGGATTCTTAAAGGCCAGATGGTCATTAAAGTAGGCGTCATACTGCCCCGGATAGGATTTAAGGTCCGCTGCAGAAAGATTCCTGAAATTAAGAACCGGCTTTTCCTGGTAAACCCGGTTCTCGTAATTCTCCGTGTCCACATAATCCTTAAGAGGTATGAACAGGAGTCCGGGCAGTATCATCATCCCCAGGAACATGCCTGCAAATATATATGCTTTTATGCGTTGTCTCACCTGCTGCCTCCTCTCTAAAACCGGAAATAGATAAACGGATTATAAGTGCTGCCCACAGCCATCACAATCGAGTATGCAAACAGCAGTATAAGTCCCAGGCTTTCAGACAGGTAAATGCTTCTGCCGTCCTGCATATGTTTCTTAAAACAGGGAACCAGGGCCTGAAACGGACCGCACAGCACAATCCCTATCACCATATAGACTATGGTCTTATGGCTCATATACATGGCCGTATCATAAATCCCCGGGCGCAGAAGAAACATCTGCTTAAGCAGCATAAGTCCCCGGGTCAGCGAATCCGCCCGGAACATGGTCCATCCCACCACGGTAACAAAAAACATATAAATATAACTGACCGCCGCTGGCAGACACTCCAGCCGCCGCTTTAAAAACAGCCGTTCCGCCACCTGCAGGCAGCCGTAATACATTCCCCACGCAATAAAGGACAGGCCCGCGCCATGCCAGAATCCGGTACAGATAAATACGATCATCAGATTACGGCAGGTAACAAATGTCCCCTTCCTGCTTCCGCCAAGAGGAATGTAAAGGTAGTCCTTGAACCAGCTGGAGAGAGATATATGCCATCTGCGCCAGAACTCTCCCACGGACCTGGCCAGATATGGATAATTAAAGTTCTCCGTCAGCTCAAAGCCCGCCATATCGGAATAACCGGAAAAATCAAAATAAATCTGCAGTGTATACAGGATTCCCACATACCATCCCAAACCTCCGCTGATCTGGTCCATGGGATTGGCCAGAACCTTGTCCACCACGCTTCCGAACTGGTTGGCAAGTATAACCTTTTTTCCCAGTCCGTAGATAAAGCGCCTTGCTCCGCATGCAAACAGTTCCGGCGTCACATGGCGGTTTCTGATGCGCGCACCCATACTCTGATAGCGCTCGATGGGTCCCTGTATCATCTTAGGAAAAAAGGACATGTAAAGTCCCAGGTTCAGCAGGTTCCTCTCGGCCCCTGTGGTCCCCCGGTACACATCCGCCACATACGATATCATCTGAAATGTGTAAAATGAGATGCCCACCGGCAGCAGCAGGTTCTTTGGCTCCGCCACGGTACCCCCCGCCAGCTTATTGACCAGGCCGGTCAGGAAATCAAAGTATTTAAAATACCCTAAAAAACCCAGGTTCACCGCCACCAGCAGCACAAGGAGCAGCTTATCCGGGGTAAAGAGAGTGTGCTTGCCGGCACCGGAAGCCGTCTGGCTGTCTGTACTGACGGCAGTCCCTGCCGTAACCCCTGCCGCTCCAGCAGCTTCCCCAGCCGCCGGCCTGCTGCCCCGCACAGCCTCTATGCCCAAAGCACCTGCATAATTCACAGCCAGGGACAAAAGGAGAAGCCATATATACTCCTGCTCTCCCCATGCATAGAAAATAAAACTCATTGCCAGCAGAAAGAAGTTGCTTAGCCGGATGGGCAGCAACAGATTCACGACCAGCACAAAGGGCAGGAACAGCCATAAAAATATCATGGAACTAAATAACATGAAATATTTTCCTTCCTGAATTCATTCTTCCGTCCGCAGGGTGCCTGAAAATGCATTACAGGACGCCGGCATCTGCCTGATCCCAGCCATTTCCCCGCGGTCTGGACCATGGCGATATTATAACATGCCTCCACAGGATTTTAAAGGCTGATTTGCGGAGCCAGCTGCACGGGTGCACTTAGCTTCTGATTACACGCAGAAGCTTTCTTTCCGCCTCTTTAAATGTCCAAGTGCATCATTGTACCAAAAGGCCATCTGTGTTATAATTATTTCATTAAAATTTTCCAGGGCAGACCGGAAACATGTTTCTGCCTCATACTGCCCGGCGCAATCATCACCTCTCCGGAGCCTGTTTGAAACCGCCTGCCCGCCATCTGGCGGAACACAATTTTTAGACACGCTCTGATGCATTATGAGATATCACGAAAGAAGGAAGTGTTATGGACCTAAAATTACAGGTAAAGCAAACCCAGACTTTGTCACAGCGGATGATTCAGTCAGCTGAGATTCTTCAGATGACCTCCCAGGAGCTGAATACTTATATCAATGAACTGGCATTGGAAAACCCGGTAATCGACATTGTGGAGCCCCCCACTGCTGAAGAGCAGCGCGAGTCCATTGAACAGCAGGAATGGCTTAATTCTTTCAATGAGGAGAATTACTATCTGTACCAGCGCCAGAATAATGATGATGACTACGACTTTAAATCCAGCTGGAACATTAACACGGACGACGGCGAGACTCTTCAGGACTATCTGTGGTCCCAGCTCATCACGGAAAACTTCACGGACCAGGAAACGGAAATCATCAAGTTCATGCTGGAATGTCTTGACAACAAGGGCTATCTGGAAGAGAGCACAGAAACCATTGCCGCCTACTTTGGGACCGATACGGAGACTGTGGAAGATCTCCTGTCCGATCTCCAGGCCCTGGACCCATCCGGCGTCTGCGCACGTACACTGGAGGAATGCCTGAAACTGCAGCTGGAACGCAGGGACATACTGACCCCGGTACTGGAATCCATCATTGACAACTGCCTGGAAATGGTTGCCAAAAACCAGATTCCGGCCATTGCCAGGAAGCTGCGCCTCTCTCCCACTGAAACTGCGGGTTACTGTCAGATTATTAAATCCCTGAATCCCAAACCGGGTGTATCCTTCAGCAGCAGGGACCAGCTCCGCTACATCATCCCGGATGTGACCATTGTAAAGTTCAAGGACCATTTTGACATCCTGCTGAATGAATCCATGTATCCCACCATTGAGCTTAACAGCTACTACCGCCAGATGAACCAGAATCCTGAATCCTCTGAACTCAAGGAGTATCTGGGCAATAAAATCCGGCAGGCCGAGTGGGTCAAACAGTGTGTAACCCAGCGCGGAAAGACGCTGATGCAGGTATCTCGGGCCATTCTTGAACACCAGGAGGAGTTCTTCACCTTCGGACCTGCCCACCTGAATCCCTTAAGGCTGGCAGATATCGCCCAGGAACTGGACATCCACGAATCCACAGTCAGCAGAGCTGTCAGCAAGAAATACCTTCAGTGCTCCTGGGGTGTATACCCCATGAACTTTTTCTTCTCGCGCAGTGTGGCTGTCCAGGAAAGCAGCAGCAGCGAAAGCGGTACCCAGTCCGTGACTGCCGCAGACATCAAGCGTGTGCTTCGGGAAATCATAGAGGAAGAAAACAAAAAGAAGCCTTACAGCGACCGCCTTCTGGGTGAAAAGCTGGCAGAACGCGGCATATCCATCTCCCGCCGGACCGTTGCCAAATACAGGGAAGAGGAAGGCATTGCGGATGCCAGCGGGCGTAAGGAGTATGTGTAACAGGATATTCTTAAAGACATGGCAGACTGTCCATGTCTTTTTGTTTACTCAAATACGCAGGAATGAAGGCGGATTTTTATATCTGTGGGTATAACAAAAACAAATTACGGCGAATTAAGGTTATTTTACTCAAATTTCATCTTGACAATATTAGAGAAATCTTGTAAAATTGTTGATGTCGCTGATGGAACAGAGCTTGTAAGGATAATTACTGATGATTTCTGATTGTTCCCATAGACAAATGCCCAGATAGCTCAGTTGGTAGAGCAGAGGACTGAAAATCCTCGTGTCGTTGGTTCGATTCCGACTTTGGGCACTGACCACATAGCGAAGCGGTCATTACGCAGGTGTAGTTCAATGGTAGAACACTAGCCTTCCAAGCTAGATACGTGGGTTCGATTCCCATCACCTGCTCTGTAAAATGAGAAAAAGCCTTGAAGAGGCTTTTTTTGTTTTGTTTACCTTATATCCACGGCAAAACAAAAGGCAGCAGCGCAATACACTGCTGCCTTTTATGTTCTGATTCTTTCTTATAACCCGCTATTTCCCCTGGCCATAATGATTTTTGGCAAAATCCTTCATCACCGCTACATTTTCAGGTGATATCCCTGCCGGTTTTCCGCCCGTGGCTTCAATCATGTAAAGAATTCTGGCTGTTGCTTCCAGGACTGTTGCTACCTTAAACGCTGCGTCCATATTCTCACCCACACAGACTGCTCCGTGGGAATGCAGAAGGCAGGAGTTGGCTTCCTTTCCCAACGCCTTTTCACATTGGTCTGCCAGTTCTTCAGAACCAGGCAGTGCATACTGTGTACATTTACAGGTATCTCCCATGGCCTGGGCCGCCTCATCTATTATCAGGGGAATATCCTTTCCCTGCGTGGCGTATACCATGGAATACATAGGATGGGTATGGATGACTGCGTTTACCTCTTCTCTGTTTCTATATATAGCCAGGTGCAGCCCTGTCTCAATAGTTGGTTTTCTGTGACCCTCCACGATTGTTCCATCCAGCCTGCAGACCACTACATCGTCTTCCACAATGGTACTGTATTTCATGGCGCTGGGCGTTAAGTATACCAGTCCGGTCTCAGGATCGCGGATACTGATATTTCCCCACGTTTCTACAGTAAGACCTGAATTCTCCAGTTTTTTACCGCTCTCTACAATGCATTTTTTAAAGTCCATTTCTGCCTCTCATTCTGCTGCCGGCAGGCAGCCCTTATTTTTTATGGCCTGAAGTATGTTTGATTCCCATATGAAAAATCCGTCTCAAAACTCCAGCCCTGTTCCTACTCAAAAGTCTTTAGGTAATCCTTGAACTCTCCTACATTGTCCTTTGTAATAACTTCCGTTCCGGTGTCAATATAGGATTCCGCCTCACCGCCGTCAAATATTTTCAGCATATTGTCCACGCCCAATTTTCCCATTTCAGCCGGATACTGTGCCACAGTTGCCAGAAACTCTCCGTTTTCCACCAGGTTCAGGGCTTCGCTTACCGCATCAAATCCGATAATCTGAATCTGTTCCTGCATATTTGCTTCCTTGATGGCTCTTAAGGCTCCGATACCCATATTGTCGTTGCAGCAGAAGAAAAGTTCAACATCCGGATTAGCGCTTATGATGTTCTGGGCAGCTGTGTATCCCTGGTCCACTTCCCAGTTTGCCGTCTGTTCAGCCACAACAGTTACCGTGTCCCCGGCGCCTTCTATGAATCCATTGTAACGGTCCGCTGCATTGGTCTGTCCTTCAATCCCTTTGAGTATGGCTGTCTTTGTTCCCTTCTCAAAGTTTTTCGCCACATATTCGCCTGCCAGTTTGGCGCCTTCATAATTGTTGGTTCCGTAAAACGGAATATCCAGGCCTACATTGGCAAGGCTCTCATCCGTCAGCTTTGTATCCAGATTGATGATAGGAATGCCTGCTTCCTTACATTTTGTAAGGGCGGATTCCAAACCGTCGGAAGAACTGGGAACCAGCAGGATTCCGTCCACCTTGTTGGCAATCATATTCTCAATAATGCCAAGCTGGGCGTCAGCGCTGGCATGCTGGTCTCCGGCCTGGACCTCAATCTTGACCCCCTTTGCCTCTGCTTCTACTTTAGCGCCGTTAGCCAGGGTAATATGGTATTCGTTGTTTAAAGTCATCCCCACAAATCCAATGGTCTTATCTCCATAGTTACCCGATACCGCTTCTGCGCTGCTTTCTTCGTCCTTCCCGCTTTCCCCAGTTGTATCCGCGGTCTGGGCATCTGTCTGCTGTTCCTTGGCCGTCTCCGGCACAGTCTCCTTCGGGGTACTTCCGCATCCGCTAAGTGCCGCCGCCGACATAACCGTGCTCATTGCCAATGCCATCACTGCTGCCGTCATGTTTCGCTTCATAATCAATTTCCTCCTTTATTTGCAAATACTTAATGTATTTAGCTTTCCTACTCACTCTGGCGTTCTTTCTTCTTATCCGCAAACACCGCGGCTATAATGACGATGCCTGTGACAATGGTCTGGTAATAAGTGGCAACATTCATGATCTGGAGTCCGCAGGTCAGAGTACTGAGAATAATGGCTCCCACCAGTGTATTTCCGATCTTCCCCTTTCCGCCTGATAAAGAGATTCCTCCGATAACCGCGGAAGCGATGGCATTCATCTCATAACCAGAGCCGGCATTCGGGTCTGCATATGTAAGGCGTGACAAAAGCATGATGCCTCCAATGGCTGCAAATATGCCGCTTAAAACATATACCATAAGCACGGTTTTGTTTACATTGATTCCTGAAAGCCTGGCGGCGCAGATATTGCCGCCTGCGGCATAGACGTGCCTGCCGAACTTTGTATATGCCATGACAAAAATAATCACTGCGTAGAACACAAATACATATATGACGGAGACAGGAACCGTCCCCAGCACCTTTGAAGCCATCAGACTGCCCAGCCCCTTAGGGAAGCTGGATATGGGCTGTCCTCCGTTAATCAGAAGCGCCAATCCCCTGGCGATCTGCATGGCTCCCAGCGTCACAATGAAGGGCGGTACCTTTCCGTAGCTGACC
>OJZH01000318.1_pt1 | contig 9673 bp, 6 predicted proteins | sample 1611841 | NCBI WGS metagenome assembly OJZH01 (sample SAMN04436774, study PRJEB24849) | human gut metagenome | biome: human gut; feature: NICU; material: stool | host: Homo sapiens | place: USA: Saint Louis, MO | collected 2011-05-01
ATGCAGAAAAGTTCGTATGATGCAGAAAATGAGGCAGTATGAGATCATTTGACTACATCGAATCAGGTAAGACGTTGCTCACCCCGCACACCACGAGTTTGCTTGCCGCTATTCACGAGGCAAAAGGGCGTCAAAGCATACAGACAACGATCAGACCGGATATATTGGGGACGCTGGTTGCCGTCGCGCGCATCCAAAGCACAGATGCCTCAAACCGCATCGAAGGTATTTCTACCAGCGATAGCAGGCTCAACGATCTCGTCTCGGAGAAAGTCACACCGCGCAATCGCAATGAAGAAGAAATTGCCGGTTACCGTGACGCGCTATCGGTTATTCACGAAAGCCACGACTATATTCCGATTACCCCGAACGTCATTCTTCAACTGCACCGCGACCTCTTCCGACACACACCACTGACCTTTGCGGGGCATTTCAAGGACAGTGACAACGTCATCATCGAACGAGATGCACACGGGACCAGCACCGTGCGATTCGCCCCACCGTCCGCACTTGTCACACCGGAACTGATCGAACGCGCGTGTTCCGCCTACACGCAAGCAATCCGAGATGGACATACCGATCCATTGCTTGCCATCGCCATGTTCATTCTCGATTTCACCTGCATACATCCGTTCAATGACGGCAATGGCCGTATGAGTCGGCTACTCACGCTCCTGATGCTGTGCCGCAATGGCTATATGGTCGGCAAATACATCAGTATCGAACACCTTATCGAGCAAAGTAAAAGCACTTATTATGAGGCGCTGGCCGCAAGCACCCAAGGCTGGGACGACAACGCCAATGATTATGCGCCATTCACGAACTACCTGCTTGGCATCATACTGTCCGCGTGCAAGGAATTCGACGAACGCATCAATCTCACGGCAGGCGGCAGAGCGCAGGGAGCACCGCGAGTAGCCACCAAGGGAACGCGGATTGAAGCACTGCTTGATCAATCCCTAGTTCCACTCTCCAAGGCCGATATTCTCGCTCGCATGCCCGATACCAGCACCACCACCATTGAGCGCACGCTGAAATCACTGTTGGACTCCGGTACGATCATCAAAATCGGTGCTGGCCGCAGCACCCGCTATGTGAAACGCCGCTAAACGCATCCTTGTGCGCAACATCTCGTCACTCTTCCGGCGCTCCACTGGCCACGCGAATCATCGCGTACTGGGATTCGTAGAGGCGGTAGTACGCGCCCTTGGCGGCGAGCAGCTGCGCGTGCGAGCCGTGCTCGACGATCTGGCCGTGATCGATGTAGAAGATCTCGTCCGCGTTCTCGATCGTCGACAGGCGGTGCGCGATGATGAAGCTCGTGCGCCCCTTGAGCAGATGCTGCAGGCCGGCCTGCAGCGCCTCCTCGGTGCGCGTGTCGATGTTGCTCGTCGCCTCGTCCAGGATCAGGATACGCGGGTCGGCGAGCAGCACGCGCGCGAAGGCGATGAGCTGGCGCTGGCCGGCCGACAGGGTCGATCCGCGCTCCTCCACCACCGTGTCGTACCCGTCGGGCAGTTCCATGATGAACTCGTGCGCGTGCACGGCCTTCGCCGCCGCCTCGATTTCCTCGTCGGTGGCGTCGAGCTTGCCGTAGCGGATGTTCTCGCGCACGTTGCCGGAGAAGATGAAGGTGTCCTGCAGCATCACGCCCATCTGCCGGCGCAGCGATGCGAGCGTCACGTCGCGCACGTCGTAGCCGTCGATCGTCACCGAGCACGTCGTAGAAGCGCGACAGCAGGTTGATGATCGTCGTCTTGCCGGCGCCCGTCGGGCCGACCAGCGCGATTGTGCGCCCCGGTTCGACGTGGAAGTCCACGAGGTTGAGGATGTTGCGGCCGTCCTTCTCGTAGCGGAACACCACGTCGTTGAAGTCGACGCGCCCGCGGATCTGCGGCAGGTCCGCCGCGTCGGGCTTGTTGCGGATCTCCGGCGTGACGTCGAGCGTCTCGAAGATGCGCTCGAGGTACGCCGAGCAGGTGATGAGCTGGTTGTAGAAGTTGCCGATGTTGATCACCGGATTCCAGAAGTTGTTCGCGTAGCCGACGAACGCGATGAGCACGCCGGTGGTCACGTTCACGCCCCCGAAGCCCATCACGCCGACGAAGTAGATGAACGAGATGGTCATCACGGAGATGGTCTGCACGCCCGGCCACATGAGGAACTGGATGTGCACGGCGTGCATCCACGCGGAACGCACCTCGCCCTGCTGTTCCTGGAAGGTCCTGAACTGGGCCTGCTCCTGTGCGAAGGTCTGCGTGGTCTTCACGCCGGCGATCGACTCGTGGATGTAGGCGTTCAGGTTGCTCTGCTTGTTGGAGAGCTTCTGGAAGGCGCGCCGCTGGAAGATCTGCAGCACGCGCACCCAGATGATGAGCACCGGGAACAGGATCAGGCTCCACAGGGCCAGCTGCCAGTCGATCACGAACATCACGATCAGCGTGATCACGAAGGTGAACACGTCGGAGATCACGTTGATCAGACCGGAGCTCAGCGTGTCCGAAAGCGTGTTCACATAGTTGACCACGCGGATCAGGATCTTGCCGTGCGGGCGCGAATCGAAGTAGCTGAAGGGCAGCGTCTGGATATGCGTGAAGATATCGCGGCGCATGTCCTTGAGCATGAGCTGGCCGACGCGCGTGATCGCCACCGTGCGGTAGCGCAGCCCGAACTCGTACAGCACGATCAGCGCGGCGAGGATCACGGCGAGGATGCCGAGCTTGCCGAGGTCCTTGTTCGGGATCGCCTCGTCGATCATGATCTTGGTCAGGTACGGCACGGCGACGGCGATGCAGCTCATCGAGATGACGACGACGAGAATGCGCGCCACCTGTGCCATATACGGTTTGATATATTTGCCGACGCGAGCGATGTCGTGGAGGTTGATGGACTCCTCCAGCTCCTCATCCTCGCGGAATGTATTGCGTTGTGCCATAAGTCCTCTTCTAAAACCCCTGTGCGGCGCCGGACTGGAGTCCGAGCTGCTTGTGGTAGATGTCCCAGTAGCGGCCGTGTGCGGCCACGAGTTCGGCGTGGGTGCCGCGTTCGACGATACGTCCGTGCTCGAGCACCAGAATCAGGTCGGAATCCTTGACCGACGAGATGCGGTGGGCGATGGCGACGATGGTCTTGCCGCCGTCCATCTCCTTGAGGTGCTTCTGGATCTCCGCCTCGGTCTCCATATCGACGGCCGAGGTCGTATCGTCCATAATCAGGATCGACGGATTGTCCGCGAGCGCGCGGGCCAGCGACAGGCGCTGCTTCTGCCCGCCGGACAGGCCCACGCCGCGTTCGCCCACGACGGTGTCATAACCCTGCGGCATCGACCTGATGAAATTGTCCGCGCCGGCGATCTGGGCCATTTTCTGGATATATCGGTCGTCGCTATCATCGCTGGCACCAAAACCGATGTTGCCGCCGATGGTGTCGGAGAACAGGAACGTATCCTGCGCCACGATGCACACCTGCGAGCGCAAGGTGGTCATCGGCCAGTCGCGTGCGTCGATGCCGTCGATGAGCACATGGCCCACGGTCGGGTCGTAGAAGCGGGAGATAAGGCTGACGAGCGTGGACTTGCCCGCGCCGGTTTCGCCGAGGATGCCGAGCTTGGAGCCGGCGGGCACGGTGAAGTCGAGGTCCTTGAGGATCGGGGTCTCCGGGTCGTCCGGGAAGGCGAAGCTGACGTGGTCGAAGCGGATGTCGCCCTTGATGTGCAGCGGGCAGGACTTGCGTTCGGCGGACTGCTGGGCACCGGATGTTCCGGAAGCCCCGGGCGCTCCGGTAGCCTCATCATCGCGCTTGACCTGCTCGACGATCGTGACCGCCTGCTTGACGGCTTCGGCCGCGTCGGGCTTCTCCACGATGCGCGGCTGTTCGGTGAGCAGCTTACGAATCTTGATGCAGCTGGCGTTGAATCGCTGCCAGTCGTTGATGAGCCAGCCGGACTGGCGCACCGGGCCGTCGATCATCCACAGGAAGGAGTTGAAACTCACCAGATTGCCGAGGGTCATGTAGCCCTTGATGACAAGAAAGCCGCCGAGGCCGAGCGTGATGAGCTGCAGCGAGAAGCCGAGGCCGTCCAGCCAGGGCATGTACTTGCGCGAGTTGTAGGCCAGGGCCATGTTGCGCTGCATGTAATCGTCGTTGTGCTCGTCGAACTTTTCGGTCTCGTACGGTTCGCGCACGAATGCCTTGACCACACGGTTGCCCTCGATGTTCTCTTCGACCATGGAGTTGAGGGAGGCCAGCGAGTTGCGGATGGCGAAGAACAGCGGGTGGGCGTGCGTGGACAGGCCGCGCGTGAGCACAAAAATGAACGGCGTGACGCAGGCCAGGACGAGCGCGAGTCGCCAATCGATGGCGAACATCACGCACAGGGCGCCCACGAACATGACCACGCAGTCGGCAATCTGATAGCTCACCCAACTCAGGCAGTGGCGGATCGCGTCGGTGTCGGAGGTCAGGCGGCTCATGATGTCGCCGGTGCGTGTGTGGTTGAAATACGTGAAGTCGAGCTCGTGCAGCTTCTCGTATTCGTCGGAGACGAGGCGGTAGACCGAGTTCTGGCCGAAACGCTCCATCCACATCTGGTAGCCGTATCGCGCGCCCACGCGGATGATGGTCATGAGGATCATCAGTCCACACAGACGTGGCAGTTCGTCGGCATGTCCGCCGACGATGACGCGGTCCACGATGATACCGGACAGAATCGGAATGGTCAGGGCCATCGTGTTATTTGCGATGAACAGTAGAAGCGCGCCTACCACGCGGGGCAGGTCTGGTTTGCAGTATGGCAGCACCCATTTGAGATTGCTTGCGCTGGTATTGATTCCCGGATCGACGTACATGTGAGGAGATCACCGTTTCTTGGGGATTGTTTGCTTGTGGTATGGTGCGGCATGCTCCTGCGCCGCACGCGGCAATCGCTGCCGCCGCGATTCACGATCAGCCGTGCTTCGCACTGCGCCTGTCATTGGCCGCATGACCGAAGCTCTCCTTCATCGGTCGAAGCACGTTCGACTTTCGCAAACGCGTACTAGTCTAGACGGCCTGCGTCTAATCGCAACGGCCCGCAACTCTGCGTGTTCCCCGCATTAGCAACGATACGCGGCTCTCTAAGCGCAACATTCCCCGGAATGCGTCGCTGCACACCTCCGAACAGGTCCAATTCGCAACGCATTCCCGGGAAAGTGGCGCATGTCATATCACGCTCAAACAACCCAGCATAGTGAGTGGCTCATTCACGTTTTACGTATTGTGCGACGGAATCGGCATCTCCCGCAACACGTGAGATATGCAAAAGTGCCGCACGCTGAATGGTGATCAGCGTGCGGCACTGCGCGAAACGCGTGAAATCCGCAGAACGCACGAAACTCACGAAACAGATAAAACGTACAAAACGCAAGCAAGGCGAAGACAGAGACAGTCCACCTACAGGTCAGAACGTCAGCGAACGCACGTAGGAACCAACTTGCGGGCGGACGGGAACCAGCGAGCCGTCAGGATTGTAGTCAAGCGGCGCGAATACCACTTCGCGATGACAGCCATCGCCTCCAGCCCAGCGACCGGCCGGATTGTAGGCGAACCGGTGATACGCGATAATCCATTCGTCGGTGCCGGGAATATTCACGATGTTATGGTGACCGGTGGCATACAGCTTGCGCGCCGGGTCTTGTTCGATCAGCACGCGCGGTTCGCTCCAGGGCCCATGCAGCGATTCGGCCATCGCGTACTTGACGCAGTATTCCGGCTCTCGGGCGTCGTTCTCCGACCAGCTGGCGTAGTAGATGCCGTTGCGCTTGTGAATCCAGATGGCTTCACGGAAATCGCCCGGCACCCAGCTGAAAGCGCGCGATTCGTCGAACGACAGACAGTCCTCATTGAGCGGCGCGGCCCAAGCTATGCCGTTGCCCCACAGGAAGTACCGGGTGCCATCATCCTCCACGTATACGCCGGGGTCAATGGTGTGGCAATCGAACGTACCTTCGCGCACGATTGGTTCGGGCTCAGGCACGAACGGCCCGCACGGGGATTCGCCCACAGCGGCGCCGATCTGGGAACCGGCCACGAAGTAGAACACGTATTTGCCGTCCGCGCGCTGTACCACGGAAGGCGCCCAAGCACCATCCGAGCCATCCCACCACGGCACATCGCGCAAGTCGAGCGCCGGATATCGCTCCCATGTGGCCAAGTCGTCGGACACATACACACTGAACGCGGTGGTGTCCCAATTATCCACACCGTCATCGGTGCAGTACAGGAAATATCGGCCATCGAAAATGGCAAGATTCGGGTCGGCGCAATACCTGCGCAGCGGATTAGTGGTCAGTACCGCGTTATTCACGCGATGAGGAAGGCCGTCACGAGGCACGGCTCTCGGTTTTGGCGATGTTTGTAGCACAGTGCCAACAGTACCCATGGGAAATTCCTATCTGGTGAAGAACATGGCTCCCCACACGCCGCGGAAGGAGATGATATGAGCGTAGTGGGGAGCCGGAATTAATACCGTGATCAGCCAGCCGACTAGTCGATCAGCCGATCAGCCCTTGACCGAACCGGCGACGAGGCCGGAGACGATCCACTTCTGGCAGAAGATGAAGAACACGAACACGGGCAGCAGGGCGAGCACGGTGATGGTCATGAAGCTCGGCCAATCGGTCGAGAACTGGCCCACCGCGTTGTACACCTGCAGCACGATTGTGCGCAGTTCCGAGCTGGAGAGGAACACATTCGCGTTCATGAAGTCGTTCCACGTGCCCATCGTCTGGAACACGACCACGGTCGTCAGGATCGGGCGGATCAGCGGCATCACGATCGACCAGAAGATGCGCAGCGGGCCGGCGCCGTCGATGCGTGCCGCCTCGATCAGTTCGAACGGCAGGCTGCGCATGTACCCGACGATCAGGAAGTAGCAGAACACCGCTCCGCCCAGGTAGATAATCACCAGTCCGGCCAAGGTGTTGACCAGGTGCGCGTTCGCCTCCATGCGGTACAGGGGGATCAGCGTCGTCTGCGCCGGCACGACGAACGCGACCATCAGGATCGCGCCGACCGCGGCGGTGAACGTGGACTTGCGCAGGATCATGCCGTATGCGGCCAGGGCGCCGACGAGCACCTGGATCACGACCGCGAAGAACGTGACGATCAACGTGTTCAGCAGGGAGCGGAACACCGGGACCGTCTCGAACGCGTTGATGTAGTTCTTGATCGTCCATTCCTTCGGCAGGCCGAGCGGGTTGGCGGACATGTCCGGAATCGTCTTGAACGTGTTGATCAGGATGTACCACAGCGGAACCGCGCATACCAGCGCGATCAGGATCATCACCACGCTGGTGACCGCCGAACCGATCCTCTTGCGCGTCGTGAAGTTCATGCCCTTCGGCGCGGCCGTGACGGAAGAAGCCTTGTTGCCCATGATTTACTCGAACCTCCTCGAGATCAGGTTGGAAATGCCCATCTGAAGGAACACCACGACGCCCGTGGCGATGAAGAACAGGACCGCCAGCGCGGAACCGATGCCGTACTGCGACTGGCCGATGCCCTGCTGGATGATCGACTGCGTGACCGTGTACGTCGAATAGCCCGGGCCGCCCTTGGTCATCGTGAACGGCAGGTCGTACACCTTCAGGCCGCCCGACATGAGCAGGAACGTCGAGGTCACGATGCCCGGCATCAGCTGCGGCAGGGTGATATGCGCGAACTGCTGCCACTTGTTCGCACCGTCCACGGTCGCCTGCTCGTACAGGTCCGCGGGGATCGCCTGCAGGAACGCCAAGTAAAGGGTCGCATGCCAGCCGATCTGCGCCCAGATCGCGATGAAGATCACGCAGAACTTCGCCAGAGAGTTGTTCGACAGCCACGGCACCGGTCCCAAACCGAACGCCGCGAGCACGCTGTTGACCACGCCGGTCTTCATCGGGGAGAAGATGTACTTCCACACCATGCCCATGATGGCCAGCGACGGCACCGAGAAGAAGAAGAACACAGAGCGCACGAAATCACGGCCGACGAACTTGCGGTTGAGGATGACCGCCAGCGGAATGGCGATCACGGTCACCCCGACCATCACCACGATCGCGTACAGGATCGTGAAGCCCAGGCCCTGCAGGGTGGACGGATCCGTAAACACCTTCTTGTAATTGTCCAGACCGACCCAGTTCATGTCCATGCTGTAACCGTTGAAGTCGGTGAACGAGAAGTACGCGGTCTGTGCCAACGGCACCAGGAACAGAACCACGAACACCGCCAGGATCGGCAGCAGGAACCAGAACGACGTCACGTCCTCATGCAGGCCACGCGCACGACGACGCCGACGATACAGGTCTTCGTCCAACGGCGGCAGGTTGCCGACCGCCGAGCCTTGCATTGTTGCGCTCATATGCCATCCTCCTTTGACATTGGCTTATGACCGAAATCCGATTGCGGGCATGCGAAGGGCGACCAGCCGCAGCCGACAGGCCGCCCCATTACCATGCGCACGGTTCATGACGAACCGGAGATTGTAGTTATCTATGTGTGATTATGTGTGATTATGTGCGATCTGTTGCGGGTCACTGCGCGGCCGCGACCTTGGCGTCGATGTTCTTGGCATACTGGTCGGGCGTGATCTGCCCCTGCACCAGCTGCTGGTTCTGCGCCTTGAGTTCGCTCTTGAGAATGTCCGGCTTCGAATAGAAGTTGGTGTGCAGGTAGTACTTGCCGGTCTTGATGTCCTGATCGTAGACCTTCTGGTACTGCGTCATCACCGTAGCGTCGAACCCGTCGACAGTGACAGCGTCGCCGGCGTCGTTATGCTTCTGCAGCGCCCACTTGCTTGACAGGAAGGTGAGGAACTTCTCGGCGGCCTTGAGCTTGTCGCCGTCGAGCTTCGCGTAGATCGCCCACCCCGGGGAGGCGGAGCCCTGCGCGTACTGCGTGTAGTCGTCGCCGAGCTTGGCCATCGGGGCGAAGTCCCAGTTCATGCCGGCCTGTTCGAAGGTGGCAAAGTCCCACGCGCCGTCGACGATCATCGCGACCTGTCCGTTGGTGAACTGCGTCTTCATGTCGTCGCCGCTGATGCCGACCGTGTCACGGGTCACGCCACCCTCATCGTACAGGCGGATGTATTCCTTGACGGCCTCGAGCTCGTCGGTGCCCGGCGTCTGGTTGTCCTGCGTGGACAGCGTGGTCGGGTCGACGCCCTTCTTCTCGAGGATGGATCCCTGGAAGGCGTCGATGAAGCGGCTCGGCTCGTCGGCGTTCGGCTCGAGGAACGGCTCGATGCCGGCGTTCTTGAGCTTCTTGCACAGCTTGAGGAAGTCGTCCCAGTTCGCCGGCGGCTCGTCGTAGCCGACCTGCTTGAGCAGATCCTTATTGTAGGCGATGCCGGAGGCCCACGAGGTGATCGACATGCCGTAGGTCTTGCCGTCGCGGCCGACGAAGTCCTTGTTGGCCTGGGAGATGTTCTTCATGAACGACTCGTCGGTCAGGTCCTTGGCGTAGCCGTTGTAGATGAGGTCGTCGCGATTCTCGAAGGTGATGATGAACACGTCCGGGGCCTGGTTGCCGACGAGGCGGGTCTGCAGCGTGGAGATGTACTCGCTGGTCGGCGGCGCGTAGCTGAAGTCGATCTTGATGTCCGGGTTTTCCTTCTCGAACTCGTCGATGTACGGCTTGGACGTCTGCTCGTTGTCCC
>OJZH01000328.1_pt1 | contig 9223 bp, 7 predicted proteins | sample 1611841 | NCBI WGS metagenome assembly OJZH01 (sample SAMN04436774, study PRJEB24849) | human gut metagenome | biome: human gut; feature: NICU; material: stool | host: Homo sapiens | place: USA: Saint Louis, MO | collected 2011-05-01
TGCTTGAAGGAATGGTTTACTAACTCGATAAATCGGTCTACATAGATGCTTTTAGATCGGGCGTTTGTGTCTGGAGGTAAAGCGTTCGAGCTAGCGTATAGCCTGTTGAGCAACATTAATGTCTCGTACAACAAGGCCCGGAGCAAGTGTTTGTCTTTCGACTGATAGTCCTTGATCTCTTTATCGATCTCCGAGATCAACTCGGAGATGCGGCCATAGGCTTTCTTGTCGAGACTGAGCTTGGAAGACCGTCTTTCCGTATGGAAATAAGAGAGGTTCCGGAGAAATGCCGGATCATTGAAAAAAGAGAGCAGGAACTCTTCCTCAAAGATAAGAGCGAATCCGTCTTGTATCGTTTTATCGTCCCATTTACGTATTTCGCCGGGCCGGGTAAAGATGATATCTTGAGGCTTTACCCGGTTCGCTTGATGATCGATAAGAAATTCTCCCTCCCCACTAGTGATCAATGTTATATCGTAATACGTCAATATATGTACGGGTTGTTCCTTGAGATACTTCTTGATCGTGTTCAAGGGAACGACGTCGATAAGTAGCTCATCGCCGTATTTGTGTTTATAGAAGTCGTATTGCGGTATATTATGATTCATCTGCTCATGTCTTTTATTTGAAAAGCATAGGAGCGAATTGGAGGAGATAAGCCCGCCAATTGGCCCAGATATGCCCTCGGGTGGATTCTACGTACTGGTATTTCATACCTAGGCTATCCATTCGCTGGCGGAATTGCTGGTTTGCGTCGTACAGGAAATCGTCCTTTCCTATACCGATCCAGAACAATTGATAACCGGATCTCTTGAGGTTTCCTAACTTCTCGTCGAGATTCGTGTACATCGGGCTATTCGGGTCTACACCATTGGCGCTGAGTCCGGCGGAGAAAAGTCCTATATAGTTAAAATAGTCCGGATAATTCAATGATATATATAATGTATGGAAACCACCCATCGAAAGTCCGGCTATGGCCCGGTGTCGCTTATCCGGGATCGTACGGTAACGGTTATCGATGAAATGAATGATCTCGGTGAAACTCTTCTCGTACGAGCCATCCTTATAACCGGGGAAGCTGTTGCTCATGGCTGGCTTGTAATTCAGGTTATCGGGCGTCTCGCCGGGAGCGGCCTGCTTGCTGGGATTACCGTTTGGCATAACGACAAGCATTGGCTGTATCTTGCCTTCGGCAATCAAGTTATCCATGATACGGGCGGTACGGCCAAGCTCCAGCCAAGCGTTCTCGTCGCCGCCACTGCCATGTAACAGGTACAGAACGGGATAAGACTGGATGTTCTTATCGTAAAAAGGAGGCGTATAAACGCTAAGTCTTCGTTCGCTCCCGAGGATATCCGAGTGATACCAAGTGGTTGTAACATTACCATGAGGTACGTCACGTACTTGATAATAATCCCCATTTCCCCCGTTGATATAGAACAGGCTGAACAAGGTGCCTACGTCACGGCAAGAGAATGGGTTGTTTGGGGCGATGTTGTAAATACCATCTATATTTAAACGATAGGTGTACATTTCGGATGGCAGTGGGGGAGTCGTATAGCTCCATGTACCGTTTTTCCCTTTCGTCATCTGGCCATTGCCCTCGCTGGCTTCCCAGTCGCCTTTTACGGAAACAGACTTCGCCTTTGGGGCTTCTACATAGAAAGTGACGCTATTGTCTGGGTTGAGGTTCTACCTTATCGGTCTTGAATCCTACGTTCTGTTGGGCGAAAGCCATGGATAGCGGCAGTAAGAGAGACGCGAGTAATGCTAGTCTTTTCATTTTATCTATACGGTTTAAAGAATTAAGTTATAGAGACAAATATACGATTTATTTCGGAAAAATAGAAGTTATACTTACTTGGCACTTGTAGTATATCTTTTTGGGTAAAGTAAGTATATCTTCTTTAGTACTTGCTGTATATATTCTTTTCTGGTTGGGATGATTCTTGCTGATTATAACTAATACATGATTTCACGTTACTACTTTTGCGGCTCTTCTATTGTTAATTAGTCTTATGTGTTTGCACAGTATTTGTTGTTTTGTGCGGCACATTTTTATTAAAAGTGTGCAGTGTTTGAAAAAAGTATTTATCTTTGCGACCGTTTTGTAATCAAGAAAAGTAAAACATGAAGAAAAAAGTAGTATTAGGTGCGGCATTGATGATGATGCCTTTGGTTTCTTTCGCTGGAGGATATTTGACGAATACGAATCAGCATGCAGCCTTTTTAAGGTCACTTTCGCGAGGTGCTGCAATTGATATAGACGGCGCTTTGTCAAACCCGGCGGGTCTTTCTTTTTTGCCGACAGACGGTTTCCGCGTTGGTGTGAGTATCCAAAGTGCTTTCCAGACCCGGGATATCGATGCCTCTTTCAGTACATACAATGGTTTCGACCCAGTGAATAAGGTGCCGACAGTGAGCGACGTTCCCTATAAAAAGTATTACAAAGGAAAGGCAGCCGCTCCTGTGATTCCGAGTGTTTTTGCGGCTTACAAAAAAGGTGATTGGACGATCTCCGGTTTCTTTGCCATTACGGGTGGAGGTGGTAAGGCTTCGTTTGACGATGGCCTGCCAATGTTCGAATCGGCTGCTATGGCCGGTATCTTCAAGGAAAGTGTAGCGAAATATATAAAGACTGGCGGTCAAAGTCCCATCGTCACGCCGGATATGTATACTATTAACAGTGCGATGGACGGAAAACAGTATATTTATTCCCTACAACTTGGCCTATCATACAAGATCACGGATTGGCTTTCTGCTTTTGCCGGAGGCCGGATGAACTATTTCTCAGGAAACTATGACGGGTATCTGGATGCAAAATTAAAACAGAATTTTGGTGGAGCGGATTTAATGAACCTGGCTTTGGATTGCGATCAGACAGGTTGGGGGTTGACACCGGTTTTGGGTGTTGATGTCAAATATGGTAAATTCAATTTCGGAGCTAAATATGAGTTTAAGACGAACTTGAACATCGAAAACAATACCAAGAAGTTGGATTATCCCGACAGTGCGGAAGATTTGGTTGGCCCTTATAAGCATGGTGTAAATACGCCGAACGATATTCCTTCCATGCTTTCGGTGGCAGCTTCTTATCGGTTTTTGCCCATGTTGAAGGCTTCTGTTGAGTATCACTTCTTCGATGACAAGAAGGCGGGAATGGCCGGTGGAAAGCAGAAGGAACTGGAAAGAGGTACGAATGAGTATCTGTTTGGTATAGAGTGGGATGTTGTCAAGAGATTGACCATTAGCGGTGGCGCTCAAATTACAGATTATGGTTTGTCTGATAATTTCCAAAGTGATGTTAGTTTCTCCTGCGATTCTTATTCGCTGGGCTTTGGTGCTAAAGTGATGTTGAGCGAAAAAATGGCTTTGAACGTGGGATATATGTGGACAACTTACCACGATTATACCAAGAAGATGGACAACTACTGCGGCACGGGACTTCCTGGGCAGAATGTGTATAGCCGCACCAACAAGGTGTTCGGATTAAGTTTGGACTACGCTTTCTAAGCTTGAAAATATTCGTATCCTATTGAAAAAGGAAGCTGCTGTCGTGCGGCTTCCTTTTTTTGATTCATGGGTATTCACGGACTATATGAACCTATGCTTTACGGCTCATAACCATAGGTTTTTGTCGCTGTAAAGCATAGCTGGGTATGGCATAAAAAAAGAGGGTGCATGACGCACCCTCTTTCTTGATTATTTGTTTTACTTGTTGCCGATTATAACTGAATCCAACGTACATAAGCGAAGTCCATACGGTGAGGCAACTCCTTGTTTACAGGATATACACGGAAGCCCATCTTATGGTTACCAGCCTCGGAAGGAGTGGTCGTTAACTTGAAGAATAACTTGGAGCCTTCTTCCTTCATCAACTCGAACTGAGCGGTATTGATTGGTGACAGCGTGTGTTTCTCCGGATCTTCCTTCATGACAACCATTTCAGCACCTAACATACCTTGTAGTTCATGACGGTCGATTACCAAATTGAAGTTGTATTCTTTTCCTACAACCGGGCCGTTCACCGTCAAATCTTGGTCGCAAGTGAAAGATTCCACTTGGAAGCTATCCCAATGTTGCGCAACTTCCTCTTTCCAAGCAGCTAATTGCTTAGCGATCTCGTAGTTGTTAGCGGAAATATGAGCGGAACGAGTAGCCAATTTGTGATAGAAACGATCCTCATAATCGTCCAACATACGTTTCATCGTATAATCCGGAGCGATCTTGGCGATAGAGTTCTTGATATATTGGATCCAGTCCGGAGAGTAACCCTTGCTGTTCTTAGCGTAGTAAGTCGGGATGATCTCAGTTTCCAAGCAATGGTAGATCGTAGCCGCATCCAATTGGTCTTGGTATTGCTGGTTCTCATAAGTACGCTTGTCGGTCAATGCCCAACCTGCGCCTTCTACGTAACCCTCATACCACCAACCGTCAAGAACGGAGAAGTTCAATACACCGTTCATCTCGGCTTTCTCACCGGAAGTACCGGAAGCCTCTAACGGACGAGTCGGCGTGTTCAACCATACGTCTACACCGGAGATCAAACGACGGGCCAAACGCATATCGTAGTTCTCCAAGAAGATGATCTTTCCTAAGAACTCCGGACGGCGAGAGATTTCTACGATGTGTTTGATCAAACCTTGACCACCACCATCAGCCGGGTGAGCCTTACCGGTGAATACGAACTGAATCGGGAACTTCTCATTGTTAACGATCTTGGCCAAACGGTCTAAGTCCGTGAACAACAAGTGCGCACGCTTGTAAGTAGCGAAACGACGACCGAAACCGATCAGCAAGGCATTCGGGTTGATCTTCTCTAGGATAGAAACCACCTTGGAAGGATCACCTTGGTTCTTCAACCAGCTATCTTTATATTGAACACGGATGTAATCAATCAATTTATTCTTCAAGGTCATACGGAGATTCCAGATTTCCTCGTCGGATACATTCTGGATTCCTTCCCAACATTTGCGATTTGATTGATCCTCGAAAAGCTTCGTGCCTAATTTATCCGCATAGAATTTCTTCACCTCGGTAGCGGCCCAAGTCGGCATATGTACACCGTTCGTTACATAACCAACGTGCAGTTCATCCGGGAAGTAACCTTTCCAAACCGGGGCGAACATGCGCTGAGAAACCTTACCGTGCAACCAGCTTACGCCGTTAGCCTCTTGGCAAGTGTTCAAGGCGAATACGCTCATGGAGAATTTCTCGTTAGAACCTGGGTTCTCACGTCCCATGTCGATGAAATCTTGCCAGCTAATACCTAACTTGCCGGGGAACTCACCCATGTAACGTCCGAACAAACCCTCGTCAAAGTAATCGTGACCTGCCGGAACCGGAGTGTGTACCGTATAGAGGGCGGAAGCACGAACTACCTCCAACGCTTGGTTGAATGAAAGGCCGTCGTTCTGGATATAGTCTACCAAACGCTGAGCGTTGATCAAAGCGGCGTGTCCCTCGTTGCAGTGATAAATTTGTTTCTTGATACCTAACTTGTTCAGCATCATGATACCACCGATACCCAACAAATACTCTTGTTTCATACGGTTCTCCCAGTCGCCACCATATAATTGGTGCGTGATGGAACGATCCCATTCGCTGTTCTGAGGAATATCCGTATCCATTAAGTACAAAGGTACACGACCTACGCTAACTTTCCAGATATGAACGTAAACGGTTCTGCCCGGATAAGGAACTTCCAATACCATCGGCTCTCCGTTCGACTGCAATACCTGAGTCAACGGCAGGGCGTTGAAATTTTGCGGCTCGTAATTGGCGATCTGCTGACCGTCCATAGACAAAGTCTGTGTGAAATATCCGTAACGATACAAGAAACCTACGGCACATAAATCGATATTACTATCGCTGGCCTCTTTCAAGTAGTCACCGGCTAATACTCCCAGACCACCTGAGTAAATCTTTAATACATTGGTCAAACCGTACTCCATGCTGAAGTAGGCTACAGACGGTTGTGTCTTGTCGGGTTTTACATTGATATAAGCTTTGAAATCAGCGTATACCTTTTGGATTTCAGCCATTAACTCCTTATCTGCTAAGATCTCTTCCATACGTTTGTGTGAAAGGCTTTGCAATAGCTGTACAGGGTTACCTTCTGTGGATTTCCAAAGTTGTTTGTCGATCTTGCCAAATAGTTTAGCGCCTTCATGATTCCATACCCACCAAAGATTCGTAGCGATCTCATTAAGTGGTTCCAACTGTTGTGGAAGCTTGGAATGTGAGTAGACGTCCTTCCAAATAGGACTGTTTGCGTTATTCGCCTTAATTTTCATTATCGTGAAGTTTAAAGTGTTTGTCTAAAAACGAGTGCAAAGATAGCATTATCTTATTAATTATGAGCAATATTTAGCTGTTTCTTTCCTCGGCATGCTTTATGGCGATGTCGAATGCGGTCAGATAATAGTCGATAAACTTGCTCCATTCAGCTTTTCGAGCGAGATCGAAACAACGCTGTTTGATTTCCTCGATGTCCGTAGCATCCTTTTGGCTGAGAGCCAGGATGGAGTTCATGATAGCGTCCGCTACCTCAAAATAATTGAAATCCGTACGATTAATAACCTCTACGCCTTCGCTAAGGTTATCTCCGGATATCGTTTTCTTCGCCCACATACCGAAACCGGCCAGATTGGTCGTGATCGTCGGTATACCGAAAGCGATACTTTCCAGCGGGGTATATCCCCACGGCTCGTAGTAGGAAGGATATACGGTAGCGTCCATCCCTATCAGCATATCATAATAGGTCTTATTGAAAATACCTCCTTTACCGTCCAAATAACAAGGAACGAATATGATTTTTAGTTTTTCGGATGCTGCGTTCGTGAAGCCGGCGTGGTTGATATAATTCAAGACCTTATCTTCTGGCATATTATGCAACCAGTGCGTAATGAAAGGGATTTGAAGCGGAGAGGTCGTCTTTATGTCCTGCTCGATCGCCTCTTTTAAATCCGCACGGGCAGCACGTACCCAAGCCGGTACCATGATAAAGGCGACGACCTCACGCTGCAGGCGTCCGGACGTACGTACACGGTTCATCGCCTCGATGAAGACATCGATACCTTTATTTCTGTATTCATAGCGGCCACTGGTGGAAACCAGCAAAGCGTTCGGGTCGATGGAGCAGCCCAATAATTTCTCCGCTACATTAATTAATGTACGACGTGCCTCCTTCCGCTTTTTAGCGTATTCCTTACCCTCGGGTACGAAGTTGGGCTCAAAGCCGTTCGGGGTAACGATATCCGGTGCCTTATCCAATAACTGTTTACATTCACGGGCCGTGATATCGCTTACGGTCGTGAAGCAATCCACGTAATGGGCGGCCTGCTTCTCTACGGAATGCTTGGCCTCCATGTTTAGCTCCTTAGCCATCTGATCGCCGTTGTAACCGTCCATATAAGCGTATAACGCTTTGTTGTTACCGGCGATAGAGCGTCCGATCGATGTGGCATGCGTCGTGAAAAGTGTCGCTATGGCAGGGATTTGCTTTTGAATGTAAAGCGCTCCCATCGCCAACATCCATTCATTGAATAGGGCGGCGACTTTCTTGTTTTCCAGTTTGTAGAAGTGATAGAAACTCTCTATTACCTTACCGACCGCATACGCAAAGATACAAGACTCATCGTAATCGCCGTAGGCGTGGATGGAGTCAACTCGGAAATTTTCCCACATAGAATAGAAAAAGGCGTCTCGTTCACTGAAGTAGGACTTGAAATCTACCAGTATAACAGGGGGGGTACCCGGTACGTTCCAGCGACCAACCTTAACTTTCAAGTGATCCACTGCCTCGGCGTGCTTTCTCCAATCCTCAAACAAAGATGCGTCTTCCGTAAAATCGGGAGCGGTTGTGTTTGCCCACACATCCGGACCGATGAATATTACTTTGTCGTTAAAAATTTGTTGAAGCGTATGAGCTTTAGTCGATAGTACGGTATAAATACCTCCCACTTTATTACAGACTTCCCAGCTGCTTTCAAAGAGAAATTCTGGCGTCTTTATCATTTCGTTCATATTTGATTTGTTTATAATCAATGATTTCACCGCTGCAAAGATAATTCATTTTATGTTTTTTCTTGGCCTTTCCTCGGTATTTAATAACATATGTTCTATATTTGTGGATAATTAAATATGAAATAATTATGGCTAAAAGAAGAATTTTAAAGAAAGAGATCAGCTACGTGGCTGGTGAATTGTTCACGGAAGCGCTGGTTTGCAAATTGTATATACCCGGAGTAAATCAAGAGAAAGCGGATGCTTTGATGGCTCGTATCCTAGATATGCAAGATAGTTATATCGTTCGTGCCGGACACCCCGACGGCAAGGATAACAAGGCTCTCGTACGGAATTATTATCGCAAATTAAGAGAGGACTTGCAAAACGAGGTTAACGCTATCGCCGACGAGATAGGAGAGTTGAGCAAGGACAAATAGGCATGAAGAAGGCAATTAGTAAGGCGATACTCCGTATGGCGGGGTGGAAGCTGGGCCCGGTGGATGGCGTGGATTTGCCGAAATGTATCGTATGTGTGGCTCCGCATACCAGTAACTGGGATTTTATTGTAGGGAAACTTTTTTATACCTCGATCGGGTGTAACGCCGGTTTCCTTATTAAGAAAGAGTGGTTCTTTTTCCCTTTTAATTTGCTGTTTAACTGGCAGGGAGGTGTTCCAGTGGATCGTGGTAAACGTACGTCGGTGACCGATCAGATGGTGGAACGTTTCAAGACCAGTGAGCGGTTTCAATTGGCCGTCACACCGGAAGGTACCCGGAAACGGGCCAAGGATTGGAAAAAAGGATTCTATTTTATCGCTTTGAAAGCGAACGTGCCGATCGTGGTGGCTTATTTTGATTATGGAAAGAAAGAGGTGGGTACGAAAGGTGTTTTTTATCCGACAGGTGATGGATAAAGATATCCATACGATACGAGAGATGTATCGGGGAGTTACCGCCTGCCATCCTGAGAATTTCGTACAGGTATAGGAGTTTTCATGGTGAAGAAATAAGAGTTTTGCTATAGGAAAACAAAAGTTTTCCCTAGGAGAAACAAAAGTTTTGCTATGAAGAAACTACTGTTTCTTCACCATGAAACTGTTTCCTTGTCACAATATGTCTTTTTATTACCTTAATATCTTTATTCTATGACTGAAGACTTACGTATCAGCATGATACAATCCCATATCATTTGGGAAGACCGTGAAGAGAACTTG
>OJZH01000331.1_pt1 | contig 9148 bp, 9 predicted proteins | sample 1611841 | NCBI WGS metagenome assembly OJZH01 (sample SAMN04436774, study PRJEB24849) | human gut metagenome | biome: human gut; feature: NICU; material: stool | host: Homo sapiens | place: USA: Saint Louis, MO | collected 2011-05-01
AGTATAACCTTCCCTACTATTATGGGATAATACTCCTTGTCTATTGACCAAACCAGCACTACACTTGCTCTCCAAATCATCTAAAACCTTTTATTCCACACATAAAATAATCCTCCTTTTTATGTACTTGTTTCGACCATAAAAATTCGTAACGTTGTATAAATGATTCCATAAATTTTTTTATCTTCCAATAGATTTTAAAACATCCATTCTTCTAAATTCAGTTAGCATCATACCATCCACAACAATAAAAACTGTCATATCAATAATAAGCGAAATGGCAAATACGCTATATACACCAAATCCGGCAATATAAGGCATGATGATAGGCCGCAGGTTGTAGATGGCTATCTGGCGAAAAATAACCAGAACACTCGCGTAGCTCTGCCAAGAGACTGCATCAGAGGCAGAATCACAGTTCAGACTCCCAACAAAATATATTACAGTAGAAACAGACGGAAATCTCTTACTCCCAGTTCCACTACGGACGGCGTTGTAATAAACAGAGAGAGAATTGTCTTCGGTACTAACATAATCGTCAGTTAGCAAATAAACACTAATAAAATTGCTGTGATTGCAAATACTTTCGTAATATCCTTTACCCTGTCGCACTGTTTTGTATTGTAATTGGTTCCGAACGCTGGCTGATATACCTGAGAAAGTCCTATAAAGGAATAAATGCAAAAGGCACTACCCGGTATGCCACGCCGAGTATAATCTGCCATGTATCTCCGCCATGCTGCGCCGCAAGATTATAAAGTACAGTTTGCTGTACCAGTATCGTCACCTGCATCAGCATCGTAGAAAAACCTACTCCAAATGATTCCCGAGAAAAGCGTTTTTTCAATGCGAATTGCATTAATTCTTATTTTTTCGCTTAAAATACCAAAGAGAAGCCATTGCATACGCGATCTGCGAAACCACTGTTGCATAAGCAGCTCCATCAATTCCCATGCCATAAGGTTTTAGAAGTAAAATGAAAATCGGGTCAAGTATAATATTCATGATAGCGGAACTGGTTCTAAACAGCCATTGCGCTTTTTAAGATAGCATCTCCCATGGCATCACAAGATTTCATCATGTCTTTTTACCCTGTAAACTTTATTATCATCTGTTCCTTAGACTGACCAGCCAAGACTTTCCTGCTGTATATAGAATAATTTGCTGTACAGTCCTTTCTGTTCAAGAAGCTCTTTGTGTGTCCCCTGCTCCACCAGTTCCCCTTCGTTCAATACCAGGATCTGGTCGGCATCTACTACTGTCCTCAGGCGATGGGCAATCATTATGACTGTCTTCCCTTCTACGAGTCTGGCAATGGCCTGTTGAATCAATACCTCGTTCTCCGGGTCAAGGGAAGCGGTTGCCTCGTCCAGCAGAATAATGGGAGCATTTTTTAATAGTGCTCGAGCAATGGAAATACGCTGCCTCTCTCCGCCTGACAAGGTGCTGCCGTTTTCACCAAGGATTGTGTCATATCCCTCCGGCAATCGTCTGATAAACTCATCACAATGAGCTGCTTTTGCAGCCGATACAACCTGCTCATCACTGGCATTCATATTTCCAATTCTAATATTATTAAATACCGTGTCATTAAATAAGGTCACATCCTGAAAAACAAATGACATGCTACGCATTAAATATTCTGGTTCAATTTGTTTCAGGTCCTTACCGCCGATTGTCACAGTACCTTTATCTACATCCCAAAAGCGGGCAATGAGTTTTGCCAGGGTACTCTTTCCGCTTCCGGACGGTCCAACCAGGGCAGTAATGCTGCCTGTATTTATTTTTGCCGAAACATTTTTTACTACATCTTCTTTTCCATAGGCAAATGTAACCTGATTTAACTCGATATCATAATCCTTAATGTCCTGTTCTTCTCCCCCCATTGCCGGTGTTGTCAGCAGTATACGCATCCGCTTTGTAACCGTTCCCAGATGGAACAAACTGGTAAGCTGTGATAGGATAGATAATATCGGTCCATAAATTTGTGTAGAAAACATCAATAAAACCAGGAGGGGGTATAATTCAATCTGTCCACCTGTAATCAGGACTGTACCGATAAATATAGTGATTCCCAGGCTTGCCTGTAAAATCAGGCTCGCACATTGCACAAGAATACCGGAAGCCAATTCCACTTTAATTGCCGTCTTTTTCATTGCCAGGAGAGCCTTATTCAGTGTCTGAAAACGTTCTCCGCTCAAGCCACAGGATTTGATAATCTTGATTCCCTCCAAATACTCCTGAATCTGACTGGACGCCGTCAGTTTCACCCCCACCTGCTGGTCAAACAGGTGTAATTGCAGTTTACGGCCGCACCATATTATAAAGAAGCAGACAGGCATGGTACAAAATATTGCTAATGCCATACGCCAGTCAAAAAAGGCCAGACATACGCATGTAAGTGTAACCGATATAATATTTGCTATGAGCGGAGGAATCGTACTGCTAAGCATGGATTCCATGCTGGCACAATCAGCCATCATATTTGTAGTTATATCTGACAAGTCCACATGACATTTCTCCCCCGGCTTGGCATACGTAACGATGCGGCGTGCCATCGCCCCGGCAATCTGACGAGCCAAGACATCCACCCCGTTCCTCGTGGTAATCACGACCGCCGAACGTTCGTTCTCCGTACTACTCTTCGGCAGATAAGCCGCCATAAAACGCCCGTTCTGGTGGGAAACATGCTTAACGGTACCGTTTACGGGAAACCAATTGGCATGTACGTTGAAGATAGACATAAAGATAGATATCTGTAGGCACTTCTTATGAAGGATCTCGTTCTCCATCACTTCCTCGATGGCAACGATCGTACCATCGGCGGGAGCGATCACCAAGCCTTCCGAATCATAAGGAAACCGACGGAAAGGACTACGGAAGAAGTTTAATACCAATAGGAACAATACGGTAGAAACAAAAGCGACAGAATAAAACAGCATACCCTTACCTACCGTATGGTACAAAGTTATATTCACAATAAATAATATTGTAAACAACGTAAGCAGTAAACCGGTTCCTTCTTTATGTACTTTCATTCTTCTTTGACTGTATCGTTTTATACTAAGAATCTGCAAAAATATTCATTTTTACCGAATATCAAAAATATATCACTTATTCACTGCCTCTATTTTACCTAACTCTACATACCAAAGGTATCCATCGACCCGCTCGAAACCCATTTTACGAATTAATTGCAGGTAATTTCTTACCTGATTAGGATGGCGCTTATCTTGCCGTTCGCCAAATTTATAATCCACGACAATTACCTTGTTATCTTTTATCATCACCCGGTCCGGGCGTTTAGACAAGCCTTTACCGAACAGGATATCCACTTCATTCAAGACACGGGCGGAACCATCATACCAAGCCTTTACCTCCTCCGCTTGCAATAATTCTTCCAGACGGCTGATCAACTCCGCCGCTTCCTCCCGATTAATCACCCCGGCTAACCGATAACTTTCGACCGAAGCAGGAATATCTTTCGGCGTACGTATCCGGCTCAATACCTCATGCATCAAGGTACCGTGCTTCCGCCTGGCATTATCGAAAAAGAACCCTTTCCCATGCAGGCGTAATTGTAAACGATCATCCGGGGAAACGGAATACAGGCGGCTCATGGGGATTTCCTCCAAGGTATCTTCTGCCGTTCTATCCGAAGCTGGATGCCACCATTCGCCCCTTTCAAAGGTATCATCCTCGATATCCGTCTCCACCCCCGCCCACAATAGATCGGCGATGGAAGTTATCTTCTCAACCTTACCTTCCTTGTTGATCTTCCTCGGACGGGGGGAGAATACGATCAGTTCTTCTTTCGAACGGGTAAAAGCGACGTATAAGGTGTTCAAGTTATCGATGAAAGCATGCAAGCGCTCCTTGAAATAATCCTTGGCGAAAATCGTGCTACTCAGGATCTGTCCGTAACGGACAGGAACTAAGTGCAGGCGGTCAAACGGCTTCTTCTCCGGGTGGCACCAAAGGATAACGGGCTTTGTCGGCTTATGGTCGATCTCCCAGTCCCCGAAAGGAATGATAACGACCTTAAAACCTAAGCCCTTGGATTTATGTACGGTCAAGATGCGGATAGCGTTTTGCCCATCCGGGGTAGCGATCGTCTTTCGATAACCGGTCTCGTCCCACCATCTCAAGAAACGGTTCAAATCCGCGCTTTCTTTTTGGGCGTACTCGGAAACCATATCCAGAAAGGCTTGCACGAATACCTGTTCCGTTTCCGGGAAGTAAGCGGAGAAGTTACGGAAGAGCCCTTCGGTTACCTCGTACAAGGATTGCCGGGAAATAGACTGAAGGTTTTGAGAAACAGACTTATCCGCCTCGCTCTCCCCGAATTTTCCGGTTAATACTTGATAGGCATACATCGCCAATTTCCTGTTCGTCTGGTCCTCCGGATTTCGCAAATAGCGCAATACGGCGATCAGGAAACGGACCGCCGGAGAACTACCCACAAACAGAGCATCATCGGAGATGATATCGTAATTGTACCGGTCGGACGGATGCTCTTCCTTATAGGCTAGCAACGTATCAGCCACTAAAGCGCCTTCTTGATTGGTACGCACGAGTATGGCGATGTCTTTTAGCGCGTAACCGTTATCCTGCAAGCGCTCCAAGGTAGCCGGCAAGCGCTCCATCGCCTCTTGCTCCCACTTCTTCTCCTCATCGCCGGACAAGAAATCGATCCGTACATGTCCGTCCTTCTTCTGGAAAGGGGGAGGGACACGCTGAATGCTCTTATCATAAGCGGTCATGATCTTCGTGAAAAAGGCCGTGCGTTCTTCCTCGTTTAATGAGGAGGTTTTCAACGCTTCATTATATAGATCTTGCAGGATTGCCGGAGCGGTGGTGAAGAACCCGTTATTAAACTCCACGATATGGCGGCAGCTTCGCCAATTATCCATCAGGGTTTCCTCACGGACCTGTTCCTCCTCGAAATCCCTGCGGACTTGCTCGTCCAATAGCTTCCAATCCGAGTTACGGAAACGATAAATACTTTGCTTCACATCGCCAACGATCAAGTTCGCCCTACCATTCGCCAGACTCTCCTCCACCAAGGGCCGGAAATTATTCCACTGCATGCCGCTGGTATCTTGGAACTCATCGATCATATAATGATCTACGTGCGTACCCGTCTTCTCGTAGATAAAGGGGGCGTCGCTGCCACTGATGACCTTATTCAGCAACTCGGTCGTATCGGCGATCAGCATCACATTCTTTTCTTCCCGGTAAGAGGCGATTTGCCGGGAGATATCGGTTAAGATCCCTAACGTATAATAATAACGCACGATCTCCCGGGCCGTGTTATAGGCCGTCAGGTTGGCGAACAGGGATACGATATTCTTTACGCAGGCATTCAACCCTTCCTCATATACACACCCGATGATCTGCCGGAGGCCCGGTGGAGTCGTCTTGGTCGTATAGGCCTCCGGATTATCCGGCAAAGTTTGGAATGTGGCAGTCGGCTCTTTCATCTCACCTCTCGCCAGCTTCTCGAAATAGAAAAACGGGGAACGGCTTCCCCCCTTAAAATCCGAGGGTTGTAACGCGAACTGTTTCAGCAACGCCACTCCCTCCTCTCCTAAACGTTTCGCCTCCGCCTCTACGGAGCGGATAATGGCGTATAGCTCATTCTTATAGGCATCTAGGGCCTGCTTATCCGCAATATCTTTACCGACCTCCTCGCTAAATGCCTTATAACTCTCCTTAAAGACCTCCCGGCTGAGCGACATGATATCCTTCCGCAAGCTCCAGCCGCCACCATCCTCGATCTTGTCCTCGGCGAAACGCAGCAGCCAACCTAGCAAATCCTTGCTCTCCGGCTTCTCCAGATCGGCCAGCAGGTTATCGATCGCCTCGGTCAAGACCAGTTCTTGGTCCATCTCGATGCCATAGCCGCCTTGCAAACCGATCTCGCGGGTAAAGGCACGCATCGTTTGCTGGAAAAAGCGGTCGATCGTACTGATATTAAAGGCGGAGTAATCGTGCAGGATAGCGACCAGAATCTTCCTGGCCTGCTCCCTCACCTGCCGCTCCGTCAAGGAATAGGCGGAAGAGAGTAGCTGGATATAATCGGACGCGCGGCCGGAAGCGAGGTGATAAAGTTCTTGAACGATACGGGTTTTCATCTCATCCGTCGCCTTATTCGTAAACGTCACGGCCAAGATCCGGCGGTAAGCGCCCGGCTGGGAGAAGAGTAACATCAGGTACTCCCCTGTCAATTTATGCGTCTTGCCCGCCCCGGCGGAAGCCCTATAGATTGTTAGCATAGCGATCGGGGATTAGATCGTACGGCTTTTCGAATAGCCCTCTTTCCGGAGGATATCCAACACCTTGGCACGCAGGTCCCCTTGGATGATTATCTCCCCGTCCTTCGCGGAGCCGCCTACGCCGCATTTCACTTTCAAGAGTTTCCCCAAGGCGGTCAGATCCTCGGAAGTGCCCCGGAACCCGGTGATCAAGGTAACCATCTTCCCTCCCCGGTTCCGTTTGTCCAAGGAAATACGCAAAGCTTGTTTCTCCTTCGGCAACGTATCTTCCTCCTCCGTATCTCCCGTATTATATTGAAAATCGGGATTCGTGGAGTACATCACGCCTAATCGATCTTTCCAGTCGTTCGTCTTCATATCGCTCTTTTTTGAGAGCCAAAACTACAGATTTATCTTGGGATGGGCAAACGGGAATTATTCTTTCTCTCTTTCTAAAAAATCTCATCAAAAATCATCCAATCCTAACTCAATTATATATATTTGCAATTAATAATTTGTATCACTTAAATCCAATAAAGTTATGAAGAAAAAAGTTTTAAAGTTTACAGCACTAATCGGTTTAATTTTTTTCGCTCTAAACACTGATGTTTTAGCTGAAAACAGTGACGATAGCGCATGTCCTGATGACGGAGGAGGCCCGGGTATAACTTGTGGTAGATATGAGGGAGCTTGTTGGGCTCTTGACCGAATAAGCCCTATTATTTATATTCATTGCTATTTTTCAGGATGGCAAGAAGATCATTGTTATCCAGATTAACCGAATGAAAAATAGCATTTACTACTATTCGATAGTATCCATATTTCTCTTTCTTTCTTGTACGGGATGGAAAGATAAGAGAAATATGGAATCTGATATCATAACCGCAAATCTGGAAAGGAGAGATAATGTCTCCACCAAGGAACTATTTTCCGATATCCAAGTCATCCCACTGGAGACAACGCCGGAATCGCTGATCCGTGATATAACCCAGATCAAGTTTTTTGAGGGCCGATATTATATCCATGATTATCGAAGATCCCAAATCTTTGTTTTCGACCGGGAGGGACGTTTCCAATTCGCACTTAACGAAAAAGGAGACGGCCCGGGGCAGTACCTAAATCTGTCTGATTTCGCGATCGATACATCCCGCAGGAATCTTGTAGTACTCTGCGCCGTCAGCAACGCTCTCTTTTTCTATGACCTAGGGGGTAAATTCATCGAGAAAAAGAGACTTCCCGATATCGCAGGGGCTTATAGTTCTCTACAGTTCCAAAACAAGGATACAATCGCTTTCTTTACCTATGATTATGACAATCGCCTGAAGTTCTATTCCTTATCAAAGGATAAAATAATCGATGAATATTTCCATGAAGAGAAAAAAGATATATTTTGCAAAGACGTATTTCCATTCCCACACTCTCTTTGCAGATCTTTGACTAACACGATTTACTCACTCTCAAAAACTACCTTGACAGAGCTTTATCACTGGGATTTTGGTAATTTAAATAACGACATCGAGAAATTGGAGTTTCCTTCCGGCTGGAACCAACAAGAAAAAATCCAATACGCGAAGGATGCCTATTCCTCTAAGAGTGTAAATTATGTGATAGAGTTTCATGGGCAAAATAGCAGATACCGATACGCTATGGTTGTCCGTAAAAACAAGTATATCCAGCTGTTTTATGACGGAAAAAAGCAAAGCTTGCTCCAATTCGAGCGAACCAAAGAGGGTTTGCAACTGTATCCGATCTACTTCGGAGAGGACTTTATCCTTTGCACTCCCGAGGGAGGGCTTCCTTTAGATGACATATTTCCCGAGAAACTACGGAATGAGGAGCAGCGAAGGATCATTCAATCGCATTCGGAAGAAGAGAATCCAATCTTAATTAAATATGTTTTCAAAAATGAAGATTAACGAGAATCTAATTTACATTTTCCTTTTGGGGATACTAGCTGGTATAATTTGCGTACGATGTGTGAATCACTTAAAAAAGTCCCCAAAAGATATGTATATAGACAATTTCGAATACGAGAAAGAAAGTCTGTATATCTACAAAAAGGAAGAATTAAAAAATGGGCATTATGAATGCCTCGACCAAAGGTGCTATTGGGGAACAGACTCTCTAAGTTCCTTCTCCTTAAGCAATCTATGTAATGATAAAAAGTTATTCTTTTGTTTTTCAGAAAAAACATGTCCTCCTTGTATTGACGCAGTTGTCGATATGTTAAACGAGGTTTTTACAGAAGAGGAAATAAAGACAAAAGTAGTTTTCATATCACCCGATTATCCCGCTCGATTAAGAAATGATTGCTATGGAAAAAAGCTATTGACCTTACATAATAAATATTTAGGGTTACCCATAGAACTAGAAGATTCTTTCGCTCCTTTTTTATTCATCATGAACAAAGATTTATGTGTTAAATATCTACATATCCACAATAAAGCACTGCCACAACTTACCTTAATCTATTTGGAAGAAATAAGAAAAATGTGGTAGATGATAGATGACCTCATTGGAAAGATCCCGGGACTTTGTCAAGTAAGTTTTTTTAACATCTAGCCTCCCAGAAGTTTCTACGGCTCTGTCGAGGGGTAGGTACAGGGTCCTAGAAATTCCTACGGCTCTGTCGAGGGGTGAGTACAAGGCCGTAGAAGTTCCAGCGGCCCTGTCGAGGGGTGAGTACGGGGTCCTAGAAGTTTCTAGCGCGTTATCCCGCGTTATTCCAGCCTTAAATTTGTATCGTAAGCGCTAACTCCTTACATTTGGGAGATCACAAGTTTCTTGATCATTCATTTTTAAATCTAATAGACATGAGAACAATTAAAGCTTTCAATTTGTCCCCACTTCACGTGGAGGAGGATTTCGGATTCCTGAAACAATTCCACGAT
>OJZH01000333.1_pt1 | contig 9076 bp, 9 predicted proteins | sample 1611841 | NCBI WGS metagenome assembly OJZH01 (sample SAMN04436774, study PRJEB24849) | human gut metagenome | biome: human gut; feature: NICU; material: stool | host: Homo sapiens | place: USA: Saint Louis, MO | collected 2011-05-01
CCACCGAGATCTACACTCTTTCCCTACACGACGCTCTTCCGATCTCTACTCTTGATCCAGATGCGTATAAATGCCGTCCGTCCTCACTACGGAAACGGGCGATCATGTCTACCATCGCTTCTTGATCCCCGGAAAGCTCGTTGCCGATCGCCATCATGACGAAAGAGGCGTGATTCCCGTAAGCCTCCTGTATTTGTAATCCTTCTTTGGTGAGGAAATGGATCAAAGTGGTATCGCCCTTTTCCATCTTTCCCCAGAAAGGTAGTTCCGGTTGGAGGTAAAAACCTTCGATATCGGCCGCCTCGAAACAAGCTTTAGGAGGACACCATGAATGGAAACGGCAATGATTGATACCGTATTCCTTGGCGATGCGGAAATAGCGTCTCCATGCTGCGGTATCCATCGGTACATGGCCTGTAAGCGGAAATACGCAAGCATCGTGTTTTCCACGAAGGAAGGTGGTCAATCCGTTGATGTTGAATTGTGTTCCTTCTGCTTTGAAATCTCTTAATCCGAAAGTAGTACTTTGGCTATCTTGGATATTCTCTCCTTGGATGTTCGCGGTCAAGCGATACAGGGTAGGGGAGAACTCGCTCCATTCCAAGGCGTCATCACCCATCGGTATTTGGAATATGATCTCGTCTTGTTGAACTACGATATTCTTATTGAATTTGATATGGTGCTCTAAGCCTGTGTTGAAAGCCTCCATCTCTATTTGAACGGCGGCTACGATCATTTGCTCGAATGGATTTGAAAGCTTTATTTTTACGTCCACCGTTTTTTGATCCGCATGTGGATATACTTGTATCCGGCGGATATGGAATTGTGGACGGGCTTCCAATTTCAGGTCTCCGATAATACCGTTCCAGTTTGTCTGCGTGGATTCCGTATAAGCGTGTGAATTGTCCAATAATTGGGGCGGAACGCTCAAACCGTTATCGACTAGAATAGTCAAGTGATGCTTCCCAGCCCGGAGATATGCGGACAGATCGTATTCTTGAGGGGTGGAAATATGGTCGGATGAACCGACATATATGCTATCTACCCATATTTGGGTCGGTTTTGTTCGCTCCAAGATTAACCAAATGCTCTTGCCTTCCCAATTCTCTGGAATCGTGATCTCTTTCTGATACCAAGCCTTACCTTGATAGCGGAAGGGCCTAGACAAATGAGTTGTCTCCTCCTTATCATTGTTAGGGTATCCTTTTTGGTTGGTGTCCGTGGTACCCGGTAATTGAACTTGCTCGGTGACATCTGTTGAATCCAATCGTAATTCCCAGCAACCGGCAAGCGATAATTCCTCTCTACTCTCTTTGGGAGTTTGGCATGCGAATAGCATGAGCATAAGTGGAATACTCCAAAATCTCTTCATGGTAATGTTTTTACTCTAAATATGGTTTACTTAATTAATAGTGTACAAAGGTAGTATTTTTGGCCTTTTTATTAAGGAGAAGATATGAAAAAAGAAGAAGATTTTGTTATGGGCCTGTCCATCTACATGGCTTGTCTGCGTGAGAAAAAACGGTATTCCACGGCGAAGAGTTATCAAGATGCCTTGAACTCGTTCAAGTGCTTTTGCGGTATGGAGGCGATTCCTTATGCCTATATTAATAGGAACAGGCTTTTGTGCTATCAGTCATGGTTGTTGGACAAGGGCCGTTCGTTGAATACGGTGTCTACCTATATGCGTCGGATTCGTCACATTTATAACTTGGCCGTGGAGGCGAACGAGGCTCCCTTTGTACCCAACCTGTTCAAAGATGTCTTCACGGGCGTTGAAAGCAAGCGGAAGAAGGCGTTGCCGCGAGAGATGCTGGAGCGTATGTTTAACGCTGAATTGGAGGATCCGTCCTTGCGGCGTGTACAGTTGACCGTTCGGTTGATGTTCGCGTTCAGCGGGATAGCGTTTGTGGATCTCACGCATTTGAAATGGGAGAATATCCGGGATGGGATATTGCAGTATCACCGACAAAAGAGCGGGTCTCTCATACAGCTGGAGATTCCCTCCGGGGCGTTGCGGCTGTTGGATGAGTTGTCCGCTTGTACGGCAAAGGAATCCCTTTATTTATTTCCTTTTTTGAGTGGAAGGAGAACCGGTGAGGCGGCCTACAAAGAATATAACAGGACCCTGTCCCGCTTTAACCGTGACTTGAAGTTGTTGGCGAGATCGACAGGCGTTACGCTTCCGGTCACCTCATATACGATCCGTCATTCATTCGCCTCGTTCTTGAAGGAACAAGATGTATCGATCGAGGTTATCAGTGAGTTGTTGGGGCATAAGTCTATTAAGACAACACAGATCTATTTGAAGAGCTTCTCGTTGGAACGTTTGTCGACAGTGAACCGGAATTGTTTTGAGAGCGTGTGTAAACCGATACCCAAAGTGGGGTAAGAGGCTTGCTACTCGGGAAGTAGCGTATTCTTTCACGGCGCAAAAGTAATAAAAAATAACAAATAACAAGCAATCATAAGGCTTAGTTTGTTCATTAGTTTGTGCTCCGACCTTGATTCTCCTTAAATCTTCGTTCTTATTCCTAGTGTATAGACATGGCAATAGAGACGAAATGATCTCGTATTTCCTACATCATCACGTCCCTTCTAAAAATCGAACCTACATTCTTGTAGAGACAGGGCGTGCCCCGTCTCATCCCCTCAAAATGGTATTCAAAATTACTGTCAGACGGTGGGAGACGGGGCACGCCCCGTCTCTACAACTGGGTGATAACCATTTTCCAACCTTTTACGCTACTTCCCAAGTAGCTTAATATTTCAACCGATGGTGATTTTCAGAAAAGCCATTTTTAAAAACATAAAGTGTTGTTTATCAGGAGTAAATATGGTTCTCTTGGTAGGGCTTTGAATTGTCGTGAGGCTTGAGTGGAGATCCTGATATAATCTTAGGAAAAGATAATCATAATGATGAATGTTTTGAGAGACGGTTGCTCGGAGAGGGGTACGGCGCGAGTTGGCAAGCGTCATGACTTGAAGACTGTACGCTGGTACGTGCTCACGCTTCCTACTACGGGTGTGGCGCGACGTGACAAGATCAGCCCCGCTAAAAGCTTGGATGCCGAGCTTTCCCGGCGCAAGCGTCGTGGGGAGACGTTGTTCGAGTATTTCGCCCCCTCCTATGTGGAGGTGAGGAAAGTGGATGGCAAGATGGTCAACACGAAGCGGCCCCTGCTGTTCAACTACGTGTTTATCCGGTCCTCGGTGGAGGAGATCTTCCAGATGAAGCGCACGCTTCCCCTATACAATTTCCTTCCCCGGGTCTCTTCCGGAGGCATGACTCATTTCCCTTATCTCTCGGATAGTGAGATGGGAAACTTGCGTTGGGTGGCGGAATCTTATTCCAACGAGCTTCCGGTGTATGTGCCGGACAGCAATCGCCTGCTAAAAGGTGATCGCGTGCGTATCACGTCCGGTTATTTTACCGGTATGGAGGCGGAGGTAGTGATCCAGCCGGGTGGCGGGCATAAAGATGTGATGGCGCGTATCCTCGATTGCATGTGGGTCCCCTTGTTGGAGGTGAAGCCGGGCGAGTATGAGCTGATCGAGCTGAACACCAAGGGCAAGCACGCCTATACGCACCTGGACAACGACCGCTTGCGGGAGGGCTTGCACGACGCATTGGGCCGTTATCACACCTCCGGTAGCGTGGCTGAGGAGGATACCCGCTTGGCGTGTGAGGTATTGAGATCCTACGGTTCGCTCCGTGCGGAGACGGACGTGATGCGTTGCAAGATCTACTCATTGCTTCTTTCTGCCTACAAGTTGTTGGGCGATGAGGAGGAGTTCACACGTTTACATGACACGATGCGTGGTATGTTCCCGGTGGTGAAAGCTCCGCAATCCCGTGCCTTGTTGCTGGTGACGCTCTACGGTTGCACGGACAGCGCCCTTTACCGGCAGATGGCGCATGAGGTGGTGGATCCTTGGCGGGGTGAGTCCTCGCCCAAGAAAAGCAAGTTATCCTTGATCCGCCGGCTGGACGATTGCGATCGCTGGCTGAGACATAATGAATAATGAATAATGAATAAGGAATAATGAATAATTCAAAAACCATGTCTTCCCTTCCTTCTGGCGTTCGTTTGGTGGCGTTGCTGAACGAGCATTTGGGTGATATCATGAGCCGCGAGCGAACGAACACTGCTTCCATCCATTTGTATTGCACGGGTCCTTATTGGGTGGCGTTCGAGTGCTCAGCCTATCAGTTGCGCCGTGCGTTCCCGGACAGCGAGGTTACGCCGATGCGCTTGTTCGGCTACCCGTTTCCTGTGGTGATGGTTTCCGTGACGGATCGTTCGCTCCGTGCGTATGCCCGCAAGCACATCTTGCGAAGAGACGATAAGGATTACAAACAGTTGACCGTCCCCGGGTTTTCCCTGTCTGATTACCAAGGCTGGCATAAGAGAGAGGTGGAGGGATTGCCATTGCTAAGCGAGACCGTATGAGTGTGGCATACGTATAAGGGCATCGTTTTACACGTATATCGACGTCGCCCCACACATATATCGGTGTAGGCCTATACGAACGTAGGCGTGAGTCGATGCCGATATACGTACGGGATGGAACCGATGCCGGGGAAAACAGGTGCAAGTAATGCAAGTAATGCAGCACCTTTTTCCCACACGCGTGCGCGCGATAATAATGTAGAGACCGAGATCGAGGAGCAGGTCGATCCGTTCACCCACCTGCCCTTCTTCCCCGAGGGGCATGAGTGGCCCCGGATGTTGCGGCAGATCATGGCGTTCGGACAGAGCCGGGAGCAACGGGACGTACTCCTCCTCGGCGGGCTCACCACCTTGGGCGCCTCGCTCGCCCAGACGCTGCGGTTCCTATATGGAGGCAAATGGTTCTTCTCCAGTTTGCAAACCTTCGTCGTCGCTCCTCCCGCCTCCGGAAAAGGCGTGCTCGCATGGACGCGAATGCTCGTGCAACCGATCCACGACGAGATCCGGGCGACCGTGGCGGAGGAGATGAAAAGGTATAAGAAAGAGATGACCTCCTTCAATTCCTTGGGACGGGAAAAGGCGAAAGCCGAGGAACCGGAAATGCCTCTCAACCGTATGTTTATATTCTCCGGCAACAACACCGGTACCGGTATCTTGCAGAATATCATCGACTCGGGCGGCGTGGGGATCATCTGCGAGACCGAGGCGGACATGGTCAGCAACTCCATCGCCTCGGATTATGGCCATTGGAGCGAGGTGATCCGCAGCTCGTTCGATCACGACCCGCTCAGTTACAACCGGCGGACAGACCGGGAGTATCGGGAGCTGCGGCACTCCCACCTGTCGGTATTGATAAGCGGGACGCCCGGGCAGGTGAAGCCGCTGATCCCTTCCAGCGAGAACGGATTGTTCTCCCGGCAAATGTTCTATTATATGCCCCGTGTACTTCACTGGATCAACCAGTTCAGTCTACAGCGGACCGACACGTCGCTGGAGTTCCAGAAATTGGGCAAGGACTGGATCGCTCACTTGAGAGAGATCCAGAAACTGGGGGTGATCTCGCTTCGCTTGACCGACGCGCAAATCGTCTCCTTCAACGAGGTGTTCCAAACCTTGTTCGAGCGCTCCCGGAAGGGTACCGGCAACGAGATGAACAGCTCCGTCGTACGGATGGCCATCAATATCGGACGTATCCTATCGATCGTCGCCCTATTGCGAATAACAGGGGAATGCGAGGAGGCGGGAGACTTCGCCGCCAGCCTGCGCAAGTCGCCCCGGCTCACACCAGACCCGCAGACCTGCTCCGACAATATCAAGGACGGGATCATCACCCGCTGGGATCTCTCCATCCAAGAGGATGATTTCCAAGCGGTCCTTTCCTTGGCCGAGCCTATGTACCTACACGCCGTACACATACTCTCGTTCCTTCCCGCCAACGAGGTGAAGAACCGGGGCATGGCCGACCAAGAACGTCTCTTCATCACCTTGGATACGGATTTCACCTATCAATCCCTCTTGGAAGAAGCCGAGAAGCTGAAGATACCCAAAAACACCGCATGCAGTTGCTTGCAACGTTGGCAGAAACAGGGAATCGTCCGAAAGGGAGAAAAACGAGGGGATTATAAGAAAACATAATCCCTCTTCTTCCTCTTCTTTTAAGTATGTACGCACGTGTGTGGGAAAACAGGTACTGCATTACTTGCATTATTTGCATTACTCGCATAAGTCGCACGCCCCACACGTACACCGGCATCGCCTCACGCCTACGCCCGTACAGGGCCACGCCGATATACGTGTGGGCTAACGTCAATATACGCATGAAGCGATGCCGATATACGCATGCGAAAGCGAACGTGGAAGATCCTCGTTCAAGGACGGCCCAAATAGCGAAAGATCAGTTCCACTTGCAGGGAGGTGAAAATCCGCTGCCGGTTTTGGTAACCCGTCTCATCCAGCTCATGGCTGAGCTTCTGATGATGTCGGACCCATCCCGCCAAGCGGTTAAGAGCGGAACACGGACTGATATCGGGAGCATAGGCTATGGCCAACTCCCGTTTGCTATAAGGGCGCACCGGCCACTCATCCAGATATTCGTTGTTTGTTTGCATAAAATAGGTGTTTTTCAATTCATTTACAGGAATAAAGATACTGAAAAAGTACGAATCCGGCAACGATCCGATCCACTAATATTCATCTTTTATCACCTTATTCCCCTCGATTTCACACCGCCTCTACGAGACTCATTCCGGAGGAAACCGGAAGTCGTACATTCGTAATCGAAAACAGATCGATCCCATTTTCAATTATCAATTATCAATTTTTAATTATCAAAACTATGGCATTAAATTACAGTGTGGCCCTTCGGCCCAACCCCTTGAAGAAAGACGAGCCGGCGAAAGCGTACGCCACGGCACAGGTCAATGGAGAGCTGTCGCTCAAGCAACTGAGCCGCCGGGTATCCATGCAAACCACCGTCAGCCGTGCGGACGTGGTAGCGGTATTGATCTCCACCGTCGAGAACCTGCTTGATGCCCTCCAAGAGGGAAAGCAGGTGGATTTCGGCGATTTAGGCAAATTCCGTCTACAGATACTCAACGAGGGGGCGGAGAGTCTTGAGAAATTCACATCTACAAACATCACCGGTGTCAACATCCAGTATATACCGGGTGAGGACCTGAAGAACATCTTCGCCGGACTAGAGTTCCAGCCGGTGGCCAGTCGCAAGGCTCAGCAAGCCGTGCTTCGTGCGGAGAAGGCCGGGGAAACCTCTGTCGATATCAGCAAGAAGCCCGCTTCCGGAGGGGACGACTCGGAATCGCCTGACGAGATCTAGCGTGTCACTTTTGGCTTGTACCCAATCGGTATGTCACTTTTGGCTTGACCCAAAAGTAACCAAAAGGTCAAGGCTGACGCTGACGGGCTACTTCGAGACCTACGCTCGCTGTCGCATCCCAACTCGCTTCGCTCAGACAGGGATGCTCCGGGTGCTCGCTGCGGTCTCTTCGCTTGACGCCCGTCCGCTGAGGCCGTCCGAAGGAAAGCGTCGCTTTCCTCTTATATCAGCCGGGATATCATTATTCATTATTCATTGTTCACTATTAATTATTAATTATCATGAAGAAGTCTGTTTGGAGTACCATTCTCAAAGTGATCATCGCTGTTGCTACCGCCATCGCAGGGGCCTTCGGCCTGCAAGCTTGCCAATTGTTTTAGCAAGCCTCCCCCACCCGTTCCCACTCCCTAAAGAAGACAACCTCCCCAAAAGAGGACACCCTCTACCCAGAAGGACAGTCTTTCTCAAGGGGCCGGCCTCTCCTCAAAGAGCCGGGAACGGCTCTCCATCCGGCCTTAGCGGGCGGGCGTAAAGCGAGGCGGCCGAAGTGAGCGACAGGAGCGTCCCTGTTTGAGCGAAGCGAGTTGGGACGCGACAGCGAGCGAAGGCCGACGAGTAGCCCGTCCGCGTCAGCCTTGAACTTTTGGTTACTTTTCTTTCAAGAGAAAAGTAACACACAAACAAAAAAAAGAATAAAAATGAAACAATATTGCTTTTACCAGAATTACAGGGAGGTTCGCCTCCTTGTAATTCATTGCAGCGCAACCCGCTACGACCGAGATTTTCCAGTGGAAGCGCTTCGGAGCGCACACAAGGATCGTGGGTTCGCCGACATCGGCTATCATTACTATATCACCCGGGATGGTGAGCTGCACCGCTGCCGGCCGGAGAACCAGATCGGGGCACACGCCTCGGGCTGGAACGATCACAGTCTGGGTATTTGCTACGAGGGTGGATTGGATGAGCGGGGTCTTCCCGCTGATACCCGCACCTACGCCCAGCGTTGTACCCTGCTCGATCTCTTGCGGCAGCTACGCCGTGATTACCCATCGGCACGTATCTTAGGACATTATCAACTCAGCACCAACATTCGCAAGGCTTGCCCCTGCTTCGACGCGGAGAAAGAATATGCGGAATTGTATTAGGCTTCGTGATATTTGAATAAGCAACAGATTTTTTCGTATGTTTGCGGACAATATAGAAAATAAACAAAAAGATACGACATGAACTACTACGAACTTAGTTTCACATACACCTCCCCTATCGAGAAAGAGATTATCAATGACGTGCTGGCCGCCGAGTTGGGGGAAATCGGTTTTGAGAGCTTTACGGAAAGCGAGAAGGGTTTGCTGGGATATATATCCGAGGCTTTATACGACAAAAAGACATTGGATGATAAACTGGCCGACTTTCCGCTAGAGAATACCCGGATCGATTACACCTCCAAATGGGTAGAAAGCAAGGACTGGAATGAGGAATGGGAGAAGAATTATTTCAAACCGATCCGGATCGGAAACGAATGCATCATCCGTGCCTCCTTCCACGAGGCGGAGCCCGGTTATACATATAATATAATAATAGACCCGAAAATGGCTTTCGGTACCGGCAATCACGAAACGACTTATTTGATGATAAGCGAGATGCTGAAACTAGACCTAGAAGGCAAGGAGTTACTGGATATGGGATGCGGCACAGCCGTGCTGGCCATCTTGGCCCGGCTGAAAGGGGCGAAACGGGTAGCGGCCATCGACATCGACGAATGGGCTTATAACAACGCCCTAGAGAATAT
>OJZH01000347.1_pt1 | contig 8556 bp, 9 predicted proteins | sample 1611841 | NCBI WGS metagenome assembly OJZH01 (sample SAMN04436774, study PRJEB24849) | human gut metagenome | biome: human gut; feature: NICU; material: stool | host: Homo sapiens | place: USA: Saint Louis, MO | collected 2011-05-01
AATAATTACACATTTTATTGTTATTGAATGTGTCTACCTATATCAGCATAAGACAAAAAACAATACCCCTGTATGTAAACGTTTTTAATTGACTACTTCGCATCTTATTTATAAAGCAGGTTGACCGGTTTGCGACTTAGTAATAAAAGAGGTTGACCATGTTCTATCTTATTCATGAACGAGGTTAAGCCGGACAAAATAATTAACATTGTTTGCACAAATTCATTCAACTCACGATATAAATAGGTGACCTTAGACTGGCAAGCCTCTTATTTTGGGACTATCAGCTAAAAGTCAGCCCAAAAGATTGGCAATCCTAAGACCAATACAGACTTAGCTAAGTAATATATACTGTGTTGGGCAAGTCAGTATATATTACTTAGCCAAGTCAGTACTACTGCCGATAGCAAGCTCATCACACAAATAAACCATCAAATGAACGTTGAGATAGAGAATTTACTCTCCCGAAACGATCTTTAGCGAATATCCTTTACCCCGAGCACTCTCTATCACCAAACCCGGAATAGGAGACAAATCCTCTTTAAGCCTTTTAGCCGTAGCGGTAAGAGCATCTTTGGACACACTTCCATCCGGCCAGATTTCTTCTTTCAGCTGATCGGACTCTATGAAATATCCTTTATGTTCTAATAAAATACAAAACAGTTTCAGCCGTTGATTTGCCAATTCGATACGATGCCTATGATAATGCAATACGCCATGTGTTTCATCGAACAAGATATCTTCTTTTATTTGTATCATCTCTTTAGGTGCTTCTTGTAGTGGCAAGATATTTATCCTTGGTCTTTTCCATGTCAAGACAATCGCAATAACCCAGAGAATAACCATTGCCAGAATCCAAAATATATTTCGCAAAAACACTTCACCTACTATATAAAGGAAAGGAAATTGAACAAACGCTTGCAAAACGATCGCCCGATTCGCTCCAAAAACAATTTCTTTTAATGGTATAAAAGATTGATAAAAAGAAGTATCCGAAGAGCTACATTCCGTCTTGTCTATAAAGGTATAACAAGTTACGGTCTGAGCCGGAATCGCATGTTCATACAAAGATGCACGAAAAGCGCTATCCAGCAAGGTTACTTGAATCAGATTCTCCATGGACAAATAATGTTGGAGGCTAAAATCAGACTTCTCCTGTGAAGACATCCTCCGTGCCACCTCCTTATTATTCTTCATATGTATAATCGTATCGGCAGTCTTGATTGTAATGCTATCTCGTTCCAATCGATTAGCGCCTGAATAGGAAAAACAAAAAGCATCCCCTAAATCTTTTATCCGCCTATTTGTATCATCTTGAACTGCCCGCTGAAATAACGTTTGAGACTCTTCTTGTAATTCATACTTTACATTTTGGTATGATTTATAAAAAGACAACAAGCAAAGCATCGTCATCAGAACAAATACACTCCACTTCCAATAAAATTTCCAATTTTGCTTCTCCATAATGATTCCTCGTTGAAACTGCAAAGATACGTTTTCCATTCCTTTCTACGAATAAATTCATTCAACTCGCAAGATGAAAGATGACTATAGGTAGACTAAAGGCTTATTTTTCAACTGTCAGCTAAAAGTCACCTAAAAAGATTGGCTATCCAAAGACCAAGCCGTACGTTTGTAACAAAAATTAGAAACGACATGAAACAAATTACTTTCAAGAAAGCTTTCGCTATCATTTTCATTTGCGCCTTGTGTGCTTCGTATTTTCTTTTGAAAGAAGGAAAACAAAATTTCACAGATCTTACTTTCTCTAATATTGAAGCTCTAGCTTCCGGTGAAAGTGGATCCGGAGATTGCTATGGGGCTGGCTCTCTATCATGTAATGGAGGATATTACAAATATATATACAACCGTTAAAATAACACATGAACTACTACGTGTACATAGTTCTATTAATAGGTAGTCTGGTATCCTGTTCGGAATCCTCACGGCACTTCCCCCGCTACGAGGATTTTCCCGATGAAAAGGCATTAAATGCGCAGGTTATCCACCTAGATACCGCCTTGTTCCGCTATCCTTTCCGGGTAGCGGTCAAGGATGGTATCGCTATTATCATGGACTTGCACAACGTAGATTATTTCTTCCATGCCTTCTCTTACCCCGAATGGGAATATATGACATCGTTTGGCAAACGAGGCGAGGGACCTGAAGAAATGGCATCGGCAGATTGCTTCCGATTTATCTCCAAGGATTCTATCTGGACGCTCGATGCGAACAAAATGCGAACAACCCGGTGGAAGATTGAACAAAATATGAACAACATCATCCCCGTAGAAACGATCGATATGGACAAGCGGCTGGTTAGGGCATTGGACTTTTACCCGATGGAATCGGGCTTTTTGGTATCTGACTACCTCGGTGAATATAGACAAAAGTGGACAGACCGAGAAGGGAAATGGATTCACTCCGCTAATCAGATCCCAACCGAAAATAATTATGAAGACATCGCTCGCCCCGCATTGGCGCAAGCGTGGCGAAGCTTCTTCGACTATAATCCCCAAAAAGGCATCTTGGTCATGGCAACCCAACTAGGAGAAGCATTAGAAATATACAACTTCACAGATACTACACAAACCGTACGATACGGACCTAATGGAGAACCTCAATTCGCAATCTCACAATCGGAGGGAATTCCAACGGGTATCATGGGATTCAGTGATGTTCATATCACAGACAATTTCATTTATACCGTATTTCATGGCCGTAGTTTCAAAGATATCGGGCAGGCATACCAACGAGGGGAAGATATCGAGGATGGCGGGCGATACATCTATGTATTCGACCTCAAAGGAAACCCCGTCCGGAAATACGTGCTCGACCATGCCATTTATGGTATCGACGTAGATGAGGATACGGGGACGATCCTTGCCACGGATGTAAACAGCAACGATCCGATTCTTTCATTTAAAATATAACGACAAAATATCATGAAATACTTAAATCTAATCATACTATTATTATTCCTTCTAGCTTGCCAAGACAAGAAAAAAGACGAGATCAAGCATTTAGTATCCGAATGGCAAGGAAAAGAGATACGATTTCCGAAAGACATGGTCTTTGCACGGTTTGCAACCGATACGGTAGACTTCACCCTGCCAAAATCCCCCCACAAGGTGCTGGTTTTCGTGGATTCCATAGGATGTACCAGTTGCAAACTCCAACTGCACCGATGGAAAGAACTGATTCAATACACCGACTCCATTACCCAAGGAACGGTTCCCTTCCTCTTTTTCTTCCAGTCCGATGACAAGAAAGAAATACGGTATCTATTGAAAAAAGACAATTTCGACAAACCTATCTGTCTGGATCAATCCGACAAGCTGAACGAACTAAATCATTTCCCGGCCGATGGGAGATTTCAAACCTTCCTATTGGATAAGTACAATAAGGTCGTAGTGATAGGAAATCCTATCCACAACCCGAATATCCGGGAGCTATACCTAAAAGAGGTCACCGGAAAACAACCCGCTTCACAAATACAGACCACCGTGAAAGTGGAAGAGGCATCCATACAGCTAGGAACTATCCAAATGGGAGAAAGCAAAGAAGCTGTTTTCCGATTAACAAACACAGGAAATAACCCGTTAGTCATACTAGACGCAGCTACAACCTGCGGCTGTGCCCGCCCATCTTTCGACAAACATCCCGCCAAGCCGGGAGAGATCCTTCAAGTAAGAGTCATCATGACACCGAAAGACAAAGGAGTCTTTGACGAGACGATTACCGTGAAATGCAATACGAATCAACTGATAAAATTAAACATTCGGGGGATGGCTCAATAAATAAAAAAGAAGGGAGAGCTTGCCGGATATATTGGAACGATCACAAGCAAGCCTCCCACCCCACTTTTACTCATGAAGCAGAAAGGAGGTGACACAAAAGTAGTAAATTAAATTGAAAGAGGAATTCGAGAATATCCTTATCTTGCAGAAGAATAGTAAGCAAGAGATTAAATTCTCAAAAACATAAACTATAAAAAAGAAATATCATGAGAAAAAAGATTTTAGGAATAGCCGTAATGGCAGTCGTAGCAGTAGCTGCGGCATGGAACATCAACCAGAGTGAAAACGAGATTAAACTCTCTGATTTAGCGCTTGACAATGTGGAGGCATTGGCTAGTGGGGAAGGTGGAAGCGGATATTGCAGTTACTCTGGGGGAGGATGTATTATCAAATATTCCGATGGGACATCCACTTACATACCGGGACGTTGGAACTAAAATTTAATCAAAGGAGGGTGTGCCAAAACGAAAAAAATCACAATGGAATACAGTCGGTAAATCAATGGAATGCAGATGTTTTCTCATTGATTTTTAATTTGTATTTCATAGACTCTAGGTATCTTGAGCAAGAAGAAAATGTGTTCAATCCCTTAATTTGGCATGCCCTCCTTAAAAAATCAGTATCATGAAGAAATACATTATCTTACATCTTTCACTCATCCTATTAGTATTCATCGCTTGTACCGATGATCAAAAACAAGATGACAAAAACATAACCTTCCAGAGAAGTGATTTCAAAGTCCGAAAATCACTATCCGGAAAAACTATTGAATTTGACAGTCTTATTTTACGACCTTCACAAATCCAATTATTCGACTCCTTCCTAGTTACTTGCAATCAAGGGGCGGAAAAACAATTCCACATCTTCAACCTCAATACGGCACATAAGGAAGGAGAATGTATCCCTGTAGGACAAGGGCCTAAAGAGATGATGACACCATGTTTCGTCAATCGGAACGATTCCGTAGTCATTTTTGATATGATGACCTCTACGATTTTCACTTACTCTATCCCGGAATTTACCAGTGGAAAAGAACCGGAATACGCCAGCCGTATCTCCCTAGATACAAAACCGCTATGGAGCAATATTCGAAGCTTGGGCAACGGGTTCTTAGGCGTATCCTATCAAGAGACGAGTCCTGGATTCCTTTTTGATCAAACAGGTAAGAAAACGATGGATTTCGGTACTTATCCTAAAACTGAGCAGGAGTATACTCCTGCCGAATTAATCAATGCGTTTCGGGCAGACCTAACCACCAACCGAAAAGAGAAGGTTGCAATCACTCACTACTTCACTGATTTAATTTGCATCTATAACGTGAACGGGACCTTGGAAAAACAATTACGGGGACCGGATCATTTCGCATCTGTTTTCAAAGAATTTAGGGATGGAGACATTATCGGAAGTAAAGCGAGCCCGCAAACTTATAGAGACGCTTTTTATAGTCCTGTAAACGTGGGGAATAGTTTATTTGTTCTTTATAATGGAAAAATGGTGACAGAGCCTAATTACAATATATTATGCAAAGAATTATTTGTAATCGGATGGGACGGTAGCCTTGAATGCCATTACACATTAGACCAAGGAGTCTCCTCCATCGCTGTAGACAATCAAAAACGGAAGATCTATGGTATCAGTGATGATCCGGAATATCATATCGTAGTGTTCGACTATTGATGACTGATATCCAAAGAATTTGGATTTAGGAAATGAGGCATAAACATAAAAGAATGGGAATAGAAAAACGTATATACAAAACAAATATAAATCAGATGTTACGATATCTGACACTTATATTTTATGGGGTATTTGGTATTGGTTGCATATACGCATTCTTCCTCATCTTCTGTTTCAGCACGTTCAAAATCCCTTCCGATTCCATGGAGCCTCAACTCCAAACCGGAGATCAAGTATTAGTAAACAAATGGATAGCCGGACCTAGGCTATTCAATATTTTCGCATCTATGAAAGGGAAGCGGGTAGATATATACAGAGTACCCGGAGTCGGGCAAATCAAACGGAATGATATTCTCGTATTCAACTACCCGCATCCCTATTCATGGGAGCGGATCGAAATGCACATCATGCAATATTATATCAAACGCTGCCTCGGGTTACCGGGAGACTCCATCCGGATCGAACAGGGATTCTACCGAAACAACCATACAAAAGAGCCTTTGGGGAATGTGGAAAGTCAAGCGAACCTATCCAGACAAAAAGCGGATCGGATGCCGGACGGTGTCTACCGTTGTTTCCCTTTTGATTCTACATTCAATTGGAATGTTCATGATTTCGGTCCTTTGTATATCCCCCGAAAAGGGGATAGAATTACCGTGAATCAAACAAATTATAAGCTATACAAACAAATGATCGAGTGGGAATCAAAAGATTCCCTATCGTGGAAAGATAGTAAAGTTTATATAGGAGACAAACAGGTAAGACAATACCGGTTCCAAAGCAACTATTACTTCGTGGCCGGAGATAAGACAGAAAACTCTAGAGATTCCCGTTATCTCGGACTTATACCGGAGGAATTTATCGTAGGGGTAGCTTGGAAAGTGTGGAAATCCGTTGACCCTTACACGGGGGAATACAGAAAGGGACGTTTTTGGAAAAATATTCGAAACAATTGAAGAATTATGAATAAGCTTATTTTATATGTATGCGCTTGGATCTGTCTGCACTCTTGCGGTTTCTCAAAAAGCCAAGAAGAAAGTATGTTGGAATATGCGTTGTCGCAAGCCGGCGATAACAGGAAAGAGTTGGAATATGTCATCAAATACTATGAAGGGGATTCATTAAAAAGAGAGGCCGCCCGCTTTTTGATACGCAATATGGTCTATCATTTCGGATATGAGAAGCGAGAGAGGGTATCAGACATCACCACCCTATCCTCGGACTATCTAATCCGTAATATCGAGCTGGCGTTTCAGGCGTGGCCCAAGCCCTGGAATAAATCGGTAAGTTTCGAGAATTTTTGCAGGTATATACTTCCCTACCGGGGGTTATACGAACAGCCCTCCGGTTTACGTGAGGAGCTGATGCGGACGTACCTCCCTTTGCTGGATAGTTTGCATATTGATAACACGTACGATGCGGCCGTGAGGTTACAAAAGATACTACGAACCCGAGTCACCTATCAAACGGAGATACCCATCCACTATCCAACCGCAGAGGAGATCCACCGGACAGGGGTTGGACGTTGTGATGGGGTAGTCTTGTATGGTATCCAGCTGATGCGTGCGGCCGGTATTCCCACTGTAGCAGAACATACGATCTGGACTCGTAGGAACGGGGAACATTATTGGTGCGCATTCTTAAACGAGGATGGGCGATTCCTACCTTTCGCTCCGGAGTACGAAGGCCCGGATTCCTTGATCTACAACCTAACCAAGCCGTTCTTGACCCCGGCCAAGGTTTACAGATACGGATTCGCCCCCTTACATCCGGTAACGACCGAGTCGACCGATGAATACCGTACGTTCTTAAAAAATCCGTTATTGACCGCTGTCACGGAGCAATACCTACCACCTGTCGCAGATATCCATACGACTTGCGACCTCCCGGTGAGATCAAAAAGAGCACCTATTTACCTCTGTACCTATAATCATGGTAACTGGAGGCCTTTCGCCATGAGCGAACGGATCGGCAACCGCTGTACCTTCCCGAAGATCGTAGGCGATGATGTGTTTATCATCGCCGAATATGACAAAGAGGCTTATGGCTCACTACGCTTCATCACATCCCCTTTCCATGTGAGCAATACGGGGATCATCACGAAAATTAAGCCCGATCCGGCCCGAACCGATTCCATCTTTATCGCCTCGGACAACCCGTATCAACAGCAAGTGCCGTATACACTCGCTTATTGGGAACAGGAACAGCAGTGTTTTAAAAACGGATATTTCCCGACAGACACGATACCCGGTGGCATCCTCATTCGCAAGATACCTAAAGGGAGCCTGTTGAAAGCGATGATCTCGCGACCGGAAAAGGCTGCGGAAGATCGTATCTTTTTGGTGGAAAACGATACGGTAAAAAGATATTAACCATGAAAGAGCTGTTGAAACTCGGCGTATAATCAGCGGTCACGCCGTAAAACTTCGCCAGCTTAATAAGGGCATAGTGGCTAATGTCCTTGAAGTCGTCCGCTTCATAGCTGCCTAGCGCAGACTTGGAGAGTTGTGTCTGCTCCGCAAGCTGTTCCAGCGTCAGCCCACGCTCCACACGCAGGTCTTTCAGGCGTTCCTGTGCTGTCAAAGCCATGCTATCCCTCCCTTTTTCTTGGCTGCTTTTATTTTACCACAATTCCTAGAGCGTGGAAATAGTGTGTTTTTCAGCGGGATTTCCAACCTTTCGGATATACGGGACGGGCGGTCAAAAAAGTGTAGACTTGTGTTAGTTCATCGATGGACAAGAACAAGTGAATGACCGTCCGAAAGAGATATTACCGGCTGGGGAAGTATGCCATAACGCCGCCACTTGTGGACATTTTGTCCACAAGTGGGGAGAGCGTACCAACGCCGGGACACGCCGCAGGAATGGGGTAGGAACGGCTTTCGGGAGAACGGCAGTAAAGCAAAAGCGGAGGAACGCATGAGCAAAAAACTACCAGAGATAGAGCGCACACCGGGCGGCGGCTTGCCCTGCATGACGGCGGCGCAGCGCAGACGGGCAAACGCCCTTATTCGGAAAACCTGCTGCAACTATGAGAACGGCAACTGCCTGCTGCTGGACGATGGGGAGGAATGCGTCT
>OJZH01000358.1_pt1 | contig 8230 bp, 9 predicted proteins | sample 1611841 | NCBI WGS metagenome assembly OJZH01 (sample SAMN04436774, study PRJEB24849) | human gut metagenome | biome: human gut; feature: NICU; material: stool | host: Homo sapiens | place: USA: Saint Louis, MO | collected 2011-05-01
TTCTCTCGTACATCCTAAAGGATAACGATATATTCTACAGAATTGATAGTGTACGTCAACTCTCCATGCAAATGTTGAATGTTCCAGTATATAAAGATAATCTTCATGGTTCTTAAAGAAGATTATCTGAATTCTATTTCCCCTATGCCTATCGTACCAAATTTCAAAACTTGTACACTCTTGATAGTAATCCTTCTGTTCTTTATCTATGCAGGATGCTATCGATATGTGGATAAACATTGTTGATATGTATAAGGTGTTTTGAACATTTATTATTTATCAATCGTATGTATTATGTATTTTAAGTATTTATTTGTAGCTTTATTTTTTCTAATAGAGTATATGTTTCTTAATTGCTCTTCATTAAAGGCGTTGCAAGCTTCTAAGATATGAAAATTAACATCTATATATGCTAATAAGTCGTTAACAAATAAACGATTATGTATTCTAATGTGATTATCTATCGCATGATATAATGCATCATCAAAGCTAGTAGCATCCAATGCCCAATCTTGGGAGTTAATTCTTGCAACTTGGAAATCAATGTCATTATAAAATTCACTTATTGTAGTAGCTGCCTCTTGGTTGATGTTGGGTAAATTAGGTCTTAAACGTGAGGTCTCTACATATCTTTCTCCTTGATATGTCAAAATCTTCATCTTAATAGCTAGCTTCGCGTTCTCTTTTACGATTGTAATGTAGTAGTATTCAAACATAATATTTCTTTTTAGATATTAAAATCATGCTCACCTATTCCCTCTGGTAAGCTATTAAATGTAAGAACGTGAGGAACTACAACATTTAATTGTTGCCACGTCTGTTTAACTTTGACTAATTGTTAATTCTTGAATGAATATAGTTCTTCCTTCACCACTTGCATGAAAGAAAATAGGTTATTATCCCTGCCTTGAATAGGTATGATAATAGTAAATGCCGCATCTGGCATCTTAGCCCCTTTACTTGATAAGGTCTGTAACCTTCTTTCTACTTCAAGACACAGTTCCGCCTTGTCTGGCTTAGGACACCTTTGCAATTTCACCATCAGCTTCATAATGGCTCTACAATCACGGAGTAAGGAAATCCTGTCTACTAGTGTGAACAACCCCATAAGGTTAAATTTAAAGTTACTTACCTGTTCCCTTCAGTAAGCTATTAAACACAAAGAAGGCGTGGAAACTATTGAATATTACCATTGTGAGGCACTCTTATTTCTAAGAGTTCTGGACTGCCCTGATTGGATAATAAACAATAGCCCACGCCAAACGATATATAGACTACCTTATGAGATAGGTATATAACATTGACGTGAGCGCTCTTGCTCATTAACTCCAATCATAGAAATGTCCAGTTTCACAATGGGTTAATTTCAGTACGCTCTGTTAACTTATAATGTCCTCCGTTCAGTGACCTAACGCTTTAGGAGTGAAGGATTACAATGCAAAGTTACTAAATCGTTTGAATTGGCAAGAACTATTGTTCATTAAAAATCAGAGATAAGCCTAAAGTCATATATCTGGGACAGGTATGAAATCTTACTCTCCCCATATAAGAGTCAAATTCTCAACTTCCATACCCGCCTTGAATTTTCATCATCATGTCAACATATTGTTGGTGATTTACAATGGGCTATCTTCGACATAAGTTTTAAGACTTTAGATGTATATGGATTCTTGGAATTGGTGTAATTGACTATATAGTATAGGGCTGAAATGCCAAACTGTGAAGAATTGATTTTAGATGCTTCTCAACTTAATATTTTAGATGTACCATATATATAAGGTGTAGATGCTTACTTCTCCGTTTGAAATTTAGGGTAGGACAAACTTAGATTGGGGTATATAAAGCTAACCTTGCTCTGGATTTGTCCTACCTTTCAAAGTGATTTCACGATATTAACCCTACTCTGACAAGTAACCTCTTAACTTGGGTTATCTGGAATTGGCAGCCCTTAGATGTTACGAAGCCTTGCTCATTCAACAAGTCAGTCATTTCAGAGAGTGACTTACCCTGCATTGACAGTGACCGTAGCAATGCGATTGCCCTCATATTATTGGGATTGTTTTCAGCTTTAGCCTTATTGGTACGGGAGCTATTGTAGATAGCTTGCTCAAACTTGTTCATCAAGTTATCAGACTTTCCTAACTTGATTCCTCTTGCTTTCTTAGCCTGTAATGATTGCTTGGTTCTCTGACTAATTAACCCCGCTTCGTATTCTGCGATGGATGATATAATATGTAGAATTAGCCTATTAGCTTGTGGAAAGTCACAGAAGACAATCTCAACATCTGATTCCAGAAGTTTAGATGTAAATGCTACGTTCCTTGACAACCTATCCAGTTTAGCGACAATCAGAACAGAGTTAGTCTTCCTGCACATTGCCAAAGCTGCGAGAAGTTGAGGTCTGTTAGACTTCTTGCCGCTCTCCGTTTCAATGTATTCAGCAAGTATGGGTTTATTCTTTACATGGTTATGTATGATTTCTCTTTGGGCTTCCACACCTAAACCTGATAGCTGTTGCTTCATGGTGGATTGCCTTAAATATGCTATGTATGTCTTCATAATTTACATTTATTAATAGTGGGTTACAAACGCTGAATGTTCGTTCAGCTTATGTAAGTTGGACACCCAAATGAGGATGCCCAACTGAATTAGAACGGTCTATCTCCATATTGGTATGATAAGATGGAATGATAAACCCTGTCATAGAATGAAAATCCAGCACAGGCATGGAAGTAACTTTCATGTATCGCTGCATATTCACCATTTAGTCTGCTGGTTCTATCCAATAAACTGTCAAACTTATGCAGCCAGTATTTCAATGCTTGCAACCGCTTGATGTATTGGAGATTGTTCTCACAGGTGGATAGCTTTTCCTGTAATGATATAATGTGATTAATCGCATTATCAATGTCTTTGGTATTCATAAGATGTAATCTTTAAATAGTTAGTAGATATAAAGAAAGGACACCTAACTTAATAGATGCCCTTTCAATTAGTAAATTGTATGTAGTGGTACTACTTCTTGGAGTAATGGTGTCTCATTGAGAAGATGGAGACCTCTATCATATCGTCATGTACAGAGTAAATGAGACGGTGCTCTGAATTAATCCGTCTTGACCATTTACCTGCCAACTCATATTTAAGAGGTTCAGGTTTTCCAATCCCAGCATAAGGGTGTTCAGCTATATCATTCAATAAAGCTTTAATTTTATCTATGATAGCTGTATTGCCACTTCGTAAGAAGTATTGATAATCCTTACGTGCTTGGTCTGACAATATTATTCTGTACATGCTACCCGATTTAAGAAATCATCAATGCTTTCTCCTTCATTCTGGGCGATGGCATTACCATTCTTAATATCTTCCTCTCCTTTACGAATAGCGCCCATTGTGTCAGGTGACGACATGATATATTCTGTCTCCTTTAATGAATTGTATTCATCAAGGGAAATCATCACTACTCCGCTTCCCTTACCACGGTTGACGATTACAGTTTCACAATCATCAATTACAGAGTCAATATAACCTTTAAGATTTGCTCTTAAATCAGTATAATTAGCTGTTCTCATAAGTCCTCCTTTTATTTACTGCAAATATATGTACTTATTTACGTACTTGCAAGTTTAATTAGTTAATTATTAGACAAAAGGAAGGACACCTAAGTAAATAGATGCCCCTTCCTCTCTCAATCAATAAACCATCTATAAGCATCATCACCTTGCAGTGCTGATGTTATGCCTTGTGCAATATCAGTAGCGTTTAACGCTCTGTCCAAATAAGTATCAATATAGCTTGATTTGTTACTTCCTGTAAGTAAGTTGTAGAACCGCCACATCGATAATTCCCTGCCATATCCGTAGAAATTTTCATCATTCACATAAGCCCTTGCCACTTGGTTAATCTGACTATCCGTCATTAACATGGGTGGAAGTTTACGCTGGTTGATAGAAGGTAGACTTTGATATAATCGCATTTTACCCAATATCTGTGCGAATTGGTGCTGTGTAAGTGAATGATTACCAAATTCACGCATGAGTTGAAGGTGGCGACTTGGGTTGTACTGCTGGAACAACTCTAACGCTTCTTTGAATAGCTGGGTCGTATCACTAACCCTAATATCGTTCTTCAATCCGTCTGTGAACAGACAGAGGTTACAGCAAACAAGGTTCTTGAATCCAATTCCAATGCTGAACCTTTCCACTGTCTTACGTGAATATAGGTTCTCTCTGTTGAAGGCCCGCACACCTGTAACAGTAAGATTGAGCTTATTCCCTTCAACGATCTACTGAATGGATGGAACTTCATAAGCGAATGCGCAACGCTCGTAGTAGATCGTACGATCACTATCCTGTAATTGGCTTGCTCGCTTATGAATGGCAGATGGTACTCTACCTTTAATAATATGGGACACACGAATGTCTGGTTGTTCAATCCGTTCACCGCTAAAGAAATTCTGGACTGCTTCACCTACTGTCTCAATGAATGCAGCGTGTGAAACAGTAAGCTCGTTATCCTTGCTGAAGACTGGAACAATGCAATCGTTCTTTAGGTGATTGATGGTTGCTTCCTGCGTGTTACTCTCAATGAAGTGTAGGACATTCTTGTGCTTGGGCACTAGCAAAGTAGCTTCCTCCGCTGCTGATTGTAAACTCTGAAACCTTCTCTCTCTTGCCTCAAACGGCATGATCTGTAATGTACTCATAATGTAATTGAATTAAGTGATTATTGATTGATTGGCAAGTATGTGAATGAAGTCCTAAATGAAACGGATCGCTCAGTTTACAATTTAGGACTTCATTACTACTTGCTAAATGACTATAAGTGTTATATCATTAGGATATTTTACATATAGGGCTATTTAGTGTTACCTTTTACAGATTCGCTCAGTTGGAGATTGGGGAGTTGGTTGGTGAGTATAATTTTATTTGTGATTGATGGTGTACCCCCATGCCTGTCTGAATTTTGATTTTCCTTCTGGCAAGCATGGGGGGAGTAAATGAGGGGTGGGATCAACCGGGGAGAACATTAGGTATTATATGTTCCTCACAGTCCTTCCGTTTAAACAACTCCTCTTTAAACCGAACAAACTTGACCTTGGCCTCACCCTCCCGGTTACTACGCCTCGGATCGAAATATTCCTTGATGAGAGCTTCGGACAACTTGCACATTGCATCTTTCTTGCCGTCTCCATATCGGGAGTAGGTTATTCCGTAACAGTCCAACAGGTATCCAATCCTGTCAAGCACATTCTTTACGGGAATATATAAATCGTTACCTGTTTCTGACTCGAACTCTCTGATCATATCATGAAGAAACTCCGGGCTGAATCTTCGTTGTAGGGCTTCTTCCTCCTCGGTCTGTTTCAATAGTTTCTTGATCGCAGTCTTACCGTACTGTTGTTGTTCGATAACCTCCTTCCCTAACTTGAAGAAGGCGTTGATAAGCCATTCTTCCTCCACGCATTGTGCCCGGACGAACCGTATCGCCTCGGCATTGTCTTTTGTCGCTTCTAATGTGGATACAATAAGCTGGTATTTATCCTTCGCTTTAGCGGCTTTAATTCTGTAAATGTCATCTTCACCGACCGCTTCATCTTCGGGTTGGAAGTCCACATTGAAATATCCTGTATCTTCGTATGCCTGTCTAAGTGCATTGGGTGAGAGATAATATCCTTTCACCTGCTCGTCAAGTAATAGTTGCTCTATGGAGAACCTGTCAAATCTGTTCCGCTCGGAATTTAAGACCTCATTCAGCCGTAGCCGTTTTAATTCCTTATCATAATATGTGGGATCATCAGCTTTTATCCCTTCCTGCTGAATGGCTCGGTAACATTTGATTCTCGCCTCGATGTCTTTATATATTTCTTCTTCGGGTTTAACTTCAAGCTCGTTAGGAATTGAAGCTATAACCGTAAGAGAGTTATATCTCTTCCCGTTGGGGAACACATGCCTAAATCTGCCTTGACACTGGATGGCTTCGGTGAACGGATTGATTAGGGTGTGCTTCACATGATCGTAGTTCGACAGTATCAGCACATCGCAAAGTTCTTTCAGATTGATGTCTATTGACGGGAAGAACCTCGATGTAAACAGATTCACCCTTCTTAGAGGAAGTTCCAGCTTATCCGTACTATGTTCCAAGAAGCGGCTCTTTAGCTTGTCGGCACTGTCCTTTGAGCAGAAGACCTTGTAGTCGTCCTCTTTTATTATTCCGTCATGCAGCAATGATTCCACGATGCTACAGATTCCCTCTGTTGTCTTATAGAAGATGCACACATGGGGAGAACCGTTATCCAACAGCCTTTTTACTTCCTGCTTCACCCGACTGTAAAAGCTACGGGTTGTTATCAAAGTCATATCCTCCCGATAGTCATAGTCGGGCTTAATTTCTACCCACTTGAATTGGTGACGCAAGAACAGTGTTAAGGTGTACTTGCTCGGCTTTAACGGAGTGGCAGACACGACAGCCTTTCCCTCGAATTTGAAGAACTCCTTCATTGGGGCGGATATGCTTCTACGATAGCCTGTATCTTCTGTCAAGTGCTCGGATTCATCGAACAGGCAGAAGAACTCCTTATAAATATTCAAGCCCAAGTCCTTTGCCACCTTCAAGACTTTGCTCTGAAACCCTTCGGGGGTGGTTATGATCTTTTTGTACTTGATGTTGGGGTTCTTGAGGTAAGCGATCAGTTTCTTGACGGTCACTTCTTTGAACACCCCTTGAGCTTCATTAAAGGTCAGTACCTTGTTCTCCACCGAAGATTTGAACGGCTCAATCACGATAGAGTTTCTTGGACTTAACTTCGCATTCAATTCCATGTAAGTAGCTCCCGTACCTGTCATTACCTTATTAATAATGGCATTGCTCGGCAGCATGGGGTAGCCTTGTCTTTTTAAGGCTTCTGACAGGTATTCGCCTTTGGAAATGTTCAGTTCGACAACCTCCAACCCTTTAAATCCATTCTGTTCACTCATGGCAAGACGGGATTAATGGGTAAGAAACTTGAGTAAAATCGCTTATATATGGTCGGTACGGATTTCGTACCTCTCCCGGAATTGGGGATGCAGACGCATATATTGTTATTAACTCTGCGAGCCGGATTACTCTTACCTTGCTGGTAAGTCCCGATAGGTAGCTCATGCCAATTGTCCGGGAAAACAGAAACTTCTTGTTCATTTAATCGAAGTTTGAATGTTTAACAATTGGATTGAAGACAAAAAAAGCTCCTGCGACTAAGTTATAGTTACAAATAGACACATTACATCCATGTATAAAGATGCAAGAGTAATATGTCTAACGTAAGTGCGGGAAGTATATCCCGGTAACTTAGTTGCAGAAGCCGCTACCTATGGTAGAATTATTGCTGTTAGGCTTCTTGTAGAAGGCCATCTTTCTTGGTATCGTTTTTGATACTGCACTGTCACGTAGGCCATGTGATGAACAGGAGATTATTCCTTGTTCTTAATCCTTTTCCCTTACCTCGTTTGTAAGATTGGGGCAAATGTATGAAGAATTTCGAGATAAGCAAGCTAATCCATGATAATTTAGAGCTAATTCCTCATCGCCTCGTCCATCTGTTCATTGTCGAAGCTATCCAGATAGATTTGAGTTACGCTTTCTGAACTATGCCCCATCAACTCACGAATGATTGAGGTAGGCACACCAGCCCTTTTCATTACGGTTGCTTAACTGTGGCGTGCGACATAGGTCGTAAGGTCAATTGGAATATCCAATGCCTTGCCAATCTCTTTCAAGCGTTCGTTCACCTTGGAGATTACCTTATGTACCCTGTTCGCTCTTTGCAATTCAGTCTTGTGAAAATTAGATAGAATAGGGAACAGGTAAGTATTGTCTTTGATACTGTATTTCTCGATCAGATCCACGGCCTGCGGTTGCAAGGGAGCTTTGATTAACTTACCGGTCTTATGTCTGGTGTAAATCAATCTGCCATCAACAATATTCTTCTTGCAACGAAAGCAATGTATTCTAATTTATCTTCTGTTAATTCCATTAATATAAACGTTAGGACAACAAAGATAGACAAGTTATCCCCACCTACATTACTGCAAGTGGGGATTTACCTTATCCATCAACCCAAAACATATTCTATCACTTTCAAATTAGCTTTATTTTCATTTACGAAGTCACGCTCGATGTAGATATCTGTAACCTTCATGCTTTCATCAAGATGATTCAACGCTGCATGCACAGTATATTTATCTATGCCTAC